>Ga0114972_10000457_pt1 | contig 30494 bp, 19 predicted proteins | sample M_140807_EF_Meta_FD_87354 | JGI IMG/M metagenome (GOLD analysis project Ga0114972, IMG submission 87354) | Freshwater microbial communities from Lake Montjoie, Canada to study carbon cycling - M_140807_EF_MetaG | ecosystem: Environmental > Aquatic > Freshwater > Lake | place: Lake Montjoie...
AGGACTCCGCGTTTAAGTGGCGCAACTTCGAGGCCGCGCTGCGGGCCGCTGGGGTGGCGCTGGACGACGTCGGCACGGTCGCCGAGATCGGCTGCGGCGCAGCGCAAATTCTGGCGTGCGCGCAGACGAGCGGCGCGCTGCCCCGCGCCACGTTCCACGGCTGGGACATCAACCCCGAGGCCATCGAGCGGGCGCGGGGGCTGAGCCCTGAGCTCGCGCTCACCTGCGGCGACCTGCTTGAGTCGAGCGACTGCTCCGACCTCGTGCTGTGCGCGGACGTCTTTGAGCATGTCGAGGACCCGTTTCGGTTCCTGCGTCGCCTCAAGGCCCGCGGTCGGCTCTTCGTGTTCAACATCCCGCTTGAGCTCTCCCTGCTGACGCTCCTGCGCGGCGAGGCTGCGCTCCGGGCGTCGTATGAGCAGGTGGGGCACCTGCACTTCTACACGCAGGCGAGCGCGCTGAGGCTGCTGAGCGTGTGCGGCTACGAGGTCGTGACGACTCGCTTTGCCCGCAACCGCACCGGGCGGGTGGGTCAAGGCCGGCCGACGCTGCGGCGAACGCTCGCGACGCTCCCTCAGGCGGTGATTGAGCGGGTGAGCCCTGCCGCTGCGGCCGCGCTGCTCGGCGACAGTCTGGTGGTCGTCGCGCGGTGACTCAGGGCTGCGGGGCGTATGTGGGCGCCGTGGGAGGCGCAGGCGCCGTGGGAGGCGCAGGCGCCGTGACGGTCCCCACCAGCCACGGGTTGGTGTCCAGCGGCAGCTCCCATCCGCTCGGGCCCGTCAACGAGCGCTCCGATGCCCGCGGGTCCGGCGAAAAAAGAACATCGTCCGGGTACTGCTGCGCCCAGAACAGGCCCGTGAAGTAAGTGCATAGTGCGGCGACGACCGTGACGGCCGTGATGTCCCGCTCGACATGGCGGGTCTGCACCTCGCCGCTGGCGTATTCGACGCGAACGTCCATCTCTGCGGGAAAGCCGGTCCTCCGGACGGTCGCACGGCCCTGCCCGCGTGGCTGCCCGTCGATGAAGATGCGCGCGTCGCGTGATTGAGCGTCGATGACGGTCGTCCCGCACCCGGCGACAACCGCGCACAACGAGGCCGCGACGATGACCCGGCGCAGGCGCTGGGCTCTCACGCTCAGAACCCCGCGAGCAGTGCGAAGCCGAGCGCGTTCGTCAGGCCGCCCGCTTGCTCGAACGCGCCGATGGCGTACCGGAGCTCGGCGCGGAGATGCACAGAGCGCGTCCGCCCGAGCAGCGCGCCGACCGCCGCGTTGCCTGTCAGGCTCGACTCCGTGGGGTTCTGCCCGAGCGAGACCGCCGCGAAGCCGATCCCGCCGCCGACATAGGGCGCAAAGTCCGAGTCCGAGAGCGGCACCAAGCCGCCCACGCCCATCGTGACGCCCCCGTGGTCGTCGGATCCTAGACCCCAGAACCCCAAGCCGATGTCGACCATGAAGGTGCGCGCGTCGTAGAGCCACGACAGGCTCAGCCCCGGCATGAAGGCAGGGGCGTCGTCGATGTACACCATCCCGCCGAGGCCGACGTCGAACCAACTGTTCGCTTGAGCCTGCGCGAGCGGCGCCTCTTCGTTTGCTGTGACCGAATAAATATCCTGATTTTCCGATACCTTATCGCCCGCGACGAGCCCCGTGACGAGCCGCGTGATGACAGGCTCGAGGTCTTCGGGGTTGGCCGCGGTCAGGCGACCCGACCAGAGCGTGGCGCCGCCGGCGTCGAGGAGCTCAAGCTGCACGACCGCTTTGCGGCCGACGCGGATGAGCGTGCCGCTCACGGCTTGCAGGCCCGGCGCCGCGTCGGCGACGACGACGCCCTTGTCCTTGAGGGCGAGGACGACCAACGCGTTCGCGCTCTCCAGGACATCGGGGTGGACGGTCGAAGAGGTCAGCGGGCGGAGGGCGACGGCGCCGCTGACCGGCGCAGCGTGCGCGGCGCAGGTGGCCAGCGAGAGGCCAACGGCCAAGAGGGAAGGCGCGAGACGCATTCAGGCTCCACCAACAGTCAACGCTCTGCACGGGGTCCATAGCGCGGCGGCGCGGACCGATGCAACCTGACCGCATGAGGACGCTCCTGGGACGCTGCGCCGCAGCCGCCGGGCGCCGCGCCGCAGCCGCCCCCAGCGCCCGCCTTCGAGGCCCAGCGCTTCGACGAGGCTGGCTGGCCCGCGATCCACCACAGCGATTCAGGCGGGGCGCGTTATCGTTGTGCTGTCCGGGAGCGAGGCGGCCCGCCGTTCGTGACGCCGAGTCGCGATGCTTCGCTGCGGTCGCGTCGAGCGCCGCGTGGGTCGAGGACCGCTAGGCGCGCGCGTCCCGATAGACGCGCGACGCGACGTGAATCGGCGCTCGGTCGCGCGCGGCGAGCTCGGCCTCGAGCGCCGTGTCCCGCTCGAATCGGGGGGACAGCCACGCGGCCGGGTCGGTGTCGCCCTCAAGCAGCACGCGCGCCCCGCGCCGTGCCGCGATGGCCACGGCGCCGACCATCAACGCCAAGTCCTCGGCGCTGCCCGTCGCGCTCGCCCGCGAGAGCTCGAAGCCGTCGAACGCGTCCCGCGCGCGCACCAGCACATCGGCCGGCGCGGCGCTCATGACCTCGACCCGGTCGACCATGGCGCGCAGCGACTCATACCCGACGGGCGTCAGGTGCCAGGGCAGGCCCGCGTTCACGCCCTCGTCTGTGCAGAAGGCGCGCATCCAGACCGGGCTCATCGCCGGCCCGGCGTCGATCATGCGCTGCAGGGCGCGCATCGGGTCGCCGCCGCACAGGCCGGTCGCGTCCGCGTCCGCAGAGACCTTGATGCGGCCGCGTGCCGCGCACAGGCGCAGGGCGTGGGCGAAGAACCGGCTCTTCTCGATGTGGGTGTCGTAGACCGTGCGACGGTCCTGCGGTGACCCGAGCAGGAGCGCCCGGTAGGCCGCGCGGGGCAGGTGCGTGCGGAACAGCCGCCGCAGCATGCGCCCCTGAACGACGTTCGCCTCGGTTCTAAAGAGCCCCGCGAGCAGGCCGCTGCGGTGCGCGCGCCAGAACGCGGCGACGTCCGCAGGGAGGGCGGGCTCAAGCCGCTCGTAGGCCTCGAGTCGCTCCTGCCGGCGCGCGCGGAGGAGCCCGACGAAGCGCAGGTACTCGCCGCGCTCGAGCTGCCGAATCGCCGCCCGCTTGAGCTCCACGAGCGCACGCAGCCCCTCGGCGTCCACGGCCGACGCCACCACGACGCGGTCGGCCCCGCGCGCAGCCAAGGCGAGCGCGCACTCGCCACCGCCGTACACGTCCAGCACGAAGTGGGCCTCGCCAGGGGCGCGGGAGAGGGCGTAGACCGTGGCGTCCGGGTCACGGGCAAAGCCGCCGTGCGCGAGCGCAGGGGGCACGATCACCGCGGGGCCCCGGTGGATCGGGGTCACATGCGCGTCGAGGCTCGAGTCCATAGGCGACATCATGCGGCTTCACTGTGACGCCGCCTCGCGGGCTTCGTCAAGGCGGCCCGAGGGCGCCTCACCGACCGGTGAGGGCGTCGAGCGTCTCTGAGAGCATGAGCGCGAGGACGAGCGCCAAGAACGCCAGGAAGCCGACCGCGTGGACAAGCGCCTCGAGTCTGCGGGGGACCGGCCGGCGCATCACCCCCTCGGCGATGAGAAACATCAGGCGTCCGCCGTCGAGCGCAGGCAGCGGGAGCATGTTCACGAGGGCGAGGTTCAAGCTCAACATCGCGAACAAGTTCAGATACCAGTCGGAGAAGCCGGACCTCACGGAGTCCGCGCCGACGCGGGTGACCTTGACGGGGCTCACGAGGTTCGGGGCCTCCTCGAGCTTGACCCAGCGCAGGACTGTGCCGGCCAAGACCGCGTTGACGGCCATGGTTTCCTGCCACGCGAAGCGGGCAGCCGCGCGCATGTCCGACGTGCCGAACCGCGCCAACTCGGGCGCGAGCCCGAAGTGCACGCCCGCCTCGGTCTCCTCGGGTGTGACCATCAGCTCGATGCGTGGCCAGTCCGGCGCAACCAGCGGCGTCCGCATCTTGAGCCCCTCGGTCGCTCGCCACGCGCCCGCGGCGTCGTGCCGGCCCGCGTGCGCCTCCCGCCACTCGGGGAACACGCCCACCGGGGGCCGCGCGACCGTCAGGCGAATGGGGCGCCCGGGCGCCGAGTCGGCGCGGTCGAGGAGGGCGCGCATGGCCTCGGAGTACGACCCGACCTCGGCGTCTTCGACCGCGACGATGGCGTCGCCGGGGGCCGCGCCGGCGGCCGCGAAGGGCCCCCGAACATCGCGCACAAAGACCGTCGGTTGGGGTTTGAGGTCGACGCGCAGCGTGTTGAAGCTCGCGAAGAGGTACACGTAGACGCCGAGCGCGAGGAGCACGTTGAAGAGGGGCCCGCCGAGCACGACGAGCGCGCGCGCCCAGAGCGGCTTCGCCCCGAAAGCGTCCGGGACGTCGGATGACACGGCGTCGTTCGCGCTCTGCCCCAAGACCCGGACAGCCCCCCCAACGGGCAGCACGCCCAAGGTGAAGCGGGTCTGAGACCCGTGAATCGTGAGCATGCTCGGGCCAAAACCGAGCGCGAAGTGCACAACGCGCATCCCCGTGAGCCGCGCGCACACGTAGTGCCCGAGCTCATGAATCACGAGCAGGACCGCGAGCCCGAAGAGGGCGCCTAAGACCGCCACGAGACCTCCGCGCGCTGGCCTTGCGGTGGAGTTTGCCGATGCCTCCGCCGCAGGTGTAAGTATGAAGCCATGATGCACATGTTCGAGCGCCGCGTCGTCCTGTTCTTGTCGCTCTTCGTCGCGCTCCTCGCCGCGGGCTGCGGCGGCGGTGGCGGCGACGGCACGTCCCCGGTCGATGTTGCTTGCGAGATCGACCCCGACTGCGCGATCGGGCGGCACTGCGTGAACGGCGTCTGCCAAGCCGCGTCGATCTTCTGCGCGCTGAACGCCGAATGCCCCGCCACGCTCGTGTGCAGCAATGGCGGCTGCCGTGTGAAGGCATGCGAGGCGACCGAGGCGTGCGGCACGGACCGCGTCTGTGTCGACGGCCGCTGCGTAGGTGAGGGGGTCTGCGCGACGGACGAGGACTGCCCGGGCGAGCGTTGTGACTTGAACACGCTGACCTGCGCGCCGCTCGCGCCGACGGGCTGCGGTGACGCCGGGGCCTGTGGCGCGGGGGAGCGCTGCGAGGGGGGCGTCTGCGTGTCCGAGGGACCCGTGCTGTGCTCCACGGACTCGCAGTGCCGCCCCGGCACGTACTGCGCCGAGGACGGCCAGTGCATGAGCGGCTGCCGCATCGTCGCGGGGGCGTGCGGGGCGAACCGTGTCTGCGACCCGGCGACGCGCATGTGCCGCGCGGCGGGCGCTTGTGGTGCTGACACGGACTGCCCGGCGCGCACATGGTGCGACCCGGTGGGCGCGTGCGTGGCGGGGTGCCGCACCGTGCCCGATAACTGCGGCTTGGGTCGCAGCTGCGACTCGGCGACCCGCGCCTGCGCGTGCGCATCCGACGAGGGCTGCGATGCGTCTGAGTACTGCACTCCAGAGGGCGCGTGCGTCACGGGCTGTCGAGCCGCGCCGGACAACTGCGCAGACGCCCGCGTCTGTGACCAGAGCACACGCACATGCCAGGCGGTCGGCTGCGTCGACGACTCGACGTGTCCCGCTGGTCAGTTCTGCGCGGCCGAGGGGGTCTGCGTCGTAGGCTGTCGACTCGACCCGGACGACTGCGCCCAGGGGACCTCTTGTGACGCGGTCACGCACACCTGTGTCGGTGGTCAGGCGTGCGAGTCGGACGCCGACTGCGAGCCCGAGACGTTCTGCGGCGCCAACGGCACCTGCATCGCGGGCTGCCGCATTGGCGGCTGCCCCGTAGGCCGGATTTGCGAGTTGAGCACGCGCACCTGTGGCTGCGGTTCAGACGACGCCTGCGCCGTCGGGACGTGGTGCAACGCGGGCCTCTGCACGCCGGGCTGCCGCCTCAATCCAAACGACTGCCCCGAGAATCAGATCTGCCAGCGCGCGAACCACACCTGCGGTTGCGTGAACGATTTGGGCTGCGCGGACGACGAGTACTGCTCGAACGGGGTGTGTCGGTCGGGCTGCCGGCTTGAACCCGGCGCTTGCCCTGACGGGGAGTGCGACCCCTCGAATCGCCGCTGCACGTGCCAATCCGACCTGGGCTGTCCCGCCGACGAGTACTGTGCCGACGCCCTCTGCCAGCCCGGGTGCCGGCTCGAGCCGGACTCGTGCCAGCCAGACGGCGTGTGTGACGCCGAGACACGCAGCTGCCGCTGCTTGAGCGATACGGGCTGCGCGGCGGGGCAGTACTGCACGCCCGACGGCCTCTGCGCGATCGGCTGTCGACTCGAGGAGGGGAGCTGCGGCGCGGGCGAGCTCTGTGACCCTGCGACCCGGCGCTGCGGCTGCGCGACAGACGACGCGTGCGGTCCCGGTGAGTACTGCGCGCCGGACGGTCAATGCGCCCCCGGCTGCCGGCTGGCGCCCGACGACTGCGCCGCTGGGCAGCGGTGCAGCGCCGTGAGTCGCGTCTGTGGATGCGCAGCGGACGGCGCGTGCCCAGCGAACGCCTACTGCGCGCCGAGCGGAGAGTGCGTGGCCGGCTGCCGCACCGAGCCGAACAACTGCGTGGCCGGCCAGTGCGACGGCACAACCCATCGCTGCCGGTGCGCCTCGGACGACGAGTGCGAGCAGGACGAGTTCTGCTCTGGGCAGGGCGTGTGCGAGAGCGGCTGCCGCACGGCGCCCGACAACTGCGCGCAGGGCGTATGCGATGCCGAGCTCCGCATCTGCGCCGCGCCACGGTGCGTCCGTGACGCCGACTGTGGCGCGGGGCAGTCTTGCACCGTGATTCAGGCGGGGGGCGGGCTTCAGCTCAGGTGTGTTCAGGCCTTGGCGCAGGGCCGAGAGGGCGCCGAGTGCGCTCGCGGCGGCGAGTGCGCGAGCCGCCTGTGCGTCAACGACGCCTACTGCTTCTCGGCCTGCGTCGACGGCGCCGACTGCGACAGCGGGCGGTGCTCGGATGTGACCGTGAACTTCTTGGGCGTGAACGGCGGCCCGTTCGTCTTCCAGACCTGCTCGCCCCCCCCCGAGACGTGCGCGTCGGACGCCATGTGCCCGGCGGCGCAGCAATGCTTGCCGGTGGGTGAGAGTCCGCTCGCGCCCGACCGAATTCAGCTCGGCTGCGTGAACGATCGGCCGGGAGACGCCGGCGGCGCGCCGTGCGCGGATGATCCCAGCTGCTCGAGCGGCAACTGCCTGAACCAGGGCGTCTGCTGGGCGCCGTGCCGCCCCGACCTGGGCGCGGGCGACTGCGCGGCGGGGCAGCGCTGCTACCGCAACCAGATCTACTTCCAGTTCGACCAGGGCACGCCGAGGACAGACGATGACACCTACGACGGCCTGTCAGCGTGCTTGCCCGACGTCGGCTCTGGCCAGGCATGTCAGAACACGCGCTGTGGGGCGGGCGAGTTCTGTGCGCTCGCGGCGAACCAGTCCCGCACGGGTTGGGACCCCCAGTGTCGCCGCGCCGTCGGCAACGGGCTGGGCGGCGCGTTCTGCGGGCGGGACGGCGACTGCCGCAGCGGCGTGTGTTTGCTCGCCAACAACATCTGCTTGGGGCTGTGCGAGCCGGGCGTCCTCAACAACTGCGTAGCGGGCTCCGTGTGCCAGTTCGTCCAAGCCACGGTGGATGATCGGGGCACCCCCAACAACGAGCTCGACGACATCACGGCGCCGGTCGGGATCTGCGTCCCATGAACACGACACACTCGCTCCCCCGTTTCTTGTCGAAGCGCGGCGCGCTTTCCCGCGCCAAAGCCGAGGTCGCCATCTTGGCCGGCCGCGTAACCCTCGACGGCCGCGTGTGCCGTGACCCCAAGCGGCGCGTCGTCGAGGGGGAGTCGCGCGTCGAGCTTGATGGCCGCGTCGTGGAGCAGTCGCACACCCCGCCCACGTGGCTCGCCCTCAACAAGCCGCGCGGCGTCGTCACGACAACGTCCGACCCGAGCGGTCGACCCACGGTGATGTCGCTGCTGCCGCCCGGGCACCCCGCCACGCTCGCGCCCGTCGGCCGCTTGGACGCCGATACGGGCGGCCTGCTCCTCTTCACGGACGACCACGGCACCGCCGCCGCGCTGCTCGATCCGGAGCAGCATGTGGAGAAGCTCTATCGCGCCAAGGTGCGCGGCAAGCCCTCGCCGGAGACCTGCGCTCTGCTGGGCACGGACACCGTACAGGTCGACGGCGTCATGCTCGGCCCGATGCAAGTGCGGGTGCTCCGCGAAGGCCCAAAGTCCGCGTGGCTCGAAGTCCGACTCAGCGAGGGCAAGAATCGACAGGTGCGGCGCCGCCTCGCGCACGCCGGGCACGAGGTCGAGGTCTTGGTCCGTGACGCTTTCGGGCCAGTGGAGCTCGGGGACTTGGCGCCGGGGGCGTCTCGGCCGCTCACAGACGCCGAGGTCCGGGCCCTCAGTGCGGCGCCGAAGCGGGCGAAGTCGCCGGCTCGGGCGGCGCCGCGGACGCCGCACCGCTGACCGGCTCTGGGGGCGCGACCTCGCCCCGCTGGGGGTAGCCGAACACGGTGTGCGCCTCGTGGTCAGGGACCATGCGCACGTTCAGGCTCTCATCCTTGAACGTGAAGGCGCGAATGTGGTGCGTCAAGTGACCACCCGCCGTGAGCGTCAGGTCGAGCGGCCCGCTGTCGTGCGGTCGCTCGAGCTTCAGGGGCGTCGTCCCGAGGGCGCGAGCGCCCCAGCGCACGTTCGCGCGGGGCGTCGAGCGCACGAAGATCGTCACGGTCTTCGGCACCTCGCTCACGCGCGTGCCTCGCGGCTCTTCGCTGGGCGGCGTCTGCCCGCTGCTCGGCGGCGTCTGCCCGCTGCTCGGCGGCGTCCACCCCAACAGGAACGCGCCCACCAGGGTCGCGACGCAGGCGCGCTTCATGGCTCGCCCCCTCCCTTCACGCTCGGCATCGGGCCGGGCGGGTACACAACGTCTGGCTTCGGCAGGTAGCCCTCGAAGGGGCGCTGCCGTCGGCCACGGATGCGGCCCTCGAGCACTTCGACCGGGAGCGGCGGCGTGAGCTGAAACTCAAAGCCGCGCGTGACATGCCGCAGCTCGAAGACCTCACCGTCCTTGTAGAAGGTCCGGCTCGCGTTGAGCGGGATGTCACCCATGACTTGTCGGTCGCGGTGGTTGAGCAAGAAGTCGTAGAGCCGCACCGCTGCGTGGTTCCAGAGCCGATGGCAGCCATGCGAGAACTTGGACCGATTCGTGATCGACAGGTGGTCGCTCGAGCCGTGTGCGCGAATGCCGTTGTCGAAGTCGCTGCGCGCGTCCTTGCCCGGCACCACGAAGTAGCCCGCGACCAAGCCGTATGCCGACAGGTAGCCCGGCCCCATCTCATCGTAGTTCACGATGCGCTGGCGCTTGCCATTCACGTTCGCAGCCTTGACGAGACCACGAATGGGCGTGCTCGGCGGCGCGACCCACGTCGGCCCGGAGATGATCTTGCGGATCACACGCTTGCCGACGTCCGAGCCCTTGTAACGGTAGTACTCGTAGCCGTTCGACGCCTGCTCCGCGCGCCAGCCGCCGATGGTGGTCGGCCACTTGATCAGGGGAAACCGCTGCCCGTTGTGGGTCGCGTACAGCACCAGCTTGGGCATGCGCTCGCGGCTGTGCGCGAAGAGCTCGCCCTGGGCGTTCCAGCTCTCGTCGTACCAGACGTCCCCCCGGTCTACGACGAGGTCGAGGTCCATGTGTTTGCTGTAGTACTCGGGCCGTGGCGGCAGCTTGACCGCGACCTTGAGCCACGCGAAGTCCTCGGGCGGATGCGCCTGAAAGAAGGCGAGCAGCTTCTCAGGCGTCTCGACGCCCATTTGGCTCATCGCCACCTGGGCGTAGGCGTCGATCAGGTTCTCAACGGGGCGCGCTTGCCCTTGCGCGTCGACCCACGTCGCGGGCTGGCCATCGACCTGCGCGGTGCCGTCCTCGAGGATGCCCGCGGCGTCCGCGACGCGCTCCCGCATCACGCGCTGGAACTGCTCGAAGTTCCCTTGCACGGGCCGCTTGCCGAACGCGACCATCGTCTCGGTGCGCAGCCCCGGGTACTCGTACACCTTGTGCCGGAACTGGAAGCTCTGAATGGCGTCGCGTGAGACGCCGTCGTTCATGTCGAGCTTGAGCTTCGCGTTCGCCTTCGCGTGGCCTTCGCACTTCAAACGCTTGACGATCTCGGGCCACGCCAGCGCGCGGCGCTCCGCATCCTGCACAGCCTTCCACTCGTCCGCGAAGCTCGCATCCGCGGCCACGAGGGCGTCGATCGTCGCGTGCTTGCCCGCTGCCTGGGCGGCCTCGAGCTGCTTGCGAAGCCGCTTGATGCTCGCCGCGTGCGCGGCCTCCTCTTTCGCCGTGCGCGCCGGAATGCGGTCGACTTGCGAGAGTAAGTCGTAGTTGATCTGGGCCTGGCACGGCGCGGCCTCGTCCTCCAGCATGCGCGCCCTCACCACGCGCGGCGTGGGGGGAATGCCGTAGACCTCGAAGTAGTTGCGCTCGCCCGAGTCGAGGGGGCGGCCATCGCCGTCGCTCTGCTCGTTCGCCAGCCCGATGTAGATCGGTCGGTAGCGGTTCGGCAGGATCTGGCCCTCGGCGTCGCGGAACTCGGCGAAGATGAGGGGCGTCCAGGTGTCCGTGAGGTCGATGAGCGTGTAGCCTTGTCCCTCGAGGTCGGCGGCCTCGACGCGGCGTGGCTGACCGTCCTGAAAGACCAACGCGGGGTGCGCGATGTCCGCCTCGACGGCGCGGTCGGCCGCGGGCGGCGCGCCGGGAGGCGAGGACTCGGGTGTGCTCGCCGCGGTCGGGGGAGCGCTCGGCGCGCTCGCGGCCTCGGGGACCGTTGGGGGCGGGCGCTCGCCGCACGCGGCGACGCTCACGGTCGCAGTGAGGAGCGCGATATGTAGGAGACGGCTATACATGTGCGGCGGGTTTATCGAGAACGCGGGCCGGATGTCCAGCGTCCCGCGCGGTCACTCGCCCGCGGTGAGCGCGCGTGCCCGCTGCGAGATGGCGACCACCGCGGGGTGCTTGAGGCGCCGCTCGGGCGAGATGGCGAAGAAGCGCTCGCGGACGGCGTCGGTGCGGCCAACGACGACCAGCCCGGGGTGGCTCGCGAGCGCGGCCGCCTCGATCAGCGTCGGCACTGCGAAGACGCCGACGCCCTGCTCGCCGACGACCTTGAGCAGCGCGCTGTCCTCGAACTCCCCGACGACGCGCGGCGTCACCCCCGACTGGTCGAAGTAGCCGTCGAGCGCGCGCCGCAGCGTGGTGTTCTCGGTGGGCAGGAGCATGGGGGCGGCGTTCAGGCACGCGGGGAACGCCCCGACCAGGGTCGACGCGAGCTCGCGGCGCGCGAGGAACGCCACGCCCGACTCCCCGAGGGCGTGGTTGAACGCCTTGACGCGCGCGCCGGGCGCGAGGGGCGTGTCGGAGAGCACGACGTCGAGCTCGTAGCCCGCCATGGCCGCGAGCAGTCGGTCATGGCGGTCCTCGTGGCACACGAGCCGAACGGCGTGCGGGAGCTGGAGCACCGGCTCAAGGAGCCGCCACGCGACGAGCTTCGGCACGACGTCTGCGATGCCGACCGTGAGCTGCGTCGGGCGGCCCGTGGGGCGGCCGCGGACCGTGTCCATGAGCTCACGGCCGAGGCCGAAGATCTCGTCCGCGTAGCCATGGACCATCCGGCCGGTCTCCGTCAGCACGAGCCCTCGCCCGACACGCTCGAAGAGCCGCTGCCCGATCTGCTCCTCGAGCAAGCGGATTTGCGCGCTCACGGTCGGCTGCGCCACGCGCAGGCTCCGCGCCGCTGAGCTGACGGACCCCTCGCGAACGACCGTCCAGAAGTAGCTGAGATGGTGATAGTTCAGGTGGTTCAATCGATAGCCTAAGACTATGGATTGACCCGATTTTATGCATTAGACCAATGCTTCTCCAGCCCCTATCTTGAGCTTCGACAAGATTCGAACAGGAGGTCTCATGGAGTCCGTAGGTTCCCCCGTGCTGTGGGCCGGGTTCATCGCGTTCGTGCTCGCGATGCTCGCCCTCGATCTGGGCGTCTTTCACCGCAAGTCCCACACCGTCTCGCTCAAGGAGGCGGCGGTGTGGAGCGGCGTGTGGATCTCGCTCGCGGCCGTATTCAACGGCCTCATCTACTGGATGTTCGGGCCGACGCTCGGGCTTGAGTTCACGACCGGCTACCTGATCGAGAAGGCCCTCTCCGTCGACAACATCTTCGTCATCTTGGTGCTCTTCACGTACTTCCGCGTGCCGAGCGAGTACCAGCATCGTGTGCTCTTCTGGGGCATCTTGGGCGCGCTCATCATGCGCGCCATCTTTGTCTTCGCGGGCGCGGCGCTCCTCAGCAAGTTCCACTGGATGATCTATGTCTTCGGGGCGCTTCTGGTCGTGACGGGCTTCAAGATGCTGCGCTCCGGCGACGAGCAGATAGACCCCGACAAGAACCCGCTGATTCGCCTCGTGCGCCGCGTCCTGCCCCTCACGTCCGAGTTTCACGGCGAGAAGTTCTTCGTGCGGGACGGCGTCAAGTGGGTCGGCACGCCCCTCTTCCTGTGCCTCGTGGCCGTCGAGTTCACGGACCTTATCTTCGCCGTCGACTCCATCCCCGCCATCTTCGCCGTGACCCAGGACCCCTTCATCGTCTTCACGTCGAACATCTTCGCGATCCTCGGGCTGCGGAGCCTGTTCTTCTTGCTCGCCGGCGTCATGGACCGCTTCGTCTACCTGAAGATCGGCCTCGCGATGGTGCTCCTCTTCGTCGGCACAAAGATGGTCATCATGGACTGGTACAAGATCCCCGTCGCCCTCTCGCTGGGCATCGTGTTCCTGATCCTCACGACCTCGATCGTGGCCTCGCTCTTCAAGACGCGCGGAAGTTTGGCGCAATGACCGCGGGCGCTTAATCTTCGCTCGTGTCCGTGACTGCCCCCCTGCAGAGCGTGGTCGACGCGCTGCCCGAGGCCGCGATGGTCGTCGACTCGTCCGGCGCGGTCATTGTCCGCAACGCTGCGGCGGCGGCGCTGCTCGAGCACGGCGCGGACGCCGACTGGTCATCGCGCCCGCTGGCGACCTCGGTGGGCGAGGCACGCCTTCTGCGGTGGGCGTCGAGCGCGGCGCCGGATGCTCCGCGGCCCGACCGCACCCAAGCATTCCTGGATGTGGCGGGCGTCATGTTCGTCGCCCTAGACCGCGATGGTCGTGTCGCGCTGGCGAACAAGCGCGCCGCCGCGCTCCTGGAGCGGGACGTCCACGCCCTTGTCGGGCAGCCGTTCTTCGATGCTTTCGTGCCCAAGACCGCGAGCGCGGGCAGACGCGCGGCCTTCGACGCATGGATACTTCGCGGCGAACCGCAGAGCGAGCATACGGAGTGGGCGGTGCGCACCGCGTCGGGCCGCGAGCGCTTGATCGCTTGGCGTACCGCGATCGTCCGGGGCCCTGATGGCGAGGTCGAGGGCACGATCGCTTCGGGCGAGGACATGACCGAACGCCGGCAAGCCGAGGCCGGCCTGAAGCGCAGCCTGCAAGAGATTCAGGCGATGAACGGCGAGCTCGAGTCCTATGCGTATACGGTCTCGCATGACCTCCGGACGCCGCTGCGCTCCATTCGGGGCTTCGCAGATGTGCTCGCCCTCGACTACGCCGATCGCCTGCCGCCCGAGGCACTCGACATGCTCGCGCGCATCGGCTCGAACGCCGAACGGCTCGGGGAGCTCACGGAGCACTTGTTGCGGCTCTCGCGTGTGACACGCGCGCCCTTCGAGCGCAGCCCCGTCGACCTGGCAGCGCTGGCCCGCGAGATTCGGCTCGATCTCGAGGGGGCCGCGGCGTGCGCGTGGGTCCTGCCCGAGGCGCTGGTCGTCGCCGGCGACCCCGCGCTGCTTCGGATGGTCCTCGCGAACCTGCTCGAGAACGCCGTCAAGTTCACGGCCGGCGTGCCCGGGGCGCGCGTTGAGCTGCGCGAAGAGGGCCTCGGCGTGGTGGCTGTGCAGGACAACGGCGTCGGGTTCGATATGGCTTTCGCCGGCAAGCTCTTTCGTCCGTTTCAGCGTCTGCATGACCGCACCTACGCCGGCACAGGTATTGGCTTGGCGACCGTGGCGCGCATTGTCGAGCGCCACGGCGGGCGCGTCTGGGTCGAGTCTGCGCCGGGTCAAGGCACGACCGTGCGCTTTACGGTCGGCGAGGCGACTTCAGCCGGCACCTGACCGGGGCGGTGTGCTATTTCTTTCGATCGAACGCACAACGACGGAGCCCCCATGAAGCTCAGAGGCGCACTCGGACTCGTATTGATGCTCGCGGCCTGCGGCGGCGGCGGTGGTGGCACGGGTGACACGCCCCCAGAGGACGCCCGGCCGCGCGAAGAGAGCGACGGCGACCGCCCTGACGCGACGGGTGAGGGAGACGCGATTCTCCCTGTAGACGCGCGGCCGACGCCCGATGTGATGGTCGAGGGCGACGCGACTGTAGACGACGCGGCGCCCTTGGACGCGACGCCGCCCCCGCCGGACGCAGTCATCGAGGTCGACATGGCCGCCGGGGCGGTCTGCGACGGACATGACGTCATCGACTTGAACGCCGCGCTCGTCGATGGCGCGGTCGACGGCACCACGGTGGGCGCCGCGACGGGTCTCGCGGCGAGCTGCGGTGGTGGCGCCGGCGGCGAGGTCGTCTACGCCTACTCGGTGAATGCTCCGCTCGACGCGCTGCTGCTCAGCACGGACAACGACGCCACCCGCGCGCCGACGGTCCTCTACGTTCGAGGCAAGTGTGACGATCCGATGGACCTCGCGTGCACGCGCGGCTCAGCGGCGAGCCCCGGGGCTTCACTGCGCCTCGACGACGTTCAGCCTGGCCTCTACTTCATCATCGTCGACACGGGCTCGCGCGACGGCGGGGGCGACTTTCGCTTGACCGTCGAGACTGTCGCGGCGTCCGCGTGTCGCAACGGCGTCGACGATGACCTCGACGGCCGCGTCGACCTCGCCGATCCGGGGTGCGAGGCGCCGCGCGACGCCACCGAAGTAGACCCCGCCTCCCCGCCGGAGTGCGCAGACGGCGCGGACAACGACGCCGATGGGCGCACCGACTACCCGCTTGACCCCGAGTGCGGCGCGGCGGGCGTCGACCGCGAGGCGCCGCTGTGCGACCTGCCGCTCGAGATCATCACCGTCGACGAGGGCGGCGGCCTGTTCCCTGTGATGCTCGACCCGAACACCCGCAGCCTGCTCGACGGCACCTGCGCCTTCGGCTCGCTCGCCGAGGCCGTCTTCCGGATCGACATCGAGCGCCCGGTGCGCCTGAGCGCGACCGTGAGCAGCCCGCAGTTCGGACGCGGCGGGCCCTATTCGCTCTATCTCAAGAGCACCTGCGCCGACCGCCTGGATGTGGCCTGCGTTGGTCCATTCCAAGGGGGGGCGCTCGATGTACGCGAGCTCGACCCCGGCACCTACTTCCTGTTCGTCGATTTGGGACGCGAGTGGCTCGACTTCGGCTTCGGCGGCCCGTTCATGGGCGACTTGGAGATCACGACGCGGCCGCTCCGGCCCGCCTGCAGGGACGAGCTCGACAACGACGCGGACGGACGGGTCGACGCCGCCGACTTGGGCTGCCGTGATGCGGACGACAAGAACGAGGCCGACGACCCGGTCCTGCGGCCCTTCTGCGCGGACGGACAGGACAACGACGAGGACGGCCAGATTGACTTTCCCGCGGATCCCGGCTGCGCAGCGGCCGGCGACGCGTGCGAGCAGCCCGGTTGGGAGGTATGCGGCGGCGAGTGCTTGGATATCACCACGGACGCTGTGAACTGCGGCGAGTGCGGCAACGTGTGCGCGGAAGGTGTGGCCTGCATCGACGGCGCGTGCGGCGGTGTGTTCTTGTTCGAGGGCATCCTCGAGGCGCTGCCCATCGCGGACTTGAACGGCTGGGAGGAGTGCTTTCGCGAGACCTATGAGGCCGAGTCGCCGGTGACCGATCTACTCGCGTCGTGCGATGGCGACTCGGTGCTCATCGGCTGCATGCCGACCGGCGCGGACACTCTGCAGCTCGCGGCGATGGGTGACACCGAGGCCGTCTTCTTCGATACGGGCGACGAGGCAGGCGGTGTGAACGAGCACAACGGCGTCGCCTTCTACTTCAACGACAGCTGGAGCATCGGCTTCGCGCCTCTGGGCGCGGAGGTCGTGCGGAACTCCTGCGATGTCGGCCCCGGTGATGACGCGCAGCGCATGTGCTGGCACACCGGCGGCGGCAACACCAACAACGGTTACCGCTGCGGTGAGGCCTATCCCGGCCGCGACTACGAGCGGGTCGCCTTCAAGGCGTCCCGCAGTGGCGTCGCGGTCGTGGCCGTGCTGTGCGCGAACGGGCTCGATGACGACGGCGACGGCGCGGTAGACGCGGCCGATCCGGGCTGCGAGGGCCCCTATGACAACGACGAGGCGGACGCCGCGGCGCTCGTGCCCGCGTGCGCCGATGGCATTGACAACGACAACGACGGCTCGATTGACTTCCCTGTGGACGCCGACTGCCTGGCCGCGGGCGACGCGACCGAGGTGCTGCGCTGCGGGCTCGACGCGCCCGTGGTCGAGGTGCCGTTCACCGGTGGACAGTTCGGGATGCAGCGCGGGAGCGGCGCGGACACCTCGGCCGGCACCTGTGGCAATGGCCGCGGCACGGCGACGGTCTTCGCGCTCGACCTCGTTGAGCCCGCGCGCATCCGCGCGACCTTGACCCGCAACGGTACGCCGCTCCGTGGGGTATTCTACGCGCGCACAGCCTGCGACGACGACGCGACCGAGATCGCCTGCGCCGCACAGCAGCGCGCGCGAGACTTCACGATCGCGGACGCGCCGCGCGGCACGCTCTACGTCTTCGTCGAGGCCTCGGGTGTCGCCGGCGCGACCGTCGAGTTCGAGATCGTGAGCAACCTCACGGAGTGCAACGACGCGCTCGACAATGACGAAGACGGCTTGGTCGACCTGCTCGACCCCGGCTGCGAGCGTGGCCTGAGCCCCACCGAGCGCGATCCGGATGTCGCGCCTGTGTGCGCGGACGGCGTCGACAACGACGGCGATGGGCGCGTGGACTACCCAGCCGACCTCGAGTGCACCGGCGCCGGTGGGGTGCGGGAGAGCTTGGTCTGCGCGAACGGCGCGCCTGTCATTGAGCTCGGGCCAGCGGGCGGTGAGTACATCGTCCCGCTGCCGGCCGCCGGGGGGGTCATCGACGCGCGATGCGACGCACGCGCATTTGAAGACATCGTGTTCGCTTACGACTTCGCGGGCCCAACGACCGTCGAAGTGACGGTGACGACCGACAACCGAGACCAGATCTTCTACGGCGTGTGGTCTCGCCGGACCGCGTGTGACGACCCCGCCAGCGAGGCCTTTTGCCAGGGGGCTTACGGCGGCCGTGGGGACGGTCAGTACCGCGAGAGGAGCGTCGAGGGCCAGGGCGTCCTGATCTACGAGGCGGTCGACGCGATCAACGAGCTCGGCGTCCGCGCGGACAACCTGGTCTTTACTGTCACGGTGGCCGAGGAGTGGGTGGCCTGCGAGAACCGGCGCGACGATGACCGCGACGGCCTGATCGACCTCTTCGACATCGGCTGCGAGGGCCCGCGCGATGCCAGCGAGGTGGACCCGCCGGCGGTCCCGTTCTGCGCGGACGGCGTCGACAACGATCTGGATGGTGTCGCCGATTATCCTTCGGACGATGGTTGCGCGGGCGCGGGCGACGCGTGCGAGCAGGTCGGCTTTGGCCTGTGTGGCGGCGAGTGCGTCGACATCGTCTCGAGCGCCACGAACTGCGGCGCGTGCGGGAATCGCTGCGACGCTGGGGTGGAGTGCATCGACGGCTATTGCGGCGGGGCCGTGCCCATCTTCCCGAACGATGCCTTCGGACACCACGGCGGCTGCGACCAGTGGAACCAGTGCGTCGACGCGCAGGGCTGCGCGGATGCGGCCTGCCGCCTTGAGGGCTATGGTCGGGCCGTCGAATTCTCCGAAGGCAGCTGCCAAGGCCTGCCCAACCAGGGCATTCGCTGCAACCTGTTCTTCGGCCTGCCCGGCCTTGACTATCAGGCCGACTACCGCGGGTGCGAGCTCCCCGTGGCTTACAACATCCGCTGCTTGCCGAACTGAGCAGCCCGCTCAGAGCGCTGGGGCGATGAAGTCGGGCGTGAGCCCGCTCTCGGCGCAGAGCCGCTCTGCGTTCTGGCCTCGCAAGAAGCCCGACCGCACAAGCAGCGTCGCGCAGCCCGCGGCGCGTCCCCCGAGGACGTCCGTGTGGGGGCTGTCGCCCACGCACAGCACGCGCCGCGGCTCCGGGTGCCCGAGGCGCTCGAGGGCGCGCGTGTAGACGCCCGCGAAGGGCTTGCCGAGGAAGTCAACGGGGGCCCCGAAGCGCGCCGCCCAGTCGTGGGCGTAGTACCCCGGCTCGATGGCGATGCCGTCGACCTCGGGCGAGACGATGTCGGGGTTGCCGACGAGCACAGGCCGAGGGCGGGCGGCCATCAGCGCGTCGACGCGCGCGCGCTCCGCCTCGTCGAACTCCACGGTCGATAGGAACACGATGGCGTCCGGGTCGGGCGCTTGGTCGAGGTCGCTCAAGCCGAGCGCGGCGGCGACGCGCGGCGGGCGGCGGTCGCCGACCAGCGCGCACCGCTCGGGGGCGAGACCGCGCGCGGCCAGCGCGTCGGGGAGCAGGTCGACGCCGTAGACGATCTCGTGGGGCGCGACCGCGAAGCCGCGACCGGAGTGGCGCGCGGCGCCTTGCTCGGGGTCCGAGCTGCCGTCGTTACTCACGACCACCAAGGGCTTGCCCGTGGCGCGCAAGGCCGCGAAGGCGGCGCGCGCGGTCGGTATCGGCGCGCTGCCCAAGTTGAGCACACCCCAGGCGTCCAGGACGAACGCGTCGAAGCGGTCGAGCAGGTCGACCAGCCCGGCCACGGGCGTCGTGGCGCATGGCGGCGGTGGGCTCGGCAGGCGGACTTCGGCCGCACGATAGAGGGACCAAGCGTGGTCGAAGCGGAGCATTGACCGGAGATGTACCACGGATATGCTGGCGGGCATGGTGGACAACCCAGAGGCGCAGGTGCGCTTGGAGCAGCTCACGCGCCGGCTCGCGCTCTTGGAGCGTCGCGTGGGCGCGCACGAGTCGACCCTGAGAGACGCGCAGGCGGCGCTCCATCCTGTGGGCGACGCGGCGCGCGCCGCCGCTGAGGACGAGGCGCGCGCCGAGGACTTCGAGGGGCGCGTCGACCGGCTCGAGCGGCGCGGCTTCTCTGAGCGTCCAGGCGAGGTCTCGCTCGCCTTCGCGCGCTTCGAGCCCTCGGCTGTGGCAGCGGGCGCCGAAGTCCGGCTCGAGGTGGGGGTCGAGGGCCTGAGCGTCGGTGACCAAGTCCGGTTTGTCCTCGAGCGCATCGACTCGGCGACGGAGCGCGCCCGCCTGCAGCCCCTCATCGCCCCGATCACGGACGCGCGCGCGCCCTCCGTCGGCGTGACGTGGCGCACCCCGGCGCTGCCGCCGGGCGCGGTCCAAAACTACACCTTCGTGGTCTCGGCGCGGAGCGTCGAGGCGGATTCGACGATCCTGATCGTTCGCGGCTGAAAGCGCGCCGCGCTTCGGCTAGACTTTCGGCCCGCGTCCGCCGCACGCCGCCCCAACCGGAGACTCGCCGATGTCGATTTCGCCCCTTCGCGATCGCGCCGCCGGACAGCCCTCGTCTTCCGGTCGCATTCGAGGCGCGGTCATTGGCTTGGTCACCAACAACAAGGACCCGGAGAACCGGGGTCGGCTCAAGGTCAAGTTCCCTTGGCTCAACGACGATATCGAGAGCCACTGGGCCCGCGTGATGCAGTTCTACGCCGGGCCAGACCGCGGCGGCTTCATCCTGCCCGAGGTCGGGGACGAGGTCCTGCTCATGTTCGAAGACGGCGATCCCGACGTCCCCTACGTCGTCGGCTCGCTCTGGAACGGCAAGGACACGCCGCCCGGCGGGGGCAACACGGACGGCGAGAACAACGTCAAGCAGTTCAAGTCGCGCTCCGGTCACCGCCTAGTCTTCAACGACGCTCAAGGCGCGGAGAAGATCACGCTCGTCAACAACAACGACAAGCTCAAGATCGAGATCGACGTCGCGCGGGACTCGATCACTTTCGAGGCCACCTCCGGCGACATCCTTTTCAAGGCGCCGAGCGGCCCGATCTCGATGGACTGCAAGGAGATGAAGATCTCCGCGAGCGGCAATTCGACGACTGATGTGGGGAACGGCAATACGGAGTCGTCTGCCAGCCGCTCCGAGAGCGTCAGCGGGTCAGACTCGATGTCGGCCAAGCAGTCGTTCGTCGTGGGCTCCGGGAGCATGAGCGCGAGCTTCGGCAGCGGGTCGGTCGAGGCCAAGAGCGCGTCCATGAGTGTCTCGGGCCCGTCCACCCAAACGATGGGCAGCATGACGATCGAGGGCGGGCTCGTCGCGCGTTCGACCGGCCCGGAGACGCTCACGGCGGGCGCCTTCGAGGTCCACGGCAAGCTCACGGTCGCGCTGCACGTCTCGGGTCCAGTCACGCTGACCGCAGGCGCACTGACGCTCGACAGCGGCGCGGATACTTTTATCGAGTCGGCATCTGCGCTCACCGTCATGGGCGGCCTCATCAACTACGACGGCGGCTCGGGCCTGCAGGTCAAGGCCTCGCTGGTGACGCTGTGCTGAAGCCAGAGCGGCGATTCCAAGACGAGGACGCCTTCCTCGACGGCGTACACATCGGGCTCGTCACAAACAACAAGGACCCGGACAATCTCGGCCGCGTCAAGGTGCGCTTCCCATGGCTGGACGACACGGTCGAGAGCCACTGGTGCCGCCTCGCGACGCGCTACGCGGGCAAGGACCGCGGTATGTACTTCGTGCCCGAGGTGGGCGACGAGGTCCTCGTCGTCTTCGAGCTCGGCGACATGAACCAGCCGTTCATCGTCGGCTCGCTGTGGAACGGCAAAGACGACCTGCCCGAGCCGGGACACCCGGACGGCAAGGACAACCACAAGGTCATCGAGACGCGATCGGGGCACCGCATCGTGTTCGATGACACGGGCGGCAGCGAGCGCATCTCGCTCATCGACTCGAGCAACAACAACCGCATCGAGCTCGATGTCGGCGGCGACAGCATCTCCGTCGTCGCCAAGACCGGTGACATCTTCATCAAGGCGCCCGCGGGCACAGTCACCTTCGACGGCCAGTCGCAGTCGATCAGCGTGCAAGGCGGCAAGTCCCATTCGTCCGGCGGCAACAACAGCGTCTCCGTGTCCAAGGGCGACTACGCGCAGAAGATGTCGGGCGGCAAGAGCGTCTCCGTGGGCGGCACGGCGAGCCGCTCCGCCAAGTCGATGTCGGTCAGCGCGAGCGGCAGCGCGGGCATGTCCGGCGGCAGCGCGGCGATCAAGACCGGTGAGGGCGGCACAGTCTCGCAGCAGGGGCCCGTCACCCAGACCATCGGCGAGGTCACGCACAAGACGACCGTCCAGTTCGATGGCAGCGCGCTCAAGACATGGACGATCGGTGCGGCGACGCTGGAGTCGAGCGTGTCTTCGTGGCTCGAGACCACGAGCCCGCTGACCATCACGGCGGGCATGGTGCAGGGCAAGGCGTCTGGGGGTCAGTTCTCGCTCCTCGGCTCGCCCGTCGTTCACCTCGGCGGCCTGATCAACCTCAAGGGCGGCGTGATCGCGCTCAAGGCGGGGGGTTGAGATGCCACGCCCCGCGGGCCTGCCAAAGCCGATCACCCACATCAAGCACGACGCGCCGCTCGTGCTCTTTGTGCCCGAGAGCGACCTGGATGCCCTGCGGCGGTTTCACTTCATCGTCAAGCGCACGTTCAAGTGGGCGCCGGGGCAGCTCGCGGTGCCCACCTCGTGGCAGCGGGCCTTCGCGATGGCGGACATCTACTTCGAGGACGGCGACCCCTTTGAGTCGGCGCTCGACGTTGAGTCGGAGCTCGGGCCGCCGAAGCCGGGCACGGACGTCTTCGTGCGCGGCAACGTCTACGCCCCGGGCGGCGAGGCGACCTACTGCCGGCCCTCGATCGTGATCGGACCCGAGCGACGCGAGCTCATCGTCACGGGCGACCGCTTCGCGACGATTCGCCCCGGCGCGGTGGCGGAGATCACGCCGGCGGCGCGCTTCTCCGTCCTGCCGCTGCGGTACGAGCTCGCGTATGGCGGCGTGGACCGACAGCACCCGATGGGGCCCATTCCATGCCCCGCGAACCCGCTCGGTGCGGGCTTCTTGGTCGAGCCGCCTGCAGACGCGCCCGAGCGTGTGCGCTGGACGCCCATGCCGAACATCGAAGACCCGGCGCGCATGCTCACCGTGGACGACCTGTTCGTGCCGCAGGTCGACATCGCGCGCTGCCGACCCGCCGCCGGCTTCGGGCCCGTGCCGCGTCATTGGGAGCCGCGCGTGAGCTTGGGCGGCATGCCCGAGGAGGCGCGCTCTTTCTGGAACATGCTCCACGGCGCCGAGTCGCAGATGGGGCAGGCCTTCATGCAGCTCAAGCCGGCGTTCTGGCAGGCCTCTGCGGCGGGCTACGCCTTCCCGCGCCTCGAGGGACACGAGAAGATCGACCTGCGGCACATGCACCCGCACACCGAAGAGGTGAGCCTGCGGCTGCCGGCCATGCGGCCGAACCTGCGCGCCGCGTTCAACGATGGCCCGATGACGCAGGTCGCCCTATCACTCGCGACCGTCACCATCGACCCTGAGCTCGAGGAGGTCGTGCTCCAGTGGCGCGGGACTCTGCCCGTGCCCGAGACGCTCAAGTCGCTCGACGCCCTCAAACGCCTGCCGATGGAGCTCGACGGCGAGCTGACCGTTCCGGCGCCCCTGCTCGGCACGTCGTTCCCGCCGGCGCTGCTCGAAGGCGGCGAGTCCGGGCCGGAGCTGCTTGACCTGCGCGGCCTGCCCCTGCCGGGAGGTGCGCGATGATGAACCGCTCGGGAGGCGGCGCTCGCAAGATGCGTGGCTTGGCCGTCGGCTTGGTGAGCAACATCTCCGACCCCGACAAGCTCGGCCGCGTCAAGGTCAAGTTCCCGTGGCTCGCCGACGATCTGGAGTCGAACTGGGCGCGCGTCGCGGGGTGGTACGCGGGCGGCAGCCGCGGCACGATGTTCGTGCCCGAGGTCGGCGACGAGGTCATGTGCGCCTTCGACAACGGCGACCCGAACCACCCCTACGTGGTCGGCGCCGTTTGGAACGGCAAGCACAAGCCGCACCAGCCCGCGAACGCGGACGGCGCGAACGATCACAAGTGGTTCAAGTCGAGGCAGGGCCACGACTTGGAGTTCCTCGACACGGACGGTGGCGAGCAGATCCGCCTAGTGGACTCGGCCAAGAAGCACAGCATCGTGCTCGACACGGCGGCGGACACCATCACGGCCGAGGCGAAGTCGGGGAGCATCAAGCTCTCGGCGCCGGCGGGCACGATCAGCGTCGAGTGCACGACCTTCAAGAGCAGCTCGGCGCAGAGCCGCGCGGTGAGCGTGGGCGGCTCTCACAGCGTCTCCGTGGGCGGCTCTCAGAGCGTGGGCGTGTCGAGCGGCAGCATGCTCGAGACGGCGGGCGGCGGCTACTCGATGACCGCGTCGTCGGTGAGCGCGTCGTCCCAAGAGCACGCGGGCATGTCGTCCGGCTCTTCGACCGTGAACGCGGGCGAGTTCAAGGCGAGCGTCGGCAAGCAGATGATGATTGAGCAGCCGGCGGCGGTCACCCGCACGATCGGCAAGCAGGTCATCGAGGCCGACTGCTTCGTGACGGTCAAGCCGGACGGCGGGCCGACGGGCGCGCTGACGCTGACGGCTGGCAAGCTCGACTTCAAGAGCGACAAGGGTGTCGGTCTCCGTGGGCAGACCGTCACGCTCATGGCGGGCATGGTCGATGTTCAGGGCAGCACCATGGTCATCGCCAAGGACCAGACGGGCGCAGACGCCGCGCTCGCGTCGTTCTTGGGCGGCCTGCTGATGCTCAACGCAGGGGGGGTGACATTCCCGGCTGCGAAGATGCTCGACATGGTGCTCGGCATGGACATCCACCCGCACCTGCCGCCGCCGCCCGCGACCGTGCCCATACCGCTCCCGGCGATGTTCGCGGGCCCGATTGTCCTCAACACGCAGCCGACCGTGCTCGTGAACTTCATGCCGTCCGCAGGCGCAGGCGCGACGGCGCTGGGCTTTCACCCGTTCCCGCCGCTGATGTGGGCACCGGTGCCGGGCGGCATCCTGCGCGCCGCGCTGATGGCCCTGATCGGGGGGGCGGCGCAGGCAGCGGCGGGCCTCGCAGTCGCGGCCATCGCAGGCGTCGCGGGGGCACCCGCGGCCGCGGCGCACCCGAACGGCTTCTGGAGCGGCTTCTTGTCTCAGCCCGCCGCCAGCGCCGGGGGCGATACCCCCATGTGGCAGCGCTTGATGCCCGCCTTTGGCAGTCCGATGAGCTTCATCAGCTTCTTGGCGCAGTGCCTGCCGCTCCCGATGGCGACGGCCCAGACGACGATCGCCTCGCCGAGCGTGCTGGCCGCTGACTCCCCGATGGGGATGGCGATGCCGATGGGCGGCAACTCCTGCAGCATGATCCCCATCGTGCCGAACGCGAACGTCCTGGGCTTCAGCAACGTACTGGTCGGGATGAGCGTGTCGCAGCTGCTCGGCGTGATCGCGTGGAACTTCGTCAGCGGCGGCGTCAGCGAGCTCACTAAGAAGGGCGTCGAAGCGAGTGGCCAGAGCGCCGCGCGCCAGATGGCCGTCTCCGAGAACCCCGCAGTCCGCAACCGCGCCCAAGGCGTATTCGAGTTCTCCGACGGTAACGGCAGCGTCTACGAAGGCCACCCCGTCGACGTCGCGACCGGTACGCTCTTCAGCGAGCAGACCGACTTCGCCCTCTACAGCGCGCAAGTTCTTGAATTTGGTCGATTTTACAACGCCCGCGACCGCATCGCGCTCAAGGGCGACGCCAGCGTCTTTGGCCCCGGCTGGCGCCACACGCTCGACGAGGTCCTCGTCGCGGACGTCGACGCGCAGGGGCGGCGGAGCCTCGGCCTGCGCGTCGTGAGCGGCGGCCTCGTCGGCTTCGACCAGCCCACGACGGACGGCGCCTCGGACGACAACCCGCCCGCCCGCTTGCGCCTCACGCGCCTCGACGGCCGGACCTACAGCGTCACGGCCCTCGATGGCACCACGCGCGTCTTCAAGTTCCCCGGCGGCGCCCCGGGCGACACCGTGCCCGCGGACTTCGTGCCCGGCGTCGGGTCGCTCGCGCGCCTCGTCGCCGTGCGCTCGCCGTGGGGCGGCGCGGGCGTCCGCCTGCGCTACGAGCACGAGCGCCTCAGCGGCCTGACAGATGCCGCCGAGCGTGAGGTCACCTTCGACTACGACGCCGAGGGTCGACTGACCGAGGCGCGCCTTGTCCGCGCCGGCGGCAAGGGGTGCAGCGTGTTCTTGGCGGGCTGGCGCTATGACGCCCACGGCTGCTTGGTCGCCCACGAGGACCGCAACCGGCGCACCCGCACGTTCGTGTACGACTCACGCCTGCGGATGGTGCGCGAGACCGACCGCAACGGGCACGCGTTCCACTTCGACTACGACGCGCAGGACCGCTGCGTCCGCACGCACGGCGACGACAACGTCTACTACCGCGCGTTCGTCTATGAAGAGGGGGCCGGCGTCACGCGCGTCGACCGCGGGGACGGCGGCGAGTGGCTCTACGGCTACGACGCCACGCGGCGCATCACGTCGATCATCTCGCCTTTGGGCGCCGCAACGCGGCAGACCTATTCCCCCGAGGGCTGGCTCGCCACGGTGCTCGACCCGCTGGGGCGCGTCACGGAGTACGGCTATGACGCCGAGGGCCGCCGCACGCGCACGCAGACGCCGAGCGGCGTGAGCAGCCAGACGCGCTACGACGACCGCGGCTTCAGGGTCGAGCACATCGATCCCGCGGGCAAGCGCTGGCCGCTGGTCTGCGACGCGCACGGCCGCCTCATCGAGCGCCGCGCGCCCTCGGGTCGCGTCGAGCGTTACACCTACGACGCCGCGGGCCGAGTGGCGAGCAAGACCGCCGCGGACGGGCGGACTTGGACCCGCGCGTGGAGCGCCGAGGGCCTGCCCCTGCGCGACACCCGTCCGGACGGCTCGGCGCTCGAGTACGCCTATGACCTGCTCGGGCACGTCACCGTGTATCGACAGGTCGCGCGGGACGGCAGTGCGCGCGAGGTCAAGCTGGCGCGGGACGCTGAGGGGCGCATTCAGCGCGTGGATCGACCGCTCGGCTTCGTGGAGCACTACACGACGCTGCCCGACGGCGAGGTGTCTGAGCTGCGCGTCGGGGGGCGCACGACGCGCCGCGTGTGGGGCGCCTATGCGCGGCTCGATGAGCATGTGGACCCCGCGGGTCGTCGCACGGTCTTCAAGTACGACCTGGAGCAGCGCGTCGTCGCTGTGGAGCTCGAGAGCGGCGCGCGATGGCGTTACACCCGCGACGCCGAGGGGCGCGTGGTCGAGGCGCAGCGACCCGACGGCGCGCGCACGCGCTACGAGCGGGACGCGGCGGGGCAGGTCGTCGCGGAGCACATGCCCGATGGCCGTGTGGTGCGGCGCACCTACGACGCCGAGGGTCGCGTCGTCGAGGAGCAGCTCGACGGCGAGCCCCCGACGCGCTTCGCCTACGACGCCTTCGGGCGCCTCGTCTCGGCGCAGCGGGCGGGGGCGCGACCGGTTGAGCGGGCCTATGACGCCGATGGCCACTTGGTCAGCGAGCAGCAGGGGGACGAGCGCCTGCTCTGGGAGTACGATGCGTCGGGTCGGCGGAGCCGGCGGCGCGCGTCTTGGGGCGAGTCGACCCACCTGCGCTGGGGCGCCTCGGGCCTCACGCACCTGCGGGACAACGACGGCCAGGACCACGACGTCCTGCGCGACGCGTGGGGCCGCCGCGCGGCGCTCCGACTGCCCGGCGGCGCGGCCCGCACGCACGCCTGGGACGACCTGGACCGCCAAGTCGCAGACGCGTGGCTCACGCCGAGCGGCGCACCCGCCCACGCCCGCGCGCTCCGGTGGTCGGACGACGACCGCATCGCCGGCATCGAGTCAGACGGCCGCGTTGGGCGGCACGGTGAGGCGCTCGAGTATGACGCGGCGGGTCGCCTGACGGCCTGGTCGCGCGACACGCAGGCACGGGAGGCGTATGACCGACCCGCCTCAGACGCAGTCGGCCTCAGCGGCGGCACGCCGACCCAGTTCGGCCCCGGCGGTCGGCCCACGACCGACACCCGTGGCCGAGGGCGCAAGTACGACGCGCGGGGCCGCATGCGCCGGATCGAGCACCCGCATGGCCCCGCCCGCCAGCTCTGGTTCGAGGGCCGCGACCGGCTCGTGCGCGTGGTCACCGAGGACGCGCGGCTCGTGCTGCATGAGTACGACGCCCTCGGGCGCCTCGCGCGGACGCTCGCGGAGACCTCCGGCGGCCTGCGCGAGGAGCGCTTCTACTGGGACGCGAACCACCTCGCCCGCCGCGTCGTGGGGGTCCCCGGGGCGGCCGCGCCGGAGCGCGACGAGCGGTATGTGTACGACCCCGAGCGGGGCGTGCCCCTGTGGCGCACGGTGCGGCGCGGCGGCGAGGTGCAGGTGCAACACTACGCCTGCGACCAGCGGGGCGCGGCCACGCACCTGTTCGATGCCGCCGGCGACCTTGTGTGGGAGGGGCTCTACGCACCCTATGGCGCGGTGCAGGAGCGCGGGCCCGAGGCGGGCGAGCAGCCGCTCCGCTTGGCGGGTCAGGTCCACGACGTCGCCACCGGGTTGAGCCACCACCGCTACCGCGTCTACGATCCCGAGACCGCGAGCTTTGTCAGCCCCGACCCGCTCGGCTTTCCCGGCGGTCAGAACCCGTGGGCTTTCCCGAGTGATCCCATGCGCTTGGCCGATCCGCTCGGCCTGTCCGGGTGTCTGGTGTCCTCGGCCACGAGCGGCGAGGCTTACGCGAACGCGCGCGAGACGGCGGGCATCCCCGACGGCCAGCAGCCCGACTTGGCGTGGACCGTGGGCAACGACCACACGCGGCGTGGCGAGGACGGCTACGTCTTCAACAGCGACCCGACGACGCACGGCAACTACGAGCAGTTCGAGACGCCGAACGGCTCGCGGGTGATCGTCGAGAGCACCACCGACCCCGCCGCGCCCCTGCCCAGTTACACCGCCGGGCACCCCGAGGGCGACGCGACGCGGCGCGGCATCGACTTCGGCTGGAGCGGCGACGCCCAGGGCGAGGGCTCCGAGGGCTTTGTGCCGATGACGCCGACGGACGGGCAGGGACCGCAGCATTACTACCGCGGGCGCTGAGCGGGGCGGTTACCGCCCAACCAGCGTGCGTACCCGGCCGACGAGCGTGACGAAGTCGGCCTTCTCCGCATCGTCGCCCGCGTGCTCGTCCGCGAGCGCCTCGGCGGCCGCGAGCGAGTCGGCTGGGGCGGCGACGAACGGGCTCTCGCGTAGCACCTCGGCGACCTCGGCCACGGCCGCGCCGAAGAGGAAGTCATCGGTCGCGTCGTTGGGGTCGGCGCGCAGAGCGTCGAGCGCCAGCGCGCGTTCGACCCCCGCCGACCGCACACCGTCGGGCGCCTTGGCGCGAACGCTCACGGTCGCGAGCGGCGTCGCGGCGTCGAGCGCAGCGGCGTCGGGCGTGAGCTCGAGCTCGATGAACGCTGTGACTCGATGGCCCGCGCCGATCTCGCCGCCGTCGACGCGGTCGTTGGCGAAGTCCTCGTCTGCCACGTCGCGGTTCTCGTAGCCCAGAAGCCGCCAGCGCTGAACGACCCGGGGATCGAGCTCGACCTGCACCTTCGCGTCCTTGGCGATGACCTGCAGCGTGCCTTGCAGGTCGGCGACGAACGCGCGCTCCGCCTCGCGCGCCGAGTCCATGAACAGCGCGTTGCCGTCGCCGTGGTCCGCGAGCGCCTCCATCTGGGCGTCGTTGTAGCGGTCCCGCCCGAAGCCCGCGGTGGTGAGCGTGATCCCGCGCGCCTTCTCAGCCTCGACCAAGCGAACCAGCGCGTCGCCGGAGAGCCCCACGTTGAAGTCGCCATCGGTGCACAGGACCACGCGGTTGATCCCACCCACCACGAACGCATCGCTCGCGAGCGCGTAGGCGGCCCGGATGCCCCCCTCGCCGTTCGTGGAACCGCCTGCGCTCAAGCGGTCGACGACGCCCAGGATGCGGCCTCGCTCGCGCGCGGGCGTCGGCTCGAGGGCGACGCCTGCCTGACCGGCATAGACCACGATGCCCACGGTGTCATCGGTGCGGAGGCTCTCGGTGAGCCGCGTGAGCGCGTGCTGCACGAGGCCGAGCTTGTCCGGGCTGTTCATGCTGCCCGACACGTCGACGAGAAAGACCAGGTTCGCGCGCGGGCGGTCGGCGGGCGGCACCTCTCGGCCAGCGAGGTGCACGCGCAGGAGCTGCAGGCCTGCGCCGAACGGCGACGGCGCGGCCTCGAGGTGCACGGCGAACGGGGCCGCGTCGTCCCCCTGCGGCGCTTCGTCCGCGCTCGCGAAGTAGTTGATGAACTCCTCGACGCGGACCTCGAAGGGCGACGGGAGAGCGCCGAGCTCGAGCGCGCTGCGTGCCCGCGTGTAGCTCGCCGTGTCCACATCCACGGCGAAGGTGGCGAGGGCGTCGTCCGCGGTCGAGACAAAGCCGTTGACGGGCGGTGCGTCGAGGTCTTCGACCGACGGTGGCGGGAGGCCTGGCTCTGAGCGGTCAGCGGTCTGCATGGACATCGAGTCCATGCCGTGACAGCCGAACATCGTGAGCGCGAGCGCGAGCGTGCGAGCCTTCATCGGGACCTCCCAGGGTGTGTAGGGAGGCGCTCTGCGAGGGCTGTGCCACCACGGGTTGGGCCGCGTCAGGCCGTCTGCGCGCGACGGTGTATCCGCGCGTTCACACAGTCACGCGCGCGGGTTCACACCACCTGCTCTTCGGGCGTCGAGCGGGTCGTGTGCAGACGCGGCAAGTCGATGGTCAGGACCGTCCCTACGCCCTCGACGCTGTGGGCGTCGATGTGACCGCCGAGCGTTTGCACGGTGCGCACCGCCAACGACACGCTCAGGCCGGAGCCGGGCGTGATGTGCTCCGGACCCGAGTAGGGGTCGAAGAGGCGACGGCGTCGCGCGTCATCGAGCCCGTGACCGTTGTCCCGCACGACAATCCGCGCGAACTCGTGGGTGGATTGCTCGTAGACCACTTCGACGCGCGCCGGGCGGTCCGTCAAATCCTGCGTAGCGGCGACGGCGTGCAGCAGCAAGTTCACGAAGACCTGAACGAGCTGGCTCTCCGCGCCGACGACGCGGGTGTCCTCGCCCTGCACCGACA
>Ga0114972_10000458_pt1 | contig 30491 bp, 28 predicted proteins | sample M_140807_EF_Meta_FD_87354 | JGI IMG/M metagenome (GOLD analysis project Ga0114972, IMG submission 87354) | Freshwater microbial communities from Lake Montjoie, Canada to study carbon cycling - M_140807_EF_MetaG | ecosystem: Environmental > Aquatic > Freshwater > Lake | place: Lake Montjoie...
CAGGTGAGCCTGATGATCAACGAGGAGGATCACCTCCGCATCCAGTGCATGCACAGCGGCCTCGACCTCCACGGCGCGTGGGAGCAGATCAAGGTCGTCGACGACCAGATCGAGCGGGTCGTCTCGTATGCCTTCCATCCGCGCTGGGGATACCTCACCGCCTGCCCGACGAACGTCGGCACAGGGATCCGCGTGAGTGTCATGCTCCACCTCCCGGCGCTCGTCATCACCCGCCAGATCGACAAGGTCTTCCGCAGCCTCCACAAGATCTCGCTGGCCGTTCGCGGGCTCTACGGCGAAGGGTCGCAGGCGATGGGGGACTTCTACCAGATCTCCAATCAGACCACGCTCGGGCGGACGGAGGATGAGCTCGTCCAGCAGGTCGCCGATGTCGTGCCGGTGCTCATCGACTACGAGCGGCGGGCCCGCGACTTCCTCGTTCGCGAGACCCAGCAGAACGTCCACGACCAGGTCAGCCGGGCCTACGGCATCCTCCGGACGGCCCAGACGATCAGCAACGAGGAGACGATGCAACTCCTCTCCCGGGTGCGGATGGGGGTGCTCCTGGGCCTCATCGGCGACGTCAAGATCTCCGACATCAACTCCCTCCTGATCCGCACGCAGCCGGCGCACCTCCACAAACTGCGGGGCGGCGACGAGGATACGAGTGACGACATCGAGCGGGCTCGCTACCTGCGGAACCACTTCGAGGGGGGCGATTCGTCGCGCACCAGCACGAACTGAAGCCCGTCGCTCTTCGGCCCGGTCGGCGCCTGGCTTTGCCGTCTCAATCGGCGACGGGCTTTGCCGTCTCAAGCGGCGACGGCCTCGCCCCCAATTTGGCCCGCAGGGCCGGCACGACCGGCGGCGGCACGAATTGATGGAGCGCCTCGTCCCCCGCCAGTGGCGTGATCTGCTTCAAAAGCGACGACGAGATGTGGGTGTACTGGGAGTCGGACATGAGAAACATCGTCTCGACCCCTGGATCGAGCTTGCGGTTGGCCAGCGTCATCGTGAACTCGGCATCGATGTCGGTGAGCGAGCGGACGCCCCGGAGGAGGACGCGGGCCCCCTGCTCGCGGACGAAGGCCACCGACAGGCCGCTGTAGAGGGCCACCCGGACATTGACGAGATGGGCGACCGACGCCTTCACCAGGGCCACCCGCTCCTCGAGCGTGAACATCGGATGCTTGTCTGGATTGATGCCGACGCCGACGACAATTCGCCCGAAGATCCGGCTGGCCCGTTCGATGACGTCGAGGTGGCCGAGGGTGATCGGATCGAAACTCCCGGTATAGACGGCAGTGGCCCCGGCTTCGGTCCGGCTGTCCCTCTCCGGGCTCGACAGGGAGGACGCGGTCGGCGGGTGAGGGGGCATGGCGGTCTGGCCTCGCGATTGGCTGTGGGGGGGCCGTGGTGGGCGTGGGACCGTGGGGCCGTGGGACCGAAGGGAGGCATCAAGCCACCCCCCCCGAAGCCACCCGTCGACGGGGAACATTCGACCCGATGGCACGATTGGAGGATCCGAGCCATAATCGCCGTCCCTGGGCCTGTTTCCCGACGGCGATTATGATCGGCGGGCGGCCACGGGCGAAATCGATTTGGGGAGTCCAGGTTGCGTCAGAGGGAGATCCAGTCCGGTGACGAAGTTCTTGCCAATGACGGGGATGATCGTATCCGGCCTGATCGGAATCCTGTTTGTCGCCGACTTGGCGGTCGCGCAGCCGTTCCAACGGAAGGACATCGCTTTGGATGTCGGCTTCCTCGTGGCCAGTCTCATCGTCGGCTACTTGAGTTGGTCGGTTCTCGATACCGCCAAGACCTGAACGCGTTTGGAAAAACCCCGGCACGAACCCGCTCGGGGCGGCGCTGCGGCAACGCAGTCCCCAGGTCGCCCTCCCTGGGGCGTCAGGCGGCGCGGAGCACCGAACCGCCGGTGGGCTGACAACCCGAGGCGAGCAGTGCCGGCAGGTCGCCGAGGCGGACGAACCGCGTTGGCTGCCGCCCAGCCCGATAGGCCCCGATCACCCGTGTCATCCGATCCGCAGCGGCGTGGACTCCGGCACCCGCGCCCGGCGGCGTGACGACGGTCAGCGAACCGGCGGCCGGACCACCGGCCCAGGGGAGCCACCGGCCAAGCAGGCTTCCCGGCCGCGCCGGCGTCGATGCCACCTCCCAGAGTCCCCACACGATGCTCCGGCAGGCCCAGCCTTCAGGTGCCGGACGACGGTTGCCGCGGGGTACGTCGTCGAACCGGTCGACGACGGCGGTGTGGATCCCCGCTTCGACGAGGAGATCACGGTGGGCGATTCCGCCCCCGTCGGGAACGACCACGGCATCGACGGCCGTGTGGCGAAGCGACTTGAGATGCTGGCGGAGACCCTGCCGGGAGTCGCCCTCCCCGCGGTCGAGCGCGAGTGCCCATCCCCACTCCCCGCCCTCGCCGGCGAATCGTTCGAGCGTCTCGCAGTCGGCGACCCAGGTCACCGCGGCGCCGGTCCGGCGGACGCCTTCGGCGAGCATGCCGAAGCCCGCTTCGGTGGTAGCGGCATCGAGTCGGGCGAGGATGACCACCGTCGCCGGTGCGCTGTCGTTCGGCACGTGAACCTCCTGCGGGAGGGCGTGCGACCGACGCCTCTCCCGGCTAAGACTCGCTATCGACGGGGTGTCCCCCCGCCCTCCAAGCGCAGCGGTCGACCCGGCGCCACCGTCACCAACCGCGTTGGGGGGAGTTGCCGATCAGGGAAGCCGTGACGGGGGGGCGTCGTGCCAGCGGCGGATCGCCTCGACGAGGCCTGCCGCACTCGCCTCCCGCGCCTCGCAGTCGGGGGGGAAACCGAGCGTCTCGAGGACGCGCGACGTGACCGGGCTGATCGAGCCGATGCGCCAGCGGCGCATCCGCTCCCCGAACAGCCGGACCGCCGCTTCGGCGATGGCACCGCTGGTGATCGTCACCCAGTCGACGGCGGCGGCATCGAGGCTCGCGACGTCGCCTTCCCCGAGCGTCTCCACCGGGTGGGTGGCATAGGCCACCACCTCGACCACCTCGTGGCCGGCCGCCTCGAGGTCGCGGCGCATCACATCACGGCCACGGGCGGCCCGGACGAGAAGGATCCGTCCGGCGTGGAGGGTGGGGAGGAGCGCGGCGACCATCCCCTCCGAATTGGCCGTTGCCGGGACGAGGTCGCACACGAGGCCGGCCTCCCCGAGCGCTGCCGCAGTGGCGCTGCCGATCGCCGCCAACCGGACCGTTCCGAGAATCCGGGCGTCTCGTCGTGCGGCCCGCAGCCTGGCGACGAAGGCGCGCACCCCGTTGACACTCGCGAACACGATCCAGTCGAACATTCCCCCCTCGGCGATGGCGCCGTCGAGCGCCGTCCAGGAGTCGGGCGGGGTGATCCGTACGACGGGGAGATGGACCGGCTCGCCACCGAGGCTGGAGATCGCGGCGGCCAGCTCGTCGGCCTGGCCGCTCGGGCGCGTCAGAAGGATGCGGCGGCCGGCGAGCGGCCGAGCGGAGGTCGGGGCAACGGGAGCGGCGACGTCCCCGACGATGATCACCGCCGGCGCAGGCCACTGATGATCCGTGAACGCCTGCGCGAGCGTCCCGAGCGTGGCGGTGGCGATGCGTTGATCGGGCCAGGAACAGCGGCTCACGATCGTCACCGGGGTGACGCTCGATCGCCCCGCCGCGACCAGCGCGGCGGCCCAGCGGGCGGCCCGTGCCACCCCCATGTAGACGGCGAGCGTCCCCGGGAGCGCCGCAAGCGCTTCCAGATCGACCGGGCTCGTCTTCTCCTCGGCCTCATGCCCGGTGACGATCGTGAGCATCGACGCAGCGGCGCGACTCGTCAGCGGTACGTCGGCCGCTGCCGCCGCCGCCAGCACGGCGGTGACCCCCGGAACGATCCCGAAGCCGATGCCGGCTGCGCGGAGCGGGGCGGTCTCCTCGGCGAGTCGGCCGAAGACGCCCGGATCCCCCCCCTTGAGCCGCACGATGCGCCCCCCGGTCGAGGCGAGCTCGACGAGGAGTCTTCCCGTCGCCTCACCGGGGTCGCCGTCGGTGGCATGACGGGGGACGGGGATCCGGTCGGTTCGGGGGCCGGCCAGATCGAGGATCGGCGTGGGGACGAGCGCATCGTGAACGATCGTGTCGGCGGCGCGGAGGAGCTCCAGGCCACGGAGGGTGAGGAGGTCGGGATGGCCCGGCCCCGCCCCGACAAACCAGACGCGTCTGTCGTCGGGGATCGCGTCGACGGCGGTCGGCGTCCGGGAAGTGATGGCCATGACTTGCTGTGGGGGTGGCGACCGTGGTGCCGCGATCGGCAGGGCACGCTCGGGCCCTTTGAGGGGCGCCGTGGGGAGGGCTACACTCTAGCGGTCGGTGGACAAACCCATCCATGGCCTTTCTCCACGTGGGACACCTCCGAAAAAGCCGAGCTTCATCGGTGGTGCCCGCCGGCGCGTCCAGCGGCGCGGTACCGTTTTCACAACCTGCTCGCGGTCCGTGAAAAGTCGTCCCCGATTGTTTTTCACGAGGTCGCCCGCAGGAACCGCCAGGTTTTCAGGGGGTGTCTGCCGCCGCATCCAGGGCGGCGGGGATGCTCATCACAGCCAGCCAAGTTCGTTCCACTTTCCACCCTTCAACAGTCCGACGCGACCCATCATGGCGAATGACCCCGCTTCCGGGCAGGCTGGCGATCCAGCGGCCTCCCCCTCCTCGGCCCTGCTCTCGCCGGCAGAGCGATCGAGGCTCGCCCAGACCTTCCAGGCCGGCACGAAGAACCTCACGGCCAATGCCGACTACGCCATCGAGATGTACACCGCGTGCGTCGTCGGTGACCCTGGCAATGCCGTCTACCTGCAGGCGTTCCTCGGCATCCTCCGGAAAAAGCATCCCCCGAAGAAGTCCGGCGGCCTGGCGTCGCTGTTCGGGGGATCGAAGGGGGGCGGGCTGTGGAAAAAAGTCAATGCCGGCCAACATCGCGATGTCATCAAGCAGGGGGTCGACATCCTCAAGGCCAACCCCTACGACTCGGGCGCGCTGCTGGCGATGGCCGAGGCCTGCGCGCAGCTCTCCTACTCCGCCACGCGGCAGGTCTATCTCAAGAGCGCCCTCGACGCCGCCCCGGCAGATCCCGAGGTGAACCGGCACTGCGCCAAGTTTGCCGCCGAGATCGGTGAATACGATCAGGCGATTGCCTGCTGGGTGCGGATCGGCAACGTCAAGTCGTTGGCGGAGGAGGCCGAGAAGGAGATCGCCCGCCTCCAGGTTGAAAAAACGATCGCCGCCGGCCAGGGGATGTCGGGCCGCCCCGCGCCCTCAGGCGCCGCGAAGGCGGGGGGAGCCAAGGCGGCCGCGCCGACCGCGGAAGAGGGCGAGAGGGGGCGAGTCGCCGATCTCAAGGCCACGATCCGCGACAACCCCACCGGCATCGAGCCCTACCTCGAATTGGCCGATCTCCTCGAGAAGGAGGCGACCGTCGAGGAGGCGCACGCCGTCCTCAAGACCGCGCTGTCGGCCTCGGGAGGGGATCTGAAGATCCGCGAGCACATCGAGGACCGCCAGCTGCGCTGGGCGAAGCAGAAGGTGCTCGCCGCCGAGCGGCGGCTGGAGACCGACGACACGCCCGAGCAGCGTGCTGCGGTCGAGCGGCTCCGGGCCGCCCTCCTCAAGCAGGAGGTGGAGATCTACGCTGCCCGGGCCGCCCGCTACCCGGAGAATCCGACCTGGAAATACGAGCTGGCGATGCGGCTGAAGCTCGCCGGAAGCTTCACCGAGGCGATCAAGCAGTTTCAGGAGGTGCTCGGCGACTCCCGCCGCAAGGGGGTGGTGGCCCTCGAGCTCGGCGAGTGCTTCCAGAAGATCAAGCAGTATCAGCTCGCCATGCAGAATTACGTCACCGCCGTCGAGTCGCTCACCGACCGGGAAATCGATCTCCGCAAGCGGGCCCTCTACCGGGCCGGCGTCCTCGCCAGCGGCCTGGAGGACCTCGACGGGGCCAAAAAATACCTCTCGATGCTCGCCAGCCTCGATTTCGGGTACCGGGACGTGGCCCAACGTCTGGACAAACTCGGCTCCGTCAAGGATAAAGGGGATTGAACAGGGGCCCCGAGCCCCCTTTCCGACCATCCCAGCGCCTCTGGCGTTCACCAAAGCCCTGCCGACGGAACCATGCCCCATTCAGCCAATGCCAAGAAGCGTCTCCGCCAAAACCTCCGCGATCGTGAGCGGAACAGGGCCACAAAGTCGGTGATCAAGACGCAGATCCGCAAGGTTCTCGAGGCGATCCACGGCGGGGATGTGAAGGCTGCCAATGAGCAACTCCGGACGGTCGCCAAGAAGGTCGACCAAGCCGCGGCGGCCCGCGTCGTCCATCCCAACCGGGCCGCCCGGATCAAGTCGCGGCTCTCGGCGCGGATCCTCGCTGCGTCGAAGGCGTCTGCCTGATCCCCCTCCGCGGGTCGCGCCTGCGGGGCCGCTGCGCTTCCCCGGCCGACCGTCCGGCTGGCTTTCGGTTTCTCTGCTGGTCTCCATGCCAACCGGAAGGGCTCACGTTTTTGCTTTCGTCAGCCCGGCCTGATCATGCCCAATCGATGCTCGTGCCGGCGAACACCGGGCCTTCGATGCAGGTCCGCTTGTAGTCCCAACCGCCACTGGCGTCTTTGACTCGGGCGACACACGTGAAGCAGATCCCGATCCCGCAGGCCATCGGCGCCTCGAGGGAGACGTGGCACCCCAGCCCCCTCGCCTCCGACCATCGGCTGACGGCGGCCATCATCCCGTCCGGCCCGCAGCACACCACATGGCGCGGGGTTGCCACGGATTGCTCCCCTGCCCCAGCATGCGCAGGGAACAGGCCGTCGAGCAGATCGATGACCGTCCCTCGGGCCCCCACCGATCCGTCGAGGGTCGCGAGGTGGACCTCGAGGCCCGCCCGCTGGAAGTCCTCGATGTCGCCGAAGGCGCTGCCGCTCGAGGCGCCCCAGCAGAAGGTCACTTTCTCGCCGGCCGCGGCCCGGTCGCGGCCGAGTGTGAGGAGGGCCGTCTGGCCGATACCCCCGGCCACGAGGAGAAGGTGGCCGGTTGTGGGGACGTCGCGGTAGCCGTTGCCGAGGGGGCCCCAGAGCGTCATCCGATCGCCGCGGCCAAGGGATTGAAGAGCGGTGGTGAATCGGCCGTGGACGACATACACGAAGTCGGCGAAGCGCCGTTCGGAGCATTCTCGTGGGGGGATGTCATCGTCAACTGAGCGGTAGGTGTCGTAGATGGCCAGCGGACGGCCGAGGAGCGGGTCGACCCGATCGGCGATCCGCAGCATGACAAACTGCCCTGCGACGGCCGAGATGGCGATCCCGGGGCATTCCACGCGGAGGCGGTAGGTGTTGGCGGCGGTTTGGCGGTGCGACACAACCACCGCGTCCTCGACACGGCGTGACGGCGACGACGGGCACGGCTCTGGCGGGGAGATTTTCATCGGGCTCGAGGCTCCGGAGCAACTCACGAATCCCGTTTCTTCCGCCACGTCGAAGCTTTGCCGGGGCGGCGACGGCGTCCGCCGGGAAGCGGCGGCCGGCTGTCATCCTGACCAGCGGGCCGGGGCGGCCGGGCCGATCCATCTCCGCGTGGCGGCCGGGGTGGCCGGGCGGAGCCTTCGTCATCGCGGGGAGGCCGTGGCGGCCGGCCTGCAGCAGGGGGCCGGCGTGCAGGGGCCGGCGGGGGCCCTGCCCCCTCGGCCCGGTCGAGGAACCGGGGGCGGACCGGTCGGTCGCCGCGTGGTGGCCGGGCGGAGCCTTCGTCATCGCGGGGAGGCCGTGGCGGCCGGCCTGCAGCAGGGGGCCGGCGTGCCGCTGGGGGGCGGCGTGCAGGGGCCGGCGCGTCACCTGTCCCCTCGCCCCGGTCGAGGAACCTGGGGCGGACCGGTCGGTCGCCGCGTGGTGGCCGGGCGGAGCCTTCGTCATCGCGGGGAGGCCGTGGCGGCCGGCCTGCAGCAGGGGGCCGGCGTGCCGCTGGGGGGCGGCGTGCAGGGGCACCTGTCCCCTCGGCCCGGTCGAGGAATCTGGGGCGGGCTGGGGGCCTGCCGGCGGGAACGGGAGCCGCCGTGCGACCTCTCCCCCCCGGGCCCGCGGAACCGCGCTCGGAGGCGCCCCGGCCGGCGGGGCGCGATGGACGGCCACCGGCGACGGCGGGGCGGCCGCCGCGACGGTCGTCGTCGCGCTGGCCGAAGGGGCGCCTCGTCCCGCGCGGACGGGGGCCATGGGCGCTGCGCGGGGGGCCGTCAGCGAAGCCGGCGGTCTGGGCGAGGGCGTCCTTGCGGAGGGCTTCGACCTCCGACCAGGCCAGTTGCCGCCATTGCCCCGGAAGCAGGTCGCCGAGGGAGAGCTTTCCGACCGCGACACGCTTGAGCTGATGGACCTTGTGACCGAGATGCGCGAGCATGCGGCGGATTTCGCGGTTCTTCCCTTCGTCGAGGACCATCTCGAGCACGGCGCTTTGTTTGTGCTGCGATTTCATATGGACATGCTGGGCCCTCGCCATCCCCTCCGCCAGGCCGATGCCGCGGCGGAGCTTGTCGATGGTGTCCGGAGTGGGAACCCCCGCCACCTGAACAAGGTATTTCTTCTCGACGCCATACCGGGGATGGGCGAGGAGATTGGCCAACTCACCATCGTTGGTGACGAGGATCAACCCTTCGCTCATTCGGTCGAGCCGGCCGATGGCGAACAGTCGCTGTTCCCCAGGGACGAGATCGACGACGCGCGGCCGGCCGTCGGGGTCGAAGTTCGTGGTCACCACGCCGACCGGCTTGGAGAGCATGTAGACGACGCGTTTCGGGTCGGGAAGACGCTCGCCGTCGACGCGGACCTCCTGGCGGAGGGGATCGACGCGGGTGCCGAGCTGCGTGACCACCTGGCGGTCGACCTCGACCCGGCCTGTCGTGATCAGTTCCTCGCAGTTCCGCCGGCTGCCGAGCCCGGCCGCCGCGAGCACCTTTTGGAGCCGTTCAAGGCCGTCATCGGCGGGAACGGGGGCTTGGCGGAATCGGCCGCGGGGGGCCGTCTTCCGCGCCGGCTCGTGTCCGGTCTGATCACCGGCTGGTGGGGAGCGGCGCGACGTGATCCGCGAGCCACGGCCGCGATTGGGCTCCCCCGATCGACGCGGTCGGTGGGGCTGGGAGGGGGAGGGATCGGCGGGCAAGGGAGACTCCGACGCGCGGGGGGGAAAGGGGCCACTCGCACGGCGGACCCATCCGCGGATCATACACCGGACGTTGGGGGGCTGCGGGATTCGCCCGACCGGTGCTCCCCGGGCGAGCCCCGGCTGTCGGAGCCCTTCCTCACTGCATCGGCGACCACCAGCGGGAGCGACGGACTTCGGTAACGGGCTCGTTGTAGTCGCGCGGCCGACTCCCATCCATGAGGGCCTCACGGAAGAGGGTGGAGCCGATGTCGGGCTGCGGGTAGGGGTCGAAGCGGACGGCGCGGCGCTGCTGCGTCCGGGCATTGGAGGTGGTCTGCAGGGTCGGCTTTGCCAGCGACGCGCAGCCGACGGCCAACGGCATGACGCCGGCCAGGGCCAAGAGCGCGGCAGCGGTCGAAAGGCGTCTCATGATGGGCACCCGCGGTGAATCGACTCCCGGTCGGTCGGGGGGGGGGAGCATAGGGCCCACCCCGGACGGCGCCCTAGGGCGCTTTCGAGGGGCACTTTTGGGGTTAAACAGGCGGTAAACAGCCGCCGGAGCGAATCCCGACGGTCATCCCAGGGTGACATGGAGGAGCTTCGTCGCTCCGGCGCCGCCGAGGCTCCGGAGCGTCTGGGGGCCGATCGCCGCCGGGAGGAGGAGGGTTCGTCCTGGCCCCAAGGCCGGCAGCCCCCAGGCCTCGTCGAGCGCCACCCGTCCCCCCACGACGGCGACGAGATGGCAGGCGTCGTCGCCCCCCACCGTCCAATCGGCGCCGGGGGTGACCTCCTCGAAGGAAAAAAAGTCGCAGGTCGCGAGCCGGCGCACGCCAGGGGAGGAGGTCAGGGCGCGGGGGGATGGATCGACCGGCCCGAAGCGGGAGACGGCCTCGAGGCCCGCCTCGAGGTGGAGCGGCCGCGGCTTGCCGTCGGGGCCGGTGCGGTTCCAGTCATGGAGCCGGTAGGTGACGTCGCTCGACTGCTGGATCTCGGCGACGACGAGCCCCGCCCCGATGGCATGAACCGTCCCGGCCGGGATGAAGATGCAGTCGCCAGCCTTCGGCTCGACGACATGGAGGACCTCCTCGCAGCGGCCTTCACGGAGGGCGGCGGCGAGCGATTCACGATCGACCCCGGCCTTCAGCCCCGCCCACAGCCGGCTCCCCGGTACCGCGTCGATCACATACCAGGCCTCGGTCTTCCCCTTGTCGGGAGGGTCGAGCCTCGCGGCCCGGTCGTCGTCGGGGTGGACCTGGACGGAGAGATCGCGACAGGCGTCGAGAAACTTGAAGAGGAGCGGAAATGATGTCAGCCCCGCATGCCGGCCGAGAAGGGCCCGCCCCTCGCTGGTCACGAGATCGCCGAGGGTCCGGCCCGCCAGATGCCCGGCGGCGACGACACTCTGGTCGTCGTGCCGGTCGACCACCTCCCACGATTCGGCGAAATCGTCCCCCGCGGGGAGGTCACGACCGAGGAGCGTCGCGAAGCGGCGCCCCCCCCACAGATAGCGGCGATAGATCGGCGTGAAGAGCAGCGGGGACAACACGGCGGGGTCGACTCCTGATCTCGGGGTTGGGGGCGATGCCAGGGCACGATCAGGAAGCGGCGTAGGCCTCGAGGAGTCGCCCGATCCAGAAACAGCAGACGCTCGCCACGAGCATGACGAGCATCTGCCCGAGGGAGATGGCGTGCTGGAGCTCGAGAACGATGGCCAAGGCCGGGATCGAAAGCCCGGCGAACTGCCCGAGACGACCGCACGTGCGCATCAGGTCAGCCATGGCATGGATCGACCGCAGAGGGCACCGGAGGGCGACCACCGACGAGGGTGTCGGCCACCACCGGAGGGGCTCACCGCGGCTGGGCCGGCCGGGCGAACTCCCACGAGCCTGCCCCGACCGCCTCGTAGCGGCAGGAGAAATGTGGCAGGTGCTCGGCCAGGCGACAAGACTCGTAGCGGTCGAGGTTGGCCCCCCAGAGGCCGCAGATGCGGAGCAGGCCGCCGTCCCGCACCACGAGCTGGAGGAGAACGTCGAGCCCCTCGAGGAGACCGTCATCGATCTGCTCGACTCCGTTGAGCTCCACGACCAGCCTGTTCGTGCCATGCTCCCTGGCGACGTTCCACAGCGCGTGGCCGAGGTCACCTCCCCGTCGCGGAGCGTCCGTTTCGGTAGGAAAAAGCTTTACGAACAGCCAATCCGGGCCCCGTTCGAGGCCGACGTCATAGCGATCGATCTGGTGGTTCATGGAAAGCGCCCTCCGTGGTGTGGCCGTGGTGATCCCCCCTGAAACCCCGTCCGGGCTGCGGCCCAAGCCTGGACGGGAAATACTACGGGGGGAGGCAAGTCCTTCCGGCCCGGATCGCGGTCCACGCCCCCGCACCTTGCCGAAACCCTTCCGCTGGCGATACTTCCGTCAGGTTTCCCCATTTTTCTGATTCCCTTTTTCCTGGAGGACACGCATGGGTCGGCACGGCGCGGTGACGTTCAAGGGCAATCCGCTCACGCTCGTGGGCGAGGAGGTCAAGGTGGGGGCAGCGGCCCCCGACTTCACCCTCACCGGTGACGCGATGCAGGACATCCGCAAGGCCGATCTCCTCGGCAAACCGACGATCATCAGCGTCGTCCCCTCGCTCGACACCCCCGTCTGCCAGGTGCAGACGAAGAGGTTCAACGAGAGCCTCGGGAGCTTGGGCGACAAGATCAACGCCCTCACCGTGAGCCTCGATCTCCCCTTCGCGATGAAGCGCTTCTGCGGTGCCGAGTCGATCACGGCCATGAAGGTCGGGAGCGACTACAAGGACCGCGAGTTCGGCAAGGCCTACGGCCTCCTCATCGACGAGCTCAAGATCCTCGCCCGCGCTGTTTACGTCCTCGATGCCAAGGGGCACGTCGTCTACGGCGAGCTCGTCAAGGAAGTCGCCAGCGAGCCGAACTACGAGGCCGCCCTGGCGGCGCTGGAAAAGCTCGTCTGACCGCGTCCAGTTCTGAAGCCACGAGAACGGCCGGCCGAACCTTCGGCCGGCCGTTTTTTTCTGCCCAGTTGATCCCACGCTCGCCCCCCTGGCTCCGAGTCATCCAACGGCACGACCTAGGTCGGGGTTGCCCGTGTCCTGGGAGCCGGCGTTGCAGGCAAGCGCAGCCATGGATGGCGCAGCGCCGCCGGCACCCGAGTGCAGCTTTGGCCTGGAGGGCCAAAGCCAACGTCCGGCGACAGGGCACGGGCGATCCCGACCGGCCGACAACGCCGACCGGCCTGCGACCGGCCCGGCATCACTTCGCCAGCAGCCCCTCGATCGCGGTCTTCGCCGCGGCGAGCGCATCGGCGAGTTTGTCGACGAGCTTGCCGCCGGCCTGGGCGAGGTCAGGCTTGCCTCCCCCCTTCCCTCCGACGATTCCCGCGGGCTCGCGGATCCAGGTGCCTGCCGACAGGCCCCGCTCCTCGAGCTCGCGGCTGATGCCGGCGACGAGGGTCACTTTCTCCCCGTCGGCCGAGCCGAGGAAGACCGCTACCGGGCTCGCCTTGCGGCGGAGCTGGTCGATGCACTGCCGCATCGCCGCAACGTCGGCACCGCCGGCGTTGACGACGACGATCCGGGTGTCGCCAACGGTCGTGGCCGCGGCGATGAGCTCGTCCACCGAGAGCGTGGCCGCGGCGGCGACAGGCCTCGCCTTCTTGAGATCCTTGACTTCTTTGGCGAGGGCCGCCAGCCGCGTCGGGAGCTCTCCCACCGGGACGCGGAGGGTGCTGGCCGCCTCGGCGAGCGTCCCTTCGGCGTGGCGGAAACGCTCGAGCGCCTTCAGCCCCGTGATCGCGCTGACGCGGCGGGTGCCGGCCGAGACGCTCTCCTCGCCGGTGATCCGCACCTGGCCGATCTGGCCGCTGTTGCTGACGTGCGTGCCTCCGCAGAGCTCACGGCTCACCTCACCAACAGACACCATCCGGACCACGTCGGGGTATTTCTCGCCGAAGAGCATCATCGCCCCCTCGTGGCGGGCATCGGCCAGCGGCAGGAGCCTCGCCCCCACCGGGACGGCGGCGAGAACGTTGCGGTTGACCATCGACTCGATGGCGTCGAGCGTTTCGCGGCCGACGGCGCTCGAGTGGGAGAAGTCGAAGCGGAGCATGTCGGCATCGACCTTCGAGCCCTGTTGGACGGCGTGGCGGCCGAGGTGGTGCTGGAGGGCGGCGTGGATCAGGTGGGTCGCCGAATGGGCCCGGCGGATCGCCGCGCGCCGGTCTTCGTCGACGCTCGCGCTGACGGTGGCCCCGAGATCGAGCGTGCCGCTGCGGAGGTGGCCGACATGGAGCATGAAGCCCCCCTCACGCTGCGTGTCGAGGACCTCGAAGCGCCCCGCGCCGGGCCCCGGCCACTCGAGCCAACCGATGTCGCCGACCTGCCCCCCCGATTCGCCATAGAACGGCGTCCGGTCGAGGACGACGGTCACCGGCGTCGGGAAATCGTCGGTGGAGAGGGCGTCGCAGAGCTGGCCGCGGGCGATGATCCCGAGCACCTTCCCTGCGGCCGACAGCGTGTCGTAGCCGAGGAACTCGGAGCCGTGCCTCGTTTTCTTCAGCGCGTCGAGCGGGCCGGAGGTGAACACCTCTACCCGGTTGCCGGCGCCCGACACCTTGCCATGCTCGTCCATCGCGGCTCGGAAGCCGTCCCAGTCGAAGCCGATGTTCCGCTCAGCGGCCAGCGTTTCGAGAAGCTCCGGGGGGAAGCCGTAGGTGGTGTAGAGGTCGGCTGCATCGGCACCACCCACCGTCGGCGTACCGGAGGACCCGAGGCCCGCAAACAGCGTCTTGATCCGTTGGAGGCCGTCGTCGATCGTCGCCATAAACGACTCCTCCTCGCGCTTGATCACCGTGGCGACGCGTTCGACGCTCTCGGCGAGCTCTGGGTACGGGCGGGCCATGAGGCTCGCGACCATTCCCGGGAGCTTGTGGAGGAAGGGCTCTTTCATCCCCATCTGCCGGCCGTCGAGGACGGCGCGCCGCAGCAGCCGCTTGACGACGTATTTCTCCTCGTTGTTGCCGGGGAGGACGTTCTCATGGATCGCGAACGTGCAGGCGCGGACATGGTCGGCGATCCGGCGCATCCGTCGGCCGTCGTCGTCGGCCGCCACATAGTCCTTCGAGCAGACATCCCCCACCGCCTCCACGAGCGGCCTGAGGATGTCGATGTGGAAGTTGCTGTCGACCCCCTGGAGCATGGCGCAGGTCCGCTCGAGCCCCATGCCGGTATCGATGTTGCGGCTGGGGAGCGGGGAGAGGTTGTCGGGGGGGGAGCCCTTGCGGTTGAACTGCGTGAAGACGAGGTTCCAGATCTCGACATCGCTGCCGTCGGGCATCCGGTAGAAGATCTCGCTGCACGGGCCGCAGACCCCGTCGGGGCCCTGGGTGGGGGCGCTGGCCGGCCAGAAGTTGTCGTCCTCACCCAGGCGGCTGATCCTGCCGTGGGGCACGCCAATCTCGTCGGCCCAGATCCGGAAGGCCTCGTCGTCATCTTGGTAGACGGTGATCGAGAGCTTCTCGGGGGGGATGTTGAGCCAGCCCTTCGCCGTGAGGAACTCCCACGCCCAGTGGATCGCCTCGCGCTTGAAATAGTCGCCGAAGCTGAAGTTGCCGAGCATCTCGAAGAACGTGTGGTGGCGGGCGGTCCGCCCGACGTTGTCGATGTCGCCCGTCCGCAGACACTTCTGACAGGTGGTCGCCTTCGTGAAGTCGAGCTTGCACTTGCCGAGGAAGTGATCCTTGAACTGGTTCATGCCGGCCGGCGTGAACAACACCGAGGGATCCCAGCGGGGCACAAGGACGTCGCTGGGGCGGCGGACGCAGCCCTTCGATTCGAAGAACGCCAGATAGGCTTCCCGCAGTTCATCGGCCTTCATGTCGGCATCGGCTCCAGGGGCACGGAAGAGACTCAGGGTAAAGCAGGGGATCGGTTTCCGGGGGCGACGGCAAGTCTTCGGCAGACCGCTCGGCGGCCCCTGGGAAAGGGGACATGATACACGCCTCCGCTCCCCATACACGCCTCCGCTCCCTGGCCCACGCCGGTTTGCCCGTGCTGGTTGGCCCGCGCCTGAGCGGCAAAAAAGGAGCGAGCGGAAACGACACCACCCACGAGTCGTCGCTTGGGTCGACAACTCGTGGGTGGATCGGATCGCATCGGCCCACCGCCCCGGTAGGCGGCTGGGCGGACGCGGAGTGTGGAGTCAGTTGCGGGGCATCAAAGCCCTGGTCCGCAGACGGTTCGCCGCGGGGGAATCACTCGTCGCCGCCGCCGTCACCATCGTCGTCGTCTGATGAGGTCGACTCCCCCCCCTCGCCGACGATCAAGTCATCCTTGCTGTCGAGGACCCGTTGGCGGATCTCGGCCGCCACCTCGGGATTGTCTTTGAGGAACTGCCGGGCCTTCTCCCGTCCCTGGCCGAGGTGGACCTCACCGAAGCGGAGCCAGGTGCCGGTCTTGTCGATGAGCTTGGCGACGACGGCGAGGTCGAGGATGTCCCCCTCCACGCTGATTCCGTTGGCATGCATCATGTCGAACTCGGCAACCCGGAACGGCGGGGCCACCTTGTTTTTGACAATCTTCACGCGCACCCGCTGGCCGACGACATCCTCGCCGTCTTTGAGGGTGCCGATACGACGGACGTCGACCCGGCACGAGGAATAGAACTTGAGGGCCCGACCACCGGGGGTCGTCTCTGGGCTGCCGAACATCACGCCGATCTTCTCGCGGATCTGGTTGATGAAGATCACGGTTGTCTTGCTCTTGGCGATGGCGCCGGTGAGCTTCCGCATCGACTGGCTCATGAGCCTGGCCTGAAGGCCGACGAACGAATCGCCGATCTCGCCGTCGAGCTCCTTCTGGGGCACAAGGGCCGCCACGGAGTCGATGACGATGATGTCGACGGCGTTCGATTTGATCAGCAGTTCGGTGATTTGCATCGCCTCCTCACCGCTGGTCGGCTGGCTGACGAGGAGCCGCTCGAGGGCGATTCCCAGCTTCTTGGCCCAGCTCGGGTCGAGGGCGTGCTCCGCGTCAATGAAGGCGGCGATCCCGCCGTTCTTTTGCGCGGCGGCCACGGCATGGAGGGCGATCGTTGTCTTGCCGCTCGATTCCGGCCCGAAGACTTCGATGATCCGGCCGCGGGGGAAGCCCTTGCCGCCGAGGGCCAGGTCGACGGAGAGGCTGCCGCTCGAAATCCCCTCGATCGGTACCTGTGAGTCGGAGTCGAGGGGCATGATCGACCCTTCGCCAAACTCCTTCTCGATCTGCATCAGGGTGTTTTTCAGGAGCGGGTTGTCGTCGAGGAAGTTCGTGGAGCTCTTCCCGCCACGCTTCTTCTTGGAATCCGCCGCCGATCGTCTCGGCTCCGACTTACTCGATTTTGCCATCCGTCCGTTCGCTCCCTTGCTTGCCTTTTCTGGGCTGGGCCGTGAGCCAACGGCGGGCCCGGCGCTCGCGCCGGCACCCTGCCCATCAGCCAATCCGCCCGCGATATCTTCAAGAACCGATGCTTCTGCGACCACCATGGCGAGCCTCCCGCATGATCGGGCCCACGCCGGGCGGGCCCGAGTGACCTTTCGGCCCGCCGAGACGGAGCCGATCGTTCGTTGCCGGCCCGTCGTCGACGGGGCCGGTTCCGCGGCAGAGCGCCCGGGGTGGTTGCATCGCCACCATGAATCGAGCGGTTCGCCACGGAAACGAACACTGAACGCGAGTATAGTATCGGTTTCGACCCGGCCAGGCAAGGACTTTTTCTGAACGGCCGTTCAGGTTGCTTCAAGCTGCTCCCGCGGCCGCTGTTGCCGGGGATGGACGGCCTAAAACATCAGCATTTCTCGGTATTCGGCCAGCCGGCGGTCGAGATCGGCCCGGTCGATGGCGGCCAGGCGGTCGAGGCTGAAGTCCTCCACGGTGTAGCTGGCGGTGACGACGCCGTAGGCGAGGGCCTCTTTGAGGGCCTGCGGATCGAAGCGGCCGAGGGCGGCCAGGTGTCCCATCATCCCCCCGGCGAAGCTGTCCCCGGCGCCGGTGGGGTCGACGACCCGGGCGGTGGGATAGGCCGGCAGCACGTACATCTCGTGCTCACTGAAGAACATCGCCCCGTGCTCCCCCTTCTTCACGACGACGAACTTCGGCCCCATCTTCAAGACGGCCTGTCCGGCGCGGACGAGATTCTCGTCGTCGGCGAGGAGCTTCGCCTCGGAGTCGTTGAGGACGAGGCCGTCGATCCGCTGGAGGAGTTGCCCCAGCTCGTCGCGCTGGATGTTGATCCACAGGTCCATCGTGTCGGCGACGGTGAGGACCGCTCCCTTGGCCTGATTGAGGACGTCAAGTTGGACGACCGGCGAAGCGTTGCCGAGGAACAGGAAGCGGCAGTCGCGGTGGGTGTTGTTGAGCTGCGGGCGGAACTGCTCGAGGACGTTGAGATGGACCTCGAGGGTCTCGCGGTCGTTCATGTTGGGGAGGTAGCGGCCGCGCCACCGGAAGGTCTTGCCGCCGGGAATCGTCTGCAGCCCGGAGGTGTCGATGCCACGGTCTTCGAGGAGCCGGGTGTGCTCCCGGGGCCAGTCCTCGCCGACGGCGCCGATCATTCGCACCGGCGAGAAGAACCTCGCCGCATAGGAGAAGTAGACGGCCGAGCCACCGAGGATGTCGTCGCGCTTGTCCGTGGTGGTCTCGACGCAATCGAGGGCAACGCTTCCGACGACGAGCAGGGGCATGGGGGGGCTCCAGGGTGCGGGGGCGGGTGGGAACGATCGCGACGTGTTCTGGGACCGTTGGCTCGAGCCCAGGGGGGCTGCCAGCGGGAACCGAAGCAACCAGGGTAGCGTGGTGGGGAGCCATCGGCCAGCCTCTCTGGCGGCATGCTGAATGCCTCAATTCGGGGCGTGGGGCGGTCTGGCTCGGAAGCCCTTCGCTCTTTCTTACTGCCAGACCATCGTGAACGCCTCTTCGAGCGCCGTGGCCTTGGCGCGGTCGAACGACTCGGGCGTCACGAAGCGAACCATCCGCTCCGTTCGCTCCGCCGGACGGCAGATCTCCTCCACGAGGTGATACTCCGGCCTGCCCGAATAGTCGTCGAACAGGATCGTCGTGCCGGCTCGGGTCGAGAGGAGGGCGTGGAGAAACGAGGCGACGCGGAATCGTCCATCCACGAGGACGACATCCGGCTGCCTGGCTCTCGAAAGAGGGAGTTCGACGTAGGTGCGGAAGTTGTCGCGTCGGCTGTAGCCCAGCGGCGTGCCCCAGTCCCCGAGCGGGCCGACGTCCACGGCCGTGATGTCGAGTCGGCCTGAGTTGGGTCCCGCCAGTTTTCGGACACGCTCGACCCATTCCGCCGAGGTGTCAACCGAGGCCACCGTTGCCTTCGTGTTGTCGAGGACGAATCGCGTCGATCCGCCGCATCCATATTCGGCATAGGAGCCGGCGGCAGAGGCATGTTTGCGGAACATCGCGAGCCCGGCTTCATCAAAGTGGGGGGGGCTGCCCTGCGTTGAAGGAGGAGGCGCGGAGAAATGCCTGGCAACGGCCGGGATGATCGGCGGCGTGAGCAGTCGGAGCACCCGAGTCAGCATGGCTTCGCCGGTGTTGACCGACACCAATCTTGAAAAGGAGAAGGAAATGAATGGGGAAAACCAGAATTGCCGCCCTCACCCCGCGACCCCACGGGCCCGGTCGATCCGCGCGATTGACGTCGAGGCACCGAGGATTGCGAGGCAATCATACAGCCCGGGGCCGACCGTCTTGCCGGTGATTGCCACCCGGACCGGATGGATGACGTCGCCGAGCTTGAGACCAGCCTCCGCCACGAAGGCCTTCGTCGCCTCCTCGAGCGGGCCCGGCTCAAACGGCGTCACTGCCGCGATACTCTCCGCATACCGGGCGAGGAGCTCAGCCACCCCCGGCTTGGCGAGCTTTTGGGCCACCGCCTGCGGATCGAGAACCGGCTCGTCGACGAGGAAGAAATCGGCGTAGCCGAGGATGTCGCCGGAGACTTTGAGCCGGTCGCCCGAGGCCTCGATCACGCGCCGCACCGTCGCCGTTTGCTCTGCTGTCGGTGGGCTGGCGACGAGCCCGGCCTTGCCGAGATAGGGGAGCATCAGCGCGAGCTTCTCGTCGGTCGAAAGGGCGTGCATGTAATGATCCTGCACGCTCCACAGCTTCTTCGGATCGAAGCTCGCCGGTGAGGCATTGATGCGCTCGAGGGAAAACGCCGCGATCAGTTCGTCGCGGCTGAAAAACTCCGTCTTGTCGTCGTAGGCCCACCCCAGCAGTGCCATGGCGTTGTCGATCGCCCAGGGGAGATAGCCCACCTCGCGGTAGAAGTCGACGATCACCGGGTTGAAGGTGTCGGCCGCCGCCTCGACGCCGATTCGCTCGGCGATCCGCGTGCCGTGGTCGGCCATCTGACGGAAGTCAGGGTTTTTCAGATAGTGCGCGAGCTTGCGCTTGGAGAGCTTCGTGCGGCTCCCCGGCTCGGCCACGAGCGGCAGATGGGCGTAGGCCGGCAGCGGATAGCCCAGCGACAGGGCGATGTAGGCCTGTCTTGGCGTATTGGAGAGATGCTCCTCGGCCCGAATCACATGGGTGATCTCGAAGTCGTGGTCGTCGACGACGCTCGCCAGATGGTAGAGGCAGGAGCCGTCGGCCCGCTGGATGACATGGTCCTGCTCCCGCTCCCAGGCAAACTCCACCCGCCCCCGGACCGCATCGTCGATGACGAGCGACCCCTCCCGCGGCATCTTCAGCCGCACCACCCCCTGCCGCCCCTCCGCCACGAACCGGACGGCGTCGTCGGGGGTGAAGGCGGCAAACCGCCGGCTGTAGAGATAGGGCTTGCCGGCGGCCTGTGCGGCCTTGCGCTCCTCGTCGAGCTCCTCCGGCCGGGCGAAATCGCGGTAGGCATGCCCCGAGGCGAGGAGCTTGTCCACCGCCGCCTTGTGCCCCGCCGACCGCTGCGACTGGAAGTAAGGGGCATGGGGCCCGCCAACCCCCGGCCCCTCGTCCCAGTCAATCCCCAGCCACTTCAGCCCCGAGAGGATCGGCTCGAGGGCCTCCTCGACATTCCGCTCGGCGTCGGTGTCGTCGATGCGGAGGATGAACGTCCCACCATGCCGCCGCGCGAACAGCCAGTTGAACAGCGCCGTGCGGACGCCGCCGATGTGGAGATAGCCTGTCGGACTGGGAGCGAAGCGGGTGCGGACGGTCATGGCGAGAGGATTCCTTCCCCGTCGCCGGCAGAGCCAACGAGGCTCGGGCCGTCACGCATGGGGTGACGAAAGGGAGAGGCCGGGGCGATGGATCAGGCCGCGTGGCGGCCCAACTTCCGCAGCCGCTTCTTCTCGGCTTTCGAAAGCGGCCGCGAGGCGTATTCATCCTCGGCGTCCGAGCCGTCAGTGTAGCCGGTCTCGCTCCCCTCCTCGGGGGCCGTCCGGGGGGCGTCATCATCGTCGGTGTCGACCGGCTCAAAAACCGGCTCGGCAGCCTTGGCCTGTGGCTTGACCGCTTCCGCCTTCACCCCCTTCGACGCGCGCTCTGCCCCCTGCCCCGCGCTGACCGGCGCTGCCTTGATCTCCCCGCGCACCTCGCGGATCACCCCGCGGGCGACCGTCAGCATGGCGGCAAACATCGCCGCGCTCCCCACCACCCAGGCTCCGGCACCGCCAAGGGCCAGGTCATCCCGCCCCGCGCCCACCCAGGGTACGGCCGCCGCCACCGACCAGCCGGCCAGGCCGAGAAGCAACCACAAGCCAGGGACAAGGCGCTGATGGAGGGGAAGGAGGGTCCAGAGCGTCACGATCCCCGTGACGCTCCCGGCAATCGCCACCCACCAGCCGATACCCTCGGGGCCGATCGGGCGTCCGGTCGCCTCGACGAGGAACGTCGACACGAGCTTCCCGATCGGCAGCGCCCCCGAAAGCGAAGCGGTGAAGAGCACCATCGCCATCGCCAGCCAGCCCCGCGACCGCCCATGGCGCCCATCCTTGCGGTGGCGGCGCATCCCCCGGATCGAGAGCGCGACGCTCGCTGCGGCGAGGAGAAACATCTGCGCGAGCCAGCCGCCGAGGACGAGCCCGCGGAGATCGACGAGCTCCCGCAGCACCGCCACCGTGCGGGTGAAGCGCGCTCCGGCGAAGCGCCCGACCGTCTCGATCGCCGCCGGCCAACCGCCGAGGATGAGCGTCGTAGCCGTCACGACGACGATCCCGGCCAGCGTTAAGCCCAGCCGGGAGGGACGCGTGGGGAGGATCGTTGCCAGCGCCCCTTGGCGCTCGGGGCGGGCCTCGGGGGAGTAGTCGAACGGACGGCAGCGCTCACGCCCGCGCTGCGGTGCTGCAGCGACGGTTTTGGCGGCCTGGTTCTTGGGAGCCGTGTCGGCCGTGTCGGCAGCGGAGCGGGTCCAGGGGAACTGGCGGCGACGGACCGCGCCGGCCTGGGCGGTTTGCTCGGACATGTGTTGGGGATTCTGGTGCCATCCATGACGCCCGGGAGCGATTCGCCGGGGACGCGCCGAGGAGGCATCCTGCCATCCTTACGAGCAGCGCGACCAGAGACTGTTCGGCACCGGGGGGAGATTGGATTCACGAGCCGACAGGCGGCCCCCCCTCACGCGCATCGACGGCACCACCGCCACCATCGGCACCACCGGTCGGCGCCGTCACAACCGGACTCCCGGGCGCGCCGCAGCATTTGCCCGCTTTCCGAGGGTCGGCTACGATGCGGCGTTAAGAGGCTGGGGCGTTATCCGGGATTGCCCCGGTGATCACGCTGTCCACCTCCCGACGAACCTCCGAACATCCCTCCTGGAGCCTCTCCATGGCCTACGTGCTGCCCCCGCTCCCCTATGCCTTCGACGCCCTCGAGCCCTCCATCGATGCCCGCACGATGGAGATCCACCACGGCAAGCACCACGCCACCTACGTCACGAATCTGAACAAGGCGCTCGAGGGGAATCCGCTTGCCGATCTCCCGATCGACACGCTGATCGCCGACCTCGAGAAGGTGCCCGAGGCGGTTCGGACCGCCGTCCGTAACAACGGCGGCGGCCACGCCAACCACAGCCTCTTCTGGGAATCGCTCGGCAAGGGTAAGGGGGGCGAACCGGCCGGCCACCTCGGCGAAGCGGTGCGGAGCGTGTTCGGCGGCTTCGACAAGTTCAAGGAGGAGTTCACGAAGGCCGCCCTCGGCCGGTTCGGCAGCGGCTGGGCCTGGCTGTCGGTCGACCCCAAGGGGAAGCTCCTCATCGAGAGCACCGCCAACCAGGACAGCCCCGTCATGCACGGCAACACGCCGCTCCTCGGGCTCGATGTCTGGGAGCACGCGTATTACCTGCTTTACCAGAACCGCCGCGTCGAGTACGCCAACGCCTTCTACAACGTTGTCGACTGGGACGCGATTGGGAAGCGGTTCGCCGTCGCCAAGAAGTAACACAGTTGGAGTCCAGGGCTGCAACCCGCCGCCCTGGATCACGGTTTTTGACGATTCATGAAGTGCCGGGGCGGCCTGTCGACCACGACGGGCCGCCCCGCTCGTTTTGACACGCGCTCCACCGGCGTGGCGGAACCGTGGGCGAGTTGGCGTTGACTCCCCCGCGGCGCTCCCTTTATCTCCCCTTCGAGCGCCCCTCCTTCGGGACACGCAAGCCGGGAGATCATTCGTCATGCCGATGCCACACGCCGTCGACCGCCCGCAGCCCGGGGCCCCGGGGATCGCCAGTTCCGCCCCCGGAGGAGCTTCGATCCGTCGCGGAAGGCTCGGTGCCGTGGCGATCGGCATCCTCATGGCGAGCCTCGCCGGCGGCGGGTGCCGCAGCGGAGTCCGCTCCATGACGGCACCGAAATGGCCGAGCTTCGGCGCCTCGAAGCCGAAGGGGATCGATGACACGGCGCTGACGGCGGCCCCGAAGATCGACGCCTCCACCACGAAGCCGTCGACCGCCGCCACCCCCTATCCCACCACCTCGACGCCCGCCGGCTACGTCGTCAACGAAGCCTCCCCGACTGCCGGGGCAGCAGCCGTCGGGATCCAGACCGCCGCCACCGATCCGGCGACGGTCACCTATGGCGTTGCTCCGCCCCCCCAGTTGGCCGCGGCAGCCGTCGATCCGCGATCGGCTCCGACGCCAGAGAGCGCTCCTCCGCAGTCGATCAGCCCCCAGGTTGGTCCCTACGCCACGCTCCCCACCCCTCCTCCTCCGGCCGAGACCCCAGCGGTCCCTGGGCTTCCACCGTCGAGCTTGCCTCTCGAGCCGGTCCCCGCTCCGCCGGCGCAGGTGGCGGCCACACCCCCCGGCGGCGGATATCCGCTCGCCCCGCCGGCAACCCCGTCAGCCTTCCCCTCGACGGCGGGCTATGAGCCGAGTCGCGTGGCCGATGCCCGCGGGAGCGTGGCCGCCGAACCCGCCGCGCCGGGGTACGCCGCGGCCGGCGTGGCAGCCGGTGCTGCGGCTGCCGCGACCCTGGCGCCGACCAATCCTCCCGAGTCCGGCACCCCGGCGCGATATGCCTCCGACCGGAGCCGCTTCGGCGACCCGGGCGCCGATCCGGCGCTGACGGCCCCCGTCGGTGCGTTGCCGACGAGCCCTCCGGCCAACGCCGGCTGGTCCGGTTCCGCCGCGCTCCCCGATCCCGCTCCGGCGGCCGCTCCCCCTCCGGGCCCCTTCCCCGCCGCTCCGGCGGCCTTTCCCGCCGCCAACCCCGACGGGCTCACGTCTCCTCCGGTGCGCCGCCCCGATCCGGTCTTCCGCCCCGGTGGCACCTCCAGCTACCGCCCCGCCGAGCAGATCTTCGTCGACGAGCAACCGGTCACGCCGTCGGCGGTCCGGACGGCGTCCTACGAAACCGTGCTCCCGCCCCCTCCCGCCAGGCAAGAATGACCACGCGGGGAGGAAAGAGGCCTCCGCCGCCGGGGCCGACAGACGACGGCCGATGCTGATAGATTCGGCGAGCCATGCCCGCTTCTCCCTCCATCCCCGGCCCGACCGGTCGCTGCTGCGGCGCGCCACGGTCATGCCGGGGACGGAGGGTCGTCGCCACGGCCCTGATTGTGGTGGGGATGTGGCCCTCCATCGGCCGGGGTGTGGCCGAGGATAGCCCCCCGACAGACCCGGCGGCCGGGATCAGCATCGAGCCTGCGGGGCTGGTCAACGCTCCCGGGGGGGTCGTCGATGCCGACGGTATTCGGCGGCCGGTGGCGGAGTTGAGTGGCATCACGTGGCTCGGCGGGGAGTCGTACGCCGCGGTCATGGATGGCAGCGACCGGCTCCTCTTCCTCACGATCACCCGCGACGGACACACCGCCGCGCCGACGGTAACGTTCGAGGGCTCGATCGCGCTCGATCGCCTCCGTGACTGGGAGGATCTCGCCGTCTTCACCGGGCCCGATCGACGACGGCGCTGGTTTGTCGTCGAAGAGGACACACCCGCGGTGCGCGAGTTTTCCGAGCAGGCCGCCGGGGATCGGCCGGTCGGTAAGAGCCCGCGCTCGCTGCGGGAGGCGGGGATGGTGTCGCTGGCGGAGCCGTTCCGAACGGCGCGGGCCAATCGGGGGCCGGAAGCGCTCGCCGTCGAGCCCGACGGCTCATGGCTCTGGACGGCCAACGAGGAGCCTCTCGAGCGCGATGGCCCGGCGGTGGCGGAGGGGATCGCCGGGCGGGTGCGGTTGGTCGGCCTGCCGATCGATTCGGCAGCGGCGATCGGCGCTCGCTCCGATCCGCTCGAGCACCGGCGCGAGTTGGTCTATGAAGTCGATCCACCGCATGACCGCCTGGGGATCCCCGGGGGGCCGCTCTATTCTGGGGTGGTGGCGCTGGTGGCGCTCGGCTCAGGGCGGCTCCTCGTGCTCGAGCGGAGCGCTGCGGCAGGGGTGCCACCGCTGGAAAACCGGATCTACCTGGTCGACACGTCGACGGCGGCCGGGGCCCAAGACGGGAAGCTCACCGCCGAGGGCATCACACCGATGCCCAAAACGCTTCTCTGGAAGGGGGCGCTGGGGGTCAATCTCGAGGGGCTCTGTGCCGGCCCCCGCCTCCCCGACGGCCGAATGATGCTCGTCGCGGTGGCTGACAACGGCGCCGACGACGCCCTCGGCCGCCGGCCGAACCCCGTCGCCTGCTTTCTCCTCACCAGCCCATGACCATGTTCGATTCGATCACCTTCCGCGCCCGCTCCAGATCGTCCCCCGTCTCGTGCATGTAGAGCCGGATCGCATGGAGCTTGTCGCCGGCAGCCTTGGCAAGGCATTCCCGCGCCGTGTTGCAAGGGTCGTGGGTCGAGCAGGTCAGGCCGAGGGCCGACTTGGAGATCACCCAGCAATCACGGGGGCGGCGGGTGAGGCGGACGATCCGTTCGCCGGGATAGGCATCCTCGACGACGGCCGCCGCGGCCTGCTCGTCCGCCGCCCAAGAGATGATGATGTGGGCGCCGGTCTCGATCTCGTACAGCGGCATGGTGGTCCCTCTCGCTTTCAAACCCAACTTACGGCTCGGCTTCGAGCCCGTCAATTGTTCACCGGTGCCCCCCGTGACTAAGATAGGGGGTCAATTGTCGCCTGAGGTGCCAGCCCGCATGCGCTACGACAGCGATGGTTTCCCGACCCCGTCGGAGTTCGAGCGTCCCCGTGACGATCTCGAGGCTTTCGGACCTTTGCCGGGCCGCGGGCGTGCCGGTGCCCCGTTGCCAACCGGCGCGGCGAGGGGGGCCGGGCGCGGCGATCCCCCTCCCCGACCCCCGTTCGCCGCTGAACGCTCCGCGTGGCAGGTTCGGGAAGACCGGAGTCCCCTCCGGCGGAAACGATATTCGCTCCTCTTTCTCGTGGCGGCGGTGCTCGTCCCGGCCGTCGCCATCCCCGAACTGCTGCCGGTGGTGCGCGACGCGGTGGTCGAGTGGTCGCTCCAGGAGGCGGCCGGGCGCGAGGCCCGCGGCGACGTCGTCGGGGCCCTCGGGGCGGTCGAGCGGGCGGTGGCTTGGCATGCCGAGGATGCCGGGCTCCTTATCCGCCGCGGCCATCTCCGGCTCCAGAACCGCGATCCCGCCGGGGCGATCCGCGATGCCGATCAAGCCGTGGCCCTGGCTCCGTTTGCGCCGCAGGCCCGCCGGCTCCGGGCGCTGGTGCACACCGTCCTCGAGCGGCCCGACGAGGCCCTGGCCGATGCGGAGGCGGTCGTCGGGATGACGGTGCCCGGCGATTCGGAATCGTTGAACCTCCGCGCTTACACCCGGGCGCTTGTGAAGCGCGATCTTCCGGAGGCGCTGGCCGATATCGAGCTGGCGATCGAGCGCGGCGTGGGGGACCTCCCAGAGCACCTCGACACGCGCGGCTACATCCTCCATCTCCTCGGCCGCCATCACGAGGCGATCGACGAACTGAATCGGGCGATCGACGGGATGCAGGCCCTGCGCGAACGGCTCGAAGTCAGCCGGGGCCGGGTCGACCCAATCGAGCTCGATCTCCGTCTTCGGTCCGTCGACCAGGGGCTGGCGGTGATGCACCAACACCGCGGTGAGGCGTGTGCCGCGGCAGGCTTCGAGGCCCAGGCGAGGCAGGATCTCGACCTGGCCGCCCGCAAGGGTTTCGACCCGACCCGCGGGGTTTTCTGACCGGCCGGCGGTGCGGGAGGCAAAAAAATGCCCCGGGGTGTCGTCTTGGGAAGAGTCTCGCTATACTTCCCTTTCTTGCGAGGCGGCGACCCGTCCCTAGCCTGCCGGAGCGAATCGTTCCTGCGGCGAAATACGGGGGTGTAGCTCAGTTGGTTAGAGCGCCAGCCTGTCACGTTGGAGGCCGCGGGTTCGAGTCCCGTCACCCTCGCTGACCGCTCGCAGGATTTACCGCCCCGGCCCGGCTTCCGTTTTCGGAACGCCGGGCTGTGTCGTTGACGCACCGTTGATTCCAGCTGCCCGTGGAAAAGTCATCCCTGACCTTTTTCCACTTGAGACACCCTCAGGTCGGTCCGTTCGGGCTTCGCCTGATGGGCCGAGGTTTTCGGGGGTGTCGGCCGGCGCGTCCAGCGGCGCCCTTCATCCACAGCCTGCTGGCGTTGGCTTTCGGTGGCTGGTGCCCGGCCGTTACGCCGGCTCCTCGAGATCGCCGAGCCAGGCGCGGATCTCGTTGTCGTATTCGCTGGCGAGGCCGCCGACGATGAGCTGGCGGTGGAAGCTTGCCGCCCCCTCCTTCACGAGGTCGGCATCCTCGGCGCTCGAGAAGCGCTTGTTGGGATCGGCGGCCACCAGCCGGCTGGTGAAGTTCATTAGCAGCTCGTTGCAGCTCACCTCCGCCGGGAGGATCTGCGGGAGCCGGGTGGGGAGGGTCCGCTTCGCCTCGACGAGCTCGCGGTAGGAGTTGAGGCCGGCAAAAGGCGGCTGGCCGGCGAGCATCTCAATGAGGACGTACCCGAGGCTCGCTAGGTCGGAGCGGGGGCCGATCTCGCGCCCTTCGAGCACCTCGGGGGCGGCGTAGGCCGGTGTGCAGGTGCGGTTGGTGGAGACGTCGTCGAGGGCGAGTGCCGAGCCGATGTCGATGATCTTCGCGTTGCCGGTGCGCTTGATCATGATGTTGGCCGTCTTGATGTCGCCGTGGACGATCCCCTCCCGGTGGAGCGCCGCCAGGCCCGCCAAGGCCTCACGGACGATCGCGATCGCGACCCCGGGCTTGAAGCGCGACTGCTGCGGGCCGGCGGTGAGAACGCAATTGTTGAGGTAGCGGAAGCGTTCGTCGGAGACACGGGCTCGGGTCTGCTCGAGGATCTCGGCCGTGAGCAGCCGCGAGAGGTCGTAGCCGTCGATCCACTCCATCTGCATGATGCGGATCCGCCGCTGCTCGATGAAGTTTTGGACGTCGAGGAGATTGTCGTGCTGGATCTGGGCGACGCGGGCCGCCACCTTGGCGATCCGCCCCATCGCCTCCACATAGAGGCTCTCCGACTCGTACCGCTCCGGTGAGAAGAACTTCAGCGCCACCGGCACCGTGAACGAATCCGACCCGCGGCGGGTGGAGAGGTAGACCACCCCCTGCCCTCCCGCCCCGAGCTGCCGCTCGAGGTGATGGTGCTCGGTCCAGGAAAGCCTGGCCCCCTGGAGGAGCTCGGCATAGCGGGCGAGGAGCTCCTCGGGGCAACGGCTGGCCATCACCCCCTCCGCCCCCTCCACCGAAACGGTGGGGCGTCCCTCTTGGTAGATGGTGGTGCTCATCGGAAAGCCTGCAGGGATCGTTGGCGGGGGCGAGTTGTCGCCGCACCCCGGTCGGTCACCAGTCGGCCTGGGGCTCCGGAAAGCCGAGCCGCTTGTCGACGAGGTTGCGCAGTTCCTCCCCCCGGAGGTACCGACCGAGATTATCGCAGAAAAAGTCGGTCATTGCATCGATTCGGCGATACGACTGCCCCCCCACGTGGGGCGTAATGATGAGCCGGGGAGCCCGCCACAGTCGACTTTCGGCCGCCGGAGGCTCGTCGGGAGTGACATCGAGGGCCGCCGAATCGAGCCGGCCGCTCTCGAGGGCGTCGACGAGGGCGTTTTCGTCGACCATCTTCCCGCGGGCCATGTTGACGAGGATCGCCCCCGGCTTCATCGCGGCGAAGGCGACTCGGTCGAGGAGGTTTCTCGTCGCCGCGGTGAGCGGGGCACACAGAAAGAGGATGTCGACCTGCGGAAGGATCTCTGGGAGCGTCTCGGGCCCGCCGAGAAACTCGACATGGGGGGGCTTTTTCACCGGAAAATAATCGGTGGCGAGGATCCGCGCCTGGAAGGGGACGAGCACGCGGGCAAGCCGCCGCCCATTCCCACCGAAGCCGACGATGCCGACCGTTGCATCGGTGAGGTCTTTCGTCGGCCGGCGGACAAACTCCCCCTTCGCCTGCTGATCCAAAAAGAGCGGGAGCCGTCTCGTGCAGGCGATCGCCAGGCCGATTCCATGCTCGGCCACTTGATCGGCGAGCACTCCAGAGGCGCTCGTGACCGTGATCGGCGAAGCGACGACCGACGGCACGAGGCAGTGATCGAGCCCGGCGGCCGACGACTGGATCCATTTCAGCCGCCCGCGCTGCACGACGTCGTCCCACGGCACGGGCACTTTCGGGTGGCCGCAGAAGAGATCGCAGTCAGGCAATTCGGCGGCGACGCGCTCTTGGCCGGCATCGACAACGTGGGCGTCGGGGGCGGCGGCCCGGATCTGGTCGATGTGCCGGCCTTCGACGGGATAGCAGAGAACGATTTTCATCCGTGGATTTTCGCAGGAGCGGCCTCGAGCCGGCAAGTCCCTACCGGCCGACCGCCGCCGTATTTCGGATCACGATGTCGAGCGGCGACGCCTACGAGATCAGGCATCCCGAGATGGCCTGTTCGTCCGAGCCGGGCACGCTCAGCCGACGTCTTGCATGGGCCTCACGCGAGGAGGGGGGAGCTGCCGGCCTGACTGCTCGAAATGGGCGACAACCTCCTCGACGACTTGGGCCAGATCGGCGTACACCCGCACCGGATCATCGCCGTGGATGCCGGAGATGAGGTCGGGGCACTTCCCGATGTAGACACCGTCCTCTTCACTCCATTCGACCCACTTGTGATAGGAATCAGTCGTCTTCATGAATCTCCTCCAGCGCTTTCCGGAGTTGCTTTTCCTGGTGGTGGCCTGCCTTGGAAATCCTGATCCAGCCGGGCCGCCCCGTTGCCAGCCGGGGTCGGTCGTGCGAAGCCGTCAGCTTTTGATCGCTCGCCCACCTCAACGAGACCTTGCCCGTTTCGGAGCCAATGACGGCGGCAACTGGGCGTCGACAAGAAACCGCCCATCACCCGCCGAAGACGACCGAGTGGTCGAAGTACTGGGCCGCGTACTCGAGGCAGGCGCGGATGTCTTCGCGTTCCAGGTCAGGGTGGTCGGCCAGGATCTGATCTTCTGATGCCCCGGCGGCGAGCATCTCCAGAACGTCCTTGACGCGAATCCGCATGTGGCGGATGCACGGCCGACCGCCACATTTGCCGGGCTCGACGGTGATTCGCGACGGAGAAGCAGGGGTAACCATGCTCCTATCTTACGCCGTCGTGCGATGACCAGGACATCCCCGCGGTGCCCCCTCTGCATCCCCGCACACAAACCGAGGTTTGGCGGGGGCTGGCAGCAGGCAAGACGATGGCCCAGCGGGCAAGAAAGCCGCGCCACGCGGCCATGGGGAAGAGCGTCACCCAAGGCCCAGGGCGATTGCACCATATCTCAAATGCTGACAAGGACTTTGAGCAGGTAGTCCTCGTCCCAACCCGCTGAAAGCCGCTTGTTCTTTACACCGAGCTTGGCCGTCTTCTCGTTCTTGAGCAG
>Ga0114972_10000461_pt1 | contig 30402 bp, 24 predicted proteins | sample M_140807_EF_Meta_FD_87354 | JGI IMG/M metagenome (GOLD analysis project Ga0114972, IMG submission 87354) | Freshwater microbial communities from Lake Montjoie, Canada to study carbon cycling - M_140807_EF_MetaG | ecosystem: Environmental > Aquatic > Freshwater > Lake | place: Lake Montjoie...
AGGGCGTGGCCGATCGTGGGAATGTAGGCGTGATCCATCGGCTCGTTGGGTTTCGGCTCGATGCAGAGACGGACTTTTTTGTCGTGGGCGAGCATCGCGTCGAGAGCGGTCACGAGGAGTTCGGTCGAGCGGGCGCCGGATTTGGATTCGCGCACATAGGTCCCTTCGCGCGCCAGCCAGAGGACGATGAGGTTGGTCCCGAGCACGCGGGCGATGTCGAGCGTCTGCTTCGAGCGGTCGATGGCGTACTGACGGTCGGCTTTGCGGTTGGAGGTATAGCCGCCGTCGATAGTCTGCGGTGCGAACCAGAGGCGCGGCGCGACCATTTCGGCGACGATCCCTTCGCCATTGAGACGTTTCTTAAGCTCTTTGGCTTCTTTGAGGACTTGAGCGGCGGACTTCGTGTCGATGTTGGGTACGGCGTCGTCGTCGTGAAACATCATCGCGTCGAAACCGAGTTTCTTCAGCGCGCTAAGTTTCCAATCGAAGGACTGGGTGGCGCGGGTTTCGGGGCCGTAGGGATCGCGGCCTTCGCTAAAATTCCAGGGGCCGGCGCAAAAACGATACGTGGGTTTGGGCATAGTGGACCGTGAAGTTATGGGGCGGAGGCGCGGGGCGGAAGGGAAAATCGCGAAATTTTGAGGAGCCTAAATGTATTTTCAGTGGGCGGCGCGCCCGTGATTAGCCGGAAAAGCCCAAGACGACCTCTGCGCGTGATTGCATTTAATCAGGAAAATCCGCCATAAATTGCAGTGATCCACCGCGTCGTTACTCTACTCGATCGCGTTTTTAACCCCGCAGTTTTTTTATCTCTAGATTTACCCCTATGAATACCCCGAACTCATCTGATCTCTCCCGCCGCGATTTCGTGCGTCTCTCCTCTCTCACCGCTGGCGCAGCCGCGCTCGCCGCCGTCACCGCGCCTCGGGCGCTCGGCGCGGTCGCCGGCTCCGACACAATCCGTATCGGTATTATCGGGTGCGGTGGTCGCGGGAGCGATGCGGCGAAAAACGCCCTCGATTCCTCGCCCGGCGTCGAAGTCGTGGCTGTGGCTGATCTTTTCGAGCGCCAGGCCGTGAAGGCCCGCGACCGTTTCAAGGTTTCAGCCGATAAAACTTTTTGGGGATTCGACGCCTACCAAAAGCTCCTCGCGACTGATGTGAACTACGTGATCCTCGCGACTCCGCCCGGTTTCCGTCCGAGTCATTTCGCGGCCGCGGTCGCAGCCAATAAACATATTTTCATCGAGAAGCCCGTCGCGGTGGATCCCACCGGCATCCGCTCCGTCATCGCCACCGCGAAAATCGCGACCGAGAAACGCCTCTCCGTCGTCGCTGGCACGCAGCGTCGCCATCAGGCCAGTTACATTGAAACGATGAAGCGCATCCACGATGGCGAGATGGGTGAACTCACGGGGGGCCAATGCTACTGGAATGGTGACGGTATCTGGTTCCGCGAGAAGACCGAATGGGTGGCCGGCTTCAGCGATTTCGAGTGGCAATGCTGGAACTGGTATCACTGGGACTGGCTCAGCGGCGACCACATCGTCGAGCAACACATCCACAACATTGACGTCATGAACTGGGCCTTTGGCGGACCGCACGTGAAGTTCTACGGAATGGGCGGTCGCCAAAATCGCGGTAACATTCCCGGTAACATCTGGGACCATTTCTCCGTCGAGATGGACTACGCCAACGGCGCCCGCGTCTCCAGCTCTTGCCGCCACGCCGCGAAGACTGCCACACGCGTCGGCGAGCGCCTGGTCGGCACCAAGGGCGTCGCGATCCCCCACAACGCCACGATCACCGGCGAAAAAAACTTCAAGTACGCCGGTCCCAACGTGAGCCCGATGGTGCAAGAACACGCTGATCTCATCGCCAGCATCCGCAGCAATACGCCCGTCAACGAAGCCGTGCGCGTCGCTGAAAGCACGCTCACCGCCATCGGCGCGCGCATCGCCGCTTACACCGGTCGCGAGATTTCTTGGAAATGGCTCATGGAAGGTTCCAAGCTCGATCTCTTTCCGCAGAATCCCGGTCCCGGCCCCGGCAATTTCGGCCCCGTGCCGATCCCCGGCGTCACCCCGCTCGTTTAAATTTTTCTACGTCTCCGCTCCACGTCCTTCGTTTTATTTTTCTATGAAACTCCGCATTCTTCTCACGGCCGCACTCGCGCTCGCCGCTTCGCTGCTCCATGCCGCCGATCGTAAACTCGTCATGATCGCCGGTCCGGTGAGTCATCCGCCGCTGATGCATGAATTCAAGGCCGGCTCCATGCTGCTCCAGAAACGCCTCGAGTCCGTCCCCGGCCTCAAGACCGTGCTCATCACCAACGGCTGGCCCACGAAACTCGTCGACGGCAAACGTGTGGACGACAACTCCGTCTTCGAAGGCGCTGACGCCGTGTTCATCTACTCCGACGGCGGCGCCAACCACCTCGCCGTCCAGAAAGACCGTCTCACCGTCCTTGGCGCGCTCGCTAAAAAAGGCGTTGGCATCGGCATGGCGCACTACGCCGTCGAAGTGCTCGCGGACAAAGGCGGCACCGAATGGCAGGAGTGGATCGGCGGTTACTATGAGACGAAATTTTCCTGCAACCCGATTTGGGAACCCGATTTTGTTTCACTGCCCGAGCACCCGATGACGCGCGGCGTGAAACCGTTTCGCACGAAAGACGAATGGTATTTCAACATGCACTTCCGCGACGGCAAAGCTGGCGTGAAAGACATCCTCGTCGCCAAGCCCTCCGACGCCGTGCGCGACGGTCCGTACGTCAGCCCCAAAGGTCCCTACGCGCACATCCAAGCCGCCAAAGGCCGGCCCGAGACAATGATGTGGGCTGTCGAGCGCCCCGATGGCGGACGCGGTTTTGGTTTCACCGGCGGACATTTCCATCTCAACTGGCAAAACGACGATCAACGCCGCCTCGTGCTCAACGCGCTCGTGTGGCTCGCCAAACTCGAAGTCCCCGCTGGCGGCATCAACTCCGCGCCCGTGAGCGACGTCGAAGCGATGCAGAATCTCGACGAGAAAAAAGTGAATAAGCCCAAAGCCGCGCCCGCTCCCGCGGCGACGCAGTCTCCGGCGACGAAGACTCCTTAAGCCAGACGTTCATGGCAGCCGCAACGGTGACGGCGGGCGCAACAGTCCCGCCGCACCTTGCGCGTGTTGTCTTCAATTTAACTCAGATTTCGGGCCGGCGCGTTTTGACAGCGGGACCGTCGTCGTCATCGTCTCGTCATGGCCAGCCCGACGTTTTTCATCACCCGCCGCGTGGAGTTTCATGAAACCGACGCCGCTGGGCTCATGCATTTTTCCAACTTCTACCGCTGGATGGAAGTGTGCGAACACGAGTGGTTCCGGGCACTCGATCTCGCCATGATGAGTACGACGACCGACGGCGTGCGACGCGGTTGGCCACGCCGCGAGGCCTCGTGCAGTTTTGTGCGACCGCTGCGCTGTGGTGATCTCGTGCGCGTGACGGGCTCCGTGATCGAAGTGAAAAACGTGAGCGTCGCGTACGAATTTATTTTTGAAAAAGACCGCGCCGGCAAATGGACCGAAGTCGCGCGCGGCCGCATGACGACCGTACACGTGCGACAAGACGCCGAAGGCCGCATGGAAGCAGACCCGTTGCCCGCCAACGTCCGCGCGGCCTTTGGCGCGCCAGAAGTTTCCGCCTGAACGCGGGCCGGAATCAGCGATAAAGCAGAAACGCTTTGCGCCGCGCCTCGAACTCCGCGAGCCCGGAGCTCCAGCCAGCTTTGATCTCGGCGAACGATTTTCCGGCGACGATCGCGGCGAGCGTGGCGTCGTCGCCGAGCAGGCGCGCCATCGCGGTAGCTTGGAGTTTTTGCGGATAAAGTTTCTGTAGCGTAACGGCGAGCGCGAGGCCGACATCGACGGCGTTGCAGCGCGTGCGATCGGTGAGGATGACGCGGACTCCGCCGCAGGATTTATCGGCGTGTTTAAGTGAACGCGCGGGGCCGGGGTAAAGCGCGGGCCGCGGGGTGAACGTCACAGGTTCAAAGCGCACGCCGGCGAGTCCGGCTTGGTTGAGCTCAGCGGCGAGCCGTTCGCCCTCGATGAAAGGCGCGCCGATTTGCTCGAACGGTTTGAGCGTGCCGCGGCCCATCGAAACCTCCGTGCTCTCGAGCAAACAAAGTCCGGGATATAACGTCGCGGCGGTGAGACTGCGCATCGAGGGCGAAGGGTTGATCCACGCGAGACCGGTTTGATCGAGCCAGAGATCGCGCGCCCAATTTTCGCAGCGTACGACGGTGAGATCGGCGCCGAAGTGGCGCTCGGCGTTGTACATTTGGGCCAGTTCGCCGAGCGTCATGCCGTGACGGACGGGCATCGGATGAAACCCGACGAAACTGGGCGCGCGCGTCATGACGGGACCTTCGACGCCGACGCCGTTGATCGGATTCACGCGGTCGAGCACGATGAATTTTTTCTTGGCGATGGCCGCCGCTTCGAGCGCGACGCCGAGAGTCGCGGAGTACGTGTAGAAACGCGCGCCGATGTCTTGAATGTCGAAGACCAACGCATCGAGCTCGCGGAGCTGTTCGGCCTGGGGCGCATGGGCGCGCAGGACGGCGGCGGCGTAGGCTTCGGCGGATTGGCCGGCGGTGCGTGGCGGCGCGGCGCCGTAGAGACTGTGGATCGGGAGTTTTGTTTTCTCGTCGATGGCATCGCTCACGGTTTCGTCGGCGTTGCCGCGGATGCCGTGCTCCGGGCTGAATAAGGCGACGAGTTTCACGTCTTTGGCGGCGTGGAGCAGATCGATGGTCGAGCGACCGTCGCGGTCGCGGCCGGTCTGGTTGGTGATGAGGCCGACGCGCATGCCGCGCAGGCGGGCGAAATCTTCGCGCACGAGTACGTCGATGCCGTTGCGCACGGCGCCGGTGTCGCGGCCAACGGCTTCCGCCGCGAGCGTGGCGAGCGTGCGGCGGAGCGGAGCGGTGTCGCCTTTGCCGTCGGGATGGACGCGGTTGGCGAGGAAGATCACGAACGTCTTGGTGCCTGGGTCGATCCACATGCTGGTGCCGGTGAAGCCGGTGTGACCGAAGGAAGCTCCGGCGGGAAACCAGCGGCCACGCGGGCCGGAGAAGCTGGAATCAATATCCCAGCCGAGGCCGCGGCGGTTGGAGCCGTCGGTTTGCACGCGTGTCATTTCGGCGACGGAGGCCTCACTCAAAATGCGCACGCCATCGAGTTGGCCGCCGCCCAGAAGCATGCGGCTGAAACGCGCGAGATCTTCAGCGGTGGTGAACAATCCCGCGTGACCAGCGACTCCATCCATCGCGCGTGCGCTGGGATCGTGGACGACACCGCGCAACATCGAGCCAGCCGTGAGTTCGGTCGGCGCTACGCGCGCGTGCTTGGCGGCGGGCGGGAGAAATCCGGTGTCGCGGAGGCCGAGGGGTTGGAAAATTTCGCGTGCCGCGTAGGCGTCGAGACGGAGGCCGCTGACGATGCGGACGAGTTCGCCGAGGATGATGAAGTTGATGTCGCTATAAACGAAGGTGCTGCCCGGCGGGCTGCGGAGTTTTTCCGCACAGGCGAGCGCGATACCGGTGGCGTAGCCGGACCAGGCAGGTTTCAAGTCAACGTCGGGTCGCAGGCCGGAGTGATGATTGAGCAATTGGCGGACCGTGACGGCGCCTTTGTTGTGCACACCGAACGCGGGCAGGTAACGCACGACGGGAGCGTCGAGCTCAAGGCGGCCGCGCTCGACCAGTTGCATGATGGCGGTGGTCGTGGCGATGACCTTGGTGAGTGAAGCGGCGTCGTAGATCGTGTCGGCGCTGATCGGTTCGTGCGCGGGAGCGAGCGCACGCAGGCCGTAGGCGCGTTGGTAGGCTTGCCCGTCGTGTTCAAACCAGAGGACGCCGCCGGGGATTTTTTTGGCGGCGATGGCCTCGGCCACAGCTTGGTCCATCGCGGCGATTTTTGCTGGAAGGAACGGCGCCGCGACGGAAAACGCGGTCGTGCTAACGAGCCACAGCAGGGCGATGAGACGTCTGGGGTAGGAGCGCATCGGCACTAAGTCATAAGGATCTTTGGCGGCGCGGCGATAAAACTCCTCGCCAAACAAAACTCATTTTCGCGTGATGGTTTTACCCCATGAACGCCTATTTCAACTTCGGTGACTGGCTCGTGATTTTCCTGTATCTCGGCGGCATCATCGGCCTCGGCGTGTGGTTCGGCAAAGACCAGCGCAACACGCGCGACTATTTTCTTGGTAGCCGCAATATTCCTTGGTGGGGCATCGGCGTGTCGATCGTCGCGGCCGAGACGAGCGCGTTGACGATCATCGGTGTGCCGGCGATCGCGTACGGTTCGAATATTTTGTTTATCCAGATGATCGTCGGCTACGTGATCGCGCGGATCATTTTGGCGGTCGTGATGGTGCCGCACTACATGAAGGGCGAAATCTATTCGCCGTATCAACTCCTCGAGCAGCATCTCGGTCGCGGGCCGCGGCGGCTGGCGGGCGCGTTTTTTTTGTTTTTGGAAACGATGGCGGCCGGCGTGCGCGTGTATGTGGCGTGCATTCCGATCCGGCTGCTGTTGGGTGAATCGGTGTGCAGTTTCGGCGGGCTCGTCGATCCGATCCTCGGCGCGATTCTGCTCTTTGTCGGCCTCTCGCTGCTGTACACGTACATCGGCGGCGTGAAGGCGGTGATCTGGACCGATGCGGTGCAATTTGGCCTGTTTCTCGCGGGGGGAGTGTTCGCGCTGTTTTATATTCCCACGTTGATCGACGGCGGTTGGGGCGCGGTGATGGCGCAAGCCGGCGCAGCGGGAAAACTGGCGTGGTTGAACACGTCGTTCACGTTTTCGGCGCCCTTCAATATCTGGATGGGCGTGATCGGCGGGACGGTGATGGTGCTCTCCACGCACGGCGCGGAACAATTGATCGTGCAGCGTGTGCTCGCGTGTCGCGACGTCGCGGATGGGCGCAAGGCGCTCGCGCTGAGCGCGGTGCTGATCTTTCCATTGTTTTTAATTTTCCTGCTCGTGGGCGTGATGCTCTGGGCGTTTTACCAAGGGCATCCGTTTCAAATTCCGCTCCCGGAGGCGCGGCCGGGGATCAAGTCCAACGACTTCATTTTCCCGATTTTTATGATGACGGAAGTGCCGCACATCTTGAAGGGGTTTTTGATCGTCGCGATTTTATCGGCGGCGATGTCGTCGATCAGTTCGGCGATCACGTCGTTGGCGTCGGTCTCGACGATGGATTTTGTGAAGCAGATCGTGAAGGGTCGCGACGAGGAATATTTTCTGCGATTTAGCAAAATCTCGACGGTGTTTTGGGCGGCGGTGCTCGTGGGCACGGCGTGGCTGACGCGAGAAGTGACGTTTGTATTGAACGCGGCGTTTTCGTTGCGCGGGCTCACAGCGGGGGCGTTGCTCGGCTCGCTGATTATCGCGCTGTTTTGGAAACGCCTCGGCGCACGGGCGACGATGGCCGGGATGACGGCGTCGCTCCTGGTGATGAACTTAATTTATTGGCCGGCGAACGTGGCGGCGACGAAGGACTGGTGGCTGCGGACGTTTGGCGCCGAGGTGTTTTGGCCGTGGTTCACGCTGATCGGTACGCTCGTGGCGCTGGGCGTCGCGTGGGGCGTGGCGCGCGGGTGGCCGGAGCGCGGTGAGCGCGGCACGGATTAATTTTTGAAATCGGTGCTGGGGCGGACGAAGTCGAGCTCCTTGATCCACACGTTGCGGTAGCGCACGTCGTGGCCTTCACATTGAAGCTTCAGGCCGCCGGGGATGTCGGTGATGCCTTTGCCGCCATCGTTGCCGCCGTCGATCCCGGAGTTGGGGCCGCCCCAGACTTGTTGGATGACTTGGTTGCCGTGGACTTTGATGCCGTTGAAATACAAAGTGACGCGCGCGGGTTCGGTGCGGACGCCGTCTTTAAAGCGGGCGGCGCGGAATTGGATGTCGTAGGCATTCCATTGGCCGAGGCCTTTGTAGGCGAAGTAGGGCGAAGGAGTTTCGTTGATGACGGCGCCCATGCCGTGGGTCGTGGCGTCGCCGTCGCAGATCTGGATTTCGTAACGGTTTTGGAGATACACGCCGCTGTTACCGCCGGGTTTGCTGACGAGAAATTCAACGTGGAGGCGGAAATCGCGGTAGGGTTTTTTCGTCACGATATCGGCGGCACCGAATTTCCCGCCGTCGGCGGCGCGGTCATCCGTCATGAGCACGGTAGTGCCGGGGACGACGGGATCGGGGACGATTTGCCATTTGATGGGCAGGGCGGAGGCGAAGCGCGGGCCGGTCCAGTACGTCCATTTGGCGTCGAGGGTGGCGCGGGTGCCGTCGAGGAGGACTTCGGCGCCGACGAGTGGGGCTGCGCCGATGCCGATCTCGGCGCGGCTGACGGGCGTGAGTGCGGCGAGGGCCAGTGCGACGACGGGGGCGAGGAAACGGAGGGGGTTTTCCATGGGGTGAAGAGGGATCAGGCGTTGAGCCAGATGCCGGCGCCGTCGCCTTGGTTGAGGGTGATTTTGCCGGGGCTTTTCAACGTGGCTTGCAGGTCGAGCAACGTGAAGAGCGCGGTGGCGACTTCGGGCTTGCGCTGGATTTCTGCGAGGGCTTGGCCGACGACTTGGGGGCGCACGGCTTGGGCCTGACCGAGACGTTGCGAGGCTTTTTTGTCGGCTTCGGAGTGGATGATGGCGACTTCGTTTTCGCCGGCTTGGCGCATGGCGGCGGTGACTTGGCGGAGGCGGTTGACGACCTTGCGCTGGATTTCGGTGATCATGCCCTGGTCGCGGAAGGCGACTTTGCGGATGTAGGTCGAGCCGAGGTTGAAGCCCCAGCGGGAGGAGGTGGGGGAAACTTCTTCGCGGACCTTGCGGGAGAGGGCGTCGCGATTTTCGAGGAGCACTTCGAGCCGGAGGTTGGAGAGTTGTTTGACGACGGCCGTGGCGACGTTGGCTTTGAGCGAGCCGATGGGATCGGAGTTTTGGAAGAGATAGGCTTTGGGGTTATTGACGAACATTTCGAACCAGATGCCGACGCCCATGGGGGCGCCTTCCTCGGAGTTGACGAGCTGGTTGCGCAGGTAGGCTTGGTGGATGACGGTGCGCACCGTGTAGGCTTGGCCGAAAAGCGGAAAGAGCAGGGCTTTGGGGCCGAAGTGGGCGACGGGGAAAAACAGACCCGGTTCATCGACTTGGCCGACGACTTTGCCGAAGAACGTGTAGACGATGACAGTGCGCTCGGGCAGCACGCGCCAGAGCTGGAATAGGGAACCCAAGCCGACGATGACGGGCGTGGCGATGAACGTGCCGATGACTCCGGCGATCAGAGAGAGGAGGATAATCATGGGAGGGGCGCGGGTCAGAGTTTGAGGATGGTTTGGGCGGCTTTTTCGCGGAGCGGGAGGCTCGCGTTGCGCAGGTAACTATCGAGGGCGGCTTTGCCACCTTCGGCGTGCATGGCGGCGAGGGTTTTGCCGAGTTCGAGGAGCGGCGCGGCTTCGGCTTGGGCGCGGTTTTCGGCGATTTGCACGGCTTGCTCGGCCATTTTTAATTTTTGGTCGGCGTCGGCTTTCGCTTGGCTGATGGAGGCGGCGACTTGGTTTTGGGTGGTGTTGATGGAGGCGAGGGCTTCGTCGACATCGGCCGGTGGGTCGATGTTGGTGATGAGGGCCGCGTCGAGGTCGATGCCGTAGCGGGCGGCGGTCTTGCGGCAGGCTTCTTCCATGAAGCTGTTGATGAGGCTGAGGTTTCGGCGGAGGTCGTTGATGGAAACGCCCTCGACGGCGCCCTCGGCGGTTTCGCCGTGGAAGGTGGCGATGCGGTCGCGCAGCACGGAGATGAAGTAGCCGACGACGTGCGCGGCGGGGTGGGCGATGCCGAAGAGATAAGCGTAGAGGTTGCGCTCGCAGGGTTTCCAGCGGATCTGGCCGGAGATCTGCACGGTGAGGTTATCCTTGGTGACGGCCTCGATGGTCTCTTGCTTGATTTCGGGGTCCCAGGTGATGTCGATCGTCTGGATGGTCATGTCGATCTTCGAAAGACGTTGCCAAGGCCACTTGAAATAGGGGCCGCCGGGCAGGATGACGCGGATGTTCGGGTAATGGTACCGGAGTTTTTCCTCGTTGGTGAGGAGTGCGCCGAGTTGAGGGTCCTCGGCGGTGGTGCCGTCGAGACGTTGAGCGCGGCCGAAGGTGGCGATGACGCCGCGCTCCGTGGGGCCGATGGTATAAACACCGAAGAGCAGCGTGAGAAGCGCTGCGAGGATGATGCCGAGAACGAGACCGAACAGGATGGAGGTGATCATGGTGCTGGCTTGCGCAGAGGAGTAAAATGAGCGGCCCGAGGGCAGGGTCGCAGTGGTGGAACGTCGCCAATGCATGGCGATTTTGTTCTGCCCACAAGCTCAAAGGTCTGCGCTCGCGCTCGCTGAACAAACGCGGCCGCGGCGAGTGGCTCGCACGCAGAGAAATTACGGCAGCAGGAGCACGCGGGCCATCTGGACGGCGGCGAGGGTGCCGGCGATGAGGGAAGAGTGCCAGAGCCAGCGTTTTTTGACGACGAGGCAAACACCGCCGAGGGCGATGGCGATTTGGAAGATCGTCGTGGCGAGGCCCATCTCGCGGCTGGCGTCGGCCGCGTGCGTGGCGGCGGTCCGCGCCTCGTCGCGTTTCCCTTCAAATTTATGCGCCTCGGTGGAGATGTCTTTCTTTTCCTTTTCGTAGCGATCGATGCGGCTGGTGATGGCGGCGAGGGTCTTGGGCTCGGGCGCGGCGAGGGCGTTGAGGCGGTCGCGCTCCTGCTCGTAGATGCTTTGTTTGATGCCTTTGGCCTGATAAAAAGCCCATTGGTCGGAGGCTTGGGCTTGGTTAAAGGTGGCCTCGTTGAGCTGTTTCATCGTGGCGGACGAATAGCCCGCGCCGCGTTGGGTGGCGACGGCGGCGAGGACGGCGAGACAGATCATCGAAAGGGAAACAAACTTGGTCCAACTGTCGCGCTTCTCTTTGTCTTTTTGCGCTTGTTGGTCGGCTTTGATGGCGGCGACTAGGTCTTTGAGTTCGTCGAGGTTGGTGCTCATGGTTGAAGGGTGGGATGATGTTTTCGGCTCTGCCTACGAAGGTGTCAGTTGTTATGTGGCGGGCTTAGAGATTTTGCGTATTGAGCTGGTCACGGCGGTCCAGCGTGAAAAGCTTGTTGCATGAATTTATCTTTCTGGCGCGTGGGTCTGCGATTTATGGCGATGAACGTGAGTCGGCTGCTCGTAATCGTAGGGTGGGCTGCGACGGTTGCGGGGGCGGCGCCGGTGACGTTTGTGTTTACGTCGGATGTGCATTTTGGGATCACGCGGGGATCTTTTCGCGGTGGGGCCAATGTCGACGCGACCGTCGTGAATGCCGCCCTGGTGCAGGCGGTGAATGATTTGCCTGCCGCGGTTTTGCCGGCGGACACGGGGCTGCGCGCCGGCCAGCCCGTGGGTGCGGTCGAGTTTGCGGTGATCACCGGCGACCTCACGAGCCGCATGGAACTTTACCCGATTCACATCCAGAGCGCGACGGCGTCATGGGCGCAGTTCAAAACCTGTTGGATCGACGGACTCGCGCTCAAGGACGCCCGCGGCGTGCGCACGCCGTTGTGGTTCGTGCCGGGCAACCACGATGTTTCCAATGCCATCGGTTCCCCGAGCAAGCTGGTACCGGCGACGGATGCCACCGCCCTCGTGGAAATTTACAACCGCATGATGCGGCCCGCCACGCCGCGCACGAAAGCCTCTTACGACTACGCGAAGGACAACATCATCTACGCGCACGATGTCGGCGGCGCGCATCTTATTTTTCTCACCATCTGGCCCGACACCGCGGCGCGCGCCTGGATTGAGGAAGATTTGAAAACGGTGCCCGCCGGCGTGCCGGTGTTTATTTTTTGTCATGATCCGCCCGAGATCGATGCGCGCCACCTGACGAATCCTTACGGCAAGCACGACATCAACAGCCGCGATAAATACGAAAACGTCGTCCGCGATATTTATGCCGACGTGGCTCCCGCGACCCCCAGCAACGGCAAACCCGACGGTCCGACCCTGATCGAACAGCGCGCGTTGGCGAAATTTCTCAAAGCCCACCGCAACATCGTGGGCTATTTCCACGGGCATTCCAACTGGACGGAATTTTCGACCTGGAAAGGGCCGGATGCCGATCTGGCTTTAAATGTATTTCGCGCCGATTCGCCCATGAAAGGATCTTTCTCGGGCAAAGATGAGACGAAGCTCTCGTTTCAAGTCGTAGTGTTTGACGCTGCGGCGGGTAAGTTGACCGCGCGCGAGTGCCTCTGGAACGCCCGCCCGCCGAGCGAGGGCGCCGCGTCGCTGGCTTGGGGCGAGAGCCGGACCGTTTCCATCACGGTCCCTTAAACGAAAATGTAAGCGCCCGCTTTTGGGAATAAACCGTCTGGTTTTTCTCGATCGCGTCGCTCAGCCGCGGCCGGAAATGGCGGCGGTCGCGGCCGGATTGAGCCGTTGGTAAATGTGGTGATCGACGAAGTGATCGTAGAGCCACTCCGCTTTTTTCAGCGTGCTGATGGGCGTGAAGCCGAGACGTTTGACCAGAGCGGTGGCGCGGTGATTTTCGGTGGCGACGGCGACGATCACGCGGTCAACTTTGAGTTGCGTGAACGCGTGTGCGATCACGGCTTGGCAAGCGGCGGTCATGATCCCGCGGCCCTCGGCGGAAGGCACGAGCCAATACGCGGGGAAGGCGACGCGGTTGGCCCAGTCGATGCGGTTGTGCCAAATCACGCCGACGAGCTCGCCGGATGACCAGATGCCCGCGGCGTAGGCGCGAGTTTTTTCGCGGTCGCGCAGCGCCTCAGCGATGAATTTCTGCGAGTGGGCGAGCTGCGTGGTCGCGTCGACCCAAGGCAGCCACGTGCGGAGCGTTGAGCGGTGGGCGTCGACGAGGGCGAAGAGCGCGGGGGCGTCGGTGGGCTGGAGCAGACGCAGCTCGAGGCCGGGATTAATTTGTTGGCGCAACATCGCGCCGAGAGGATGCGCGCGGGTGGGCCGCGGGTGGCAACGCCGGAGTTGGGCCGGCGTGAGACGCGGGTGTTTTAACGCGGCGTCGTTTCAGTCGTGGGTTCGACGGCGGGTTTGACGGTGCCGGCGGGGGTCGCGGGGGTGGTGGTGGGACGGGCGTCGCGCTCGCGTGGGCGAGAGTCGCGGCGCTCGTCGGTGGGGCGCGTCGGGCGTGGAGTTTCTGGTGTTCGCGTGGGGCGAGTTGAGTCGGAGCGTGGGGTTTCGGAGCGCGGGGTATCGGGTCGCGAGGTTGTCGGCGTGGAGGTGGGCCGTTCGCGGCGGGTTTCGTTGGGGTTGGTCCCGCCGCGGGTGGGCGGAGGTTGAGTGGCAGGTGGCGTCGCGTTGGCGGGCTGCGTGGCGGGCTTGGTGGTGGTCGTGGGCGTGGGCGCGGACGAAGAACGTGGCGTAGGGTTTTCGGTGCGGAGGCGTGGGCGAGGCTGGGGCTCAGATTCGTTTTGATGCGGGCGGGAGTTGCCGGACGGGCGCTCGGGGGCGCCCCGCATAGGGCGCGGGTAGATCACGACGGGTTGAGGGCGCGGTCCGGAGATGAGGCGCGGGGAATGGTAGCGATGCGCGGGTGCGCGCCAAGGTTGGGCGATGACGAGCGTGGCGCCGGGATGGAGTGGGCGGTTGGGGAAGGCAGGGCGGACCCAAGTGGAGTGGGGGCGTTGCCGCCAGTTGCCGATCCAAATGGTGCGGCCGGACCAGTCGCAATCATAGCTGAGCCACGCGCCGGTCGCGAAGCCGACGCCGAAATACAGGTAGGGCGTGTTCCAACCGGGCGAGCGCGAGACGTAGACGATTTCGGGATCGTAGCGGGGTACGTAGATGACGGTGGGTTGCGCGGGCTCGATGAGGATGATTTCTCCCTCGGTCACGATTTTCTGTTCGGGCGTATCGACGAGCGTGCCGGCGGCGCGGGCGCGGGTGCGAAGACGCTGGATGGTTTGCATGACCTCGGCAGGTTGGGCGAGGAAGGCCTCACCGAGCTGCTTGGTCCACGCGAGGTTTTCGTCGAGCCACTTAATGATGTCGGGATAACGCGTGAGGCTGCGCACGCTCTCATCCCAGGGCTGACTCTCGATTGGAAGCGAAGGGGAGTTTGTTGCCAGGAAACGGGCAGCGAGGACGATGTCGGAGGGTTCCGTGGTGGCGGGTAAAATGAGCGCGATCAGGGCGTCAGGATAAAGGGCGACCGGCCCGAGCAACGTCTCGAGTTGGGCGGGCTCGAGTTGCGGCGCGGTGGGGTTGCCGGTGGCGGCGGAGGCGGGCGCCAGCGCGGAGTTACCGATTTGCGCGCGCGTGACGGCGGGAAGTGAGAGCGCGGCCAACGTGAGACAGAGCGGCCAAAAGGCAGAGCAGGGGTTCATTAAGAGTAAGGGTGAAAGCTAACCTAGACCGTAACGAATAGCCAATGTTGCCGCGACCGAATGCGGCGAGATGTAAGCAACTCCAACGTCAGCCGCTCCACCGCGCTCAACGCCAATACCCCTGCACGTAAACGTAGCCGCGATCATGCCGGCTCCAATGCGGGGCGACGTAGTAACGATAACGCGGTGGCGGTGTGACCCAAGAGCCCGGAATCCAGACATAGGCGCCGCGGCCATCGTAGAGCCAATGGCCTTCGACCCAAATGGCACTGCGGCCGGTCGGCCGAGGCATGTTTACGCGGGCGGGTGGCGGTGGCGTCGTCGGCGGTTGTGTGACGACGACTTGGGTAGTCGCTTGTTTTTCCGAGGTGTAAAGCGTGCCGCGTTGGTGATCGAGGCTGTTGCCGATCGTACCGCCGAGGGCCGCGCCGGCGAGGCCGCCGATGACCGCGCCGCTCGCGGCGTTACGGTGGCCGCTGTTGTTGCCGATGATGGCGCCGGCTAGGGCGCCCACGGCCGCACCGCCGACGGCGCCTTGTTGGGTGTTGGGTCCGACCCCGACGCAGCCGGTGAGAAACGTGGCGACGCAAAGTACGCCGAAAAGAGGAAGTGAGGGTTTCATCGCGCTCATTGAGACGGCGATAAGTTGCAGGTGGTTCCCTCGGTCGGTCGGATTTATTGAGTATATTGACTGAGCTGAGTTTGCGGGAGTTGGCGGGGGCGCGGATTTGTGTTCGGGTAGGGTTCATGAAGACACTTTTGCTCGTCGGGGCTACGGGTTTGGTGGGGCGCGAAGTGGTGCGGCAAGCGCTCGCGGATCAGACGATCGAGCGGGTGGTCGCTTTGACGCGCCGGCCGCTGGAGCTGCGGCATCTGCGCTTGGAAAATCAAGTGGTGGATTTCGCCGCGCTGCCGACGGATGCTTCGTGGTGGAATGTCGATGCGGTGATCTGCGCGCTCGGGACGACGATGCGCCAAGCCGGTTCGCGGGCGGCGTTTCGCAAGGTCGATCATGATTATGTGCTGGCGGTGGCGCAGCGGGCGCGGGCGCACGGGGCGGAGGTATTTGCGCTCACGTCTTCGCTCGGGGCGAAGGCGAGCTCGGGGAATTTTTATCTGCGGACGAAGGGTGAAACCGAGCGCGACTTAGCGGCGGAGAGTTTTACGTCGCTGACGTGCGTGCGGCCTGCGTTGATCGGCGGCCAACGCGAGGAGCAACGGAGGGCAGAGGCGTTCGGGTTGAAGGTAGTTGCGTTGTTGGCGCCGGTGCTGCCGCGGCGGTATCGGATCGCGCCGGCGGAGCGGATCGCGGCGCGTTTGTTGGCCGCGGTAAAAGCGGCGCAGCCGGGGGTGCGCGTGGTGAAATCGGAGGCGATTTGAGCTGCTGCCACTTTTGAGGCGTGAAGGTTGTAGCAGGCGTGAAAGATGAAGGGCAGAAATTCAGACTGTCCCGTGAAAGGTGTGTGGAACGTGAGTGTCGGGATTTGAATTCGGCGGTGTGCTGCGCGAGCCTTGGTCTCATGCACTCACCCTTTTTCCGCGCGGCGCTCATGATGTTCATGGTGACGTTCTCCAGCTTGCGCGCCGCCGACGAGGTGGCGGCGAAACGTTTCGTGATTTCCGATTTCGGCGCGGTGGCGGATGCGAAGACGATTAACACGGCGGCGATCCAGCAGGCGATCGACGCGGCGGCGGTGGGTGGCGGCGTGGTGGTGATTCCGAAAGGGACGTTTCGCAGCGGTTCGATTTTCTTGAAAAATGGCGTCGCGCTCACGCTCGACGAAGGTGCGGTCTTGCTTGGCTCGAATCGGATCGAAGATTACCCAAAACGTGAGACGCGCATCGAGGGCCACTTCGAGCCTTGGCGCCTGGCGCTCGTTAATGCCCAGCACATGGACCGCGTGCGCATCGGTGGTAAAGGCAAGATCGACGGCAACGGCATTCTGTTTTGGGCGGCGTTTTGGCAGCGGCGCAAAGAAAACCCGCGTTGCACCAACCTGGAGGTGGAGCGTCCGCGGTTGATGTTTATCGACCGCTGCAAAGACGTGCGCGTTGAGGGGCTCGCGTTGCAGGACTCGGGGTTTTGGAATCTGCATCTTTACCGCTGCGATGGCGTCGTGATCGAAGGGCTGCGCATCACCGCGCCGACGTCGGGGCCCATTTTGGGGCCGAGTACCGACGGCATCGACATCGACAGCAGTCGCAACGTCACCGTGCGCAAATGCTTCATCGCGGTAAACGACGACAATATCGCGCTCAAGGGCAGCAAAGGACCGCTCGCCGACCAAGACATGGATAGCCCGCCGGTGGAAAATATTTTGGTCGAAGACTGCAAATTCGGTGACGGCAACGGCGTGATCACCTGCGGCAGCGAAGCGACGATCGTGCGCCACGTGCGCGTGCGGAACTGCACGGTCGCGGGGCGGACGAATCTGCTGACGCTCAAGCTACGGCCCGACACACCGCAGCATTATTCTGATATCGTGATCGACGGGATCAAGCTGAGCGGCACGGGCCGGATTTTCCAAGTCGCGCCGTGGACGCAATTTTTTGATCTCAAGGGCCAGCCGGCGCCGAGTCGCACCGTGGAAAATATTACGATCAAAAATATCTCGGGCGATTACCGCACGCTCGGTTCGTTGCGCGGTAATCACGACGACACGATCCGCGATTTCACGCTGGAAAATATCACCCTCAAGTTGGACGACGAGAAACTGGCGCTCGGCGTAGTCAAAAACGTCACGCTCAAAAATGTCCTCGTGAACGGCCAGCCTTACGTGTGGCCGGTGGCGTCGGAGAGATGAGCGAGGATTCGAGTAGGTGAGGTTTTTTTCGATACGGGTGCGTCAGGCGTGGGCGGGTCTGGGTTGCGTCGCCTCAGCGCTGTGTGGCGATAGCCTTTGCGGCGTAGCCGGCCGATTTTTAATCGGCCTCGAGATCGGATTGATGACGAGTCTCCGCGTGAGTGGGAAGAGCCGCGAGATTTGGGGCGGCGGCGTAGTGGATGAGCGCGAAAGAGACGAGTGCGTCGAGAATGAGGCGCATGGAATTTATGGGGAGGTGGCGGTAAGACGAGCGACGCGCCGTAATGGAACGTTGGCTAGGATGATTTATTACACCGGGGGTGGAGTTTTTTAGTGAGCGCGAAATGAGATAGATTTTGGGCTGAATGCTGACTTACTAGAAACATGATGTGTGCTCAGCGTTTTTTTCGCTCTTGGACTGGAGTCGTGATTTTTGCGGCGAGCGCGCTCATGGGTCCGGGCCTGTTGGCGCAACAAAACACCGGCGAGCTTGATGTAGGCGTACGTACGCAGGTCGATCCCGATGCTAAATTTGAAAAGAAAATCAAAGGTCAGTCGCCCGCGCCGCGACCGCGGCTCTATGCGATTTTGCAAGTGCAGCTCCGGCCAAACGATCAGCCGCTCGTGCGGCCCGTAGATCCGGAAATGATCGCGCGCGAGATCGCTCAACAACTCGATGCACAGGGTTTTCGGCGTACCCAGCCCAAGCAAAAGCCCGAGATCGTGATTACGGCTGAGTTTGGCCGTGGGATGTTGCCGAATCCTTACTTGGGTGGCGATCAAGTGTTGGATAACCCCGAAACGGGCTTGGCTTCGGTCACCGCGAGCGGGCTCGGTTTCTTGCAGTTGATGCGACAAAAAACCGTGGGCTACGAAGGGAAGCTCCAAAAAGCGTCCTACGAAAAACTCTACATCGAAGTGAAAGCTTGGAAATATCCCACGAGCCCGCAGGAGAAACCGCGGGTCATGTGGGTCGCATTGATGAACGTCGATGATCCCGATAATCGTGACCTAAACACGATCTGCCGCGACATGCTCGCCGCCGGCGGGCCCTATTTTGATCGGGCGGTCGATGGTCCCGAAGTGGATGTGTTTAAGCCGTTGCCCGAGGGCTCCGTGAAGATCGGCACGCCGACCGTGGTGGAGCCGACGAAGCCGGCGGGGAAGTAGACCGCGTCAGCGAGGGTCGCGGGTACGACGATGATCTGCGTCGGGGCGGGCGGCGTGATATCAGTGAGCGCGGCGATCTACGAACGAGCGGCACGCATGCATTTGTTGGCGATTGTGGCGCAGGTGCGCGAGACGGTCTGGTTGAACTGTTGACGGCGCGCGGAGATTGGGCGGCATTGCGGCTGATGCGCCTGTCGACCCTTTTACTCTTCACGTGCTTGGCCGTCCGTATCAGCGCGACGGAAGTATCCTTGCTCGGATTGGAACAAGCCCGCACGGAGCGCGGGCAACGCCTCACCGCGGCCGACGGTTGGCTCACGTTGATCGGGCTGCATTGGTTGAGTCTGGGTGAAAACACCGTGGGCTCTGCGCCGGATAACACCCTGCGGTTCGCGGCGGGGCCGGCGCATTTTGGCCGCGTGCATCTCGGGCCGGATGGTCGGGTGACGGTGCAACTCGCGGACGAGGTGGCCGCGACGATCCAAGGCCAAACGGTGCGGACGGGCGAACTGAGCTACGGCAACGCGCAACCGACACTCGTGGCGGCGGGCACCGTCAGTTTTTTTGTGATCAAACGGGGCGACAAGATCGGCCTGCGCGTGAAGGACCGTGCGTCGGCGCGGCGGCGGGACTTTGTCGGGCTCGATTATTTTCCGGTGGATGCGAGCTGGCGCATGGAGGCGCAGTGGGTTGCTTTTGCGGAACCGCGCCAAGTGCCGATCACAAATATGCTCGGACAAACCGCGCCGGCGCCGGTGCCGGGTAAGGCGGTGTTTACGCGCGAGGGTCGCACTTATGAATTGCTTCCGATCGACGAAGGTCCGGGTGAACCGCTCTTTTTTGTGATCTCGGATGCGACGAGCGGCGACGAGACGTATGCGGCGGCGCGGTTTTTGTACGCCGAACGTCCGCGCGACGGCAAAATCGTGCTCGATTTCAACCGCGCGGAGAATCCGCCGTGTGCGTTTACGCCCTTTGCGACGTGTCCCTTGCCGCCGCCGGAGAATCGGTTTCCGGTGCGCATCGCGGCCGGAGAGAAAAATTATCGCGGAGCGCATTGAAGGGCGCAGGGTGTTGGTAAAAGTTAGCAGCCGATCCGTCGGTGTTGACAGGAAAAGAATGCAGTCGTGACCGGCGGGGAATTCGCGGACAGTGTTCGCTTCGCGCGGCTCTCCAGCCCGCTTGCACCCATGAAAATCAAATCCGCCGTATTCGAAGTCAGTAAGCCCGACCTGAAGTCGTGTCCTAATTGGAACCGGCCAGAGTTTGCCTTCATCGGTCGCTCCAACGTCGGCAAATCTTCGCTGATCAACCTCCTCGCGGAGAAACGCGAGCTAGCGATGGTCTCCGATACGCCGGGCAAGACGAAGTTGATCAATTTTTTCATCATGAACGGCTCCTGGTGCCTCGTGGATTTGCCGGGCTACGGCTACGCGAACGTCTCGAAGCAAGCCCGCTTCGGCTTCAACGAGGCCGTGGCGGATTATCTCGAGCAGCGGGAAAATCTCCGCTGCGTGTTCGTGCTCATCGACTCGCGTTTGCCGCCGCAGGAGATCGACGTGGAGTTTCTGCGTTGGCTCGGGAGTTGCCGCACGCCGTGCACGCTCGTCTTCACCAAGGCGGACAAACAATCCGCGACCCAGACGGCGGCCAACGTGAAAGTTTTCATGGCGAAACTCACGACCTGGCGCGAAGAGCCGCCACCGTTCATCGTGAGCTCCTCGAAAACCAAGAGCGGGCGGATGGAAATTTTAAAAGCGATCGAGACCTATCTCACAACGCAGGGTTGAAGGCGTCGGCGCCCCTCGGCGAAGACTCGGGGCAGCGCGCGGGATTCACGGCGCGATCGTGATCGGTGAACTTTGCTCAAACTCAAGTCGCTCACGGCTTGCCGAAAGCGGGAGGCGCGAACACGTTTTTATTTCTCGCCCATGTTTAATCCCTACGAATCTCGCGACGACCATCAGCCGGTGACTTGGGTGCGCGGTTATCCTGTCTTTGCGGCGCACGTGATCGTGGCGGTTTTTGTCGCGTCGATGTTGGTGACGACGCTTTTCACCGCCTTGGGCCTGACGGCACTTTTGGGGTGGTTGCCGTTTAACAGCGCGGCGGTGCTGCACGGGGAGGTTTGGCGCATCGTCACGTATGGCTTCGTGAATCCGCCGAGTCTGAGCTTCGTGGTCGATATGTTTATGATCGTGTGGTTCGGGCGCGAAGTGGAACGCGTGTTTGGGCGCCGCTCGTTTCTGTGCCTTTACGCCGGAGTGTACGTGGTGACGCCGCTGATTTTTACCGCAGTCGGGACGTGGTTACCGGCGTCGTGGTCGGGCGGAGCGGGCGCGCTCGCGTTGTTTGTGGCGTTTGCCGCGATCTATCCGGAAATGCCGACGTTTTTTAATCTCAAAGCGGGCTGGGTGGCGGCGATTCTGGTCGGGCTTTATTCGCTCATGGCGCTCGCGGCGCGCGATGGGTCGCACTTAATCATGCTCTGGGCGACGACGGGTTGGGCGCTCGCGTTTGTACGTTGGAAACAAGGCCGACTGACCTTGCCCGCGATCCGCTGGCCGAAAATTTCACTCGGGCGCAAAAAGCCCTCGCTGCGTGTGGTGCCCGATCCCGTGCGCACGGTGGAGCCCAAGCGCGTCGAGCCCGTGCGCCCACGCGTGCTCGATCAGACGGCCACGAGCGAAGTGGACGCGCTTCTCGATAAAATCGCGCAGTCGGGCATCGGCAGTCTCACAGAAAAAGAGCGCGCGCGGCTCGAATCCGCGCGCGCGGAGTTGCTTAAAAAGCGCTGATCAAGGCGCGGGCGTGACCGTGTACGTCGCGCCAGCCTTGGTCGTAAAATCGACGGTCACCGTGGGACGCAGCGTGAGCACGGGCAACGCGGCCGCAGCGGCGATCTCGGGCGAGCCGGCGGCGACGGTGGCAAAAAACGGGTTGGGATTCACGCCACGGGCGGGCGTGGGTTGAGCGTCAGTGATGCTGACGGGCGTGGCGGTGCGGAGACGCACCTTGCCGCCGAGTGCGGAACGAATCACGGCGCGGGTGAGTTTGCCTTCGGCCCAAGCGAGATCGATTTCGAAGCCGCCGCGGGCTTTGAGGCCGGTAACCGCGCCACTCGGCCACGCCGACGGGAGCGCCGGTAGGAGCTGAAGGACGCCGGCGTGGCTTTGCACGAGCATTTCCGCGATACCGGCGGTGTAGCCGAAGTTGCCGTCGATCTGAAACGGCGAGTGCGCGTCGAAGAGGTTGCGATACAAGCCGCCGCCTTTCATCGACGTCTCTGAGGTGCCGACGAGATTGAAGAGATTTTTGATGATCGTGTAGGCGTGATCGCCGTCGAGTTGGCGGGCCCACATATTGATTTTCCAACCCATGGACCAGCCGGTGGCTTCGTCACCGCGGAGCTCGAGCGTGCGGGCGACGGCGCGGAAAAGTTCAGGCGTGGCGTCAGGATTGATCTGGTTGCCGGGGTGAAAACCGTAGAGGTGCGAGAGGTGGCGGTGTTTAGGGTCCGTCTCTTTATAGTCGTTGCGCCATTCTTGGAGCTGACCGCGGGCGCCGACGCGGTAGGGTGCGAGGCGGGCGAGTTTTTCGCGGAGTTCGGTGACGAGGGCGGGGTCGCGGCCCAAGAGTTCGGCGGCGGCGATGGTGCGGGTAAAAAGTTCGCGGATGATGGCGAGGTCCATCGTGGAGCCTTGGGTGACGGCGGCTTTTTTGCCGTCGGGGCCGATGAAGGAATTTTCGGGCGAGGTACTGACCGGGGTCACGAGTTGACCGCGTTCGTCGGGGACGAGCCAATCAGCGTAAAATGCGGCGGCGCCGCGCAGGAGCGGATACGCTTCGTCGGCGAGGAAGGCGCGGTCGCCGGTGAACAGCCAATGTTCCCAAAGGTGCGAGCTAAACCAGCCGGCCGCCATGTTCCAGAAAGCGGCGGTGGCGGTACCGTCGACGGGAAAACTATCGCGCCAGAGCGACGTGTTGTGATGCGCGACCCAGCCGCGGCGGTGGTACATGTCGCGCGCGGTGCGCGCGCCGTTGGCGGCGGTTTCGCGGATGAGACGGAAAAACGGTTCGTGAAGTTCGGAGAGGTTAGTGGTTTCGACCGGCCAGTAATTCATCTCGGCGTTGATGTTGACCGTGTAGCTCGAGGCCCAGGGCGGGATCACGAGGTCGTTCCACTTGCCTTGGAGGTTGAGTGGCTGAGTACCGACGCGGGAGCCGGCGATCATGAGATAACGTCCGTACTGAAACAGAAGCGCCGCGAGGGCGGGGTCGCCGGTTTGGCGGAAGGCCGGGATGCGGGCTTCGGTGGGGAATTTATTTTTGGCAGAGTCGCCGTCGAGGCGGAGCGAGACGCGATTGAAGAGCGCGGAGTAATCAGCGAGGTGGCGTTCGCGGAGCGTGGCGTAGGATTGCGCGGCGGCTTCGCGCAGGTCGTGCGTGGTGCGCAACGCGGGATCGAGGCCCTCGCGGCTGGGGCTTTTATCGGGGCCGTTAAAACTGCTGGCGGCGGTGACTAAGATCGTGGCCTCGGTGGCGCCTTCGACGCGGAGGGCGTCCGCCTCGACGATGAGTTTGCCATCGGTGCGGATGGTGAGGCGGGCTTCGAAGAACGTGCCCTTGCCGTCGATAGCGGCGCCGTAGAGGACTTGGGCGGCGTGAGGGCGGCGGGTGCCGTCAGGTTGGTAGAGCTCGGGATATTTGTGTTGGTCGCCCCATTGCTCGATCGTCTTGAGCTCGCGGCGGCTGACGTAGCCGGGGACTTGGCCGCGGAAAATGACTTCGTCGTCGGCCGTGGCGGATTTGGCGGTGGGGTGGACGGATGAAAACGAAGTTTTGAAAGCGAGCGTGCCGGGTTGGTCCGTGCGGAGGTGGAGTGCGATGACTTGGTCGGGCGCGCTGGCGAGGTATTCCCGCGTGAACGTCGCGCCGTCGCGGCGAAAGCTCACGCCGGCGGTGGCGGTGGTGAGATCGAGCCAACGGCGATAATCGGTCACCGCGCCGTGGCCGGTGAAATCGAGCCAGAGATCGCCGAGCGGTTGGTAGCACTGTTGGTTACGACCGAGCCAGTTTTTGGTGACGTAGGTGTCGGCTTCGGCATTTTTGCCGGCTTTGATGAGGGCGGTGACGTGATCGAAATCTTGGGTGAGATCGAGCGAGCGAAGATCGGCGGGTGGCTCGCCCGAGGTGAGCGTGTCTTCGTTGAGCTGGAGGTGTTCGCGGAGAGGACCGCCGTAAACCATGGCGGCGAGGCGGCCGTTGCCGAGCGGAAGCGCGTCGGTCCATTTCTCGGACGGTTGATCGTACCAGAGCGTGAGTGGGTCGCCGGGCGCGGCGGAGGTGATCGGGACTGTCGCGGCTAAGACTGCGAGAAACGTGGCGGTGGAGAGGCGGCGGGGTTTGGCCATCATAAAGGTGATGATAGGACTGTGTGAAGAATGTCGCGCGAGAAACGCGAAAACGGCGCGATGGCAAAAAATCATGCGCCCGCTGCGTCGAGGCGATGCGCGAGGTGTGGCGGTTCTGATCCGCTGAGTTTTCAACCGGAAGCGCACGAGGATTTCCGGTGGGCGGATGCGTTCACGCGCCGGTGGGGACGCGTTTTTTACGGGCGCGGTAGACGAGATAAATGATAAAGGCGCCCGCGAGCCAGAGCGCCGGCGGGGCGGGGGTTTCGCGAAAAGCGAGGGCGGTGTTTTGGCCGAACTTTTGTTTTTCGCTCGCTTCAAGGGTGCGCCATTGGGCGGAATTTTCGACGACGATGTAACTGGTCGTGGCTAGAAGTACGCCGGTCTCGCGACTGGCTTGGACGAGAGATTTGAGGTCGGTGGCGGCGTCGCCGGGCGAGCGGGCGCGGTCATTTTGGCAAAGTTGGAGCGCGAGGGCACGCGTCCAAGGCGTCGCGGTGGTGGACGCGTTGAGATTGGGCACGGCTCGCCACTCGTCGTGTGCGGGGGACCAATAAGTCAGCGCGGCGGTGGTTGCGGCTGTTGACGGGAAGCGCACGGCGCGGGCGGGATGGAGCGGGCGTTGCGCATCGCCGAGGCGGAGCAAGGGAGTCGCGGCGGCGGCGGTCGCGAGATGGCTGAGCCAAGTGCCGTCGGCGCCGAGTTCGTGGAGTTCGACGGCGGGGACCAGATCGGACCAGGCCTGAGTGAGATTGAGGTCGAGCGTGCGGGGTTCGGCGTGCCGACTGAGGATAACGAAGATCGGGCGGGCGGCGGGCGCGTTGGACGCGGTATCGAGGTCGAGGTCACGGTGCTCGCGGAGGGCGTGGGCGAGCGCGAGGTCAAGGGCGAGTCCGCCGGAGGTCGGAAGCTTGGAACTGAAGTCGAGGGCGGGCGCGGCGATGAGCGCGTCGAGCGAGCTCAGCGGAGTGACGAGTTGATAAAGATCGTGGTGAGCGAGGGTGATGCGCGCGTTTGCGGCGGCGGGAAATTTTTTACGGACGGCGCGGAGGGCGGTGTTGAGATCGCCAGCGTAGGCGTGGTCGAGCGAGCGGTCGATGATGAGGTGGAGGTAAGGGGCGCGTTCGACGACAGGAAGGTTGACGCCGTCGAGGTGGCCGGTGGCGACGGTGGCTTGCGCATCGCGCGTGAGTTGGGCGCGGGTCAGCGTGCCGAGTTGGGCGAGGAATGCGGCGGGATCGAGCAGTGGCGAGGCGAGGGCGGCGGTAGGGATCTTGCCGGGGACGAGGAAATCGATTTCTACGGTGGCAGGCTTGTTGGCCTCGATCGGGAAGACGCGGAGTTCGAGTTCCTCGGGCGTGCGGTAGTAGAGCAGACCGGGATCGCGGCGCTCTTGGTCGCGGATCATGGTGTAAACCCAGAGCGCCGTTTTTTTCTCGAAGATACGGCCGGGCACGGCGACTCCGTTCATGTGAAGGCGGAAGCCGTGGACGAAAATCCCCGAGGGCAACGGGAGTGTTTTTAGATATTCCGCGACGGAGTTAGAATTGGCGGAGTCGAGATGGTTGAGCGTGAGAGCAAGGGTGATCGTGGTGGCGTTTTCACCGGCAGAGGTGGCGTGCGCGGTGAGTTGCGTGACCTCGACATTGCGGTTGGGCGCGCCGGCGCGCGGCATGCGCGTGCGATCGCGCACGCTGGAGCGACGTGCTGGGAGCTCGGCGCGGAGGTTGCGGGTGAAGTTGGATTTTTCGTGGGAGCCGGTGGCGCCGAGGAAGGTGGTTTCGAGACGGGCGAGTTTGTCGTCGGGCAGGACGAGATTGTCGAAGACGAGCCAAGCGTAAGCATCGGAAAGAAGTGGATAATAAATGCCTTTTTTGTAGTTCCGGTGGCTGACGAGAGCGCGTCGAAGGTTGGGTAGGCTGGAAGGGTAGCTGAGATTGCCGGGCTTAATCGCAGGCGTAAAAACGTAGTCGAGCGCGGCGTGGAGCGCGGCTTTGTCGGCGACAGCGCGGGCCAAGAAAAATCCGGGCAAGAGTGAGGCGCAGGCGAGGCCGAGTAACACGAGGCGGGCGGGGCGCAAGTTGAGGCTCGGGCTATGGCGCGCTTGGTTGAGCAGATGAAGGTGGAGCACGAAAAGCACGGTCGGGCTGAGCACGAGAAACCCCACGCCAAAGCAGATGACAGCGAGCAGGGAGAGCGGGGTGTAGGGCAGGAAGACGATGAAGAAATACAGCGAGAAGGGAAACGTGGCGCACAACAGGGCGAAGCTCAGGCGGGGGTGGGCGGCGTGTTGGAACGAGGCGAAGAGCAGGATCACGGTGTTGACGGCGACGAGCGCGTAAATTTCCCGCGCCTGGAAATCCACGGGAAATGGAATCAAGCGATTGAGCAGTAGACCCAAGAAGGGAAACACGCCGGCGAATAAAACGATCGCGATCCGCTCGCCGTGGCGGAGTGAAATTTTGATTTTGCGGAGGCCAAATAATAGCACGCGGACGAGGCTCACGAAAAACACCACCGAGAGGACAACCATGAGACTTACCATGATCGTCGGGCTAAGCTTCGTGAATATTTCGACGATTCTTAGAAATTTAAATCCTGCGTTTAACAGAATCGGCGAGAGGGCGAGTAAACCAACGCTGATCGCGATGCTCTGTTGCAGGGAGGGAGTGTGGCTGAAACTCGCGAGTCGGAACACCCCGAGCGCAAGTGGGAGCATCACGAAGGAAAATTGGTTATAGAAAAAACGCTCATAAGTGTAGATCCAAACCGTGACGCTGGGCGGTAAGATTTTTTCATACGTCGCAAGAGCGAACGACAGATAGGCGACTTGAATCGCTATGGCAGCGAGCGGGACGGCCCAATCCGCGTGACGGTGCAACCTCGACGGCGGTTGCATCCGCAACCTAAGCGTCGCGACGCAGAGGCCCAGACCGGCGAGGAGGTTGATCAGGCCGAGGAGGCCGAGGCGGTGGGCCGCCGTGAGCTGGGCGGCGTCCATGTTGCCCGAGATGAGGCGATAGCCCTGAAGATTTAGCACGAGCAGGATACCGAGCGGCAGCACCCAAAGCCAGAAAAGCGCAGCGGGCCCGACCAGCAACGCGGGCAGAAGTGGCGGTGTCGGTTTTAGCTCAGGCGGTTGATTTGAGAGTGCGGGTGCGTCCATACATTTCGAGGAGAAGATTGAGTGCGATCAATGCGGGTAAAAAAACGGCGACCCCAAAAAACAGGTGCAAAAAGGCACCGTAGGTTTCGGGCAACCGCGCCCCCAACCAGCGATGTGCAGCGGTCACGCCGACGATACGCAGGGCGTTGATAAAAAGCGTGAGCGGGAGCGCGGCGAAAAGGCCGACTAGCAACGCTGCGAACACGGTTTGGCCTTGGCGGACGCGCTGCCACGTCAAGAGCGCCACGACCATCAGGTAATAATCCGTAGCGCTGCACGCTGCCGTCACCGCGATCACGCTGGATGAACTCGTGAGCAACCAGCCCTCGGCGATTCGCCCCACGGGCATGCCGGTCAAAAACCCGGTGAGTCGAGCCGCGCCCGCAGCAAACAGTGAAAGTTCGAGCGCCGGAAATTGTTGGAGGATGACGGTTCCCATGAGCATCGCCGCACCGGCGGTGGCAAGGGCGCGAAGCTCGCGCGGTGGGATGAAAACAGACATGGCGAAATGATTTTTTGCCCCTCGGAACTTCGGAGCCGTAACGATTGCCAACGACGAATTGAGTGGGGTTCGTCGCGTTTGGTAGGCTGTTCTTACTATAGAGATGTGATCGCGGGCTTTGCGTCGCGCTCAACGCGTGATCAAAAGCTCAATCCCGCGCCACAGCGTCTCGGCGATGCGTGCGTGGCCAGCGGGGTTGGGGTGGATCGCGTCGGCCTGGTTTAAATCGGGCCGGCCCCCGACGCCTTCGAGCAAAAAAGGCACGAGCGTGAGCTCGTTTTTGGCGGCGAGGGTGGGATACATCGTCGCGAAGGCGCGCGCGTAATCTTCCCCCATGCTCGGCGGCATCATCATGCCGGCGAGGACGATTTTGGCCGCGGGATAGCGCACGCGCACGCGGTCGATGATCGTCTGGAGATTTTTTTGAGAAACGGCGGGATCGACGCCGCGGAGCCCGTCGTTGCCGCCGAGCGCGAGGATAAAAATTTCGACCGGCTGGCGTAAAACCCAGTCGATGCGCCGCGCTCCTCCAGCGGTGGTCTCACCGCTGAGCCCGGCGTTGATCACGCGCCAACGCGGGGCCAAGTCCGTAGCCGTACGAGCTTGATCTAATTTTTGCTGGAGCAGCGCGGGGTAAGCTTCGGCGGATGCGTTTTCCAGACCGTAGCCCGCCGTGATGCTGTCACCGAAGCAGATCACGTTGCGGGTGCTGGCTTCGGCGGCGTGGAGGGCACAAAATTCTTGGCCCGCGAATGCCATTAAAAATCCCCATAAAAACACGAGATGAACTGGGCGCGTTACCCAAAGAAGCGGAGTCATTTCTGGCTTTCGGTAGCTGAGTGTGTTTCTTGGCACTATAACGAAGATGACTAACGCACATATCTTGAAAGTCGAGTCTCTGACTAAACATTATCGCACTGCCGCGGGCCCGCTGACGGTTTTGCGCGAGGTCAGCTTCGAGCTCGCGGCCGGAGCGAGTCTCGCGATCGTCGGACCCAGCGGTAGCGGCAAGACGACCTTACTCGGATTGTGCGCCGGCCTCGATCGCGCCACGGGCGGCACGGTCACGCTCGCGGGCAGCGAACTCGGCGCGCTCGACGAAGACGGCCGCGCGCTCGTGCGCAACGCGCACGTGGGGTTTGTGTTTCAAAATTTCCAGCTCATCCCGACGCTCACGGCGCTCGAAAACGTGCTCGTGCCACTCGAGTTGCGCGGGGAAGGCGGCGCGGCGGTCGAGGCCGAAGCGACGGCGCTGCTCGGCCGCGTCGGCCTCGGGGCGCGTTGCGATCATTATCCCGTGCAGCTCTCCGGCGGCGAACAACAGCGCGTGGCGCTGGCGCGGGCGTTCATGAATCGGCCCAAAATTTTATTCTGCGACGAACCGACCGGTAATCTCGATGGCGACACCGCGGCGGCGATGGTGGAACTGATCTTCGGTCTCAACCGCGAGAAAGGCACGACGCTCGTGCTCGTGACGCACGACCTCGAACTCGCGAAGAAATGCGGTCGCATCCTGCGCCTGCGCAGTGGCGCGGTGGTGTCGGATGAAACGCTCGCGGCATCATGAGCTTCATTTTAAAAATGGCGTGGCGGGATTCGCGGGCTTCGCGGCGGCGGTTGTTGCTGTATTCATTGTCCGTGGTGCTTGGGATCGCGGCGCTCGTCGCGATCGGTTCATTCACGGTCAATCTGAAGCAAGCCATCGACGATCAAGCGAAGGGCTTGCTCGGCGCGGATCTCGTGGTGACCTCGCGGGCGACTTTGAGCGAACCGGTACTCGCTTACACGGCGGGGCTCGGGGGCGAACGATCGCGCACGCGTGAGTTTTCTTCGATGCTGGTATTCACGACCGCCAACGACGCCACGCGGCTCGTGCAGGTGCGCGCGGTCGAGGCGAATTTTCCTTTTTACGGAAAATTTGAAACGGTTCCCGCTAGCGCGGCCGCCGAGTTGCAAGCTGGCCGGCCGGTCGTCGTTTTGGAGGAGACGCTGCTCACGCAATTTGGCGTGAAAGTCGGTGACGTGGTGAAACTCGGCCAAGCGACGTTTACCATCGCGGGCGCGATTTTGAAAGTCCCCGGCGAGTCGGCGGCGATTGCGACCTTTGCGCCTCGCGCCTACGTGCCGCTCGAGTTGCTGACGACCACCGGCCTGACGAATCGCGAGAGCATCACGCAGCACCGCGTGTTGATCAAACTGCCTGAGGGGCAAGACGCGGAGGCGGTCGAGCGCGCGATGAAAGCAAAATTTGCGGGTGAACGCCTCTCGTTTTCCACGGTGGCGGAACGCAAGCGCAACCTCGGGGCGGCGCTGACCAACATCGAAGGGTTTCTTAATCTCGTGGGTTTCGTGGCGCTGTTTCTCGGAGCGATCGGGGTCGCGAGTGCGATTCACGTCTACGTGCGCCAAAAGATCGCGACGGTGGCGGTGCTGCGCTGCCTCGGGGCGAGTGCCGCGCAGAGTTTTGCGGTGTATGTCGTGCAAGGCATCGCGCTCGGCATGTTTGGCGCAGTCCTCGGGGCGGCGCTCGGGATCACGTTGCAGGTGTTGTTGCCCGTCGTGTTGCAGGGAGTCCTGCCGATTGATGTGAATTTTTTCATCGCGTGGCCGGCCGTCGGTCGGGGCGTGGGTGCGGGGCTGGTGATTTGTTTTTTGTTTACGCTTTTGCCTTTGCTGGCGGTGCGGCGGGTGTCGCCGCTGGTGGCGTTGCGCTCGGCTTTCATCGAGCGCACGGGCGCCGCCACCGATCCGTGGCGCATGATTTTGGGTGCGCTGATTCTCGCGGCGGTCACGGGCTTCGCTTATTGGCAAACGCGCAGCTGGCGGATCGGGCTCGGTTTCACCGGGATGTTGGTCGTGGGTTTTGGGGTGCTGGCCGGACTCGCTCAGCTCGTGGCGTGGGCGGC
>Ga0114972_10000463_pt1 | contig 30399 bp, 27 predicted proteins | sample M_140807_EF_Meta_FD_87354 | JGI IMG/M metagenome (GOLD analysis project Ga0114972, IMG submission 87354) | Freshwater microbial communities from Lake Montjoie, Canada to study carbon cycling - M_140807_EF_MetaG | ecosystem: Environmental > Aquatic > Freshwater > Lake | place: Lake Montjoie...
CGATGTGCTGCGGGCGATGAACCGCCCCTGGCAGGCTGGCGTGACCGGTGGCCTGCTGCAGAGGATCCGCCAGGAGCTGCCGGAGGCGGTGCTGCGCACCACCTTCATCGTGGGCTTCCCCGGCGAAACCGAGGAGCACTTCGAGCACCTGCTCGCTTTCGTGGCCGAGCAGCGCTTTGATCACGTGGGCGTGTTCACCTTCTCCCCGGAGGAGGGCACCCCGGCCGCCGACCTTCCCGATCCGGTGCCCCCCAAGGTGGCTGCCGAGCGCAAGGACCGCCTCATGGCCCTGCAGCAGCCGATCGCCGCCGCGCGCAACGCCGCCTGGGTAGGCCGCATCGTGGATGTGCTGATCGAGCAGGAAAACCCCTCCACCGGCGAGATGCTGGGCCGCTGCGCCCGCTTCGCTCCAGAGGTGGATGGCGAGGTGCGGGTGATGCCGGGCGAAGGGGGCCTCTGCGCCGCCCCGGGCACCCTGGTGCCGGTGCGCATCACCGCCTCCGACACCTATGACTTGATCGGGGAAGTGGTGGGGGCGAAGGCGATGGTGGGCGATGCGCTCGCCGCCCGGCGGCCGGCTCCTTGAGCCCGCGCTCGCGGGCCGGGAAGATGCCGGACCTGACCCCCGGGCGGGATTCGGGTTCGCAGTCCGCCGGCACTCCAGAACCGGAGCAGCTTCTGACCCAGCCTGACCAGCGCCATGGGGACCCCGGCGGCCCGCGGCAGGGAAACCGTCTCAGCCTGGCCAACCAGCGCCAGCTCTACCTGCTGGCCTCCGGCCTGAGCACCGCAGGATCCTTCGCAGGGATCACCGCCAAGAGCTGGATCCTGCTGCACGACAGCGGCAACGCCCTGATCCTCGCCCTGCACTTCGCCACCCTGGCCCTGCCAAGCCTTGTACTGAGCGGCCCCGCCGGGGTGGCAACGGACCGGCTGGGCTGCGAGAAGGTGCTGATCCGCGCCCAGTGGGGACTGTTCGGGGCCGCCCTGCTCGGGGCCTTGGCGATCCCGCTCCTGCACGGTCAGCTGCAGGTGGCGATGCTGTTGCTCAGCACCCTGCTGGTCGGGGTGGCCAGCAGCTACGAGCTCACGGCCCGCAACAAGTACAGCGCGCTTCTGGTGGAGGATCCGGAGCAGCTCGGCCGTTACATCGCCAGCTTCTCGGTGGTTTTCAACGTGGGCAAGCTGATTGGCCCGCCGCTGGGGGGCTGGCTGCTGGCCCTCGGGGGGCCCACCACGGCCCTGGCGTTGGACGCGGCCACCTACCTGCTGCCGATCGCCACGGTGCTGGGATTGCTCCACCCGATCCGCTCGGCCGAGCTTCGCAGCGCGCCTGGCCGCTCCGCCTCGCTGGGCACTGCCTGGCGCGAGTGTGGCCCGGTGCTGCGCCATGTGCTGCGCTTCACGGCCATCGCCACCCTGGTGTGCTTCTTCCATCCGGGCCTGGCGCCACTGATCGCCCGTCAGGTGCTGGGGCCCTCGCCACAGGCTTTGGGAATCTTCACCAGCGTGCTGGCAGCCGGCAGCATCTGCGGCGGAGTGGCATTGCAACGCAACAGCGCCTGGCTCAGCGCACGGCCGGGACTGCTGCTGGGCAGCTGCACGCTGCTGACGGCCCTGGCCCAGCTGGGGATGGCCGCCGGCGCAGGGCACCTTGCCATCCAACTGGCAATGACATTCCTGATCGGTGCCGGCACGGCCTGCTTGTTGGCAGGCACGAACCTGATGGGCCAGGTGGGAGCCCCCATGGCCCTAAGGGGTCGCATGGCCGGCCTCGGGCAGATTGCCTTCCTGGGTGGAGGTGGCCTCAGTGGCATCGCCGCAGCCCTGCTCAGCGCACGGGTCGGCCTTGGCGGCACCTTTGCCCTGCTCGGTGGCATCGGCCTGGCGCTGGGGCTCGGTGAGCTGGTGCTGCAGGGCCGGCTCAGGCTGGTGCCGCCCGTCAAGCTCAGATCAGACGAACCCCGCGAAGCACCACCGTGAGGAGGAAGGCTGCGGTGAGTCCGCCACCCACCAGAGCCAAATAAATCGCGGCGCCCATGGACCACTGCTGCAGCAACCCGGCCATTACAGCAGAACGAACGGGTTCGGCGGGAGCCGCTGGCCCCAGCCGTGGCGCATCGCAACCCGGAGCCCAGGGTGCCGCGCCAGAACCAGGAGCCCAGGGAACCTCTCCAACAGAAGGATCAGGAGCGATGGCCTGAAGGATGCCGTAGGCCTGCACGCACCAGCGGCGACGGCGCTGCCGCAACCGCAGGCTGATCAGCCGCACAGAGCAGCCGATCGGAGGCACCGGCACACAGCCGAACCAATCGAAGGATGGGATGACGGTCGTCCCAGCGACCTGGGCAGGAGTCCGGAAGACCCCCGCCGCCGCGATGCCGGGTCCCCTTACGCGCCCCTGCCCAATCGCCCATCGGCGAGTGCCAGGTCCTACGCGCGACGGAGGTCACGAATGGAGAGCACTGCCCAGGGACCGCCGCGCACGCTTGGATCGCCGCTCCGCCGGAGGGCGCCCCCCGTGCGGAGCGGCGATCCGGCCACCCGCCGGGCCGGGTGGTCCGGAAACCCTCTAGGGTTGCAGCCAATCCGGGGCGGCTGCACCCATGCGCACCCTCTTCATCTATCCCGAGTTCCCGAAGACCTTCTGGAGCTACGAAAAGATCCTTGAACTGGTGAACCGCAAGGTTCTCCTTCCCCCTCTGGGTCTGGTGACCGTGGCAGCCCTGCTGCCCCAGACCTGGGAGATGAAGCTGGTCGATCGCAACGTGCGCGAGGTGACCGAAGCGGAATGGGCCTGGGCCGAGCTGGTGGTGATCTCCGGGATGATCGTGCAGAAGGCCGACATGGCCGCGCAGATCGCCAAAGCCAAGGAGCGGGGCCTGCCGGTGGCCGTGGGCGGCCCCTTCGCCAGCTCCACCCCCGATGCGCCCGAAATTTTCTTAGCGGATTTCAAGGTGCTCGACGAGGGGGAGATCACCCTGCCCCTGTTCATTGAGGCGATCGAGCGGGGCGACCGCTCAGGCCGCTTCAGCTCCAACGGCGAAAAACCGGATGTGACGGGCACCCCGATTCCCCGCTTCGACCTGCTGGAACTCGACGCCTACGACTCGATGAGCGTGCAGTTCTCGCGAGGCTGCCCGTTCCAGTGCGAGTTCTGCGACATCATCGTGTTGTACGGCCGCAAACCACGCACCAAGAGTCCCGAGCAACTGGTGGCCGAGCTGCAGCGTCTCTACGACTTGGGCTGGCGCCGCGCCATCTTCCTGGTGGACGACAATTTCATCGGCAACAAGCGCAACGCCAAGCTGCTGCTGCCAGCGATCAAGCAGTGGCAGATCGAACGGGGTTATCCCTTCACCTTCACCACCGAAGCCTCGGTGGATCTCGCCTCCGACGAGGAGATGATGCGGATGATGGCCGAGGCCCGCTTCGAAGCGGTGTTCCTGGGCATTGAAACCCCGGATGAGGCGAGCCTTTCGGTGGCGGGCAAGCACCAGAACACCCGCAGCTCCCTGGAGGAGTCGGTTGATCGCATCACCTCCTACGGGATCCGGGTGATGGCCGGCTTCATCATCGGCTTCGATGGCGAGAAGCAGGGCGCCGGCGACCGGATCGTGCGCTTCGTGAGCCGCACCGGCATCCCCGCCGCGATGATGGGCATGCTGCAGGCCCTGCCTAACACCGGTCTCTGGCACCGCCTCGAGAAGGAGGGGCGGCTGATCCAGGAGAAGGCCGACGCCAAAGGCGTGAACCAGACCAACCTGCTCAACTTCGTGCCCACGCGGCCGATCCGCGACATCGCCAACGAGTACGTGGATGCCTTCTGCCGCCTCTACGAACCCAACGCCTACATCGATCGGGTCAAGCACTACTACCTCAAGATGGGCGAACCCCGCTGGAAGACCTTCTACCAAGCCGAGAACTCGGATAAGCCGGCCATTCCGCCGCTGCGGGACCTGAGGGCTCTGGGCATCGTGATCTGGCGTCAGGGCATGCTGCGGGACACCCGCTGGCGCTTCTGGAATGCCCTCCTCACCGTGGCTCGGCGCAACCCCAAGACCCTCGAGCAGTTCCTGGTGACGCTCGCCCACAACGAGCACTTCCTCGAATACCGCGGCATCGTGACTCGCGAGATCCAGGACCAGCTGGCCGCCCTGCCTCCCGATCCCCCCACGGCAGCCGTGGAGCCGAGCCGCGAACTCCAGCCGGCCTGACGGCTGGAGGGAGACGCAGCCGGTCAGTCCTGCACGTATTGCTCGCCCTCTAGCAGAGCGGCCTCGGCCTTCTGAAGCTCGCGCCCTAGGTAGAGGGCGTGGTCAAGGCGGCTGAGGGGAAGGGGGACCGCGCCCTCGGTGAGGGCGATGCCCAGTTCCTTGGCGGTCCGCCCCCGGAACACCGCCATGGGGGAGCGGGGACCTGCATGGCGGCAGGAGAGCACCTCGCCGGTTTCTGGATCGGTGGCGAGGCCTCGTTCATCAATGCCATTGCCGTAGTGCTCGGCCACCAGTTCCGCCGCCTGGTGATCGACGATGATCAAGAAATAGCCGGCGGGGTCGAGGTCGATCGTGCGCTGGGAGAGCCCTTCATCCAGGGCGGCAGCCGCCGCGAGACGCGTAGCAGGAACATCCATGGGGCGATGTTATCGGCTCGGTTCTGGTGGTATCTGGCCCCGGCAGGGGGCCAGGCCGGGAAAGAACCTGGCAAGCCCCAGCCCACGGTGAATCGCCTGGAAAAGCAAGGAGGGCACCAGGCTGAACCCAGGAACGGATTGCCTCGCCCCAAAGCCGGGATTCCAGGCAGGGGAGAAGAGGTAGTCGCCTCCAGAGAACTCCGCAGCGACGGTGCGAGGCGAGTGGAGGGTCATTTCCGGGCTTGTTGACCGGATCCTCACGCCATCGGGCCGGGCTCGGACCGAGGGCCGGATTCAGCATTCGGAACCCGACGTTTGCCCCCCGTCGCCTCCCTCCACCCCAGGCAGGGGCGGCACCCCACCGCGAAATGGCAGTTCAGCGTTCACCGCGTCGATCTCCTCCAGCTGGGCCCCATTGGCCTCGGGCAGCCAGCGCCGCAGGATGGCGGCAAAGCGGGGGTCACTCCAGCGGTGCAGGCTGACGCGGGGTTCGGCCAGGAAACCGCGGCGCCGCTTGTGGCTGCCGCCGGCACCGGGATCGAAGCGGCGAATGCCGCGCTCAATCGCCCAGGCAATCGGCGCGTAATAACAGACCTCGAAGTGCAGGTTCTCCAGATCCACATCGCTGCCCCAGTAGCGACCCCACAGCCCCTGGCCATCCTGAACGCACAGCGACATCGCCACCGGATCGCCGGGATCGCCGGTGTGGGCGCTGAACAGCACCAGATCGGTGCGCAGCTCGCCGGCCGCCTGAAAGAAGACCTCCGTGAGGTATTTGCTGCCCCACGGCCCCCAGCGGGCGCAGTGCTGTGCATAGAAGTGGTGCATCCGCTCCAACAGGGCGGGCGCAATCGCCTCCCCCACCACCGGCGTGACCGTGAGGCCGGCGGCGGCCACGGCGGCGCGCTCTCGGCGCACATTGCGGCGCTGGTTGGCATTGAAGCCGGCCAGGTAGGCCTCGAAATCGGCGAAGCCGGGGTTGGTCCAGCAGCCCTGCTGGTTGATCCAGGCGCTGCAGCCAGCCGCCTCGGCCAGGGGCCGCCAGCGGGGATCCACATAAAGGAAATTGCAGCTGAGCAGACCGTTCTGGCGGCAGAAGGCGTCGATCAGCTCCAGCAGCAGGGCGGTGATGGTGGCTTCATCCTCCCCGGCGGCGATCAGAAAGCGATAGCCCTCCACCGGGCTGAGGGGGCTCATCCCCACCAATTTCGGGTAGTAGCGCAGCCCGAGCTGGCCGGCGAGCTGGGCGAACGACTGATCGAACACGAATTCGCCGTAGCTGTGTCCCTTCAGATACAAGGGGGCTGCGGCCACCAACTCCTCACCGCGCCAAAGGCCCAGATGGCAGGGCTGCCACCCCTCCCGGGGAACGATGCTGCCACTGGCTTCGAGGCGGTGCAGCCAGCGCCAGCGATAGAAGGGGGCGGCGGCATGGTCGCCCAGCAGCTTGTCCCAGGCCGCCTGGGGCACGTCGGCCATGGCGCGGTGCCAGCGGGCTTGCAGCTCAGCCATGGCGACAGGCGACGCGGGACAGGGACCAAGGCGCAAAACTAACGGCAACGTTCCACCTGCTGCCCCCGTGCGCCACCCCCTGCGGCCACCAGGCCCGCTAATCGTGCCCACGATTCTGCGGAGTCTGGTGAGCGCGGCCCTGATCGGTGGGGCCGCGGGCCCCCTGCCGCCCGCCCGCGCCGGACTGCTCACGCCAGTGCTGCAGCTGATGCGCCCCCAGCTGGAAACCCGCCTGGCCCAGGTGTGCATGGACACTGCCGCCGGCGGCAGCGCCGAACTGCGCCGCAGCCTGGTGGAGCCTTGCCACGAGCTGGCCGTGCCGACCAGCCGCTGCCTGATCGAGGAAACCGACAGCAGCGGTCGGGGCATGGGGGTGATCAGCGAACTGCTGGCCGGCCGCTTCGGAGATGACAGCGAGGTGGTGGTGAAGCGCTGCCTGGCCCGGCTGTTCGGCATCCCCGCCGACAGCCTCCGCGATGTGCCGCTGCGGGAGCTGGGCCGCCGCTTCGGAGCCCGGCAGCAGGCGGTCCGGGAAGGTTCATGACCGTTGCGGGCGAGCGGCGGGGCGGGCGGGCTCACACCGCTCCCCGGATCGGGAGGCTGTCGTAGAAACGGAGCCGGAACGGCCCCGAGGGCCCGCGCACCCCATCCGCCCATGGCCGCCTCAGGAGCCGATGCCCCCAGCCACGCGGACCTGGCAAGCCGGTTGGCGGGCATCAACGTGTATCTGGTCGGGATGATGGGCGCCGGCAAGAGCGCCGTGGGGCGTCCGCTGGCCGAAGCCCTCGGCTATCGCTTCCTCGATGCCGACACCGCACTCGAGCAGGCTGCCGGCCGGTCGATCCCCACCGTGTTCGCCGAGGACGGGGAGGAGGGCTTCAGGACGTTGGAAACCGCCGTGCTGGATGGCATCGCCGGCTTCCACTCCCTGGTGGTGGCCACCGGCGGCGGCGTGGTGACCAGACCGGTGAACTGGGGCCACCTGCAGCAAGGGGTGGTGGTGTGGCTGGATGCCCCCGAAGCACTGCTGCTGGAGCGGCTCCGGGCTGATCCCACCCCAAGGCCCCTACTCGACGACCCCGACCCCGCCGCCCGCCTGGCCGTCCTACTCGCGAGCCGACGCCCCCTCTACGCCCAAGCCGACCTGCACGTGAGCCAGAGCGATGGCCCGCCCGAGGCCGTGGCCCGGCAAGTGCTGGAGGCCCTGCCGGGCATCCTGCGGGAGCGGCCGAGCGCCCCGCAGACGCCGGCGATGCTTCTCGATGGCGAGGGACAGATCAGACCGTCGCTGAACTGACCACTCAACGGAACAACAGAGCGCCTTTGGAACAAGAAAGCGCCTTTGAGAAGGTCCGCACCTCTGGATCACGTCCTCTGGATCACGTCCGCTGGATCGGTCCATCGGGCCACCCCTCTGGATCCGCAGCTCTCGATCCGCCACAAGCCATGGCATCGAACCGAACGCTCGGAACGCGGCAGGGTCAGGACGCCCCGCCCGGTGGCTCCAGCCGCACCGCGAACCAGCTGATCACCCGCCCGGGTTCCAGCTCCAGTTCACAGGCCGTATCCAGCAGCCGCTGTGCGCGCTCGCGGGGATCGGCTAGACCGGCCAGATCGGCCGGTGGCGCGCCAAGGTGCCCCAGGTAGGTCTCCAGCCAGGCGAGGGTTTCGGCCGCCGTGAGGATGGACTCGGCCCCACCAGGCTCCAGCACCACGTAATGATCGAGTTCCCGCAGAAGGGGATCGGACATGTCCTGCCGCCACCAGTCCCCCATCCTGCCGCTGCTGGCCCTGGTCCTGCTGAGCCTGATCCTGATGCGACCGCCGGCTGCCGCCGCCGCGGCCTTGCCCGGGGCGCCCATGATGGACCCGGCAGCAGCAGCACTGCCGGCCAGGGCGGCGACCACCCCATCGCTCCCTGACCCCCTGGAGCAACGCCTGGAGATCTGGCCCGCCTGGAGCCTTCCGGCCCCCCTGCCGCGGCCGGGTCGGGGAGATCTGATCTGGCCCGCCTGGTTCTGGGGCGAGTGGGAGGTGAGCAGCACCCCAATGGAAGGGGCAGAGCCCCCGCTGCGCTGGCGAGCCCGTTTTCTGGCGGATGGCAATGGCGGGGCCGTGGCGGACCGGGCCTTCAATGCCAGCCAGATCGGGGCGGCCCTGCTGGGGGATCAGCTGCTGGGGGTGCGCAACGACCCGGCCAATCCGAACCGCCAGGTGGCCCGGCTGCGGGGCGATCGCCAGCTGGAATCCACGGTGGTGGGCCGGCGCAGCGTCCGCCGCGATGGCGCCAGCTTCCTCGCCGACGAGCTCACCCTCCTGGTGCTGCATGGCCCAGACAATCCCCGCATCAGCCGCGTGGAGGTGCTGGGCGTGTGGCAGCGGCTCGAGGACGGAAGCATCACCGGCGAGCAATGGCAAGCGAGCTACACCTCTCCTGCGGAGGGTCTGGCGGCGGCAGCGGAGAACCCCCAGCGCTACACCCTCAGGCTCGTCCCACTTCGGCCAGGATCCGATCACGCCAGCGGAACAGGGGCTCCAGCAGCGGGTGATCGGCAATCCCCTCCACCCCCCGACCCGCCAGCGGTGCGCCCGCTGACGCCGGAAAGCGCAGTAGCGAAAGCTGGGCCACCACAGCCAGATCGGCCAGGCTGAGCTGGTCGCCCTCCAGGTAGGGCTGATCGGCCACCAGCACGGCCAGCTGCTCCAGGTTGCGGCGCAGCTGACGGGCTTCACAGGGCGCCAGCACCTCGCCCATCGCCTCGCTCACCGGCGCCATGAGCCCGGCGGGCAGCGCACCCACCAGGCGGCGCAGGGAGTCCGGGGTGGCCTCGGGCAGCAGGGCAGTCCGCAGCACCGGATCGGCGGCGGCCGCCTGCAGCAGGGCCTGACGGGCCCCGGAAGCCAGGGCGGTGTCAGCCCAGTCCTCCAGCAGCAGCACCCGGGCCCGGCTGCGGGCGTCGGCCGGCAGCAGCGCCGGCAGCGGGTGGCGTTTCTCGAGATGCAGGGCGATGGCGGTGGAATCGGCGATCACCTCCCCCCCATCGACCAGCACCGGCACCTGCCGTTGGCCTGACAGCCGAAACAGCTCGATCTGTCCCAGCCCGGGCGTCACCTCCAGGAGGTTCGCCTCCAGCCCCTTGGCCGCCAAAACAAGGCGCACCTTCTCGCAGAAGGCGGAGTGGCGGAACTGGTGGAGGTTCATCGGGGAGGGGGGATCGGCAGCGGGGGCCCCCGGGCGGCAGAGTAGCCAGCACTTCAGGTCTGCGGCCGGGGCCGCCAGGGGAGACGCCCGATGAGGGACTTTCTGATCAATGTGACCCGCTACCCGCGCTACCTGGTGGCCTTCAGCCTCGGGGTGCTCAACTCGGTGTTCGAGCCGCTGGCCCGGCTTCGAAGCAACCCGGTCACGGCCGTGGCCCTGATCGGAGCGCTGGTGAGCGGGCTGCTCAGCCTGGCCCTGGTGCTGCGTGCCATGGTGAGTGGGGCAGCAGCGGTGGCCCCGTAACCATGGCGCAGGGACGACGGGTGGAGCGGGTGGCGGCGCTGATCCGCCGGGAAATGAGCGAGTTGCTTCGCAGCGGCATTCGCGACGAACGGGTGCACCACGGCATGGTGAGTGTGACGGAGGTGGAGGTTGCGGGAGATCTGCAGCACTGCCGCATTCACGTGAGCGTGTTCGGCAGCGAGGAGGACCAAAGGCTGACCATGGAGGGCCTCAAGGCCGCTGCCCCCTACGTGAAGGGCGAACTGGCGCGGCGTCTGCAGATGCGCCGCACCCCCGAGGTGGTGTTCCTGCTGGATCGGGCCCTGGAGCGGGGCACCACGGTGCTGGGGCTGCTCAACCAACTGGAACGGGCGCGGCAGGAGCGGGGCGAGATTCCCCCCGGCAGTGATGAGGAAGATGCCGCCGCCAGCGGCCCGGAAGACGGGATGGACGGCGAGGGATCTCAGGGGCAGGACGCAACCGAAACGAGCGATCCCGCCGGCGGGGAGATCCAAGGGGCGTGACCCGCGCGGGTTGACGGTCGGAATGACGGGGCTGCATCCAGGATCGATGACGGGCCCTGCGGCCCCTGAACCCCGACTGCGCTTGCATGGTGCCAACAGGGACAACGGCATGGACGGGGCTGAAGTGCTGGCCGGCGTGAGCGATGGGATCGGCGCGGCCCCTGACGCCCCCCTGGCCCGCCTGGTGGCCAGCCTGCTGGTGGTCCGCTGCAGCGGCCACCTCGCTGATGGCCAGCGCCGCTACCCACGCTGGGAACTGGACAACGCCACCCTGCAGCGCCTTCTGGGCTCGGGAGTGGGCGGGGTGATCCTGCTCGGGGGCAGCGCGGCCGAACTGCGACTGCGCACCCGCCAGCTCCAGGCCTGGGCGGCCACCGATCTGTTGCTCTGCGCCGATGTGGAGGAGGGGGTGGGCCAACGCTTCGAAGGCGCCAGCTGGCTGGTGCCGCCCCTGGCCCTGGGTCGCCTGCATGGCGACGATCCGGCCGCGTCCGAGGAGCTGGCGGAGCGCTACGGGCGCTGCAGCGGCCGCGAGGCCAGGGCCCTCGGCCTGAACTGGGTGCTGGGCCCGGTCTGCGATGTGAACAACAATCCGGCCAACCCGGTGATCAACGTGCGGGCCTGGGGCGAGACCCCCGCCACCGCCGGGGCCCTGGCGGCCGCCTTCGTGCGCGGCGCCCAGGCCGAAGGAGTGCTGTGCTGCGCCAAGCACTTCCCCGGCCACGGCGATACCGCCAGCGATTCCCACCTCGAGCTGCCCCTGCTGCCCCACAGTCGCGAACGGCTCGAGGACGTGGAGCTGCCCCCCTTCCGCGCCGCGATCGCCGCCGGGGTGGCCAGCGTGATGACAGCCCATCTGCTGCTGCCCGAACTCGACCGTGAGCGGCCTGCAACTCTCTCGGCGGCGGTGCTCACCCAGCTGCTGCGCCACGACCTGGGCTTCGGGGGGCTGGTGGTGACCGATGCCCTTGTGATGGAGGCGATCACCGCCCACCACGGAGCCGGCGAAGCGGCCGTGCTGGCCCTCGAGGCCGGCGCCGACCTGGTGCTGATGCCCGCCGACGCCGATGCGGCGATGGCGGGCATCGTGGCGGCGGTGCAGCAGGGCCGGCTGGGGCGGGAGCGGCTCGAGGCGAGCGCGGAGCGGCGGCGTCAGGCCCTGGCATCGCTGCGGGGGAGCTCCCAGGCGGCGGCCGGCTCCGTTGCCGAAGCCAGACCTGAACCCCTTGGCCCCCTGGCCTGGGCAGGCTCCGCCGCCGCAGACGCCAGCGCACCCTTGGGCCCCCTGAGCAACGGTCCGATCAGCTCCGACCAGCAGCTGGCCTTGGAACTGGTGCATCGCAGCCTGCGCCACCAAGGCGGCCGGGTCCCGCTGCCGGCGGGGAGCCTGGGCGCCGCCCCAGCCATCAACCTGATCCGAGTCGACACGGCCCTTGGCTGCCCCTTCCTCCAGCCCACCGCCCCCGCCCTCACCCGGGCGACCGCCGCCGGCTTCCGGCCGGTGGTGCTGGATGGCTGCAGTCCGTCACCCTGGTGGATCGGCTCCTGTGAAGCCTCCGGCCCAAACGACGCCCCCGATTCCGCTGCCGAGAGTCCCGCCACCGGCGCACCGAAGGCGGCGGCCGGCCCCCTCGACCTGGCACGCCTCGGAGAGGGACCAGTTTTGCTGCAGTTGTTCGTGCGCGGCAATCCCTTCCGCGGCAGCGCCGCGGGCCGTGAACCCTGGGACGCGGTGATCCGGCAGCTCCAGGCCGCCGGGCGGCTGGCGGGGCTGGCGGTCTACGGCAGTCCCTACCTGTGGGAAAGCCTGCAGCCCCTGCTGGAGGACGACATTCCGGCGGCCTGGAGCCCCGGCCAGATGCCGCTCGCTCAGGCGGAGCTGCTGGCTGCCCTGGGGCTGGGCAGTCCCTCCGGCCGTGGCGATGGCTTCACGGATTGAGGCGAGCCCCATGACCATCCTGCCGTTGCCGGACCAGCTGCCCGCCTCCGAGCGCCCCAGGCTCAGCCTCTCGATGATCGTGCGCAACGAAGCCGAGCGGATCGAGGCGGCCCTGGCCTCGGTGGCCAGCTTCGTGGACGAGATGGTGGTGCTCGACACCGGTTCCAGCGACGACACGGTGGCAATCGCCGAACGGTGCGGGGCCGTGGTGGCCTCGATGCCCTGGCCCGGCGACTTCGCCCCAGCGCGCAACCGGGCCCTGGAGCTGGTGCGGGGCGACTGGGTGCTGGTGCTTGATGCCGATGAACGACTCCGCCCCGAGGCCCGCGCCCCGCTGCTGGAGCTGATGGCCCGGCCCGAGCTGCTGGTAATCACCCTGCTCAGGCAGGAGGAGGGGGCGCGCCAGTCGCCCTACTCCAGCGTGAGCCGCCTGTTTCGCCGCCATCCAGCCCTGCGCTGGAGCCGGCCTTATCACGCCATGGTCGACGACAGCGTGACGGAGCTACTGCAGCGCGAGCCCCACTGGCGCATCGCCCTGTGCCCAGAACCAGCCCTGCTGCACTCCGGCTACAGGCCGGAGGTGCTGGCCGATGGTCGCAAGGCCCGGCTGCTGCGCCAGGCCATGGAGGCCGAGCTCAAGGATCGGCCCGGCGACCCTTACGCCTGCGCCAAGCTCGGCGCCCTGCTGGTGGAGGAAGGCGAACGCGGAGCCGGCATCGCCCTGCTGGAGCAGGGGCTGACCCAGTGCCCCGTGGGGGCCGATCCGGAACGCTTCGAACTGCTGCTGCATCTGGCCATCGCCCACAGCGCCGACCAGCCCACCCGGGCCGCCGCCCTGTACCGCCAGGCCGTGGCCCTCCCCCTCGACCCTCGCCTCACCCTGGCCGCCCGCCTCAACCTGGCGAGCCTGCTGCTGGAGGGAGGATCACTGGAGGAGGCCGCCCGGCTCTGCCGCGAAGCCACTGAGGTGGCCCCGGCCATCGCCCAGGGCTGGAGCCAGCTCGGCCTGGTGGAGCGACGGCGTGGCGCCATCGCCGCCGCCATCGCCGCCTACCGCCAGGCCCTAGCCCTCGATCCCCACCAGGCCGCCACCCGGCAAAACCTGGCGGTGGCGCTGCTGCTGGCGGGCGACATCCCCGGTTGCCGGGAAGCCTTCCGCCAGGCGATCTCCCTGCTGGAAAGCCAGGGCCGAAGCGAGGAGGCGCAGGCCCTGAGCCGCCAAGCCGCCAGCATGGTGAGGCTCAACGACTGAAGCCGGCAACCATGACGGACGCGAGGGGGGAGTACCGCAACAGCGAACCGATTGAGAGCCACAGCATGGAGGCGGCGACGGAGGCGGTGATGGAGGCGGTGAGCGGTGCGCCGGATGCGCCGGCAGACAGCCAGGCCCCCCCGGAGGAGCCCCGGCTTTCCCTCCACGGACGCCGCATCGGCGTGACCCGGGCAGACCAGCAACTCGGCGAAGCCCGCCGCCTGTTTGAAGCTTCTGGCGCCTCCGTGATCGACCTGCCGGCCCTGGCGGTGACCCCCCCAGATGACTGGGGCCCCCTCGACGACGCCCTGGCCGAACTGGAAGACTTCCACTGGATCGTTTTTTCCAGTGCCAACGGCGTGGAGGCCGTGGAGCGGCGTCTGGCGCGGCAGGGGAGCAGCCTGGCCCACCGCCCGGCCGGCCTGCGGATCGCGGCAGTGGGGCGCAAGACGGCGGCGGTGCTGGAAAGCCTCGGGTCCGCCGCCGATTTCGTGCCTCCGGCCTTTGTGGCCGACAGCCTGATCGAACATTTCCCCGTATCCGGCTGGGGCCTGCGCCTGCTGATCCCCCGCGTGCAGAGCGGGGGCCGCACCGTGCTGGCCGAAGCCTTCGCGGCGGCCGGCGCCCGGGTGGTGGAGGTGAGTGCTTACGAAACCCGCTGCCCCGAGCACTGGCCCAGCTCAGCCCTGCTGGCCCTGGAACAGGGTCAACTCGACGCCATCACCTTCAGCAGCGGCAAGACCGTGAGCCACAGCTGCCAGCTGCTGGAGCGCAGCTTCGGCGAAGGCTGGCGGGATCGGCTGAACGGCGTGCGGCTCGTGTCGATTGGTCCCCAGACCACCGCCCGCTGCCTCGCCCTGCTGAACCGGGTAGATGCCGAGGCCGATCCCCACGATCTGGCGGGACTGGTGTCCGCCTGCTGTCAGGTGCTCGGCCCCGCCAGCATCAGGACAACCTGATCGCCTGGCTGGTGGAGCCGTGCCGCAGGGTGAGCCTGCCGGCAGCGATGTCGATCGATTCGACCCGCCAACCCACGGGCAACAACCTGGTTTCATAGCCGCCCCGATCCCCGAGGCTGAGGCTGCCGCTCTGGTTTCCGCCGACTACCACGATGGCCTCCGGCCGACCGCCGGTCTGGATCACCCCAGTGAGCCGGATCAAAGGGAGCGGAGGCGGGGCAGTGATCCCCGCAATACCGGTCTTGGCGCCCGTGCCCGCGGCCCGACCAGCGACCTTGATCCCGGGCCCTGCAGCTGCGCCAGCACTGGACGAGGCCGCGCCAGCTGCTGTTTCAGGCGGCGATGGCGGGCGGGGATCACTGAAGGGGTCAAGCCGGCCCTGCTCCACCGCCCGGGTCACCTGATCGGGAGTCGGCAGTGGTTGGAGCCCGAGCGAGGAGAGGTTGGGGGGGCGCTCGGAGATGGGGCGTTCCGGTGGCGGCGGAGGCACCACCTTGGAGGACCCACCGAACCCCAGCAAGCCACAGCCCGTGGTCAACCAGGGAAGGAGCAGCACAAGGGCAGTGCGGCCCCAGGCACGGCCTGGCCAGGAGGAAGGTCCGCGGTGTCCCTCTCTACGGCGCTTCGTTCTCGACCAGATCACGGAAACGGTCAAGGTTGGCCTGCAGCTCCCGTACAACAATGCCACCCATGATGGTGGGTTCCATCAATGGTGCGAGAACGCCAGGCAACTCGTAGGCCACGCTGAGCTTCACCGCGGTGAGGGAAGGGCTCAGGGGATAGAAGCGCACCCCTCCCCGGGTCGGCAGCCCACCGACCGATTCCCAGTGCAGCTGCTGGGCTTCCACCCGCCGGGTGATGCGGGCCTTCCAGTGGAAACGAAACCCCTGGGCCGCCAGGGTCCAGTCGGTGAGATCGGGATCGTCGAGGGCCACCACCGATTCAATCCAGCGCATCCAGCGGGGCATGGCCTCCAGATCGCTCCAGACTTCCCAGACCCGCTCCACGGGGGCCTGAATTTCGGTGGTGACGCTGTGCTCCAGCCAACGGCCCATGGATCGACCTCAGGAAACGCCGACCGGGGCCGGTGAGCCCGTGGCGGCATTGGTGGCCAGGGACACCGGTTGCCCCAGGATCGCCGCGGCAGCAAGACGACCGCTCATGGTCGCCCCCTCCATCGAGTCGATGTAGTCCTGACGGGTGTAGCTGCCGGCCAGGAAGAAATTGGCCACCGGGGTGCGCTGATCCGGGCGATAGGGCTCCATGCCCGGCGCCTCGCGATAGAGGGACTGGGCAAGCTTCACCACGTTGCTCCACACCAGATTGAGCTTGCGGGCGGAGGGGAACAGCTCCCGCACCTGGGCATCGGTGGCGGCCACGATCTCTTCGGTCTTCTTCGGAATCCAGGGATCGCCGGGCGTGAGCACGCACTGCAGAAGCGAACCGAGGCCCTCCTTGCGGTAGTCCTCCGGGCTGGCCAATGCCAGGTCGGCGAAGCAGCTGAAGTCTGCGTCAGCGGTGTAAAGCAGGTTATCGAGGCCGGCGGGCCTGGAGATGTCGGTGCGGGCGGCCTGGGCTTCGGGGGATTCACCCAGTTCGGTGACCCAGCCGTCATAGCGGAGCTGCACCGTGGCCACGGGCACCGCCTCGAGCCGGTCGATGGCTGCGAACATCTGGAACTTGCGCCAGGCCTGGGGCAGCAACCGCTGAATGCCGGGCACGTCGCAGGCGGCCAGGTAAGTATCGGCCTGGACCCTGATCTCCCCTTCGGGTGTGCCCAGGGTGAGGCCAGTGACCCTGGTGCCGCCGGCCGGGGCGGAGTCGGCGGTGTCTTCATGGTGCACCTCGATGACCCGGTGCCGCAGATGCAGCCGACCGCCGCGGGCCTCGATGTAGGCCAGGATCGGCCCGGTGAGCCAGCGGTGGGGGGATCCCTTGAGCAGATTGAGCTTGGAGGCCTCGGTCTTCGAGGCAAACATCATGAAGATGGTGAGCATGCAGCGAGCTGAGATCGCCTCGCAATCGATGAAGCCGAGCGCATAGGCGATGGGATTCCACATCCGCTCAATGCTGCGCAGGCTGCCGCCATGGTTGGTGAACCACTCCTGGAAGCTGATCCGATCGAGATCGCGGATCACCGCCATGGCGCCGTCGTAATCGACCAGGCCCCGCACGATCGGACTGGTGCCGAGGGCCAGGGCATTGCGCAGCTTGTCGATCCAGTCGAGTTGGGGGGTGGTGAAGAAGGCCTTCAGGCCGTTGAACGGGGCGCCGATCGGAAAGCGGAAATCCAGTTCGCGCAGGTCACCGCCCTTGTTCACGAACAGGTGGGTGTGGTCCTTGGGGAGCAGGTTATCGATCGCGCCCACCTTGCGAAGCAGGGCAAAAAGATTGGCGTAATTGAAAAAGAACACATGCAACCCCATTTCTATGTGGTTGCCCTCGCCATCCACCCAGCTGCCCACCTTGCCGCCCATGAACGGCCGAGCCTCGTAGAGGTCCACGCTGTGGCCCGCATCAACCAGATCCACGGCCGCCGCCAGACCCGCCAGACCGGCTCCCACGATGGCGACGCGCACCTTCCTGCTCCCGTGTTCGCCTGACTCTATGGAGAAGCCGGGCCGAGGCGGTGGCGCCGGGCGGGGGGGAAACCGGCCGGGGTGCCGCTGGATACCGGATCAGCGGCGCGCGCGGACCGAGTAGCGAGAACCGGCTCGGATCGCGAAGCCAATCCGGCTGGCTTCCATGGCCATCATTCCGCCCATTCCGCCGCCAGCGCCCTGTGCCCCGTGTCCTGTGCCCCGTCTCCTCTGCACCGTCTCTTCCGCGCTGTCCTCCCGAGCTGTTCCCTCGGAGCCGAAGCGCTTCCGGCCCTTCGCCAGGCAGGCTCATGATTGGCTCCATAGAGTGGTGCAAACGGCGACCCGCCCCCCATGAGCTCCCCGATGAGCAGCGAGATCGCAACCCCTCCCGCTCCCGCCGCCTTCCCCGCAGCAGCCTCATCTCCTGCCGACCCCGCGCCGACCGGCGTTGTCACCGGTGCGGCGGAAGTCACTTTCACCGGCCGCGATGGCAAGGGGATCCTGATCACTGAGCCGGCAATGAAGCAGCTGGCGGTGCTGATGGCCCAGCAGGGCAGCGACAAGGTGCTGCGGGTGGGCGTGCGCTCCGGCGGCTGCAGCGGCATGAGCTACACGATGGATTTCATCGATGCGGCCGCCATCGCCAGCGACGACGAGGACTATGTGTATGAGCCGACCGGCGCCCCCTCCTTTCGGGTGGTGAGCGACCCGAAGAGCCTGTTGTACATCTATGGCATGCAGCTCGATTTTTCCTCTGCCCTGATCGGCGGCGGCTTCAACTTCACCAATCCCAACGCCACCCAGACCTGCGGCTGCGGCAGCTCCTTCGCCGTCTGAGGGCCGTGGCCCCCGGCGTCCAGCCGGAGGGCCGTCGCCCGGCGTGGGAACCTGAACCGATTCCAGTGGCGCTGCCATGACGGCCCCCTCCCCCACCCCGTCCTCCACCGACGCCAGCGAGGCCCAAGAGTCGGGCGAAGCCTCCCTATTCGACGAGGCTCTCTCCCGCTACCAGGCCGGCGCGGCACCGGAGGATCTGATCGACGACTTCTTGGCGATCACGGCCCAGGCGCCGCGGCAGTCGGCCGGCTGGACCTGCCTGGCCTGGCTGCAGCTGCTGCTGGATCAGCCCCGCGCCGCCCTCCAGTCGGCCCGCACGGCGGTTCGCCTCAACCCACAGGATCCCCAGGCCCGCATCAACCTCAGCCTTGCCTTGCTGGAAACAGGCGGGAAGGGGGTTCGCGAGCACGTCGAACTGGTGCAGCGGGTGATGCTGATGGCGCCGGAACTGGCCGACGAGCTGCGTGGATCGATCGCTGATGGGCTGCAGCGGCGGCCGGGCTGGGGGGCCCTCAAGAAGCTGAAGGGCTGGCTGGAGGCTTGAAGCCCGTTCTGCTGCTAAGCAACGGCCACGGCGAGGACCTCAGCGGCGCGGCCCTGGGGCGCCAGTTGCTCCTGCGGGGGGTGGCGGTGGAAGCCTTGCCCCTGGTGGGTCATGGCCAGGCCTACCGGCAGGCCGGCATCACCGTGCTGGGCCCCACCCGCGACTTCAGCACCGGTGGGCTGGGCTACACCAGCCTGGCCGGCCGCCTCACCGACCTGCGCGAGGGTCAGTTCACCTATGTGCTGCGGCTGCTCGGGCGGCTGTGGCGGCGGCGCCGCCGCTACCAGATGGTGCTGGCAGTGGGCGATCTGGTGCCTGTGCTCGGAGCCTGGCTCACGGGCCAGGATTCGGCGGTCTATCTGGTGGCCTACTCAAGCCACTACGAAGGGAAGCTGCGGTTGCCCTGGCCCTGCGGTTGGCTGCTGAAGCGCCCCCGGGTCCGGGCCGTGTGGAGCCGCGACCAACTCACCGCTGACGACCTCAGCGAGCAGCTGGGCCGGCCGGTGGACTTCCTCGGCAATCCCTTCCTGGATCCGCTGCTGGAGGGGGTGGCGGTCACCGCCGCCGGCCACCCGGGCACGGTCACGGGGCCAAGCGATCGGGCTTCTGAGGCTGCCAGGCCCGTGGTGGCGGTGCTGCCAGGCAGCAGGCTGCCGGAAGCCCTGGGCAATCTGACCCTCCTGCTGGGGGTGCTGGAGCGGCTCCCCACCGCCACGACGGCGCCACGGAGCGAACCGATTCTGCGGGCCGCCCTGGTGGCCGGCCTGGAGCCGGCCGCCATCGCCACCGCCGCCGCACCGCTGGGTTGGCGCCTCGTGGAGGGGGATGGCACGGCGAACTCGGAACCTTCTGCCTTGGTGCGGGAAGGGCGGCGGCTGGAACTCCACTGGAACCGCTTCGCCGCTGTGCTGGCCAGCAGCGACCTGGTGCTGTCGATGAGCGGCACCGCCTCGGAGCAGGCCGTGGCCCTGGCCCGCCCCGTGCTGCAGTTGGCAGGACCCGGCCCCCAGTTCACAGAAGGCTTCGCCGAGGCCCAGCGCCGCCTGCTGGGCCCGGGAGTGTGCTGCGCCCCCGGGCCAGTGGGTCAGCCCGCCACCCTGGCGGCCACAACCCGGCTGCTGGGCGCGATGCTGCATCGGCTCGCCGATCCGCTGGCCGGCCCCGCCTGGCGCCGGGAGCTGGAAGCGATCGCGGCGGAGCGCCTGGGGGAGACCGGAGGCAGCGCCCGGATCGCGGCGGCGATTCAGATGATCCTCGACAGCCCCAAACGGGCCCGCCAGGGTGCCTGAGATCCAGGAAGATTCGCCACGGGATCTCCCCCCGATCCCCCGAATCTCTTGCTCCGCCCTCCCCACTGAGCCCTGCCCAAGCGAAGCCGACCGCCCCACCCAGCCCCCCTGGGTGATTGCAGCCCGCCCCGTTCCAACCGCATCCTTGGCTTCCGCCCCCACCTGAGCGCCATGAGCACCCCCTCCTCCGAGCCCCCGGCCGCCACCGAAATCCCGCCGAGCCAGGTGGGCCGCACAGCACCCAACAACTCCACGAGCCCAACGCAGGGGCGCCCGGAGAGCGACGCTCCAGCAAACGGCACCTCGAAACCTTCCGGTCTGCAACAGCTGCGGGAGTGGATCGATCGCCTGCTGGTGGCGGATGTGTTCCTGGTGCTGGCCGGCGCTCTCTGGTTCGCGGTAGCGGTGGTGCTGCACAGCCAGGGCGTGGAGGCTCCTCTGACCACCTTTCAGACGCTGTGGGAGCCGCTGTTCACCCCGGCGATCGGCCTGCTGATGGCGGCGGCCCTGCTCAGCGGAGCCCTGGGCTGGTGGCAGCGGCGAGGGCAGCGCTGAGTTCGGGGTACTGATAGCGGAAGCCCTGGGCCGCGAGCCGCTCCGGCAGCACCTGCTGACCCTCCAGCACCACCTGAGCCCCATCGCCGAGCAACAGCCGCAGGATCGCCCCCGGCACCGGCAGCAGGCTCGGGCGCCCCAGGCTGCGGCCCAGCGCAGCCGCAAAGTCACCCATGCGGGTGGGCTCCGGCGCCACAGCGTTGTAGACGCCGTTGTATGTGGTGTCCTCCAGGGCGGCGGCGATCAGCCGGCAGAGATCATGACGATGGATCCAGCTCATCCACTGACGCCCGCTGCCCACCGGTCCGCCGAAGCCGGCCCGAAACACCGGCAGCATCTTGCCGAGGGCGCCGCCATCGGGTCCCAGCACGATGCCGATCCGCAGGATCACCAGCCGGGTGGCGGAGGGAACCGCCTGGGCGGCTGCTTCCCACTGACGACACAGCTGGCCAAGTACATCGTCACCAGGAGCGGCGCCCTCGCCGAACCGTGCGTCGGGACTGGTGCCGTAGTAGCCAACAGCCGATCCATTCACCAGCACCGCCGGGGGATGGGGCAGGCGGGCCATCGCCTGCACCAGCAGCTCGGTGGTCCGCACCCGGCTGCTGACCAGCTTTTCGAGGTGCTCCGGGGTCCAGCGGCGCTCGGCGATCGGTTCGCCCACCAGGTTCACAACCCCCTGGGCCGCGGCTAGGGCCTGGCGGAGGGAATCCTGCTGCCAGCTGGCCGGATCGGTGGGATCGAGGGGAAGGCACACGAGCCGGTCGTCGGCCTGGGCCGGGAAGGGCTGGGGCCGGCGGCTCACCAGGGTGATGGTGTGCCCCAGCTCCAGCAGAAAGGGCACCAATTCGCGCCCCACGAAACCAGAACACCCCAACAGCAGCAACCGCACGCCCACATCCCCGATGGTGCCGCCGAGGCTAGGCGGCGCCGGCGCCCGTTGCCCCCGTCCCGATTCCGCCCGTTACCACCGCCCACCTGCCCTGGTGCAACGAGAATTCACCGCGGGGCCTAGCCTGCGCCCACCAGAGTTGCCCAACGCCATGGCCGAGACGCCCGCCGCAGCCCCAGCCGCCGCTCCGGCTTCCAAGGCCCCGGCAGCGGGGACGGCCCTCAAGAAGGGAGCCCTGGTGCGCTTGAACCTCAAGGCCTATGCCAGCAGTTTGGAGGCAGCCGCCAGCGACGGCCCCCCGCCGGCCTACGTGCTGGAAGGGCCTGGCGAGATCCTGGTCGTGAAGGGCGAATACGCCCAGCTGCGCTGGCGCCGCCCGGTGCCGGATGTCTGGCTGCGCCTCGACCAGCTGGAGCCCTGGAGCGAAGGCTGAATCCCCTGCCTGATCACTCCGAGCCAAGCGCTCAAGACGATCCTTGGGCCCTGATTCAGATCCATGGGACCTGATTCCAATGAGCCTGGATTCAAGGGGAACGGCCCAGAAGGATGCTGATGGCCCTCAGATCTCCAACCGGCGACGCTCCTCCTGCAGCCTCTGGCGACGGCGACGCGCCTCCCGCAACATTTCGCGGCCATCGTGGAGATAACTGTCCACGTAGCCGAGCGTGTAGCGCTCCAGTTCGGCCACGGCGTCCTGCACCTGGCCTAGACAGTGGTAAACGCTGAGGCCGAACCCTCGGGCAGAGTCCGGGCAGGCCCGTGAGCGAAATAGCGTTTCAGCGCGGGCCACCCGCTGGCGGCTCTGCTCCAGGAAGGCACAGAAAGCTTCCATCAGCTCGTCGTCGTAGGGATCGGCGGAGAGGGCCTTGAGCGCGGCGGGGAAAGGGTTGATCACCTGGCCCAGCAGCCGATCGAGGGGCGCGTACACCAGCCGCAGCCAGTCGAGCAGCTCCTCAGCGGCAGCCTCGGCGCGCGTGCCCCTTCCCCCCGGGGCCTGCCGTGCCGCCCCGGAGCCAGCCGTGGGCGCGCCCCCGGCGGCGCTGGAGGGATCAGCTGCCGGGATCCCGGAGCCAACGCCCAGTCCGAGGTCGTAGCGGCGGCGCCGATCGCCATCCCCCAGCACCTCCCAGGCGGCATTGAGGGCCACGATCCGCTCGGCATCGCCGCCGGCATCGGGATGGTGACATTTGACCAGGGCGCGGTAGGCCGCCTTGATCTCGGCGGTGCTGGCACCGCGGGCCACCCCGAGCACGGCGTAGTGGTCCCCAGCCGCCACCGCGGCGGAGGGAGGGACATCACGGCGGGCGGCGGCCAAGTGAGGGAGCCGGGGGATCCCCATCATCGTCCAGGCGATGGTGATGGCGGCCAGCACGGCCACCGTCGTCGCCCAGCACACGCAACAAAAAGCCCCCCGTTTCCGGGGGGCAGAGGGTTGTGTGAGGTGGTGCCGGATCCTGCCGGCGGTTCGGGCTGAATCAGAACTTGAACTGGGTCTGAATCAGGCCGCCGAAGGCGTTGTTGCTCAGGCCGTTGGCGGTGAACTGGCCGTTGGGGCGGCTCAGGAAGAAGAGGGCCGGGGTCACGCTGATGTTGTTGCTGACCTGGAACTTGTACCACCATTCGAAGGCGAAGTTGCCGTCGTTGGCGCCGTTGGGGGAATCGTAGAAGCCGTCGTAGAACGACTTGGTCACCTTGCCCACCGTCTCCTTTCGGAAGGGCTTCTGGATCCGATTCTGGCTAACGCCACTCACATAGGTGGGTTGGCCGAAGGAGAAGCCAGCGGCATTGCCCTTAGCGAAGAGATCGTTCCACTGCAGGCCGATCTGCCAGGACTGCAACGAGGTGATGTTGCGCACGTTCCCGTAGGTGGGGAAGATGTTCTGCACGCCATTGGCGGTGGCGTTCGCCGGCACGTTATAGGCGTTGTAGTTGGCATGGCTCACCGTGCTGATACCCCAGCCCAGGCTCACCGAGGGGATGAGACCGGACTGGATCGGCTGCCAGGCCGCACCCAGGGCGAAGTTGTTGCTGTAGGAGGTGCCGCTCCAGAAGGGGCTCACGGTGCCGGCGCCGAGGCCGTCGCCGTCACAGGGGAGGTTCTGGTTGGCGTACTGGGTGCCGCGGCGGGTCAGGCCGGTGTTGCACTGGCCGTAGCGCCAGGCCGCCGTGAGGGCGAACTGGGGACCGGCCCAACCGACCTGGGTAAGGAAGCTGCCGCCGCTGCCGCTGGTCATGATCCCACCGGCGGTGGGATTGCTGTTATCGGCGTTGGGGGCCACGTAGCTGGTGGAGGCGGCGAAGTAGGGATTGCCCTTCTTCACCTGCTGCTTCCACATCAAACCGAAGGCACCGCCGGTCGCCTTGTTGTAGGTGGCAGGAGCCCCGTTGAGGGTGAAGGCATCCAGCAGATCAGCCTTGTAGAAGCTGGGTGTAATCGCCAGGAATTCCGTGTTACGAGCCCGGGCACCCACCAGGGCGGTGAATTCCTTGCCAACCGGGAAGCGGTAGTAAAGGCGGTCGAGGTTGAAGACGTTGTTGCCGCCCGTGGGTGCGAAGGCCTTATCCAGCGCGAGAAGGCTATAAGGCTGGCCGTTGAACACGCTGTTGGTGAAGTTACCCGAGCGCAGACGGGTGTACAGCAGATCCTTACCCGTGAAGCTGGTGTTCAGGTTCAGGCGAGCGTCGTAGTTGAAGGTGAGCGCGCCCCAGTTGCGGTTGTTCGGCTGGGCATACTTGCCGGAGTTGACCGTGTTCGGCGTTACGCCGGGAGGGGCAACATAACCGGAACCAGCAGCGGTGCTGGGGCCGTTCTGGCTGCCATTGAAGGTCACCGCACCGATGTCGTAGGTGACCTCACCCTGCAGTTTGGTGGTGGTGGAGAACTGGGCGGCCTCCAGCTTGCCGATCTTCTTCTCGATGCCGTCGATGCGGCCGCGGATCACGGCCAGTTCCCTCTGGAATTCCTCAGCGAGGCGCTTGAGTTCGTCGGTGGCCTCGGTGACGCGATCGAGGCAGGAGTTCAGCAGGGCGGCCGCTTCATAACGGGAGAGCGGCTTAGCGCCCTTGAAGGTGCCGTTGGGATAGCCGGCCACACAGCCGTACTGTTCCACCAGGTTGTTCAGAGCCTGATAAGCCCAGTCGGTGGGTTGCACATCACCGAACTGGGAAATGCTGGTGATCTGATCGCTGGAGACCGGGGCATAGCGATTCAGATCGGCCTCGGAGGCGATCGCCGCCATCGGGGCCAAAAGGCTAAGCGCGGCAGAGCTAACCAGCAGTTGCTGGAAGGGTTTCATGGGTTCCTCACACCAAGAAGAGGACTTCCAATAGGAAGTGCGCCGATGTTAACGAAGCCGCAACTTGCAGCACCCACCTCCGATCACAGCTCCAGGTGTTGCAAAACACATTGGGATTGGCGTGGATCCACGGCCAGCATGGCCAACTGCGGATGACATAAAAAACCCGGCTGCTAAGCAGCCGGGTCGAAAACGAGAGAGTGTGTGGAGTGATTCGCAGAGGATTATTGATATCGCGACAAGGGCGATTGCAACAATCCTGCTGCCAGATCAGAACTTGAAGGTGGTTTTGACCAGGCCGCCGAAGCTGTTGAAGCTCTGGCCGGCTTCCTTCTGCAGGCTGCCGAGGGGAGCGCTGAGGTAATAGATGGCGGGGGTCACGCTGATGTTGTCGGTGACTTGCATCTTGTACCACCATTCCCAGGCGTAGTTGCCATCGTTCTCGCCGGAGCCTGTCACAAAGGTGGGCTGACCGAAGGCGAAGCCGATGCTGTTGCCCTTCAGCAGGAAGTCGGCCCACTGGAAGCCAAGGTACCAGGACTGGCTGTTGTCGCCGCTGTAGCTGCTGTAGGTGCCATCGCTGAGGGGATAGGCCGAGGTGCCACCACCGCTGTAGGTGTTGATGCCCCAGCCAGCGCTGATCGAGGGGAACCAGCTGGCAGAGAGCGGCGAGAAGTAAGCGCTCAGACCAACGGAGTTGATGTTGTTCGCAACACCGAAACCCTCAACCGCAAGGGGGGTGCCGTTGCCGCCGTAGAGGCCAGCACCACTGGAGTAGGTGTAGGACGCAGCCACACCGAAGTTGGAACCGCCGTAGGCCGCCTGAATGGTGCCGGTTTCAGCGGCGCCGGCAGTGCCGATGCCACCGATTGAGGAGTTGGAGATGTCACCGTTGGCGCTGACGTAGTTGGCACTCAGGCTGAAGCCACCGGCCTTCCACCACAGACCGGCACCGGCGCCGAGGTTGAGGCTGTAGGCACCGGGAGCACCGGCGTAGGTGAAGAAGTCGAGAACCGTGTCAGCCGGATAGGCCGAAGGCCACATGGCCAGCATGTCGTCCTGACGGACGCGGGGACCGAACGTGGCCGTGAGGCCGCCGCCGATCGGGAACTGGTAGAACAAGCGGTTGATTTCCACCACGTTGTTTCCAGCGCCGGATTCAAACGCGGTCTCCATTCCGAGCAGACCCACCGGCGCATTGCCGAACCAAGCGCTGCCGTTGAAGTTGCCGGAGCGCAGGCGGGTGCGCAGCAGGTCCTTGCCTGTGAAGCTGGTGTCGAGGTCGAGACGCAGGTCGTAGGGGAAGCTCAGAGCACCAGCGGTTTGGCTCGCATAGTTGCTGTACTTGTCACCCACGGCGACATTGGGGTTGCCGTAGTACTTGTTGCTGTTGGCATAGGTGGCCACGTTGGGGTTCGTGACCAGATTGCCTCCAAAGCTGTTGGCGCCGAGCACGAAGGCGGCGTAACCCTTCAGTTTGGTGGTGGTGGAGAACTGATTGGCTTCCAGCTCACCCACGCGGGCCTCAAGGCCATCGACGCGGCCGCGCAGCACGGCGAGTTCCTTCTGGAACTCCTTCATCAGGCGCTTGAGCTCATCGGTGGTCTCGGTGACGCGGTCGAGACAGGCGTTCAGCAGGGCGGCCGCCTCGTAGCGGGTCATCGCCTGGCCGCCCTTGAAGGTGCCGTTGGGATAGCCGGCCACGCAGCCGTAGCGATCCACCAGGTTGGAGAGGGCCTGGTAAGCCCAGTCGGTTGGCTTGACGTCGGAGAACTGGGAGATGCTGGTGACCTGCTCCTGGCTGGCGTACTCATTCACGCCGGACAGGTTGAGATCAGCGGCACTGGCGGCCACCGGGGCCAGCAGGCCCAGGGCGGCAGGTGCCACCAGCAGTTGCTGGAAGAGTTTCATGGGTTCCTCACACGGAAAGGCGCAATGCGCCGTGAGCCATGGTGACCTGTGTCAAGAAGATCACAACGGCCTGTGTGACAGAAGACCCAACGGCCGAGGCGATGATGGAGGGCAGCCCCTTGCGCGGCCCGAGCCCTGGACGCCCTTCCGCCCTTCCGCCCCACGGCCCGCAACGGCTCCGGCCGGCCCCAGCCGATGACACCCGCCCCGGCCGAGGCCCTTCAGCCGTCTGCTCCGGACCGACGACTTCCCCTCGGGGCCGGGGCAGCCGCGATGGGGGACTGGACCTGGTGGGGTGCCCTGGCGGCCATCTGGCTGCTGGCCACCGCCGCGGATCGGATCTGGCTGGGCCTTGATCGCCGCCTGCCCAGCTGGGATCAGGCCGACTATCTCAACAGTGCCGTGGATCACGGCCGGGCCCTGGGCCTGCTGGCGGGCGGCGGTTGGCAGGGCTGGGGCCATCTGCTCGACCTCTCTCCGAAGATCCCGCCCCTGGCCTCGCTGGTGAATGGCAGCGTGATGGCCATCGCCGGAGACAGCCCCCCGCAGGCAAGCTGGGTGCTGGCGCTGTGGCATGGGCTGCTGCTGCTGGCCGTGGCCTGCTGGGCCCGCGATCTGGCCGGCCGGCGCTTCGCCCTGCTGGCGGCGGTCCTGCTCAGCCTGGTGCCGGCCCTGGCGGAGCTGCGGGTGGATTACACCCTGGATCTGGCCCTGGCGGCCTGCACCACCCTGGCCCTGTGGCGCCTGGGCCGCTGGCAAGCCCCCAGCCGCCACGGTGGAGGCCAATGGGCCCAGGCCCTAGCCGCTGCCCTCGCCATCGCCGCCGCGGTGCTCGTGAAGCAGAGCGCGCTGCTGGTGCTCACCCTGCCGAGCCTCTGGGCCGCAGGCCAGGGGCTGCGGCGCCCCTGGCGCCGGCTGCAGGTGCTGGCCGCCCTGGCCATCGTGATCGGCCTGGCCCTGCCCTGGCTGCACCACAACTGGATCACCACCCTGGGGGGCACGAACCGGGCGGTGATCGAATCCGCCGCAAGCGAAGGGGATCCGGCGCTGCTGAGCCTCACCTCCCTGCTCTGGTATCCCCGGCTGTGGCCGAGCCAACTGGGGCCGGTGCTGCTGGGGCCGGCAGTGGTGGCGGGCCTTACAGCAGCCTGGAGACAACGCCGACAGCTGCCCAGCTGGCTTCGGCATCCGGTGGGAGCCTTACCCCCCGGCTGGGCCTGGCTAATCGGCTGCACCCTGGCCGGCTGGATCTGCACCACCCTCAGTCCGAACAAGGACGCGCGCTACATCGCCCCGGTCCTGCCGCTGCTCACCCTCCTACTGGCGCGGGGCTGGTGGCAGATCGGACTGTGGCTGCAGGCCGGGCGGGTGCGCCGGGGAGGCGCGCTCGGTGCGGGCCTGCTGGGCCTGGGGCTGCTGGGTGGGGCGGGCGCACTCGCCCTGGGTCAGGCCCAGGCCCTGCAGCGCCAGGCCCCCTCCCCGGCACCGAAGGCCATGGCTGAGCTGCGGCGCCGGGTGGGCGACACCCCCATCACCCTGCTGGTGGTGCCGGGCAGTCCGGATCTCAACGAGCAGACCCTCACCACCTACGGCCGCTTGAGCGGAGGCCGAATCGAAGCCCGCCGGCTGGGGCGAAACAGGCGGGAACACCCCGTGGTGCTGCAACGCAGCGACTGGCTGCTGCTGGCCACCGGCGACCAGGGCACCACCCACCCCGGCTCCCGTGAACTGAGCGAGAGGGTGCGCCGCGATGGACGCTTTGAGCGCCTGGCCCGCTGGCCCTGGAGCGAGGGCCGCGAGGTGGAGCTCTGGCATCGCCGCAGCGGCGACGCATTCCGCAGCGAACCCTTCGACGCCGAGTTCATCCGGCTGGCCAGAGGCATGGAGCGAGGACCGATCGGGGTGCGGGCTCTGTTCGACCGTATCGGCGCCGAACACCAGGCCGATGGCCACTTTCTGTACCAGGAGAGGGTGCGGCGCTGGGCCCTGCAGCGATTGGAGCACGATCCCCACGATCGTGATGCGCTATGGAGCCTGGCTCTGCTCGCCACCCTGGGCAATCGTCCCCAGGAGGCCCTGCCCTGGTATGCGCGCCTGCAGGAGCTGGACCCCCTCTCCCCCTGGCCCGCCGCCTATCGGGCCGTGGTGCTCCTGGCCGACTGGCATCCGGGATCTGCCGCCAACGTGTTACGCGAAACTCCTGAAACGGTGGCCAACCAGCCGGTGATCCGGGCCTTGAGCCAACTCAGCTTCGGGCTTTCAGGCCATCCGATGGCGCTGGAATCCCTGCGAGTGAACCTGCCCGAAGCGATTGCGGCGGTGAAGGCCGAGCTGGAACGAGCTGGCAAGCCCTGAGCTCCAAAGGGCAAGTCCTGAGGGCCAAAACGATGCCCCCGCCAGGCACAAAGCCTGACGGGGGCGCTCGCCGGGTCCGCTCTGCCGCGGAACCACGTGATCGAACTAGTGCCGACTCAGGCGGCGTTCTCCGCGATCCGCAGACCCTGGATGGAATGACTGGAATGCATGAACACCTCCTCCGTTTGGATGATGCCAGCCGGTGTCGCTTACGAAAGCCGATCCAGGAGGAACGGCTCTCACGCCACTGCTGACGGAACTCGCCGATCGTAACGAGAGGCGAACGGGAAGCGCGATGCCCCCAGGCCTGCGGCGACCCGCTCCTATGACGCGGCGACCGATCTGGCTTGTGCTGGAAGCGATTTTACCGGCAGGCGGCGTGTCTGATTGAGGCGCTCTGCAGCTGAAGTGCAGGAGAAATCAGACCCACAGGAAGGAAGTTGCGAGAACCATGGGAGCGAACTCAACCGCCGTGGCGGAAGCATGCTCGCCAGCCCAGACCCTGCTCCCCCCAGGCACCGCCGTGCGCACCAGATCGTGCTGGCCGAAGCGGTGACCTTCAGCTTGGTGGGACTGGTGCTGCAGATCTGGCGCCTGCTGGTGCTGCAGGCCTCAATGGACCAGGGGATCTTTCTGCAGGTGCTGATGAACGGCCTGCGCGCCCATCCATTCGAGAGCATCCTCTCCTCCCTGCTCTCCACCAACGTGATCCACGCCGGGGAGATGCCGGCCCTCGGCTACCAACGCCTCGGCCAGCACTTCACGCCGATCCTGGTGGTGTGGATGCCGCTTGTGGGGATCCTGGGGCGGTGGGCTCTCCCCCTGATCCAGGTGGATCTGATCACCGCCGCCGGCCTCGTGCTCTTCCAGTTGTGCCGGCAGCGGCTGCCGGTAGGGCCGGCGTTCTGGATCACCCTCTCCTTCTCCGGCGCCAATGCGATGCTCGGACCCTCGTGGGGGAACTTCACCGATCTCTGCCAGCTGCCGCTGGCGATCTTCACCCTGCTGCTGGGCCTGGAGCGGCGCTCCGCCTGGCTGATCGTTCCTGGAGGTGCTGCGACGGGTGCTGGGACAGCCGGCGCTGCTGCCGCGGGAGCTGGTGCATCCCCCGCGGCAGACCCTCTCCTATCTGGCGGGCCAGGCTGCTGGCCCAGGGGGACAACGAAGGGCGAGCAGCGTGGTCCTCTCCCTGCTGTTCACGCTCAGCTGTTCACGCTCAGCAGCAATCCCAACCGCAGCCTGTCGTGGCTGATTCCCGACGGCATCCGGCCGTGGGTCTACAGCACGCCCTGGCGACCGTGGCAGCACGAAGTAAAGGCACGCTCCGTGCTGGCGGCCATCCCCCCGGGGGCAAGCGTCGCCGCCAGCACACCCCTGATCCCGCCCCTCGCCGATCGTGAGCGGCTGGTGCGTTTCCCGGATCACGCCGCAGTCTGGATCTGTTGGCTGAGCTGCACGACCTCTACGCCGTACGTCGGCTGGAAGACGGGGTGGCGCTGCTGCAATTGGGCGGCGTGATCGAATCAGAATCCGGACGTCGCCTGGAGGAGCTGGTCGACCGGCTGAGAACGGTGGCGTGGTTGGTTCGGGATCCGGACTGAAGAGCCAAGAATCAATGGAAGGCAAACCGAAGCCATAAAAAAAACCCCATCGGCGGACCGATGGGGTGAGGTGTGGACTCTGAGAAAAATCAGAGAGCGTTGCCGCGGGGGAGAACCTCTTCAGGGAAGACGAAGTTTTCGTGAGGCTGGTCAGCGGGGGCCATCCAGGCGCGCAGACCTTCATTCAACAGAATGTTTTTGGTGTAGAAGGTCTCGAATTCGGGATCCTCAGCG
>Ga0114972_10000468_pt1 | contig 30176 bp, 29 predicted proteins | sample M_140807_EF_Meta_FD_87354 | JGI IMG/M metagenome (GOLD analysis project Ga0114972, IMG submission 87354) | Freshwater microbial communities from Lake Montjoie, Canada to study carbon cycling - M_140807_EF_MetaG | ecosystem: Environmental > Aquatic > Freshwater > Lake | place: Lake Montjoie...
AAACGCAGAGGCGGCACTCTCAAACAGTCGGTGCTGCCAGGTGTAAAACAAACTCGGCGCTATCCCTAGCTCATCACAGACGCTGCTTACCGGTACCTTCTCCAACAGGTGCCGCTTAAGTGCTTTGACTTTGTCCTCGTCACTAATCCGTTTGTAGACCTTTTTCTCCATGCTAGACCCTCTCTTAGAACGCCGTATACTATAAACCGCGTCTCCTAATTTGAGGACCCCTTAATGTGCGATTCCACCTGAAGCACTACAGGGCTCACTCAGCTAGCAACCCTCTGCATCAGTTCCATCAAATCAAAAAACTCAATAGCATTCCACACAGTCCAAAAACCCCGCCCCCTCCTCAAGGAACTCCTCTCCGCTGCAAATGTACAGGTACCCATAGCTATCAATCCTCAGGAGGCTAATGTGTACACCAGGAAAAAACTCCAAAATAGCCGAAAACGTAAATTAATTTTATGGGTTAGAGGGGGTTCTTTTTTGATGTTGCGGTGGAAGATCCGTTTTATTAGGTTTTATTGAGTCATACATCCTTTTTGCACCCAGTTTTTGGGTAATTTTGAAAGCTCCTGAAATGCTCAGAAGATAAAGTAATACGGATATTTAGCTAGGTATTTAGGTCGATTTATAGTAAGATAATGTAGGTAGTTATTAATATATACCGACATTATCTTACTGATATGCCATCATCGAAACTTCAAAAAGTAATTAAGCTCTTCAAAAAGAGAGGAGTAGTTCGTCCCAAAGAACTAGAGAGAATTGGTGTCTCGGCTGTCTACCTTAACAAGCTCTATCACGATGGTATTCTTGAGAGACCAAGCAGAGGACTCTACACGCTCAAGGATGCTAAGGTTAGCGAGCATCAAACTCTTATCGAAGCCAGTAAGCGAATACCACAAGGCGTAGTATGCCTTCTGTCGGCACTACAGTTCCATAAAATTACTACTCAGCTTCCGTTTGAAGTTTGGTTGGCAATTGACGTCAAAGCACGTCGACCTGAGGGAGATCTCCCACCGCTAAAAATTTGCAGGTTCTCCAAATCTGCACTTTCATATGGGATTGAGAAACACAAAATTGACGGCAGCGCCGTCAAAATCTACTCACCTGCCAAAACTGTGGCAGATTGCTTTAAATACCGGAATAAAATCGGGATTGATGTTGCAATTGAAGCACTACGTGCTGTCTGGTCAAAAAAGAAAGCTTCAATGGACGATCTTCATAAAGCCTCAAAGGTTTGTCGTGTGGCTAACGTGATGCGTCCATATCTGGAGTCCCTTATATGAAGCCAGGGAAGAACCCAGCTGCCTCTATTCGGCAACGATTACTAAACATTGCAAGAGATCAAAAGATCGACTTCCAATTGATTCTTACTCGCTTTGCTTTAGAGAGGTTTCTTTACCGTCTTTCTCAATCGAAATATTCTAATGACTTTGTGCTCAAAGGCGCCATGTTATTTCAGGTCTGGGGAGGAGCAATGCATCGACCCACAAGAGATCTCGACCTTCTCAGTTTCGGTGAACCAGACATCGCCAATTTCACTAAAACGATAAGAGAGATTTGTACCCAAGATTTGTCGAATGATGGCGTGCTTTTTCAAGCTGACTCTGTTCTTCTGGAGCGAATTAAAGAGGAGGATGAGTATCAAGGGCTCAGAGCAACGCTGATGGCAACATTAGACACCGCTCGCATCCCACTTCAGATCGATATTGGATTTGGGGATTCTATAATCCCGATGCCGTTGCGTATTGATTATCCTACTCTGCTAGATCTTCCAAAACCAAAGTTGCGAGCTTATTCAATGGAGACCGTAATTGCAGAGAAGTTTCATGCGATGGTTCATAGGGGTATCGCAAACAGTCGGATGAAAGACTTTTATGATGTTTGGATATTGGCGACAACATATACCTTTGAAGCAAAGACGCTGAGAGATGCTATTAGATCTACCTTTGATAGACGAGATACTACGCTTCCAATAGCTGCGCCGTTGCCACTAACCGGTGAATTTGCAGGAGATGCAGCAAAGAAGGCGCAGTGGATTGCATTTGTCAGGAAAGGGAAGTTACTTGCGAATGAATCCTTAGCTCTGGATCAGATTGTGCCAATCATTGAAAAGCTGATCATGCCTGCACTTGCAGCAGAAGAGGCACTTACTTGGAATCCTAAGACTTTGGAATGGAGAAAATGAAGCTGTTCGTCCAATGACATTTCAAGAAATTTCTAACACTTTCCTGAAATGTTAGAGGAACAGTGGGGTGTAGTATCTGTAGGGTATTAAGTCATTGATTACAAATGGCTTTTATTTTCGTTGCAGCTTTTTTGCATCCAACTTTTGAAGGATCTAGAAATTTCTTGAAATCTGGATCTGATTTTACCGCAAAAAGGCTCATTTTTCACCGGATAAGCCTTACTTAAAACGCATCTCTCGCTCTGAATAGTCAAAGCATCTTAGCCAGTTAAGTTTTCCCCGACGTTTGCCGAAGATCACTTTTGGATTTCAATCTTCGGGAAGAAACGTCATGGCAAATAACAATTCAACAACTCGCAAGCCAAAATATTGGGTTTTAGTTTTGGCAAACAAGAATCAACTGAACAGTCACTACAATGCGCAAGTGATCTTTGATGCCCAACTAAAACGTAAAGCATGGGGTCTTGAACTTGGAAGTAGAAATTTTTCTGAGATTGAAAAAGGCGATATCTGCCTTCTCTACATCGGTAGACCGTATTGTGCATTCGCAGGGTATGCAATTGCCAGTGGTAAACCACATGTATTCAGCAAAAATAAAAGAGATAAGTATCTCGATAAGGTTTATCGCCGTAAGCCAAAAGCAGGTGTAGAGTTCAGCAAGGTGGTTAGATTTGATGTTCAGGTACCTGTTACTCTAATTAAAGATGAACTGGACTTCATCAAGAGCAAGAAGAATTGGGGGCTATCATTCCTTGGTTCCGCAATGCCAGCTGACGAAATCAGTTTTGAGAAAGTCATGGGTATTGCTTGTATGCTCAATAAGTCATTGGAGAAAAGGCGTAAACTGAAAGTTACAACTAATGTAACTATTGAGTGTAAAGAAAGCAGAAAGGCTGCCAACTAATCTAACGTTGCTGAACTGGCTTTATCATTGCGACTGTATCGAGGGCTTTCCTGCCTCCGCTCACAGCGACATAAGGAATGTCAGCTTCAGTAAATTCAAACCAAATATAAATTGACCTGACGACATCGTAAGCAACTACTTCGGGAGTATAATCGCTCCATAGAATTGCATTCTTGGCAAAGCATAGATCTTCCGTTGCCTCGTGATCATCTGTTCCAAATTGAAAACTAAAACTACCAATCTGGTGAGGTGGTAACGAAGTGGGCTCACCATTTAATTGCATATTTCTTAGCTCAAGGTGGAAAGCTACTTTCTCCGGAACCCGATCAAAATGACTAGCAAGACCTTTGAAAAATGCACAGACACCCCAGATACTTTCCGATAAAGCCAACGGATGTAACCTAGTTCCAGATTTAGAATTCCATGCCAAAAGATCTTGATTTATCATCGCCACAAAGATCGTAGTACCATCTGCATATACATCAAGTACTCGCCTGTCGCTTTCTCCGTTCCTTAGAAAGTTGCCATTTGTAATTCTCGGATTGAGCCCACATTGAACATCCCAGCCAGACTGCCTAAGCACCGGAGGATCTGTCATCAAATTGGCAACTGGAGATCGACGAGACTCAAATATCTTGGGAATAGTTAGCGTTTCGCACGGATAGATTGCTAGACAAAAAACTCTATCGTTAGTGGCATTCAAATGTGCAACTGCTGAATCAATTCTTGCAGGCAGATGCTCCTCAACTTGACTTGGTAGCGTTGATGCAGCACTTCCACGCTCTTCTACCAAATTAGAAAGATAATCAAATCGCGCCATGATTCTATCTTCAAAGAGCTGTCCTGACTGAATCCACTTATGAAGTTCTTTCTTTTGAACTCTTCGCGTACCATCAAAAACCCTTTTTGCATATCCAATGATCTGAATATCTGTTTTGCCACCTTCTTCCAAAATGCTCTTAGCAATTAGGTATGGTTTGTTAGATATGTTCTGCTTGGGGATGTTAATAATGCAAATCATCTTTCCATCATATGTGTCGGCACCGCTGATAATGCAGAAATCTACCCCTTCGGGCTCTGGATAGATCCATTCAGCTATTAATGTCCGGTACTGTTGTAAGGAAAATAATTCATTGGGGAACCAAGATATTTCTGAAACTTCTTCACCTGAATGAGAAGAATTTATCTGTGTGCTTCCACCAAGCAGAATAAAACCGCCATCGGCATTCAGAAAAGAAACAATATCTTTTGCATACTCGTGCTTTACCGACTCCTTATTGAAAATATATGGGCTCGATTTGGCATCGAAATGTTGTCCTTCGATGAGCCCGATCAGGTCATTTGGATTCCTGCCATATACAATCGCTCTAAGCTCTTCGTAGTTCATCTCACTGATTCACCAGTCTCTTGCGAGCATCTTCAAGTTTTTTCTGCATTTTTCGATCACTCTTTTGCCCTACGAAGGTGAATTCCTTGTCGGGTTCCAGTCTTTGATGGGCACGTTCAGCCAGCTCAAACACCATGGACTCATAGGGCATACCGCCATCTGCAAAGCTGCAAAAAATATGAGGACATCCGTAGTACTCATCACCATCATCATCGAAATCAATTATATTACGGAAAGGAATTCTACCGATTCGAATGACGGTAACCTCAGTATATTTCTCTTCATTGAAATCGTCATCGAAACGTACCAATGCCCAATTTCCTTCCTCATCAACTATTGCTGACTCGGCACCTAAACACACTTCAAGACCATTCCAATAATAATCCCAAGTTTCGACTTTGAACCAACTACTGATATGACCATTCCCTCCGACATCGACTTCAGGATATGAGGAGTCATCAATTGATCTGATTATAAAATTGCTGCAAGTAAACTGATGTCTAGGTTCTCTTCTTGCTCGCTCTAGATCAGGAGTCTTGTTTCGAAATGCACGATGCATTCTCTGCTTCATGCTAATATTCTTTCTTATTGCGGTTTCCGCTCGACGAGTCTCATGGGCATGAGAAATCCCGAAGTAGGCAAACAAAAGATCTTTTCGTTCGTTGTATAGGCGAGCCTCTATCTCGGATAGCGTCCAAATCTGTGGATTTTTTATACCCTTTAAAACCGCATGTAAGTGATAATCTTCTCTAGCCTTCTTTGACAAATCGCAGGCTAAAATAAGCAAAAAGACATCAAGGCAATCTCGATCCTTCATCGCCTCATTTACAGCTTTCTTAGCAAGAGCAGATGAAGCACGGTCCACTCTCTTACACTGAATTATCCATTCTCTTGTTAAACCGCCCTCGATGCTCTCAATCCCTTTAATGTCCACACCATCATCATTTCCAGTTCGCCCAATGTGGCTTAGTGAAATCCAATTTGCTATTGGATATGCGAGAGCGAGACTAAAATCTTCAAACCGCTTATCTTCAAGATCGGTGAGCCTAATGCGATTAGTTGTTCGTGTAGGGATAGCTTTACTCATCATTCCCCAAAGTAATCAGAATCAAGCCTCTTAATTTCGTAAGTCTGATGTGGCGTAACTCCTATGCCGTGATCGATCATTAACTGCGCAAGTTCAGTTCCATCAATCAAAACAATCTTGCTATCAATCGTTGCCACATACTCACGAGCACCATCAGAGAATGAAGATGTTGTAATAAAGATACCCTTGCGGGCTCTTACGCCCTGCAACGCGCCGGCAAATTTTTGAATTTCTGGTCTATGTATTGGTCTACTTTCATCCCACTTCTTGGCTTGAATATAAATGGTATCTAAGCCCAATCGATCTTGTTTGATAATGCCATCAATTCCACCGTCATTTGATCTCTGAGTTGCTTTTGCAGCGTCACGATAAGAACCGCCATAACCCATTGCAACAATGACATCGACAACAAGACGTTCAAAGAAATCTGAAGAACAGCCTTTTATCTGTTCAAGTAGCTCATCAGCTAGCTGTGAGCGTAGCTGAGTATAACTACGCTCAATTGCTTCCTCCGGTGTTTGTCTCTCTTCAATTGCAACTTCTGTGGAATCCGATTTCGCTTCTGCGTTTGATCGCTCTTGAAACTCGACGAACTCAGGAAACTGTTCTAGAAATGCTCTGTTAAGGCGCTCTGGCTTTTGCGATAGAACCTCTCTGCCTCTATCAGTGATCTGAATCACCCCTCTTTTTGGCGATGTTAATAGCCCAGCCTTCTTTAGGTAGGTCTTCGCCCAGCCTGTACGATTTTTAATATAACTTGATTGTCCGCTAGGTATGCGCTGCTCGCGCTCCTCTGCTGTCAGTTTGAAAAGGTCAGAGAGGTGATTTGTCGCGTCATTGATTGTATGGTCTTTACCATCAGAGACATATTGCAGCAGGGGCAACATTACTGTTTCATAATCAGGAATACTCATTTTCTCTTGCTCCTCTTTTCTGGCTCAGTCTTGACCTTCTTTTTAAGGCGAACGAGCAAGTTCTCTAAATTTTTCAAAAGCTCATCATATAGAATGATGTCAACATTCTTTGAGGCTGAGGCTAATATTCGAAAATCGTCATTCATCTTTTCGTTGGTGAATTGGCTACTGTTACCAACCACAACGTATCCACGTGGACGAACAACTTTAACGTCGAGTTTGAATTTTTCCTTTATAATTTCACGAACTTCTAAAGCCTGCTTTTGCAGCATCTGCACATACTTTTCGGTCTGAATTAATGCCCGAGAGACTTCAGCGTCCCAGTAGTAATTATCTCTCCCATCATCATGCTTTAATAAATTTGTATTTGGCTTTTTGATTTCGTAGGTATCTATATACCCGTAGAGATTTACAAGTACGAAATCAGGGTATTTTCCACGAAGATCTATGTTCAGCTTGTCGATCACATTAACGTAAGATGTATTGAAGAGAAGTACGTAGTTCCCCAAGAACTTTTGCCAGTCAGATTCACTTAGAGACTTATTGGTAATCTTCCGTTTGAATTCCTTGATGACTGAGGTCAAATAAACTGTCTCGTTCTTTCTCTTAGCGTCTTCAGCTATGCTAATCGATTTGAATTCAACTTGCTTTTGGCTAACGACCTTGGAATATATTTCGGCGATTGCATCGATATCAGCTTTTGTAAGTTCCTTGTGTATATCTTTCTTACTCTCAAGTATTTTTGAAATTTTATTTTTTTCGTAAGAGTAAATGCTCGGAACTTCTTTTTGCGAAGAGAATCTCTTAGGAAATAACGTGGCTAAAGTATGGGCTACGTGCGCGTTTGACTTGATATTCTTTTCTTTGTTGAAGTCACGAAGTCCCTCAAGTATTCGCAGGTAATCTTGATGATTTATTGTTAGTTCCCATATCTTCCCTTGTTTTCTTGCGCTGGATTTTTCTTTGTTAGAGATACAGAGCTTAATCTTTTGCCCAAATTCCTGTAAAAGTGCACTCTTCAAAAATGTGCCCGCTGGCTTTGCAAACCCGTATCCATCGCGAAAAAAGCCTTTAGGAAGAGATGTGAATCCCTCAAATTGAATCTTTTCGGCAAGATTAAAAAAATCGCATTCGGAGTTTACGAAGTAAGTTCCTCGTTTCCTAGTGGGGTTAAATTGCGATACGTCTTTCTTTGCCTCTGTCATTCAACTCCCTGAGTATTCAAAGCTCCAATGATCTCACGAAAGCCAGCAAGTCCAGCCTCGAGGTTCTCAATGATCTCGGCGGCAATGACATCAGGCTCAGGCAAGTTATCTAGATCAGTCAAACTCTTATCCTTGAGCCAAAAGATATCTAAGCTCGTCTTGTCACGGGCTAAAATCTCTTCATATGTAAATTTGCGGAATCGCCCTTCTGGATTCGCATCTGAATAGGTTTCATTGCGCTTATGTCGATTCGATGGGTTATAACAATCGATGAAATCCTTGAGATCTTCCATCCGCATGGTTTTCTTTTTTAAGGTGTGATGAATATTTGTGCGGTAATCATAGTACCAGATCTCTTTGGTCCATGGGTCCTTCGCAGCTGGCTTGTTATCAAAGAAGATTACGTTAGCTTTGACGCCTTGCTTGTAAAATATTCCTGTAGGCAATCGAAGTATCGTATGCAAATCTGTATTCTGTAGGAGCTTTTTGCGAACTGTTTCTCCTGCTCCACCCTCAAAAAGCACATTATCAGGCACGACAATTGCGGCTTGCCCGCTAGTTTTGAGCATACTTCGAATATGCTGGACAAAGTTTAACTGCTTGTTCGAGGTGCTCGCCCAAAAGTCTTGACGGTTATAGGTAAAATCCTCCTTTTCAACTTCACCTTCCTCATTAGTAGAAGTCATGCTGCTCTTCTTTCCGAAAGGAGGATTAGCTAATACATAATCCGCGCGTAACCCCGAATCAGCAAGTAAAGCGTCCGTGGAAAGAATCGGCGGCTCAGCATCAATTTCACCGATGTTGTGAAGAAACATATTCATCAAACACATTCTGCGTGTTTCAGGGACGATTTCATTACCGAAGAAGGTTTCATGCTTAAGAAACTGCTTCTGCACTTTATCCAGCTGGTAGTTTTTGGTGTTTGTAAGAAAGTCATAGGCAGCCAAGAAAAAGCCACCTGTTCCACATGCTGGGTCAGCAATTATCTTTTTCGGTTCAGGTCTAACACATTCAACTATTGCTCTAATTAAGGCACGAGGAGTGAAGTATTGTCCTGCACCGGATTTGGTATCTTCTGCGTTCTTTTGCAGTAACCCTTCATAGATGTCGCCTTTAACATCAGCGCCCATCGATACCCACGATTCCTTGTCAATCATGTCGATAATTCGAAAGAGCATTGCAGGCTCTTGGATCTTGTTCTGTGATTTAGTGAAGATATGTCCAAGAGTTCCTTTCTTCTTGGCTAGCTCTCTGAGCAAAGTGTTATAATGGGTTTCAAGCTCTGCACCCTTCTTACTTGCTAGAGATTGCCAACTATATTCTTCGGGTAGCCCTAGCTTTCTGTTGTATGGTGGCTTTTGATACTCATCAGCCATCTTTAAGAATAGAAGATAGGTAAGTTGCTCAAGATAATCCCCGTAACTAACTCCTATATCGCGAAGAGGGTCACAAAAACTCCAGACTTTTGAAACTATTGACGCAGTATTCATTTTTTCCTTTTGAGCTCCTTTATACTTTTTTGACTAATCAGAGCGCCATTTGTAGGGGGCTGACTTCTTACGAGACTTTCAAGCAAGATTTGCGCAGAACCGTTTGATGCATCTTGCGGCACTAACTTCCCTTCAAATGCGCTTTTAAGAATTGATTCCCGCAGAAACTCAACTTTCTCGATACTCTCCAACACATCTTTCAAAACTTTATCTGAACACGTGAGTCCACTTTCAATTTCTTCTACGATTTTGTTCTGCTCATCTTTTGAGCAAAGTGGGAAAACAAACTTCTCTATAGATGCTATTCCGATATTCGCTTGAGTAGTTTGAACCTTATAGCGATTGATTTCTTTCTTTACCGTCGGCGATAGTGAATAATAGAATATAAATTTTTCATTCATCAATGCGCCGATATTTTTGATAATTGCGCAGGAATAAGAAACTAAGAAGTTTCTATTAAAGTTTACTAGGAAATTCCGTCCGATAGTGCCGTATCTTGGGAAAATTATATCGCCTAGCTCTGGCTTTATCTTAATAGCAAGTCTCTCGAAATCCTCTTTGGATATTAACTTAGCATTTTCAAAATCTATTGTGCCGTCTGGACGGAGATTCCCTGTGGATAAATAAGGAAGTCCTTCAGAGACTTCCTTAGGCATTTTATGATCAACATCGCCAATTTTATAAGTAATGTTGCAGAGGCAAGTCCACTTCCACCCAGCCGGCAAATCCCCATATATCTCTGATGCTGCTTCGTCGAGGTCAGGAAGATGGCGAACTTTAGATGGCTTACTAGGCTTATCTCCTTTGCTGCCACCAGCTTCCCATGCATTAACAGCGCTTCTCCATCTCTCGATTTGCTTTTCGTATTGTGCAGATCTTTCCTCCTTGATCTTTCGATAAAGCGACTCCGCACTTTCCAACAATTCAGAGTGCGATTGCCTCCATCTTGCGGTTAATTTGCCTTCAAAGGCATGTTTTAACAGCGCATATCTATAAACTATCAACTGTTCATGCGCAGTTTTAAGACATTCTAGACTGTTGTCTAAATCAGTAAAAAGTTCCTCTACTCTTGCTACTATTTGTTTCTGTTCCTCAAGGGGCGGCAGCGGTATCTCTATCGACTTAAAATAGTCAGTCGGGACCCTCAACTGACCGGCGCTACCAGTCATCTTTGTTCTCGCATCTCGTCTTAATCTTTCCTGTACTAAAAAGTAGAATAAATATTTTCCATTGATTGCCGAGCTTGGGCGAGAAACATGAAATTCAGTTGAGCCAAATCCGATTGAATTCTTTAGACCGTCAACTATCGCTACTTTGCCGTTCTCCATACAGGGGGTAATTTTTGCAAAAATGAGATCTCCATCATTGAATGAAGTGAAACCCTTTTTTACATCTTTATATGGACGTGTAATCCGTCGGTCGATTTTCCCCGTCAGTTCAGCAACATTTGCCATTGGAAGAAAAGTCACTGGCAGATCGTCAGGCAAAGAATTGCTAGTCTTAGGGTTAATTGTGGCTATTTCGTCGTGGCGGCACCAAACCCACGTGGAGGGAATAGACCATCTCCCAAACCCTGCATCTGGCTCATTCTCCTCGTGGGCAATATTTTCAGCGTTCTCTCCCATGCTATGCCGCCAACTCCTCATTCAACTCGCTAATCAACTTCTCAGTATCTTCACCAAACAGTTGCCACATTTTCCCAAGACCACCAGCTGAATCAAACGGAGCAAAATCAAGATCCTCTTTTTCAATATGAAACGAATTTGCAATATGATTTCGGATCATACGCAACCAATTCATTTGTTCTTCAGTGAACTTTGGGGTTGCGCCTTGATGCTTTTTGAGAATCCAATTCTGGAAATTGCGGCGAATTGTTTGATCGTATGGAGTCAGGGTCTTATCTATTCCAGTAGCGCGACGAATCAATGCAACGATTGCAGCTAATTCAGACTGAGTAGACGTTCCTTTAACACCGTCTAATTCAGCATATGCCTGCCATACTTTGACTGGAGCAAGAACAGGGCGATCTTTCTTTAGCTTCTCAAGAAGCCCTTTGATCATGTCATAGGTGAGCTCGCGCCGCCGATAGGGTTGGTCAAAGAATATGGATAGAGCAATTATCTCGTCTTTGTGCTCATTAATATATTCGACAAATTCCTTTACTACTCCGGCAGCCTTATCCGGTTCGCTTGCATCCCATCCCGCAAAGGTAACTCTGTCTAAATTAATGCTATCGATTGTTTGTTCATGTTCGCGTCTAATATCGTCAATAATCTGATTCAAATCGCCGTTGAAGACACTTGCGGCTTGTTCAACTAGTTCGGTTCGAGCTGCTTCAAGCTGCTTTTCAGATGGCTGCACTTTCTCATCTATATTGAATTTGGAACGCGCCTTCTCCTCAATCGAATCAGAATCAATTGCATTCAAAAGTCCCTTAACGATCAATGATAGAGATATGCCGGCAGCTTTATCACTAATCTGCTTTTGTTCTTCGGGCGTTAGTTTATGGGCAAGACGGGCTAGTCTGTTGGCGAGTGAGCTTATAGTATCGTCATCCCTGATTCCCATCATGACGACATTAAGTAATTCTTTCAGGGGAACCGTGGGCTTTTTCTCAAGGGGGCAGCTTTCCGTCTTACACGATTTTGTCACACCGATAGCGTCGATGATTACGAAATGTGTTTTTTCTGAATCTGCTGATGGTGTAACTTTTTTTAGATCATCATATCCAAGAGTGCGCGTTCCTCTACCTTTCATTTGTTCAAAGTAGTTGCGGCTCTTTACATCTCGCATGAACAAGAGACATTCAAGGGGCTTTACATCAGTACCAGTCGCAATCATATCGACTGTTACAGCTACTCTTGGGTAATAGTCGTTTCGAAATTGCGCCAGAACAGACTTGGGGTCTTCATCTGCTTGGTAAGTTACTTTCTTACAAAAGTCATTCCCCTCATCGAATTCCTCACGAACAATGCGAATAATGTCATCCGCATGGCTATCTGTTTTAGCAAAGATTAAGGTCTTGGGTGCTTCGGTACGTCTGGGGAATATTTCAGGGAGTTTCTCTTTGAAAGTTTTAATAATGTTTCGGATCTGACTGGGATTGACTACCTCACGATCTAATTTAGTCGGCGCGTAACTCACATCATCATCGAGCTGTTCCCATCTCTTTCGGCGCGTCAACTTGTCGCGTTTTTCAATGTACTGTTTTGCTTCAATGCGAGCACCACGTGTGGTGATGTCCGTTTCAATTACATATACGTCATGACCAACGTTTACACCGTCTGCAACTGCTTCAGTATGGGTATACTCACTTACGATATTCTCATTGAAAAACCCTAGTGTTCGCTTATCTGGAGTTGCCGTTAGCCCAACTAAGAAAGCATCGAAATAATCCAGCACCTGCTTCCATACGTTGTAAATTGAACGATGGCACTCATCTATGACTATAAAATCAAAAAATTCTGGTGGGACCTTCTCACTGTACGCCACAGGCATCGGCGCTTTGTGAAGTAGGGTTGCATGTTCCGCTGGGTTCTCTTCCTCTGCGGCTTCATCCAAAGGCTGCTCTTTGAGAATAGAATAGAGCCGCTGAATAGTGCTTATACATACCTGACTGTCCTTTGCGACATGGCTAGATTTAAGTCGTTGCAGGTTGTAAAGCTCAGTAAATTTTCTTTTGTCATCGTTTGGTACATACGCCATGAACTCTTGTTCTGCTTGCTCGCCCAGATTTTTTGTATCGACTAAAAAGAGAATTCGGTTTGCGTTTGAATATTTTAATAGTCGATATACTGACGAAATCGCAGTGAAGGTTTTGCCTGCACCAGTTGCCATTTGAATAAGGGCTCTCGGTCGAGCTTGCTTAAAGGATTTTTCTAAATTTCTAATGGCTTTGATCTGGCATTCACGAAAGCCTGCGGGAGAAAGGTCAGGAAGATGCTGTAATCGGTCTCTCAGGGTTTCGTCCTGAGACAACCATTCTTGAAATGTTTCAGGTCGAAAAAAAGAAAAAATTTCGCGCGATCTGGGTTTGGGGTCACGCTGATCTGTAAAGTAAGTAATGATACCTGTACTTTCATGAAGGAATGGCAACGGTTTGTGATCTTGAAACCATTTTAACTTAGCGGTGCCATAATCACCTGACTGCTCTTCAACCCTAGATAAATTTTGCCCCTCTTCCTCCCGCTTTGCTTCGATCACTCCGACTGGTTGACGATTAACAAAAAGAACATAATCAGCAGGACCTGAATCAGTTTGATATTCGCGAACAGCGACACCGAGGCTTTCTCCAAAATTAATCTTGCCCTTACTTTGCACAGCCCAGCCGGATTCCCGTAGCATCTGGTCAATGCGGTCGCGTGCCTTTTGTTCTGGAGTCTGGTTAATGTCGCTCATGGCTTTCGCTTACTTGGTTCGTTCACTTCTTGTTGTTCAGCTGCACCGCCTGAACGCACCCATTGGTCGATCTCGGAAGTCTTAAATCTCCATAGTCGCCCGACTTTGTGCGCTGGCATAGTTTTGCGCTCAAGCCACTTGTAGATAGTGAATGTCTTCACATTTAAATGTTGGGCGATCTGCTCGACTGACACCCACTGTTCGGCTGTGTCTTGTACTTCCATTTTTGCCCTTTTCTTCACTTTGGTTTTGTCTAATTTATAGTATTAGAACGTAACAGGTATGAATTGAATCATTACCGAAGGGAAAAATCAATGGAATAAGTGAGTTAAGGTGAATTACAGGGCGGGGCTAGTTAGCGAGCTGATTTGATGTGTGAGCGTATTTGCCTATCTTGAGTTACTACTGACCTTTTCTTTAGGCTCTCCTGATCAAGGACTGAAGTCGTGCTGATATTATTGGTTCTCGATGACATCTCCGCGAAGAGCTTCAGTGCTCCCGCAAGATCAAAGACCAACTTAAAGATAAAGTCGCTTCTTTTTCGTTCATCATCTTCTTGGACGGCGCGATGGCAATCATTTTGAATTGCACCGAGCTTGCTCAGTACTTGGGCTTTGTATGACTGATGCTGGCGGTTTTGTGATATTGCGAAGCCTTTACCTACTAGGCTCTCTTTGATCTCATCATCTGACGAGTAATTATCGGGGTCATCGTTTAGTATTTCGCGGAAACGCTTCATTACTTAACCTTGATGGCAATGAGAATTACATCTCGCTCGTCTTTGACTTGTTTTTGGACGTCATTAATGAATCGGTTTAAGTTGGTCTGCTTGGATGAGGTCGCTTCATTTCGATCAATTGTCTGAAGAAGCACCTCAAGGGCATCGGCGGCATTAATTACTCGAACGGCATCTGATTTTGAAACTGACTTTGACATTTTACCACTCACTATCTTGGCGACGTTGCTGTAGTTGCTTGTGTGTCTTTCGTTGTTGTTCTGTTTGTTTGAAATGTTCGGCAAGGTTGGCAAGCTCTTGATTCATTCCGTTGCGAATCAGGAAACGAAGAAGACCTAATCTTGTAAGGAATCTTGTGGCTGCTAAATTATCAAGTTCAGGTACCCAATCTTCTGGCAGAAGGAGTCGTAACTGGGCGATCTTTGATTTTGGTTTTGACATAGAAAAATATCTCTCGTTGAAGGCGTGTATCTCTTATATGTATTTATAATGGAGAGGCTTTAGGGGCTGGTTTGGAATAAATCTAATTGGCACTGGAAGTTATTTTTGGATGTGGAGCAGGTAGAGCTGACTGGAGAGGCTTTGGAAAATCTGTATTGGCTCTGTTCTTGGTCTTGGTCTGATTTAGAGCGTAAGAATACCATCAAGGTACTAAGACCTTTTAAAAAGGAAAAACCCCAGACCTAAACTCATGCTCTATGAAACCTTGAGTTCACACTGGTCTGAGTATGTACGGACTTCGTGCTAGTCTCAGGTTGAAAGTTTCGGACGTAACGGACGAACGGAAGCAGACGAACCTGAGAAATCTATATTGGAAGCTAACCAAGCAATATTAAGCTGATTCGGCTTCAGCGCTTTCAACATGTAATCAATAGCACCTTCTTTGGAATGAACGGTTCTGAAGTGACAAAAACCAACCCTACTTATCTTATCTTCGTTTGTTGGAATGGTTAGGCGGTTGAGTATCTTTAAGAGTGCTGAGAATGGTTTTTTCTGGATGTAATTCTTAAAGGTGGTTGATTTTAGTGATCTGGTTTGACCTTGAACGCGACCTATCAACATGTGAACGTGAAGCGGTCTACCTTTACCCCTTTCTAAGATCACAAAGCATGAAATTTTGCTAGATTTGCGCTTGCCAACTACAGCGCGTTGAAGCTGTTCGGTAATTCTTCGGCAGATACCTTCACAGGTAACTTCATCGCAAACTCTAGTAGCAAAAGTAACAGTAACAAACAGAAAAGGGTCAATCTTGGAAACTGCTTGCTGAAGCTCTTTATAGATCTCAAGACGTGGATCGCTTGAAAAATGCTTCTTAATCTCTTCAAGGTAAGCGTGGGTGGAAAGATGATGATCGAATATAAACACGGAGCGGAAAACCTCAATTAAGCAGTTTATTTATATACAGTATTTATACAAACAAGCCCTACAAAGTATGTTTTAGCTTTTGGTGCTGTACTCTTAGCTTGTTTCATTTTTGCTTACATGCGGTCCGCCAAAGTTCTGCTTGAAACTGCCTTATAGATTGGACGAGTTTCTCCGCCTCTACTTCGAGACTTGCTATTTGCAATAGGCGGGGATCTGGCATCAAAACTAATTCCACAAACTTGGTGAACTCTCCTAACTTCATTGCAGCTATTTCATCGCAACCAAGAAAATTGCCCTCTGAACAAATGAACTCACTGACCTTCTCTATAAGCTCATCTTCGTTTCCATCATTACTGGAATAGTCATCGGGATCATCATCAAAGTCGTCATCGTCACGTAGTTTAATTCCAAACATGTGAATCTTGCTTTCCACTATTGTGCGAATGTCATCGTGCTCTGCCTCGCTGTATAATGGACCACCTTTATATTCCCACCATTTGGAATTGCTGAGCGCGGAATCAATTTCAGCCTGATAATGTTTGGCATGGTCTTCATCTATAGGGTCGCACCCAACTATTTTGTTTTGGTGGGCATGTGGTTTTCGACTCTTGTGACCATTGCACCACTTAGCAAGCAGACGTCTAAGCTGGGATAACGATTTCTCGATTGTCTTGATACTTTTCTTATTTACTTTCAATTCTAGTCTCAAAAAAGATTGCATAACCTAAGATAAAAATGGACATCCATGTCCACTCAAGTTCTACCGTAATGTGGCGCACATCATCGGACCTTTCAGTTTTCCCTTTCTCATTAACTCAACCAGATGCAATTGAATTGCCTCTGAAAAGGCGCCGCCAAAACCACAATCTCCAAATAATTTCAAGGCACCTTTATCAATGAGTTCGTAATTGCGATCTCTCGCAACTCGAAACTGTTCTTTCAGCTCCTCTAGCTTTTCTTTATCGGAAGTAGCTTTTAACGCTTGAATTAGCTGATCGAGAGTCTGACTCGTTTCTCTAATCTCCTTCGCTAAAGCCTGCAGAGCTTGATCTCGCTTGTGTCTTTTCTTGATGTGCCAGAGCAACGTTGACTGTTCATCTAACTTGTCGAGGTTGCGCTCATAGGGGCTCAACCTATTGAACTCTGGCGTTGGCGTTACTGATGTAACTCTTCCGTTTGGGTTGGTTCGCTGATTCTCTTCGTAGTGTCCGTTACAGATACTAACGTCGTATCCGTTAAGGACCCCTAAGAGATCTGACAGTTTTATTTGTATTCTTTTCATTTTCATTACTCCATTTTTTATTACGAAAAATCCAAGACATCAGTCTGACCCAACACATCGGAACCCGTATGTCGGCAGTACCTCATCATGGTTTTCATGTCCCCGTGACCTACTATCTTCATTACTACTGATGGCTGAATGCCATGCAGTAAGCACTGACTGATGAAGCAGGCACGAAGATCATGAAATCTGATTGCAGGTAGACCGCAGCCTTGGAGAAATGCTCTTAGATCTTTTGCTGCGTCTCCCTGTTTCCAAGTAGGTATCTGCGGAAGAATAAAATCATCTGGTGCACATCTATTTGGATTAGTTGCTTTTAGCTGATTAATAATCCGCTGAACTTCTTTATTGATTGGTACAGATCTGACTTGCCTATTCTTGGTGTAAGGTTGGTAGCCCCCTTGCTTTGTCCAACTCTCTTGAACCTTGATAACTGGCTTACCTTCATTGTGTTCAATGTGTCTGTAGCGAAGAGCAATCAATTCGCCACTTCTTAAGCCCGTATAGATTGCCACTGCCCAGATTGGAAACCATTCAACTCCTGATGTTTCAGCAGTTTTTAGAAACGTTTTAATCTGTTGGTCTGTAAGAATACTAAGTGATGGTTCTGGGACTTTTTGTAGCTTTATTCTTCTGCATGGGTTGTCATTGATGTATCTGCACTCAACGGCATAGTTGAATACATTCGCTAAGCACTTTCTTACGTTGTGCTTTAGGCTCAGCGATCTGTCGGGATCGATGCGGTTAATAATTTCTCGAACATCTGCATCCGTGATCTGATTCACCAGCTTAAGGTGAAGCACGGGGTTGGCGTGATGACTCAGGATCGAAAGTTCGTTGTGCTTTGTTGATGCTGCTTTATCTATGAGACACTGTGCTTCGTATGCCGCAACTAGCTGTCCCCACGTTGGAAGCTGAATACCTGACTGTCTTGCTTTTAGCTCTTGGTAGAGATCTCTTTCGAGCTGTTGGGCTTCCCACTTCGTACCGGCACGACGACGAAGAAACTCACGCTTCTTAGTAATTGGGTGTCTTGCTGACACCTGAACATCATATCTTACGTTCTTGCCATCCGTGATTTGCTTAATACTCATAATAACAACCTCAAAAAATACAACCTAAGAGCAGCGCGTCTAAAACTCCTGCAAGAGCGCAAGGATGCTTGACCTGTAGTAGAGGGTTCTACGCTGACCAAGTCTTACTTTTTTGATTTTGCTACCGTAGCGGTGAACGAAGATGCGAAATGCGTTCACGCTCATTGAGAGCATCTGTGCAGCATCTTCTGCGGTGATTAGTTCAGAACCTAACAACTCTTTGGCGTCCATATACAAGCAACCCAAATAAAACCATTTAAGTATTTGACTAATGCATCCGAAATGCTTTATAGTCATTTTATAAGCATAGAGCAGTTAATCTCTATTGCTTATATTATAAGTATAGCTCATTTATGTGCATGTTGTCAAGAGGTTTCTTGCGTCATTTTGTTGTTTTATGATTAGGTTTAACTTAGCGAAATTACTAGATAAATTGGAGGCTAAGGAGGGTCGAAAAGTCACCCTTAAAGAGCTTTCAGAGCGCAGTGGCTGCGATAGGAATGTTCTATCAAGAATACAGAGCAAGCCAGACGTTATCCCCTCTGCCAGCGTCATAGATAAGCTGGTTCAGTTCTTCTTCTTTGAGATAGCAAGAGACCCGCAGAGACCACACCTTGATAGAAACCGTATTAGGTCGGTGATTAAAGACTTCGTATCGGTCTTCCCCGACGATGAAGCGTTTTGGAAAGGTATCCCTGCATCGTTTCGCGATAACCCCAAGCTAACCATCGGGGAGTTATGGCAACTCTATACTAACCAGAATACCCCTCAGAAGGTTGATTCCCCGAAGGTCACAGAGATTAAAAGTAGTTTAAAGGCGAAGATCATAGAAGCTGAAACGACACGCAAAGAAGGGTTAGATATTGAGCTAACCCTTACATCTGAAGAGTTCGATCTGCTGCGCGACACCCTATACCCAAACATGGGCAGCAAGCGTAAAGAATAGACACCGTGCACCCTCTGCACCCACTTTTCAAAACACCCCAAGATGCAAAAGCATCTTTTTTGCATCCAGATGCTGAAATTTCTTGAAATGTAGTGGTTGTTCAGAAAACCGAAAGATGCAACGCCGACACCTTGGAACACTAACAATATTAATAGAGTAATGGGTTTTTCAGAGAAATCTGAAGGTCAGATCACAAACCTGCATCTCGTGCATCTGGTGCAGAGATGAATGGGGTGAATGACGGGGATCGAACCCGCGACAACCGGAATCACAATCCGGTGCTCTACCAACTGAGCTACATCCACCGTGTTGGACGATTGGTTTTGAAAAGAGATTTGATGGCTCGGTTGAGAGCCGGTCTCTTGCTCATCAGGCCTTTTGGCGCTTCAGAGGCGATTTCCCTTTTGGGGATGACTTCTGAGAGAGTAAAGAGCTTCTTCTCGTCTGTCAATGAAGGGAGGACTTAAACGGCAATTAGTTGATGCGAATCAGGTCGCCCGGGAGGGAGGTTAGGGCTCCTTGGATTTCTAGAGTGATTAGCTCGGCTTCGGTGAGGGGGCCGTTGGGGGCGAGGATTTGGTGGCGTGGAAGGGTGCCGCCGCTTTTTGCGAACATTTTTCCTAAGGGGGATGGAGCGGAGGTTATTATGAGTGGTTCTTTTTGGTGGGTTAGTCCGAGTATTGAGGCAATGTCTTCTGCGGAGGTGACAAGATGAGCACCATCGCGAATTAGGTCGTGGGTGCCGATATGGCGGGTGTCGCCTACGGAGCCCGGAACTGCCATCACCTCTGCGCCAGCATCGAGTGCCCAGCGCGCGGTTGAGAGGGCGCCACTTCGGGGGGCGGCCTGCACTACCACAACGCCGCGAGAGAGGTGCGCGATGATGCCGTTGCGCTCGAGAAAATGGTGTGGCAAGGGAGGGGTGCCCGGTTCGTAGGCTGAAAGTAATACGCCGCCGGCATCAATAAGTCGGCGTGCGAGGCGATGGTGGGAGGCGGGATAGACTTGGTGAAGGCCGTTGCCGAGTACTGCTATTGTCGAACACTCTTCGGAGTTGATCGATTGCAACGCGCCTCCATGCGCCGCGGCATCGATTCCAAGAGCTAGGCCACTGATGATACACACTCCATAACGACGAAGACCGGCGGCGATCTGAGATGCAAGCTCGCACCCTTGGGGTGAGGCGCTGCGGGAACCGACAATCGCAACGGTCGGGATCTCATCAATCGAGCCGAGCGCCTCGAGTGGGCGATTACCACGCAGATAGAGCAACAACGGCGCGTTAGGATGATTGCGGAGCCGTCGGGGGTAGGCGGGGCACTGGAGAGAAACGGGGATGATTCCCTCGGATTGCCACTTCTCAATCGCCGATGCAGCCTCCCTCAGCTGCCCACTCCGCTCGAAGAGTGGGCAAAGCTCAGGGACAAGCTCGATTAGCAGAGTCGGATTAGAAAGAGATATTCCACGTAGAATGTGGGCTTTGCCTTTTGCTGCGGCTCGGCCCGTTGCACGGGAGAGAATCAGGGCGGATATGCGAGGGTCTATTGTATTCATACCCATTCTTTTCGGACATTGGGCCGAAAAGTTTCGTATGAATAGAGGAATAATCCCAAAAAAGATCGTTAGTACTTATCTGAAAAGTCCGGACCTTTCCTATTTGCGCTTTGAGCTCCGTGAGGGAGCACTTGCTTTTTTTGCAGGACTTGTTTTAGTGGCCCCCTTTTTTTTAAGGGTCGTTTTTTGCGATTTTTCACCCTTGGTGCTCGCGCTACTCGCCTTGAGGGTTCGCGGAACTGTTCTCTTGGCGGAAGGCGCTGTTGTCTTAGCTCCTTTTGTTGCTGCCTTAGCTGGAGCTGTTTTAGTAGGTGCTGATTTAGTAGTTTTTTTCGTCAGCTTAGACTCGGCCACCCGCTTTAAGGGGGCTGATTTGGCTTTTGAACCGGATGCAGCGATAGGGGCTTTTTTCGTTGCTATCTCTGTTTTTTTGGAAGCAATCGTTGTCTTAGAAGGGAGCGCCTTAATCTTTTTTGTTGATGGTAACGGTGTGACTTTCTCTTGAGTCGCCTTTCGTTGAGATACTCTCGCAGATATTGGAACTACCACCTTTTGACTTGGCTTCGTTGCCTTACTCCCTTTAGCAGCTCCAGCCTCTAGTTTGGTGACACGCCCCTTTATTTTCTCCTCTTGATTGGCTGGTGCCGATTTTACAACCTTCGGTGTTCTCTTATCGTCATCATCATCATCGTTAAGACCCAATTCGTCCCCGAGCGACCGCAACGCATCTCCTATGCGCTTTGTACGAGATGATGTCGGCGAAGTTCGAGAAGTCCCCTCACCCTCTTCGTCGGCTTCATCAAAGCTATCATCGGCTTCCTCGAGCACATCCTCATCTTCACCTTCGGCAAGCACCGGATTTGGGGCGCCCTCGCTCGCTGTACTACCACCAGCGGGCCGCTTACGCGGCGGTATCATCCGCTTATCGATCGATCCAACGAGACCCTTTTCCAATCGGTCTTGAATCACCGGCAGCTCTGAGGGATTTGTTGACCAAGTATTGCCATCAATACTGTAGAGCGTTATCCCATAAATAGGGTGAAGCTTGGTGAAATAGGGAGATTCTTTGTCCTTGGTCATGGTTGGTTTTTGCTCGCATAGGAGTACACAACACACACAACTGTTCAGCAATCACTGTCTGAGCAATACTCCGTTCAACCCCGAATTTTAGAGCCCCCTGCCATAAAGAGTGGTGGAGGATTAAATCCAAAATAGTTGCAAAAGTCGTAACGGCTCAGAACGACGTTGTGAAAAATCTTTTAACCGCGAGTACAACACATCTTCAGCCTTTACATTACCAAGATGTGCAACCAGAGCGGAAGGTGTTTTTTAGGGGTTCGTTTTAGCACCCCTACCCCCAAGCACTAGTTTCGTTTGACGAATCGTGTCCTATCACGATACCGTTCGGTGCATGCTCGTGCGCCGCGTTGGGCTATGCAGACAAAATCTGCTTAGGCTCGAAAGCTTCCCGCTTGCATGCATTCAGGGAGGTTGTCCCCCGTAAAAGATTTATGGGAGCGTTACCGCCTCGTGTCTTAATCATTCTGAAATATCCTGAGCCATTACTTCCGACGCTATAAATTTTCGCTCTATGACTTCCCAAAATACCAAACCAAATCCACTTCCCTCACGCAAAACCAAAATCGTTGCAACGGTTGGCCCATCGACCAGAACGCCTGAGATGATCCGTGATCTGATAATTGCTGGTGTGAATGTATTTAGACTTAATTTCTCACACGGCACACACGAGCAGCATCTTGAGCTATTTAAAATCATTCGCGAACAGGCCAAAGAGCTCGAGCAACAGATTGCAATTTTGCAGGATTTAGCGGGCCCAAAGATTCGGATAACTCCGATAAAAGAGGAACACGCTACCATCTACGACATGGCGACAATTCGTCTGCGAACGGCTCCTCGTCCGGGCGAACTATCGAGCGCAGATGTCATTTATGTTGAGGAGCTTCGTCCTCATACTTTCTTGTTGCCCGGCCAACCTATCCTACTCGCCGACGGCGTTATCATGCTCGAAGCCCGTTCGATTGAGGGAGAAGAGGTAATTTGTGAAGTTATCAAGGGTGGGCGGCTTCGATCGCGGGTTGGTATTGCATTTCCCGATTCAGCGATTGATCTTCGCGCAACGACGAGTAAGGATCTTGAGGATGTGTCGTGGGGTATTAGACACGGCGTTGACTATGTAGCTATCTCATTCGTGCAATCGGCCGATGATGTTCACAATTTGCGTGAGATCATCAAGAAACAGGGTGGCCACACACGAATTATCTCAAAAATAGAGCGTAAAAAAGCGCTCGATCACATCGACGAGATCGCAGCTGCATCTGATGGCATCATGGTCGCCCGAGGAGATCTAGGTCTTGAGGTTCCTCTCGAGAAGCTCCCAAGACTGCAAAAAAATCTTATAGACCTCGGCAACGCAAATGGTATCCCCGTTATCGTGGCAACTCAGATGCTCGCATCGATGGTCACTTCCGTTCGGCCAACCCGAGCTGAAGTTACCGATGTTGCCAACGCAGTCACCTGTGGTGCAGATGCGGTAATGCTCTCCGATGAAACAGCGATTGGTGAGCATCCTCTTGAAAGCGTTCGTTACCTGAGCGCAATCGCAAAAGAGGCAGAGCGCTCTCTTGAATTTGATCCAGACTCCGTGCAGCGCCGCTCGTGCAGCATCAATCCTGTTCCTGATGCAATCGCGTACGCCGCAACAGCCGCAGCGGAAAAAATTAATGCACAGGCGATTATTGCGTGTACTGAAACGGGCACCTCTGCTCGGCTTCTCGCAAAGTATCGCCCGAATAAACCTCTCTTTGGTGCATCTCCGAAGGATACATCGCTTCGACGTATGGCGTTGTATCGCGGGGTGATCCCTATTCGCGTTGAAGCGGTCTTGAGCCACCATCAGGAGGTCGAAGGAGCATTAGAGGCGATTAAGGGTGCTTACGATCTCGAAAGTGGAGCTCTGGCAGTTGTTATTAGTGGACTATCGGTGAGTCAGCCAGGCTCAACTAGTATCGTTGAGATTGTAAGTATTAAGTAATCAGCGGTCAAAAGCGTGGTTTGACTCGCTAATCGTGCGTCGGCAATTTTCTTGCTGAATAGTTAGCTATATCCATCAGGCGGGTTTAAAAGCCTGGCTGATGGAGGTCATGCGAATTGTGGCGGTGGACAGTTACTAATCGGAGGAAATGATGTCACAGCAGCAACCCTCTTATTCCAGTGATGCGGAGATACAAGCAACCGAAGTTCCCGCAGTAATCGGGGAGGAGGAAGCTGCTCAGTGTGCGGGTGTTTCGGTCGCAACGCTGCACTGTTTTGAAGAGGTCGGTTCTCTCTCAGCGGTTGTTACCACCGAGGGGCGCGCTTATCCGATCGCTGATATTGAGCGGTTATTCTCAATAACGGTAGGTAGGCCGCGACATTTTCAGCCCCGCAAACAGCCGGAATCGTTCAGCGATAACGCTCCATCGGTCTCCGTCGAAGAGACCGCAGAACATTCGGAAAATACTATCTCCTCACCTCTCCCTGAAGAAGAAGAAGTTGTTGAGGAGTCCTCGTTTCAGTCCGATGATCGGGGAGCTTTTAAGAAAGTTCTCGCGACGCTGCAAAGATTGATTGAGACTAAAGATAAAGAGATAGCTGATCTGAAAAATCAGCGTACGTGGCTACAACAACGAATTGAAAAACTTGAACAACAGAGCGACCGCGATAGACTGCTACTACTCTCTGAATCTCACACGATAAAACAGCTGGTCGCGATAGAGGCAAATAGAAAAAGTAAGCTGCGCGCAACTCTTGAATTTTTTGGTATCGTGCCCGTTCAAGAGCCAATGCCCGCTCCCGGGCCCCTCTCTCTTGATTTTACCTCTTCGCAGCGGCTAGCTGATTCTCAGCGAGTCAGTGATACGAAACAGATAGGCGATTCTCACCAATTAAATTCGGTTGAAGGCGCTACTGCACTGGGCACTTCAGTCCAAGGTACGCAGACCCAAGAGCAATCAGCGGCTTCTTAAGTCGTACCTAAGTCTTAAATCACTTTAATCAGAGCGATAGAGACCCTAATTCACCAGCGGGGCTTTAAATCGGGGTGAGATTAAGATTAATCTCTTTGATCTCACCCTAAGAGATTCCTAACTACCGTGCTACCTTAACCTCTACCCGCCGATTCAGAGCTCGTGCTTGAGCTGTTTTGCCCAAATCCACTGGCCGACTTTCACCAAACGATACTGCGGAGAGTCTTTCTGCGGCAACGCCCTGCGCGCTCAGCTCAGCCTGTACTGCCAAAGCCCTTTTAAGACCAAGTTCTTGATTGCTCTCCTCCGAGCCAAGATCATCAGCGTGTCCTTCAAGAACAACCCGCACCGAGCGATTGGCGGTTAGACTTGCGGAAATATCCTTAACTCGGCTCCGTCCTTCAGCGTTAAGCTCAACCCGAGCAGATTCGAAAAGAACGTTGGGGAATACGAACTCCTCAACAGGGATTTGAAGGGATGAAGCATCTTCCCTACGCTCAATGTTGAAGGGCGCCATTCCACGACAATCTGGGGTCGATATGTCTTTCGAATAGCAAGAAGGATTTCTCCAATCTCCCGCTTCCCGAAACCCCATCACACTTCTTGTGGCGACCGTTGAGGATGCAAAAAAACTAAGAGGACGAAATACAACTTCACGAGCTACCCAACCTATTGGATGAAAAATGTAGGCTGCAACTCTAAGAGGGTGCGCTTCTGTCTCTCGCCAACGGGGTTCAGAGTGATAAATTGATATTCCGTTGTCCGCCGGATATACGTTTTCAGCTATCACCGGTGCTGCTTGTGATAGCAGCGATGTCAACAGTACGCCGGCAGCACCAAGATACGAAGATTTTTTCATGTCGACATTCCTCGAATATAATAAAACGACCAGACTACGGAGTATTAGGACTACTCCGCATCAAGTGATAATGGTCAGCCAGCACGACTGAAACCCCTTGAAAGTAAATCTGCGAACCAGCTCAAAGAGGCCGCAATCTCTCACCCTCCAAGTATTCCCCGTAAATGCGATACAATCAAGAAAAGAAAAGAAAAGAATGATCGGCAGCCACGAACTAGGCACGCCTAAAACACATTTCTATTTTACCACATCTTTACCGCCCACCTCCAAAAAAGAGCTGGCTTCATCTCTTACCACGTGATACCCACTTAAGAAGAGATCGCTTAAAAGCTAGCCTTCGATGACTGAATGATCAAACCGTATGAGTGCTAGATTCGCCCTCCTTGTCGATGATGACCCGGTGATGCATCTATTGGTCTCAGACCTTTTGAGGCACCTCGGATTAACGACCGAAATCGCTACAACCGTCGACGAGGCATGGTCCAAAGTCAATAAGATTCAGGCCTCCATTATTCTTCTCGATCTTTTCCTTAAAGAGGGCACGACCGCTCCCTTTATCAACCAATTAGCGGCTTCATCTCTATCTCCTAAACCTCCAATACTTCTGGTATCTTCCCATGAGGACGTAAACTCGCTACTAGGAGAATCTACGCCGCCCGATGCCGTACTAAGAAAACCGTTTAGCCTAAATGAGCTAAAAGCCGCCCTCCAAGCTCTCGGTGTTTTGTAAGAGGCTGCCCAAAGAGAGGTGCGTTAAAAATCCGGGGAAAAAGACCTTAACCCCAATTTTTCTGCATTTCTCATTTTACTTCAATACTATTGACTCCTATAAAATTGGCATTCATAAGGGGAATTACCCTCGTACGACCTTTGCGTACTGTTCACGATAGTAAAGTTTTTGCTCAAAACTGCCGAACGATACCTCCGGTTAATTAATTGAATACGGATGAAATACGGGGTGAAGAGCAAAATTTGGGGAGTCTGACGCAAAATTTGACTTACCACAGCGGGAAACCGTTACCTCTCCCCAAGACTACTCCGGAATAATCTGCTGGTGATCTTCTATGTTCGACCATGATTATAGCGTCTATTCGATGACGCCAGCTGAACGTTGTCGGGCCTCTATTCTGTTGGTTGAAACAGATACTGCTGATAGAGCGAATTTGAAGGCATCACTCCGATCGTTGGGTTTTGTGACGATAGTTGAGTGTCATCATCATCCAGCAGCAATTGATATGCTCTCCGCCAACAGATTCACACACGTTATTTACGAAGCAAAAAAAGGGGCGCTCTCACCAGAAATTTTTGCCTCTCGCGTGATGGATATCTGTGGTGATGACACGATAGTGATCGCATTATCTCACGAACCAAGGGCTCCCGATGTCGTCGGTCTAGTCACGAAAGGTGTAAGAGGTTATCTAAGAAAGCCGTTCTCAGTCGATTTGGTGGAGCAAGCGGTTGAGTTCGCGACAAAGGGAGATCCGATACATGAAGCCGTTATCAACGCTACGGACCTAAACGAGGCTCTGTTGAGCGTAGTAGTCGCATCAGTTGATCGGGCAGCTGAACTCGCACAGCTTTCCACCCGCTACTACACCGCATCTCGAGAGGTAGCAGGTGCACTACAGTCTCTTCGCAGGGCAGTATACCAAGCTCGCACATTTGCCGAAGGGGGTGAAGAGGGTTATCTTGCTGCGATGGAGCGTTATTTCATCGAGTGTTCAGAGGCACCAGCAAGTCGCCTCGGAAAGCTCCGAAAAAGATTACTAAACAAACGTGATGCAAGCGCAAAGAAAAGTTAATCAAACTATTCATCCAAAAGTAAATAGATCGTTTGTTCGGCGGTCGAAACTGAATATTTCCTTTTTATGCTTGATTGCAGCCATTATCACTGGCCTACCCCGACTGGTACTGGCAGACGACCTGCTCAGCGAACTCTCCGAATCAGAGGAGGTAAAGAGGCTTCAGTCACGGGGATTATCGGCCAATACCTCACCTCCCGATGATGTCGCTCCCAACGGAGAATACTGGAGCCTTTTCACCAAGCCAGAGGAGGCAGATTCGAAAATCGGAGGCTGGATCGGTAATGCATCATTCGAGTATACCCTCGTAGAGCGTCAGCCACTTACCTCAACCTCGGGCGATTTTGTAGGTATAAAGACAATATACCGCGATAAAAATCAACTTCGCTACGAACTACGGGTACTCGTTCCTCATCCGCGGCGATTTTTCCCCGCGGACGCTGGACTAATATCTGAATTCAGAGAGATTGAAGATCTCACTTTCGGGCCCGATTCATCAGATCCAGTTAATATAGGGAGCCTGCGCGGAACTCTACTAACAAAACTTTCAGGTGAGTGCCTTTTAAAAGTGCCGCTTGAGCGACACTCTTGGTTCACCGTAAGACAATCAGAGCTATGTGAAGAGCCGCAGCTTCTTATAACTTTTGCCAAGGCTTTTTTTCTCGAAAGATTGAATGTGAAGCTTCACATGTGAAAGTTCAGAATCGACTTGATAAGAAAAGTAAATGCGGTGTGCGTCAAATCTGTTAATTAAATAACTAACCGCACCGCTTTGCTCTTAATTCCATTCAGCAGTAAAGTACTACCATTAACAAAATGGGCGGTTATTAGGTATTAAAGCGGGTGATTTTTCCCTGATCGCCTTACTGTTACTGACTTTTCCATATTATCATAAATAGCGCGCAAGCATCCCTAAATTAACCCACCGTGTGAGTGAATCAATGACGAAGATGTTCAATATTGCTGCCGTTTTGCCGCACGGACTTGTCGTGCTTTTTGAACTCGATGGAGAGGATGTTATTGGTCTGATAACGGGCTATAAGAATGGGAAGTATGAGGTTCACACCGAGCGAGACCGTAACGTTGAATTAACTGCATCGCGCCTCACTAGCTACCAGCTTCAGGGTCCTTCAGCTCAGTCCTCTTCATCAGAACGTCGCAGCTATCTCGCTGAACTTCGTTCCTCCATTCTAAGCAAATCGGAGAGTGTAAATCTGCAGGAGCTGTGGGAGGTCGCGTCATCCGAGCAAAAAGAGTACACCGAGAGAGAGCTTGCCGAGCTAACCTTTGCGAGCGCATCACCGATCGAGCTTATCGCGATCAAGCACTCTCTATTAATAGAGCGGACTTTTTTTAAGCGAGGCAAGATCGGATTCTTACCGAGGAGCGAGGACGATATAGTGCAAATTCGCCGCAGTCAGGAGGCCGTTGCGCGGAAGCGTTCTGAGCGACAAAATGTGATCGCTACTCTAAAGGAGAGAATATCTGGCACCCTATCCCCTCTTGAGGGTTCTGCCACCTATCATATCGAATCGCTCCAAGAACTCGCCTTACACGGAGATTCAGCGGATCTCTCCAGAAAAAAGGATGCTATCGAGCTAGTGCAAGCTATTAAGGCGGAGTTAAATCTCGAGCTCCGCGGAGATCTACACGAGCAGGCCCACGCCATTTTGGTGAAGAGTCGGGTGTGGCCTCAACGTCAAAGCTTGCCGCTGCTCCGACATGGAGTTCCAACCACTTTCAAAGCTGAAATTCTTGCAGCAATTGAACAGCTGCCTCGCATACCAAATAGTTCAGTCTCCTACCGCGATTGTCGCGCTCTTGAGGTTCTCACGATTGATGATGAAAAAACGCTCGATATCGACGACGGTCTCTCAGTCGAACCAATAATCGACGGCTATAGATTCGGTATCCATGTAACAGATGTTTCAAGCTTTCTCCAACCAGGCACACCGCTTGATGCGGTGGGGTGCCAACGAGCTACATCGATCTACTGTCCCGATGTTTCAGTACACATGCTCCCCCCGGAACTATCCGAACATCGCCTCAGCTTACTGCCCGGCGAAGAGCGCTTTGCCCTAAGCCTCTTTATTACAACGGATCGTAACTACACAATAACCTCGTGGGAGTTTTCCCCGACGATCATCTGCTCAAAAAGGCGGCTAACCTATGATGAAGTAGACGATCTATTGGAAAATGAGGAAGAAACGCTGCTCGCACTCTATAATCTTACTTCATCGCATGAGGCAGAGCGGTACCGTCTTGGCGGAATTAAAATTAGCAAGCGAGAGGCTCTTGTACAGGTAAACAGCGATGACTCTCTAACGCTACAGGTGATCGATGATGCGAGTGCCGCTCGCAATCTCGTATCAGAAACGATGATCATCTACAATCGCCTCGCCGCTGAACTGTGCGCTCAATCCGAAATTGCGCTTCCGTTTCGGGGTCAGGAACCTCCCGACTCGCAGACAGAGCCACAACTTCCTCCCGGACCAGCGCTTGATTATGCTCTCAGAGTCCGACTAAAACGGTCCTCTGTCGGTTCGCATCCAGCTCGTCACTATACATTAGGCATTCCCTGTTATACCCAGGCGACCTCTCCGTTAAGGCGATACCTTGACCTTTGTACTCAACGACAACTTATCTCAGCGGTTGCAACGGGAGCACCGGCCTACTCTCGCGATGAGATCGATCATCTGATTTCAATAACTGAACCACCACTCTCTCGGGCGCAGGCCGCCTCGCGTGAAGCGCGCCGCTTTTGGTATCTCGCTTATCTGGAAGACAGAAAACGGTCTAATGACGTTATAACGGGCACGATTGTAAGGTTGGATGAGGGACGAGGAATCTCAGTCGAACTCGACGAAGTATTTCAAAGTTTCACAGTCAAAGGGGTCCGATCCGCTACACTTGGACAAACCATTTCTCTAAGAA
>Ga0114972_10000469_pt1 | contig 30142 bp, 30 predicted proteins | sample M_140807_EF_Meta_FD_87354 | JGI IMG/M metagenome (GOLD analysis project Ga0114972, IMG submission 87354) | Freshwater microbial communities from Lake Montjoie, Canada to study carbon cycling - M_140807_EF_MetaG | ecosystem: Environmental > Aquatic > Freshwater > Lake | place: Lake Montjoie...
CGGCGATCTCGGGGTAGAGCACCACGTTGAAATTCGCGTCACCCAGGCGCATCAGGTCAGATGGCGCGGCCGAGGCGGGTGCAACCACATTCACCCGGATACCCATGCCTTCCAACAGGCCGACGATCTCGCGCACATCATCGCGGTGGCGGAAGCCCAGCGCGGTGGGGCCCAAGATATTGCAGGAGGCACGCTCCGGCGGCGTTTGCGGCGCACGGGCGAAGGCGCGGACGAGCTGATAAAACGTCTCCGCCGCGCCCCAATTCTCTTTCTTCTGATAGGCGGGCAACTCAACGCCCACGACCGGGATGGGCAGGTTGATGGCGCGCGCTAGGCCGCCCGGGTCATCCTGCAGCAGCTCCGCCGTGCAGCTCGCCCCCACCAGCAAGGCCTCGGGGCGGAAGCGCTCATAGGCGTCGCGCGCCGCTTCCTTGAACAGATCCGCGGTATCGGCGCCGAGATCGCGCGCCTGGAAGGTGGTATAGGTCACCGGCGGGCGCGCGGTATTGCGCTCGATCATGGTGAAAAGTAGGTCGGCATATGTATCGCCCTGCGGGGCGTGCAGCACGTAATGCAGCCCCCGCATGCCGGTAGCGACACGCATTGCCCCAACATGGGGCGGGCCTTCATAGGTCCAGAAGGAGAGCTGCATGGCCTATGCCCCCACCGCGACGGGGGAGCGGCCAAAGTCCAGCTTGTCCTTGCGGCGCAGCGGACGGGCGAAGAGTTCAGCCAGATCGGCTGCCTGATCATAGCCCTGGATAGGGGTGAAGACGAGTTCGATGGCCCATTTTGTGGTCATGCCCTCGGATTCGAGGGGGTTGGCCAGGCCCAGGCCGCAGACGGTGATGTCAGGGCGCGCCGCACGCACACGGTCGAGTTGCCGGTCGACATGCTGGCCCTCGCTGAGGAAGGTGCCGCTGGGCAGCGCCTCCAATTCTGGCGTCAAATGGGCGCGGTGGAGGAAGGGGGTGCCTACCTCAAGCAGCGTCATGCCTAATTCGTTATGCAGAAACCGCGCCAGAGGGATTTCGAGTTGGCTATCGGGCATGAAGAACACGCTCTTTCCGGCGAGTTCCGCCTGACAGCGTTCCAGCGCCAGCCTGGCGCGGGTTTCGGGCATATCGAGCGCATCACGAATGGGCCCAGGCGCGACACCCATGGCGGCCGCCCCGGCCGTCAGCCAAGCCGTCGTGCCTTCAACACCCAAGGGGAAGAGCGCCGGAATATGCTTGGCACCGCGCGACTCCAAGGCCCTGGCGGTATCGGCCAGGAAGGGCTGCGCCAGCAACATTGTGGTGCCCGACCCCACGCTCGGCATCTCGCTGGCGCGGCGCGGCGGCAGGAACGCCACATTGGTCAGGCCCATAGCGCCGAAGATTCGGCTGAACTGGTCCTCCACCACCTCGGCCAGCGCGCCGACCACCAGAAGCTGCGGCGCGTCATTGCGCGCCATTTGCGGCACAAGGGCGGCGAGGCAGGCATCTTCGCCCTGGGTGAAGGTGGTCTCAATGCCGCTGCCGGAATAGCTCAGCACCCGCACGCCCGCCGCTTTGTGCACGCCATCGAGTCGCTGCGCGGCACGGCCCAGATCGAGCTTGATCACCTCAGAAGGGCATGAGCCCACCAGGAACAGCATGCGGATATCGGGGCGCCGCTTCAGCAGCTTGGCCACCACCTGGTCGAGCTCATCATGCGCATCGGCGAGGCCCGCGAGGTCACGCTCTTCCATTAGTGCTGTGGCGAAACGCGGCTCGGCGAAAATCATAACCCCCGCCGCTGATTGCAGCAGATGGGCGCAGGTGCGGCTGCCCACCACGAGGAAAAATGCATCCTGGATCTTGCGATGGAGCCAGACGATGCCGGTCAGGCCGCAGAATACCTCGCGCTGACCGCGCTCCCGCAGGATCGGCGAGTCGGAACAGCCTCGGGCTAGCGCGCTACTCATGCGCTGCGGGTATCCAGGCGGGCGGCGCGCAGTTTCAGGATGAATTGCGTGGCGTTGATGACGTAGGCGCCATAGGCCGCCAGCGCCAACCACATGCGGAACTCTGGCGTGCCGGAATCCGCCATAAACGCCCAGAGATAGGCCGTGTGCAGCGCGATAACGAGCATGCTGAACACGTCTTCCCAATAGAAAGCAGGGGCGAAGAGATACTTGCCAAAGACGATCTTTTCCCAGATCGCGCCGGTTACCATGATCGTATATAGGACAAGTGTCTTGGCCACGATCGAGATCTCGGTGGCCAGTTGGTACTCACCTGTGCCGAGATAGATGATCACAAGGCTCAGGCTCACCAAAAATACCAGGAACTGGAAGGGCGCGAGCAGCCCCTGCACCAGGGTCCATTTTGTCGTATCACGACGAACGCGTTCTTCCCGCGTATACAGAGGCTTACGGGCAGGAGCTTGCACAGCGTGGTGGCGCGTGCAGCGGCCCGAGGCGCTGCCATGCGGGCTGGCATCGACGGTTGCGATCACCCGATCAAGCAGTGTGGTTGAACTCATCGCTTGACAACTCCTCCTCCCAGGGGGTCCGCTGGCTTTCGGTTCGGAAAAGAAACCATTGGTGGCACAATTTTTTTGCCTCAGTTGGTTTCTTAGGCGAACCGATACGGACCTACCTTCTGGTGTCAATCGGAAGGTAGGGGGAGCGAACCAAGAGTGTCAAGTTCAATTGACGTAACGCGTGATTGACATCGTTGCCGATCCGGGACGATAAAGTGGGAAGGGACGAGGACAAATGCTCAAGCAGCAAAACACCCCGATTGCGCCTGAGGCCGAACTGACCCAGCCCCCGCTGGTGCAGATGGTCCGCCAGCGCGTGATTCCGCAATTGCTGCAATTGCATGGGAATCAGGCCGCATTGCCGGAGACGGATGCGCTGATCGATGCGCTCCTGGTGGGCGGCAGCGGCATGGAGCAGGTCGGTGCCGCCGTGACGCGCGGTATCGGCTATGAGGCCATCATGCTCAGCCTGCTGGCGCCTGCGGCACGGGCCCTGAACCTTCTGTGGGAGCAGGATCGCTGTTCCTTTGCTACAGTCACCCTTGCCATGTGGCGCATGCGCAGCCTGATGCGGCGGCTGAGCGAGGAGCATCCCGCCCCCCTCACCAGCGACAATCCCGAGCGGAGCGTACTGATCTCCACCCTTCCTGGTGACCAGCATGATTTCGGCGCAGCCATGGTGTGTGAATTCTTCAGCCGAGACGGCTGGCTGTCACAGCATATTCGGCCCGCGACCATCGCGGAATTGGTTGGGGAGGTTCGGGCGACCAAGCCCGCCCTGCTAGGCCTGTCCATCGGCCAGACCGAGGGCCTGCCGCTGCTGCGCAAGACTATCGCTGCGATCAGGCGGGCCATGCGGCGCGACGCGCCTGCCATCATGGTGGGCGGTGCGGCGCTCAGCATCGACCCGGAACTGTCCGCCCGTTCGGGCGCCGATGGCTGCTCGCTCGACGCCCGCACGGCGTTGAGCCTTGCCGCGCGCCTGGTGGATGAGCGGGCGAATCGTTTCCCGAGCACCCGAATGGGCCAACCATCACGAAAGGACAAATTTGTCGGGCTTCCAAACTCCCAAGGGGGCGTTTTTGAGCCTGGACCCGCAGACCACCGCGCAATTGGTCGCAGCCGCGGCTGACATCACCTTCGTGCTGGGTGCCACCGGCATGATCGAGGATGTGGCATTCGGCTCCAGCGAGCTTGCTCCTGCCTTTGCAGGGATGCGGAATTGGGTCGGCCGGGACTGGGCCGAGACAACAACCCCCGATAGCCAGGGCAAGGCCCGCGAAATTCTGGCTGAGGCCGGTACCGGTGCGGCGCGCGCGCGTCATGTCAACCAGCAGGCCCCGAATGGGCCGGCGGTGGCGTTGATGTGCACCGCTGCGCGCACCGCGCGCGGCCATACCGTGATATTTGGCCGCGACCTGCGGCCGCTGAGCAATTTGCAGCAACAATTGATGGAGGCGCTGCAGGCGGTCGAGCGCGATTATGGCCGGCTGCGGCAGATGGAAACCCGCTACCGCGTGCTGTTCCAGATGTCGGCCGAGCCCGTGTTGCTGGCCGATGCCGCCACGCTGCGAATCACTGAGACCAATCTCGCCGCCGACCGTGCCATCGCCCTGCTGCCCGGCAGTGCCGCCAGCCGCAGCCTGACCGATCTCTTCGACCTCTCCGCCGGCCCGCGGCTGCAGGCGCTTTTAAGCCAGGCCCGGGCCGCCGGACGGGCGGAGGATGTGCCGCTGCGCGTGGCAGGGGGCGTGCGGGATGTGCTCGTCTCCGCCTCCATGCTGCGCGCCGATGATCGCAATTTCTTTATGCTCCGCCTTGCCACTGGCCAGGCGCCTGAAATTCGGGTGCCGGAAGGGGAGGCCCGTCTCTCATCCTTCCTCATGGTGGCCCCGGATGCTTTGGTGGTGACCAGCGGCGATGGCAGCATGCTGGCGGCCAACCCTGCCTTCCTGGCGATGGCCGAATTGTCGAGTTTCAGCCAGGCGAAGGGCGAGAAGCTTGGCCGCTTCCTGGGCCGGCAGGAGGTCGAGCTTGATGTGCTGATCGCCAATCTGCGGATGCGCGGGCCGGTGCGGTTGCTGCAAACCGCATTGCGCGGCGCGATGGGCAGCGAATCGCGGGTCGAGGTTTCGGCGGCCGAAATGCCGGGCCAGGGCCAGCCGGCCTATGGTTTCGCGATTCGCGATGTTGGTCCACGCATTGGTGGCGGCAGCAATGCGCGGGGCGGTATGCCAGCACCAGCGGCCAATCTGGCCGAATTGGTGGGCCGCGTGCCGCTGCGCGAACTTGTGCGCGATGCCACCGACGTGATCGAGAAGCTGGCCATCGAGGCCGCGCTCGAACTCTCATCCGATAATCGCGCCTTGGCTGCCGAGATGCTCGGCCTGTCGCGGCAATCGCTCTACGTCAAATTGCGCCGCTTCAATATCGGCGGCGCCGATCATAGTGAGGAAGACGCCTGATGTCGGACCATGCCATACAAAGGCTGGCCCCATCGGCCGTGCTGGAGCTGCTGAAGCCAGTCACCTGGTTCCCACCCTGCTGGGCCTTCCTCTGCGGCGTGGTTTCGGCCGGCGTGCCGCTTTACACCCATCCGGGCGAAATAGCGCTTGGCGTGCTGCTCTGCGGGCCCATGGTCTGCGCCACCTCACAGGCCATCAACGACTGGCATGACCGCCATGTCGATGCGATCAATGAGCCCAACCGGCCGATCCCCTCTGGCCGCATCCCCGGCAAATGGGGGCTGTATATTGCCTGGATCTGGGCGGGGCTTTCCATGCTGGTGGCGATGGCGCTGGGGCCCGTGGTCATGGCGGCGACCGTATTGGGCCTGATCTTTGCCTGGGCCTATAGCGCGCCGCCGCTGCGGCTGAAGCTGAATGGCTGGTTCGGGAATGCGGCCTGTGGGCTGTGCTATGAAGGCTTGGCCTGGGTCACAGGGGCTGCGGTGATGCTCAACGGCGCGCTGCCCTCGTCTGAGGTGTTCTGGCTCGCCGGGCTTTATAGCCTGGGCACCATTGGCATCATGGTGCTGAATGATTTCAAATCGATCGAGGGTGATCGGGTGATGGGCGTGGCCTCGTTACCGGTCCAACTCGGGCCCGAGCGCGCGGCGCGGGTGGCCTGCTGGTTCATGCTGGTGCCACAGGCAGTGGTTGTGGGGCTGCTCATCAGCTGGGGCCTGCCCTGGGCGGCGCCGCTGATCGTGCTGCTGATGGCAGCGCAAATCGCCTGCATCCCCCGCCTGCTGCGAGACCCGCGCGCTCAGGCGCCCTGGTATAACGCCACCGGCGTCGGGCTTTCAGTGCTGGGCATGATGGTCTGCGCGGTGGCGCTGCGATGGCTGTGACAATCTCCCCCGGCGATTCGCAACGCCTCGCCTGCGGCGCGCCGGGCCTGTCCTGGTTTGGCATTTTTCGGCTGGGCTTGGTGCAGACGGCGCTGGGCGGTGTGGTGGTGCTCTGCACCTCAACCATCAATCGGGCTATGGTGGTGGAACTGGCCCTGCCGGCCACACTGCCCGGGCTTTTGGTTGCGCTGCATTACGCCATGCAGATGCTGCGGCCGCGGATGGGCCATGGCTCGGATGCCGGTGGGCGCCGCACGCCATGGATCATTGGCGGGATGGCGGTGCTCGCGCTGGGCGGGGCTTCGGCTGGCCTCGCCACAGCCATCATGCAGGAGCATTTCGCGCTTGGGGTCATCGTGGCCGTATCGGCTTTCGTGATGATCGGCGCGGGTGTGGGGGCCGCTGGCACATCCCTGCTCACGCTGCTTGCGGGCGAAGTGGCGCCTGGACGGCGCGCCGCTGCCGGCACCATCGTCTGGCTGATGATGATTGTGGGCTTTGCCATCACCGCTGGAATTGCCGGGCGGCTGCTGGACCCCTTCTCGCCCGAGCGGCTTTTCGCCGTGGTGGGCGGACTTTCCGCCGCCGCCTTCGTGCTGGCCAGCCTGTCGGTGTTGGGCATTGAGCGTCACCTGCCACGTCCGGCTGAGCGGCAGCAAGTGGATTTCCGTACCGCCCTGGCCAGCGTCTGGGCCGAGCCCGCGGCGCGGCAATTCACCATCTTCGTGTTCATTTCCATGCTGGCCTACAGCGCGGCCGACCTGGTTCTGGAGCCCTTCGCGGGCGAGGTTTTTGGCCTTTCCATCGGCCAATCCACCGCGCTGGCGGGGCAGCAAAATGCCGGTACGGCGCTGGGAATGGTGCTGGTGGGTCTGATGGGCAGCCTGTTTGCCGGGCGGGCATTGGGTTCACTGCGCGGGTGGCGGGTGGCGGGCTGCATCGCCTCGGCGCTGATGCTCGCGCTGCTGGCGGGCGCACGGCCCGGGTTTCCGCTGGGTGCGGGTTTTTTCCTGCTCGGCGTGGGCAATGGTGCCTTCGCCGCGGCGGCCATCGCCTCGATGATGCAACTCGCCGGCCGTGAGGGCGAGGAGCGTGCGGGCATGCGCATGGGCCTGTGGGGTGCGGCGCAGGCCATCGCCTTTGGTCTGGGCGGGCTGGCCGGCACCGTACTCTGCGATATTGGCCGCGCCGTGACCGGCGAGGCCAGCACCGCCTATTCGATGGTCTTCATTGTGGAGGCCCTTCTCTTCATCGTCTCGGCCGTTCTGGCCTGGCGCATCGGCGCAACGCAGCGCCCAATCATCGGCAAGGAAGCACAAGCATGACCGAAATTTTCGACGTTATCGTCGTGGGTGGTGGGCCGTCGGGCGCCACCGCGGCGGATGATCTGGCCCGTGCTGGCCGGCATGTCCTGCTGCTCGACCGCGCGGGGCGCATCAAGCCCTGCGGCGGCGCCATTCCGCCACGGGCGATCCGTGACTTCCAAATCCCCGATGAGCAGATCGTGGCGCGCATCAACTGCGCCCGGATCGTCGCGCCGTCGAAGAAGTGGGTCGATATGCCGGTGGAGAATGGCTATGTCGGCATGGTCGATCGCGAACATTTTGACGAATGGCTGCGCGAGCGAGCGGCCAGCCATGGCGCCGACTGGCGGCGTGGCAATTTCGAATCGATCAGCCGTGATGCCGATGGCCTCTCGGTGATCGAATACACCCCCAAGGGTTCGGAAGAGGTGGTGCGAGTGCGGGCGCGCTGCGTGATCGGCGCCGATGGCGCGCGCAGCAAGGTGGCCAAGCAGGCCCTGCCCGACCAGCCGGTGCCCAAATGCGTCTACGCCTATCATGAGATCGTCGCCGCGCCGCAGGATAGCGACTGGGACGGCAAGCGCTGCGACGTGATTTATGAAGGCAAGTACTCGCCCGATTTCTACTCCTGGGTCTTCCCGCATGGCGGCACCGCATCGATCGGCACTGGCAGCGCCAATAAGGGTTTTTCCCTGCGCGGTTCGATCGGCACCCTGCGCGCGAGCATGGGAATGGATGGCTGGCACACCATCCGCCGCGAGGGCGCGCCGATCCCGCTCAAGCCGTTGAAGCGCTGGGATAATGGCCGCGATGTGGTGCTGGCTGGCGATGCAGCCGGCGTGGTTGCTCCAGCGTCGGGTGAGGGCATTTACTACGCCATGCTGGGTGGCCGCCTGGCCGCGCTGGCAGCAGAAAAGCTGCTGGAGACCGGCGATGTCCGGGCGCTGAAAATGGCGCGAAAATTGTTCATGAAGGACCATGGTCAGGTGTTCCTGGTGCTTGGCATCATGCAATTGTTTTGGTACCGTAATGACTGGACACGGGAGCGCTTCGTCAAAATGTGCAAAGACCCCGATGTCCAGCGCCTGACCTGGGAGGGATACATGAATAAGAAATTGGTCCGCAGAGACCCGCTGGCGCATGCGAAGATCTTCTTCAAGGACACGGCACAACTCCTGGGGCTGACACGGGCATGAGCGCGACATCCGAACGGCCGCGCCTCGACACCGCCGCCCGCCACGACACGGGCTCCATGGTGCGCCCGCATCATCGCAGCCTGCCGATGATGGTGGGCACCCGCGCCTCGCCGCTGGCGCTGTATCAGACCCGGCATTTCCTCAGCCTGATCACCCGCTTCTGCCCGTTGATGCGGGGACAGGATGCGTTTCAGGAACATCAGATCATCACCTCAGGCGATGCGATTCAGTCGCGCCGGCTGGCCGAAATCGGCGGCAAGGGTCTCTTCGCCAAGGAAATCCATGAGGCGCTGCTGGATGGCCGTTGCGATTTCGCCGTCCATTCGCTGAAGGACCTTGAGACCGAAATGCCGCCCGGCATCGTGCTGGCCTGCGTGCTGGAACGGGAAGACCCGCGCGATGCCATCATTCTGGGCGCGGGGATGGAGGATGCGATCGATCCTTCCAACCCGCTTGCCGCCCTGCCGCAGGGCGCATTGATCGGCACCTCCTCGGTACGGCGTCAGGCGCAGTTGCTGGCAGCTCGGCCCGATCTGCGGATCGGCATGCTGCGGGGCAATGTGCAGACCAGGCTGAGCCGCGTTCATGGTGGCCATGTCAGCGCCACGCTGCTCGCCATCGCTGGCCTCAAGCGGCTGGAGATGGAGCGCGAGGCGGATCTGGTGCTCGAGCCCGAGATCATGGTTCCCGCGGCCTGCCAGGGCATCATCGGTGTGACCGTGCGCGAAGATGATGACGAGCTGCGCGAGATGCTCAGCGCCATCGAGCATAAGCCCTCACGGATCGTGGCGGATGCCGAGCGGGCGCTTTTGGGTGCGCTCGATGGCTCTTGCCGCACGCCAATCGGCGCCTATGCACGCTTACTGCCGGACAATCAGCTACGGCTGACCGGGCTGATCGCCCGCGCGGATGGGAGCTTCATCCTCAAGCGCGAAGTGGTGGGCCATGCCCGCGATGCCGCGCTGCTGGGCCGTGAACTGGGCCTGGAATTGGGGGCGGATAGCCCGGCAGATGTGTTTGGCTGAACAGGCGGCTGAGGGCGGCCTGAGCTGCCCCTCAGGACCTGTATAATGGGATCGAAGGGCCTGGCTGGCCCGTCGCGGATAAGGCCTCAGGAAGACGGGACCTTCATGAAGGTCAGATAGGCGCCTATTCCAACCTGATATTATTGGTCCGGATGATGTCGCCCCAGCGCCTTGTCTCGGCCGCAATCCGCGCAGCAAAGGCACCGGGCGCATTGGGCAGATAGATCAGCCCCTGCTCGGCCAAAAAGCGCTGCATCTGTGGCTCCTGCGCTACCCCGGTATAGGCATCATAGAGCCGCGCCTGCACCGCGGCGGGTGTGCCAGCGGGTACGATCAGCGCGTACCAGGTGGCCACGTCCACATCAAAGCCCAGCTCCTTCATGGTGGGCAATTCGGGGAGGCTGGGCACACGCTCGGGCGTGGTAACCGCAATCGCCCGCACCTGCCCGTCCCGCACCGGGCCCTGCATACTGGGCAGCGTATCGAACATCGCCTGCACATCATTCTGCATCAGCGCGATCAGACTGTCCTGCGTGCCGCGATAGGGCACGTGCTGCATGGGCTGGTTGGCCTGGCCACGCAGCATTTCAAAGATCAGGTGCTGCGCCGTGCCCACCCCCACCGAGGCATAATTGATGCCGCCCGGCCGGGTGCGGGAATAGGCTAGAAGCTCGGCGGGGCTGCGCACCGGCAGGCCATTATTGACCACCAGCACCAGGGGTGAGGCCGCGAACATCGCCACCGGCACCAAGTCCCGCGCCACGTCATAGCTCGGGGTGCGGTCGAGATTGGGAAAGATGGTCAGCGGGCCGAGATTGCCCATGCCGATGGTATAGCCATCGGGCGCCGACCGCACGATCTCGGCGACGCCGATCCGGCTGCCGGCACCGGGGCGAAAATCATTCACAATGCCCTGGCCGAGGCGCTGCGAGACACGGTCATTGAACGCACGGGCAACAACGTCATTCAGCCCGCCGGGTGGCCAGGGGATAATGAAGCGGATGGGGCGGGTGGGCCAGGTTTGCGCCAGGGCTGGCGTGGCGATCAGGGCTGGAAGGGCGCGGCGGGTGATGCTCATGCCAGGAACATCCCGCCGCCTCCCCTGCCGCGTCAACGCCGCCAGGCGATATTGGCCATGACAATGCAGCCCAGAATGACCACCGCCATGGGCAGGCCGGAGGCATCATGCCAGCTGCCCAGCACCGCCCCCGCGAAGCCGCCCAGGCCGAACTGAAATGTGCCCAGCAACGCCGATGCCGTACCCGCCAGTGCTGCGAAATGCGCCATGCCCAGCACCGTGCCCAGTGGCATCACCACCCCCAACATGGCGATATAGGCGAAGAGGCATAGGAAGATCACCGCAAAGCCGCTGCCCAGCCAAGTGGCCATCACCAGCGCCAGTGCGGCCACCGCCATGGCCCGCAGCATGCGGGTGAACAGCACCTCCCGCCCCCAGCGCTCCGCCAGCCAGCCCGACACCTGACTGCCGCCAATGATCCCGGCCGCATTGATGCCGAACCAAATGCCATATTGGCCCGGCGCGATGCCATGCACCTCCATGAACACGGCGGGCGAGCCGGCGATATAGGCGAACATACCGGCGATGGCGAAACCCGAGCCCAAAGCCGGACGCAGGAAGCGCCCATCGGCCAGCAGGCCAGCATAAGCGCCGATGATCGCCCGTGGCCGCTGCCGTAGCCGCCTTTCGGGCGCATGGGTCTCAGGCAGCAGCAGCGCCACCAGCAGCAGCGCCGTGCCAGCGAAGAGCGCCAGAAACACGAAAATCGAGCGCCAACCCAGCCAGGCACTCAGCAAGCCGCCCATGAAGGGTGCCAAAATCGGCGCCACGCCCATGATCAGCATGAGCCGGCCCATCAGCCGCACAGGGTCCCGCAGATGTGCCACATCGCGCACCACGGCGCGCGCCACCACCATGCCTGCGCAGCCGCCAAGCGCCTGCACAAAACGCAACGCCACCATCTGCGGCAGGGTCTGCGCCAGGGCGCAGGCCAGCGAGGCCAGCAGGAACAGCCCGACACCCACAAAAAGCGGCGGGCGGCGGCCGAAGCGGTCAGTCAAGGGGCCATAGATCAGCTGGCCCAGCCCCATTCCCACAAAATAGCTGGCGATGGTGAGTTGCGCCCCGCCCGAATCGCTGCCCAGCGCCATGGCCATGGCCGGCAGCGCAGGCAGGTACATGTCGATGGCCAGCGGCGCGAAGGCCGCAAGCAGCCCCAGAATGACCGGAAGCAGGCTCATGGGCCCGCCATCAGCGCCAGCCCCTCCGCCACCGAGGTGAACTCCCCGCCGCCTGCCAGCCGCCCTGAGCCAAAACGCGCCTCGAAGATGCGCCGCACTGCCGGCACATAGGCGGTACCACCGGTGAGAAAGACATGGTCAATCCCGCCATCCGCCAGCCCTGCCTCGGCCAGGGCGGCATCCACGGTGGCGGCGATGCGGGCAAGGTCGCGCTCAATCCAGCCCTCGAATTCCTGACGAGTGATGCGGCGCTGGATGGCGAAGTGGCCATGGCGGAAATCCAGCACCGCCTCATCGGCGGCAGAAAGGGCCGCCTTCACCGCCGCGACGGAGCGGTAGAGCGAGAGCCCCTGCTCATCCTCGATCAGCCGGATCAAAGCGGCCAATTGTTCTGGCACGTCCGACAGCCGGGCGACCTCGGCGATGTCGCGCAACTGCCGGGGGCTGCGCATCTGCGCCAGCCGATGCCAGCGGGCAAAGCCGGCGAAGAAACCGATGGGCACAGGCAGCGCCTGTTCAATCACCCGATAATGCCCGCCCTGCCCCAACAGCGGCGCCACGGCGTGGCGCAGGATGGCAGCGTCAAAATCATCGCCGGCAATGCCGATGCCGGCATGGCCGAGGGCTTGCGTTGGCGCCCCCGGGGCAAAGCGCAGCACCGAGAAATCGCTTGTGCCGCCGCCAAAATCCCCCACCAGCACATGGGCGGGCGCATTAAGGCCGCGGGCGAAACGATGGCCCGCAGCCTCAGGCTCGGGCACCAACCGCAGATCGGTTATGCCGGCCGCCCGGAAGGCAGCACGCAGGCGCTGCTCGGCGAGCGCGTCATCAGCGCCCTCGCCGACAAAACGCACCGGCCGGCCGGCCACCACGGCAGAACCGGGCGGCACACCCGCCTCGCGCAGCAAATGTCCCAGGAAAAGGCCGACCAGCTCCTCCAAATCAAGCACCCGGCCAAAGACCAATGTGTCGCGCAGGCTGCGCTGGCCGAGATGGCTTTTCAGCGACATCATCAGCCGGCAGGCACCGGGGTCATCGAGATAAGCCTCCATGGCCGCGGGGCCGGCCACATGGGCACGCCAGGAACCCTGGAAACAGAGGATGGAGCGAAACACATCTCCGGTGGCGTGATGGGCCACGCTCACACCATCAGCACCCAGGCGCGCGACCACGCTATTGGTGGTGCCGAAATCAATTCCGAAGGCGCGATCATGCTGCATTGCAACACGCATGAGCATGTCCACGAGCGCCTGTCGATGCCAGAAGGGGTTGTCGGCTACTACGCTGCCATGCTGTCTCTGTGGGTATGCGAATCTACCTGGCCGGGCCGGACGTGTTCTACCCCGATGCGCTGGCGCGTGCCGGGGACATGAAGGCGGCCTGCGCCCGATATGGGATGCTGGGTATTTTCCCACTCGACCAGCCGCCAGCGGAGGCCATCATTGCCGGCGATGCGCCAGAATGGCTGCGTATCCATGCCGCCAATGAGGCCCATATTCGCAGTTGCGACGCGATGGTGGCCAATATCACCCCCTTTCGCGGCACCGCAGCCGACCCGGGCACCGCATGGGAGATGGGTTTTATGCGCGCGCTGGGGCGGCCGGTGGTGGCCTGGACCGAGGTGATGCAGGATTACAGCGCCCGCATCGTGCCCGATGGGTTGGCGGTCGAGGATTTTGGCCTTGCCGATAACCTCATGCTGGAGGGCGGTATCGCGCTGTCGGGCGGCGTGGTGATGCGCGGTGAGGCGGCCTTTGAACGCTGCCTAGCCTGGCTGCAGGGCCGATAGCACCACAGGCAAGACGGCCTATTCCAGCACGATGCCACGCGCACGGATCACGCCGCCCCAGCGCGCAGCCTCACGGGCCAAGCCAGCCTCGATCGCCTGCCGCTCAGCCGGGGGCAGCATAACAAGCCCCAAAGCGCCAAACCTGGCCTGAAAGCCGGCATCGGCCTGGACAGCGGCGAGCGCTGAGCGGAGCCTCGCCTCGACATCCGGTGCCAAACCACGCGGCGCGGCCACGCCGAACCAAGTGGTGGCCTCGTAGCCGGGGAAGCCGCTCTCGGCGATAGTGGGCACATCGGGCAGCACGGGCAGCCGCGCCGCCGTGGTCACCGCCAGTGCGCGCAGGCGGCCATCGAGAATGAAAGGCAGGGCGGTCAGCACCACATCGAAGATAACCTGCACATCACCAGCCAACAGGGCGGTCAGCGCCGGGGCCGAGCCGGGATAGACGACGTTCTGCATCTCGATGCCCGCAGCGGCGCGGAACAACTCGCCAGCAAGATGGATGGGATTGCCCACGCCCACAGAGGCGAAATTCACCGGCTGGCGCCGTGCCATGGCCACAAAATCAGCCACATCCCGCACAGGCAGCGTGGCGGGCACGACCATGACCAGCGGCGTCTCCACCATCACCGCGAGCGTGGTGAGGTCGCGCGTCGCATCATAGGGCAGGCGCCGGTAGAGCAGCGGGTTGAGCACCATTGAGGCGCCAGAGGCCATCAGTAGCGTATGACCATCGGCAGCGGCCTGCGCCACGGCCTGGGTGCCAATGATGGTATTGGCGCCGGCCCGGTTTTCCACCAGCACGGGCTGGCCGAGCGCACGGGCGAGCAATTCGGCGATTGCGCGGGCCAATTGGTCGGTGGTGCCGCCGGGTGCATAGGGGCAAACCAGACGCAGCGGCCGAGTGGGCCAGGCCTGCGCCAGGGCCGGCAGCGGCAGCATGGCCAGCGCGAGGGCGCGGCGAGGCAGTCTAGATGTCATGGCGTTTCCTCTTGCGGCAAGGCTAGGACAGCCATTCCGCCCTGCCCAGACCCACAAGACGGGGCGCCTGCCTCAGCGCCGCCGCCAGGCCAGGGCCAGCCATGCCAGATGCGCGGGCAGCGCCAGGCTCAGCCACAGCGCCACCCACCACCAGGCTTGGCCGGTCAGCGCGGCCCGCAGCGCCAAGGCCAGAAATGCCCCCGACCCGAGAAAGGCGAGCAGCGGCCAGGGCGGAACCCCCTGCCCCCGCCGCCACCACAGCCAGAGCAGCACCGCACCCTCGACCGCGAGCACCAGGAGCAGCAGCGTCGCAACATGGCCGCTGGCAAACAAATCATTCATCCAAAGGCTCCATCTAGCCGGATGATGGCAAGATTGAGCCAGGCTGCGAAACCCACCCAGAGCAAATAAGGCAGCATGAACCGGGGGGCGATGCCTGCCAGCCAACGGCTGAGCAGCATCATCAGCGCGACCGAAAGCCACAACGCCACCACCTCCGCCATCGCCCAATCCAGCCGCTAAAGGTGGAGAAACAGCAGGCTCCAAAGCACGTTCAGCGCCCCATTAAGCAGGCAAACACAGAGCGAAAGCCGCTGCTGGGCGCCCGCCTTGGCTCCGCGCCAAGCCAAGACGCCGGCCATGGCGGTGAGGGTGAAGATGACTGCCTAGGCTGGGCCAAAGAGCCAGTCCGATGGCTGCCAGGCGAGTGTGTGAAGCGCAAAATACTAGGGGCAGATCGGGCTGAATATGCCGGCCGCGCCAGTGACAAACATGACAATCAGGGCAGCCACCCAGACATCACGCGGCAAGCCTGCCATGAAAGCCTTCCTTAATCTCGCGCTCGCAGAGGCTTGACGCCGCCCTCGTCAGTATAAATACCGCCATTAGAGTGTCGTCCATCGGAGGATTTTTTTATGCGCTTTCCCGCTATCGCTCTTCTCGCCGCGGCTGTGTCCCTGGCCCCTCTCATGCCCGCCGCCGCCCAGGATGGCGATGCCGAGGCCGGCCGCCGGGTCTTCGCCCAGTGCCGCGCCTGTCACATCATCGACAATACGCCGCGCAACAATGTCGGTCCGAATCTTGGGGGCATGTGGGGCCGCCAGGCTGGCTCGCGCGAGGGTTTTCGGTATTCGGCCAATTTGACCGCCCTTGGTGCCGCCGGGCATGTCTGGAACGAGGCGAATCTGCGGGCCTATCTGACCAACCCAAAGGCGGTCGCGCCGCAGGGGATCATGTCCTTCGCCGGGATCAGCAACCCCGAGCAATTGACCAACCTTATCGCCTATCTGCGCGCCAATACGCAGCCGCAATAAGCCAACCGGCGCCAGCCCCAGCCGGGGTTGGCGCCAACATTGCCTGGGGTTGATGAAGGGTATCGGGGCGCCCGGATTCGAACCGAGGACCTTCTGCTCCCAAAGCAGACGCGCTACCAGACTGTGCTACGCCCCGCACGCGGCCGCACCCTATGAGTGCTGCCGTCACCGCGCAAGCCGTCTGATCAACCCTGATACAGCCGAGTGACCTCGGCCGAGTAGCCGGAGAGAGGGCGAGGCCGCGGGATGCGATGGCCTGCCATGCCGATCAAGGCGGCGGCGAGACGGACAGCGGCAGCGGTCCCATCCACAAGCGGCACCGCCACCTGCGGTTGCAGCCGGGCAGCGACGCCCGCCAAAGGCCCCCCGGCCAGGATCACCGCTTCAGCCCCATCCAATTCTACCGATTGGCGGACAAGGTCGAGCAGCAACGCTTGGCGCTCTTCGGCCACGGTGCCGGGATCGCCGGAAAAACCTGGCCCCATGCGGAACCCGGCGCAACGTGCGCGCAGGCCATGATGGTCCAGGCAATCCTCGAACATGGGCTGTAGCGCGGCCGTGAAGCTGACCACCCCAAATCGCCGGCCCAGCATGCAGGCAGCGTGGAAGGCGGCCTCGCTGATGCCCAGTACCGGCACGCCCAGCAATTCCTTGGCAGCATCCAGCCCTGGATCGCCGAAACAGGCGATGACGGCGGCATCATAATCACCCTGATGCGCGGCCAGCGCCGCCAATGTGGCGGGCCCGGCCACCAGCCAATCGGCACGAGTGACGATCAGCGGCAGGCCAAAGGGCGCACTGATGGTGTGCACCGTCACCCCTTCCGGGCAGGCGGCCTGCGCAGTGAGGGCGATGCGCGCGGTCACTGCCTCGCTGGTGTTGCTGTTCACGACGAGAATTTTGGACATACAATTCGGGATACATCAATTTTGGACATCGGCAAGTTTCGTACCAAAGCGGCTTGTTGCCAAAGCCCGCCCGCTTGTAGACTTGCCAAATGGCGCCAGAAGCTCCCTTTCAGCCAAGCCCGGCCTTGCCCCGGGACGAAGCCGCCGGCGAGGTTGGCCGCGAAGTCCCAATTCTCGGCCGCATCCGCATTCGCGCATTCATTATCGTGCTGCTAATGCTGGCAGCGTTGGGAGCGCTGGCGTTGAATGGGCTGCAGGTCCTTGCCCGGCAGAATATCATCATCGAACAACTCGGTGTGCGTGACCGCTTGGCCATCGATGCCGAGAATGCCTTCTCCACGCCCGTTGCCGATTTTTCCTCGGCCTTTTCGGCGGTGATGGCGGGCGCTCTGCCACCCACGGTGACCGCACCGCGTATGCTGCGCAATGCGCAGGAGATCAGCCAAGGCTTCCAGGCGCTCGACGCACTGCTGGGCGCGAGGCTAGACCCGGTCCTGATCGGCGGCGCACGCGATATGGCCGCCCAGCTAGGCCCGCTGGGAGAGAAGGTTCGTGACGCCTTCGCCCGGCGCGACCGCAGCGCGTATACTGGACTGCAGGAGGAGTGGCTGGATGTCCAGGTCGCCTTCAACCGTGTCATCAGTGCGGTGCGAGATCTGGTGCGCGCTGACCAGCAGGCCAGCCTCCACCGCGCCAGGGAGCAGGCCGAGGCCGGGCAGCGAACCACGCTGATCGCTGGCGGTGCTGGCCTAGTGGGCGTGCTGCTCACCTGGCTGGTCCTGGTGCGTTTGACCGCGCGCCCGCTGATGGGAGTGGCCCGCGCCATGCAGGGCCTAGCCCGCGGGGATGCCGCGACCGATGTGCCTGAGACCCGGCGCGCCGATCAGGTGGGCGAGATGGCCCGTGCGGTTGAGGTGTTCAAATCCAATCTGTTGGCCACCCGCGCCATGGCCGATCAGGCGCTCGACGGCGCGAGGCGGACGGCGCGGGCCACCTCCGAGGCCTCGCAGGCTATCGGCCAGGTGAGCGAGGGGGCACTCGCCCAACTGTCTGAGCTGCGCGAGGTGGGCGCCGCACTCAGCCAGACCACGGCGGCGATTGGCGAGGTCAGCCGCACCACAGCAACCGCCCAGGTCCAGGCCGAGGAGGCGAGGCTCCTGGTGGTGGGCAGCGTGGAGAAAGTGCGCGCCCTGACCGAGACAGTCGATGCCGTGGGCGAGGACACCGAACGCGTCACACGCATTGCCGGTACCATCGCCAAGATTGCGACGCAGACGAATATTCTGGCGATCAACGCCGCCATCGAGGCCGCGCGAGCGGGCGAGCATGGCCGCGGCCTCTCCGTGGTGGCGGAGGAGGTCCGGGCGCTGGCGGCCAATACCGAGACGCTGGCGCAGGAAATCGCCGATGTGGTGCTGATGGCCGGCCGCCGCGCGCGTGAGGGTGCGGGCGTGGCCGCTGCGGTGGGCGAATCGATGGATCTACTGGAGGCGCTGGTGAGCGAATCGGCCCGTCTCGCCGGTGCCATTGCCGTGGCCATGGAAGAACAACAGGCGACCGTGGGCAGCCTCGATGAGCGGATGGTGACCCTAACCCGCATCGGCCAAGCCAGCGCCACGGCGGCCGAGGAGCTTACAATCACAATGATCGATCTCAGCCGGATGGCATCCGAGGCGCGGATTGCCGCCGAAAATCTGGCCCGCGGCAATGGTTGAGGCTTCCCTGCTCGTCATTGACGATAGCGGCTTCAATCGGCTTCTGCTGAAGCGCCGGCTGACCGAGTTGGGCTATCCAGAGCCCGATATGGCCGAGGATGGCCAGCAAGGTCTGGACGCCATTGCGGCAAAGAAATTCGACTGCGTGCTGCTGGACCTGGAAATGCCAGTGCTGGGGGGTATCGGCGTACTCGAAGCCCTGCGGGAGAAACCCGATGCGCCGCCGGTTATTGTGATCTCGGCGCATACCGAGATGAGCGGGGTGATCCGCTGCATCGAACTCGGCGCCGAGGACTACCTGCCAAAGAGCTTCGATCCACCGCTGCTGCGCGCCAGGCTTTCCGCCGTACTGGAGAAAAAGCGACTGCGTGACCTCGCGGCCGATCGGCTGGCGGCGCTGGAAGCGGAACTCGTGAGTGCACGCAATGCCCAGCTCAGCTTGGTGCCGCGCAACCCCACGCGCCTGGGCCAGGGTCGCGTTACCCTCTCCGCCCATATGGAGCCCGCGCGCCAGGTGGGCGGTGACCTCTATGATATCATACCCATTGATGGACGGACCCTCCTCTTTGCGGTGGCCGACGTAGCGGGCAAGGGGGCGCCAGCCGGGCTGACAATGGCGCGCACCGTGGGACTGCTACGCAGTGCCGCGCGCATCGCCATGGAAGCCGGCACCCGTCCCGATCCTGCCACCCTGCTGCGCCTCGCCAATGATGATCTGGCCGCAGAAAATCCCGATATGACCTTCGTCACCGCGGCGCTGGGCGTGATCGACAGCGAGACCGGCGAAGGCAGTATGGCTCTGGCTGGCCATGACGCGCCCTATATCCTCTCGGCCGCGGGTGTGCGCGTGGCCGAAGGATTGGCGGTCAATCCGGCGCTGGGGGTGATGGACGGGCTGAGCTATTCCGCCACCGCATTCACCCTGGCGCCAGGCGAGAGCCTGATCCTCTACACTGACGGGATTCCGGAGGCAGAAGATGCCGGCCATGATTTCTATGGGCGTGGTCGCTTTGAGGCCGCGCTGGTGGCCCATAGCGCCGATGCCCCGGCGGCGGTTCAGGCCGGCGTCCTCAACAGCCTAGCTGGCTTTACCCAGGGCGCACCGCCGGCCGATGATGTGACCTTGTTGGTGCTGCGCTTCGGCTGAGCCTTGGGAGTATTCCGGCAGGATCGTCAGCCTGGGCATGCACGCGGCTCCTTGCTGCTATTTTCTGAACCGCGGTCAGCACGCAAAACGCGAAGCTTGGGTGAACGTGGCTTCCGTGGCCGCGACGGGATGCGCTAGAACCGTCCTATGAAATTGACAATGCCCGAGGAGATCATGCTCCTCCTTCTCGATGACCGCACCGGCCGCCCAGTAGGGCTGCCTCCTCCCGCGGCAGATTTCGCCATTGCCGGCGCGGTGCTGATGGAATTGTCTCTCCATGACAGGATCGACACTGACCTCCAGCAACTGATGGTCAGCAACCAGCAACCGACCGGCGACGCGGTGCTCGACGAGGCTTTGGCGCTGATGGCCGCCAAGCCTGGCGAGGATAGCCGGTTTTGGCTCGGCGAGATCGGCTCGCGCGGGGAGAAACTGCGCGATTCCCTGCTCCACCGTCTGGTGCAGGGTGGCGTGCTGAAGCTGGAGGAGGGCCGCTTCCTCTGGGTCTTCCCCGATCGTCGCTACCCCAAGGCGGCCGAAGGCGCGGCCGAGGTGAAGGAAGTGCGCCGCCGCCTGCGCGACATCATCCTCTCAGGCGAGATCCCTGACCCGCGTGACGCGCTGATGATCGGCCTATGCCGGGCCACCGGCCTGGTGCCGCTGCTGCTTACCCCGCCAGAATTGGAGGAGACGCTCAGCCGGGTCGATCAGATCGCCGATCTGGAGGAACTCAATCGTTCGCTGGCCGAGGTGATCCGCCAATTGCAGGCGTCCATGGTGGCCTTCACCGGGCTAGCCTGAGACCGGTTCCAGGCATCGCGGAGAGATAGCGCGCCGCGAGAGAGCTTGCGATCACGATGTTTTTACATATTATTCCTTAGACTTATTCTTGTTTATCGATGCGGCAGGCCGGTATGTTTGCCGCGAACTGGAACCCCAGCTTGGCGGCAAACCCGCCCAGTTGCGGTTTCCGTGACATCCGACCGAACAGGAATAAACACCATGTCGAAGGCCTCCCTCCTCCTCGCCGCGGTTGCGGCGATTGGTCTATCTGCCTGCACCAACGACGCTACCATGGCCGCCCAACGAGCGGACTTGGTACCGCTTCTCGACAACACCGGCACAGCTGTCATGTATGTGCCGGTCAGCGCCACGCGTGGCGCACCGGTGGGCACACCGGTCATGGTCAACCGCAATGGCCAGATGCAGACCCTGACCCTGGGCCAGCGCCAGGGCGGCGTCAGCGCCGGCAATGTCACCATTGTCGGCAATGATGCCGGTTCACCGCAAATGGTACGGGTCGGCGGCACGGGCGACATGTCGCCCACTGGCGCCGCGGTGGTGACGGGCAATACCGATGGCCGGCCCACGACGAGCTATGTTGACCCCGCCACCCTGCCGCAGAGCCGCCGCCAACGCCAGGCCGCCGAGCGGGAGGCCCAGCGTGCCGCAGCGGCCGCCGCAGCAGCCGCCACCACCAACCCGCCCGCGCGCTGACCCTGAGCGGGACAGGCCGGCGACACTGCGCACCGGCAAGTGGTTGCTGATTTTTGGCGTGTCGGTCACGAATGGATCAGGCACGGGCAGGCTGAGCAAGGGATGGGCATTTCGCCGTGTTCGGGCCGCTTTCGGCCCGGCGATGGGCAATTGACCGCGAGAGCGGCTTCCGCAACATGGATATGACATCCAAGGAGCCGCTCATGCCCACCGACCATCGCATCCCCGCAACGCCCGAGACCATCCGCTGGGGCGCCTTCGATGCCAGCTTCAAGCCCGTGTTGGAGGTCGAGAGCGGCGACCTCGTGGTGCTGGAATGCGTCTCCGGCGCCCCCGATGGCATGCCCGATCCTTCGACCGGCATGCTGGTCCCCCCGGCGCTGGCCGCCATCCACGCCGCCAAGCCACCGCGTCTGGGCCCGCATATTCTGACCGGGCCCGTCGCCGTGAAGGGGGCCATGCCCGGCGATGTGCTGCGTGTGGACATAGAAAAAATTGAACTGGGCTGCGACTGGGGTTTTTGCGGCTTCCGCCCACTGGGCGGCACGCTGCCGGAGGATTTCCCCTATAAGCGGATGCTGCATATCCCGGTGGATCGCGAGAAGCGCATCGGCCATATCCCGATGGGCCCGGGCATTGCCCTGCCGCTCTCGCCTTTCTTCGGTGTGATGGGCGTGGCACCGCCGCCGGAATGGGGGGCCATCTCCACCAAGGAGCCGCGCGCGCATGGCGGCAATCTCGACAACAAGGAAATCGGCGAGGGCGCTACCCTGTTCCTACCGGTGCATGTGGCGGGCGGGCTGTTCTCGGCCGGTGACGGCCATGGCGTGCAGGGCGATGGCGAGGTGTGCATCAATGCGCTGGAAATGTGCCTGACCGGGCATTTCCGCTTCACCCTGCTGAAGGATGAAAAGCTGCTCTATCCCCGCGCCGAGACGCCGACGCATTACATCACCATGGGCATGCATGAGGATCTCGACGAGGCGATGAAGAAGGCGCTGCGGGAAATGATCGGCTTCATCACCAGCCGCACCAACCTCTCTGCCGCCGATGCCTATCAGTTCTGCTCGCTGGCGGTGGATTTCCATGTCACCCAGACCGTGAATGGCGAGAAGGGCGTGCATGGCATGCTGAAGAAGGGCCTGCTGTTCTGAGCGGGACCGGGGGCGCGGCATCTGCCGCGCTCCCATTCTGCGGGCGGCGGCGGCGGCGCCTCACCTTGCCCGGTCGAGTTCCTCGCGAAACCGCGGATCATTGAAGGCAAACAGAAACGGATCCAACCGCACCCCGGTCTCGATCCGGGTCAGGGTGACGCGGGTGAGGCGGTTTTGCGCATCCAGTACCTCCCATTGCCTCAATTGCATCGGGTTTTCTTCCAGAATCAGGGTGATCCGCCCCTCCCCCGGCGCCGCGGTGCGAAAGACAGTGACCCGCAACAAGCCGCCCACCCGCTCCATCACCGGCACTGTGACATCGCCCGAAAGGCTGAGCGGATTGCGCAGCAGCACGCCCAGCGGCGTGGCATTAACCGCCACAACAGTGGGCTGGCGCAGTTCACGGTCCCAATGGAAGAATTGGCCATCGGCGGCGATCAGCAGCGTGGGCTCGGGCGGATCATATTCGAAGCGCATCCGGTTCGGCCGCCAGATCATCGCCGTGCCCTCGGCCGCGGCGCCATTTTGCGCGATCTGCAGAAAACGGGCGCGCAGCGTGGTCATACCGTTGAAATAGGCCTCGACACGCTGCAAGGCCGCACGGTCAAGGGACTGCGCCACCGCCAGGCAAGGGGTGAGCAGCAGCGGTGCGGCTGCTAGCAATATCCTGCGGCGCATCAGCGTAGCACCATGCCGGGAGGCAATATGCCAGGGGGTGGCGGCAATGCGCTGCCGCGCTGGGGGAAGGCCCCTGCCGATGCCGGGCCGGGCTGCGCCGCACCCGGGATCTGCATGTTGCCGAAACCCTCCGGGCGGACAAAGAGCGCCGGATCCTGCGCCGCAAATTCCACCGTGAGCGCCTCTAACCCGCCGCGACCATTGCCAGGCTCGGCGCGCAGGGTCACGCCATCAGCGGTGATGCAGGACCGCCCGGTCTCGCCACGATCCTCGATCTTCCAATTGGTGCAGGGCAGGTTCGCCACCCGGTCACTGCCCTCACGCGTGAAGCGGGCTGTCTGGCTGGCATGGGCAAAGCGCGCCGCAGCCTCCTGCCCCGCCGGCATCTCCATGAGCACCCGCATCGGCTGCATGACCATGAAGCCTGTCCCGGTCTGTTGATCGAGGATGAGGTAGCCTTGCCCGCCTGGCATCTCCATGCGCATCCGCCGCTGCGCGGCATTCCAGGCCATGCGCATATCGGCCGGCTGGCCCTCGACGCTGGTGCGATAGGTCACCGCCACATCGCGGGTGGGGAAGATCTCGGGCCGACCCTGTGCCTGCGCGGGCAGGGCGGCGAGGCTGGCAAGCAGCGGCAGGGCAAACGCCCTAGAATGGGTCATGCGGAAGGTCCTTTAGCAAGGATATGGGGAGGCCGCGCGCCGTTTCGACCGTGCTACCCAAAGGATAGGGCCGGTCGCCCCGCAGCATGGTGCATCAATCCTCGGTGCGGCGGACCAGGATTTCACGCTTGCCGACATGGTTAGCCGGGCTGACGATCCCCTCTCTTTCCATCTGCTCGACCAGTTTCGCTGCCTTATTGTAGCCGATGGAGAGATGGCGCTGCACCAATGAGACGGAGCATTTGCCCTCCCGCGCCACCATGTTCACCGCCTGATCGAAGAGGGATTTCTCCGAATCCGAAGCGCCGGCGATGCCGCTGAGCGAAAGGCCACCGCCCTCGTCATCATCGGCGGGCTCGGTCACCTCATCGACGTAATTTGGTTCGCCATGCTCGCGCAGCCAATCGGCCACACGCTGCACCTCCTCATCGGAGACGAAGGGGCCATGCACGCGCACCACCCGCCCGCCGCCGGGCATGAAAAGCAGATCACCCTGGCCCAGCAATTGCTCGGCGCCCTGCTCGCCCAGAATGGTGCGGCTGTCGATCTTGCTGGTCACCTGAAAGCTGATCCGCGACGGGAAATTCGCCTTGATGGTACCGGTGATCACATCCACCGAAGGCCGCTGCGTGGCCATGATGACATGGATGCCGGCGGCACGGGCCATTTGCGCCAGGCGCTGCACCGCGGCTTCAATCTCCTTGCCCGCCACGATCATCAGATCGGCCATTTCGTCGATCACGACCACGATCATCGGCAGCGGCTCGAGTGCCAGCGTCTGGTCCTCGAACATGGGTTTGTTGGTCTCGGGGTCGAAGCCGGTCTGCACCCGGCGCGTCAGCACCTCACCCTTGGCGCGCGCCGCCTCCACCTTCTCATTGTAGCCGGCGATGTTGCGCACGCCGATGGAACTCATGGCGCGGTAGCGCTTCTCCATCTCGCGCACGGTCCATTTCAACGCGCCGATGGCCTTGGGCGGCTCGGTCACCACCGGGGCCAGCAGATGCGGGATGCGGTCATAGACCGACAATTCCAGCATCTTCGGGTCGATCATGATGAAGCGGCATTCCTCCGGCCCGAAGCGGTAGAGCAGTGAGAGGATCATCGTGTTGATGCCCACCGATTTGCCGGAGCCGGTGGTGCCCGCGATGAGCAGATGCGGCATGCGGGCCAGATCCGTCACCACTGGCTCGCCACCAATATTCTTGCCCAGGGCGAGCGGCAGGCGGGCGTTGTTCTTGGCCCAGGCCTCGCTGCCCATCATCTCGGAGAAATACACCGTCTCGCGCTTCGCATTAGGCAGTTCAATGCCCATCACGGTGCGGCCCGGCACGGTGGCGATGCGCACCGCCACCACGCTCATATTGCGGGCAATATCGTCCGCCAAGCCAATGACGCGGCTGGATTTTACGCCGGGTGCCGGTTCAAGTTCATACAGGGTCACGACGGGGCCCGGGCGAATTTCGGTGATCTCACCGCTCACGCCGAAATCGGCCAGCACCTGCTCCAGCCGGCGGGCATTGGCCTGCAAGGCCGCGGCATCCGGGCCGCTGCTGGTGCGTGGCGGCGCGGGTTGCAGCAATTCGAGAGGCGGCGTGGAGATGCCGCCCTCGAGCAGCGGCAGGTCAAGTGCGGATTGGCGTGGCTTCTCGGCGCTGCGGGCGGCAGCGGTGGAAACCCTGGGGCTGGGCTTGGCGGCCGCAGCGGACAGGGCGGGTTCACGACGTGCCGGCACCCGCTCGGCCGCCTCATCGGCAGCGCGCAACAGGCTGGAGAGGTCGGCGCCAGGCTTAACCCAGCGCCGCCGGCCACGGCCAAATATCCACAGGACGAACCGTCCCAATGCGGAAAATCCGCGCCAGACGAGGTGACGCCGTGCAGCACCCGCGCGGGCAACATGTGCAGTGGCATCGGCCGTGGCAAAGGCGGCGCGGCGCCATTCCGCTGGCGCAAAGCCGAGCGCACCCAACAACACCAGAGCCGAGGCCACGACCAGCAGCCCATTCGCCAGCAGCGAACCCAGGGGGCCGAAGCTGGATTGCAGCCATCCGGTGGCAGCATGCGCCATGAGCGGCCCAAAGGCCCCCCCGGCCCCGGCCAGCACCGGCGCGGCCGGCGGCAGCGGCAGGGCCGAAAACCCGGCCGCAAGCACAGGCATGCCCAGCAGCAGCGCCATCAGTCGTGCCGGCAGCAATGCCACGCCCCGCTCCGTGAAGAGCCGCCATGCCCAGGCCAGCAGGGTGATGGCGGGCAGAAAGGCCGCAAAGCCAAAGGCCTGCAGCAGTGTGTCTGACACGGCGGCCCCGGTGGGCCCGGCCAAATTGGTGGCGGCCCGCGCAGTGGCGGTGGAGCCCGAGGGGTCGGCCGGGTCGTGGCTCAGCAGTGCCACCAGCATGGCCAAGCCCAACAAGGCGCATAGGATGCCGGCGACCTGCGCCCCACTGCGCGCGAAGGCCGCGCGAAGGGCGGGCGAGGCAAAACGGCTGCCCCCGGGTTCACCGCCAGCGGCGGCAGCTATCTCGGCACGTGCCATGGAGCCGGTCCTTTTCGGGATCGGGTTGCGGAGCCGGGGGGAGGCATAGTCTACGCCCCGGCCGCCGGAGCGGGAAGGCCAAATTGCCCAGAATCAAAAAAGGGCCGGGGCATGATGCCCTGGCCCTTTGATGAAAGCGACTGACCTGTCAGCCCAGGCGCTCGCCATGCTGGGTGACATCCAGTCCCTCGCGCTCCTCCTCCTCCGAGACCCGCAATCCGACCATGACATCAACGATCTTGAGCAGAATGAAGGTGGCGACGGCGGAATAGACCGCCACCGCCAGGATCGACTTCGCCTGGATCAGCAGCATGTCGGAATTGCCGGCCAACCAGCCGGAATAGGTCATGGCCTTGGCGGCATCGCCATCGGTCACATAGAGCGTGCCAACGGCGAAGACGCCGGTCAGCATGGCGCCGACCACACCACCCACGCCATGCACGCCCCAGGCATCGAGGCTGTCATCATAACCCAGGGCCTTTTTCAGGCTGGTCGAGGCCCAAAAGCAGATAATGCCAGCGGCCAGACCAATCACCAGCGCCGGGCCAGGAAAGACCCAGCCCGAAGCCGGGGTAATGGCCACCAACCCAGCCACCGCACCGGAAATGGCACCAAGCGCCGATGGCTTGCCTTTGAACACACTCTCGGCCAGCAACCAGGCCAGCGTGCCGGCGGCAGCGGCAATCATCGTCACCACCATGGCCATGCCCGCACGGGCATCAGCCGCCAGGGCGGAGCCAGCATTGAAGCCGAACCAACCCACCCAAAGCAGGCAAGCGCCGAGCATGGCCAAACCCAGGTTATGCGGAGACATATTGTCATGGCCATAGCCCACGCGCTTGCCCAGCATACAAGCCGCAACCAAGCCGGCGATACCGGCATTGATATGCACCACCGTGCCACCGGCAAAATCCAGTGCGCCCCAGGCCCAGATGATGCCGGCCGGGTGCCACACCGCATGCGCCACAGGTGAATAGACCAGCAACGACCATGGCACGACGAAAAGGATCATTGCCGAGAACTTCATCCGGTCCGCCACCGCGCCGGTGATCAGCGCCGCGGTGATGATGGCGAAGGTCATCTGGAACATCATGAAGACGGTCTCAGGGATGGTGGTCGGCACTTCCGATTCGCCGCCCATGCCCGCACCAAGAATGAACGGGCCGTTCCAGTTGATGCCGTTCAGCATGAATTTCGTCAGGTCGCCGATATACTGGTTGCCATTGCCGAAGGCGATGGAATAGCCGGCAACCACCCAGGTCACCGCGACGAGCGCACAGATGGTGAAGCTCTGCATCATGGTGCCCAGCACGTTCTTCTTGCGCACCATTCCGGCATAGAAGAAGGCCACGCCCGGGATCGTCATCATCAGCACCAGCACGGTGGAGGCAAGCATCCAGGCGGTATTGCCGGCATCGAGCGCCGGCTCGGCAGCCAAGGCAAGGCCAGGCCAAGCGGCAAGTACCAGGCCGGCGGGGAGAAATTTGTTCATCCTGTAGGTGTCCCTCTCGGTGTCGTGGCGGCGCGGGTCAGAGCGCCGAGCCGTCGGTCTCCCCGGTGCGGATGCGCAACGCGCGCTCCACATCGAGCACGAAGATCTTGCCGTCACCGATCTTGCCGGTCTTCGCGGCGGCGGCGATAGCTTCGACCACGGCATCGACCAATTCGGAAGGGACTGCCACCTCGATTTTCAGCTTGGGCAGGAAGCTGACCTGGTATTCGGCGCCGCGGTAGATTTCGGTCTGGCCCTTCTGGCGGCCAAAACCCTTCACCTCAGTCACCGTCAGACCCTGAACCCCGAGCGGGGTGAGGGCATCGCGCACCTCGTCCAGCTTGAAGGGCTTGATGACGGCCATGACCAGCTTCATCGCTGCCGACTCCATAAAACACGGCGCCTTCATTGACGCCCTCTTATTCCCTGCCATGGGTGATGTCGAAGTGCGAGGGGGCACAACCACCCAGCAGCGCCTTGCCAGACCGCTATTGCACAGTTGTTGTGCAGCCATCCACCAGCAGGCCAGGACATGCAGGCAGGGGCTAGCGGGAAGGCCCCGCGCGGCCACATAACAGCCTATGTCCCAGACCCTGAATGTAACAGTTGCGATTGTGGGTGCCGGACCGGTGGGCGCCACGCTCGCCGCCGCACTGGCAGCCGCCGACATCCCCTGCGCGGTGCTCGACGCAGCGCCCCTGCCGCCGATGGAAATGCAAGCCTTTGATGGCCGCTGCTATGCGGTGGCTGCGGGCTCCCGCCCGGTGCTTGAGGCCGCAGGCATTTGGGAAAGGCTGCCCGAGCCGCCCTGCCCCATTGAGCGCATTCTGGTGGCGGATGGCGAACCGGGCCGGCCGCCCTCGCCGCTCAGCCTGACCTTCCGCGCGGCCGAGACCGGGCAGGAGGCCTTCGGCTGGATGGTGGAGGCGCGCAGCCTGCGGGTGGCGCTCAATGCCCGCCTGCCGCATCTGCCCGCCCTCTCTGTCTTCGCCCCCGCCACCGCCGAGGTGACCTCCCGCGGGCCGGAGGGCGTGAGCCTCAAGCTCTCCACTGGCGAGATAGTGCAGGCCCAACTGCTGGTCGCCGCCGAAGGCCGCCGCAGCCCGCTGCGTGGCCAGGCCGGCATCCGCACCACCGGGCTGGATTACCACCAGATCGGCATGGTCGGTGCCTTCGCCCATGAGCGGCCGCATGACAATCAGGCGCTGGAAATGTTCCTGGCCAATGGGCCCTTCGCGCAATTGCCGCTCTCCCATGCCCCGGCCGGCGCGCCCTTCCCGCATGCCTCCGCCTTTGTCTGGAGCGACAAGACGGCGATCGCCAAACGCATGCTGGCGCTGGATGATGAAGGGTTTTCGCGCGAATTGGCCCGTCGCAGCGGCGGCTTGCTGGGCGAAGTGCGGGTGATCGGCCAACGCTGGTCCTATCCGCTGACTGCGATGGCGGCCGAGCGCTACACGGCCGAGCGCATGGCGCTGGTGGGCGATGCGGCGCATGGCATCCATCCCATTGCCGGCCAGGGGCTGAATCTGGGCTTTCGCGACGTGGCAGCGCTGGCCGAACTGGTTATCGCGGCAGTCGCGGCCGGGCAGGACCCGGGTGGCCCGGCTTTGCTGGCCCGCTATCAGGCGGCAAGGCGGCCGGCGGCGATGATGATGCTCGGCGCAACCCACGCGCTGGAAAAACTCTTCGGCAATTCCTTTCCGCCGCTGCGTGCCGCTCGCCGCCTGGGGATTGCCGCGGTGGACCGGATCGGGCCGCTGAAACGGGCCTTCGCGCGGCAGGCGATGGGGCTGGGTTGAGGGGCCGAAACCTTTCGCCACGCATTGCAGGGTTGCGCAGCGTGATGGCCTTCGCCATGCCTTGGCCTGAATGAACGAAACCCGGCGCAAGTCCGAACTGCGGCGCTTTGGTGCCATCAGGCGGCGTAGAGTGCTGCGCCGCGATCCGCCGCCGCCCAGCCTGCGCCCAGATCAAACACGGATATCATGGGCCCAGGCCCTTCCCAGCGGCCGCTGGCCGAGCCGACGAGAGGCAGCGCAACTGCCCTGGCCGCTGCTGGGCTCGCTGGCACTGCATGGCCTGGTGCTGGCGCTCCTGCTGCTCGATCTCTGGCCGCGCCAGGGCGGCGAACAGCCATTGCCGCCGCCGGCCATCGAAATGGTGTTTGACACCGGCCAGCCCGAGCCCCAGGCCAGCGGCGCCCCCGAGGGCGAAATCCCCGATGCGCTGGAGCCGCCCGCCCGCGCCGAAGCTCCGCCCCCCGCGCCGGAAGCCCCCAGCACATCGCAGCCGCCCAGCCCCCCACTGGAGCCGCAACTCGCCATGCCGCTGCCACCAGTGCCACCCGCGCAGGTGCCGCCACCACCGATTCCGCCGCCCCCCAGCCCGGAGCCGCCTCGCACAGCCCCACCACCGCCCGCGCCACAAAGGGCTGAGACACCGCAGCCCCCGGCCGCGCCGCTGCCACCGCCCTTGCCGGCGCTCGCCGAATTGCCGCCGCGCCCGCCCGAGCCAGTGCCCAGGCTCTCGGCCGAGATACCGCCCCCCGAAACGCCGCCCGACCTGCTGGCACAGCCCACGCCGCTGCGTATCACCCCGCCGCGCCTGCCGCCGCCACCCCAGGTGC
>Ga0114972_10000470_pt1 | contig 30127 bp, 27 predicted proteins | sample M_140807_EF_Meta_FD_87354 | JGI IMG/M metagenome (GOLD analysis project Ga0114972, IMG submission 87354) | Freshwater microbial communities from Lake Montjoie, Canada to study carbon cycling - M_140807_EF_MetaG | ecosystem: Environmental > Aquatic > Freshwater > Lake | place: Lake Montjoie...
AATTGAAGCGCTCGCCATTACCGCCTGCACGGCCCTCCACCATCATGAGTCCGGTTTCAGGCTTGCGTAACCAATATGGGGTAGCTTGAAGGTGTGGCTGTAAGACCTGTTCGAGTAGTACAACTGGCGCGCGTGCGAGTAAGGCAAGCCATTGGGCACGTGTGTGACTTGTTGTAGAAAGACGACTGTCAGATGGTTGCAACATTTACTTGTTACTTTCTTAGTACAGGATCGCACCGCGGTCGCTGTTTGAGTTTGTCAAAAGACCTAGCTTAAGCAGTCAATATTTAGTTTTCATGACGAAGATGTAAACGTTTTATGACAACAGCTGGTTTGACAGTGGCAAGGCAAGCATCATCACAACCCACACAGCGAGCGTACCGTTACGCGGTTTACTTTGCGCCAAACGTAGAGCAACAGTGGTGGGCCGATGCCAGTCAATGGCTCGGACGCTGTGCGGTAAGTCAACAATTGAATGTGCAACCGCTGATTGCCGGCGTGTCGGCCAAGCGATTCGCAGAACTCACCGAGCATCCAAGACGCTATGGTTTTCATGCCACCATGAGGGCACCTTTTGTCTTGACTAGTCAGTATCAACCCACTGACCTCATTGATCGCGTCAATATGTTGTGTCGGGATGTTAAGCCTTTTGTCTTGCCCCGCTTGCAGGTGACTCTGATGGATCAATTTCTTGCCTTGGTACCAGAACGTCATCCCGCTCAGGTGACGCTGCTCGAAGAGCAATGTGTGAAGGTGTTGAACGATTGCGCTGAACCGCTTGGGCCAGAGGAACTCAGCAGACGCCGGAGTGCTGGCTTGTCTGCGCAGGAAGATGCCCTCTTGTTGCGCTGGGGCTATCCCTATGTGCTTGAGCGCTATCGATTTCATTGCTCACTCACTGGTTCGCTTGCTAAGGCATCGCCCAAAGAGGTGTCTGCCCTGACTCAGGCGGCGCATCAACATTTCGATCACTTACCACCTTGTGTATTTGATGCTCTGGCAATTTTTGTTGAACCAACTCGAGGGGCTGATTTTGTCTTGCTTCAACAGTGTCCTTTGATTGGTGGCGCGTGAAGGAGAATGTGTTTTTTTTTGTGCAGTTGAACTGTCATCATCTTGTCATTCAGTCGCCATCAAAGTGTCAAATGAGTGGAGAATAATAGAAAGCCATGAAACCAGATGAATATGATGTACCAGCGCAACAGCCTCAGCGTCATCGGGCGATATGGATTTCGGATATTCACCTTGGTACCCCGGGTTGCAAAGCAGAATATCTACTCGATTTTCTAAAATGGAACGAGTCTGATCAGCTGTATTTGGTGGGTGACATCATTGATGGCTGGCAGCTTAAAAAGGGTTGGTACTGGCGCCAAAGTCATAATGATGTGGTTCAGAAGATTTTGCGCAAGGCGCGAAAAGGCACACACGTCACCTACATCGCAGGCAATCACGATGAAGTAATCAGACAGTTTTTGGGCATGGCGTTTGGTGACATAAAGATTGTCGACGAAGCCACTCATCAGTTGCTAGACGGCAGACGTATCTGGGTGACACACGGCGATTTATTTGACGGCATCATTCAGCACGCTAAGTGGTTAGCCTATTTGGGCGACAGTATGTACACGGTGATTCTGAAGTTAAACAACTGGTTTAATCACGTACGCCATAAATTTGGTTTGTCTTATTGGTCGCTGTCGCAGTACCTCAAACACAAAGTCAAAAACGCGGTGTCCTTCATCACAAACTTCGAAACTATTATGACCGATGAAGCACGGCGACGTGGCTACGATGGCGTCTTGTGTGGCCACATCCACAAAGCCGAAATTCGCGATATCGACGGCATTTTGTACTGTAACGATGGTGATTGGGTTGAAAGCCTGTCTGCGATCGTTGAAACGTCAGAAGGTGTTCTCAAGGTCGTACACTGGCCTTATCGAACTAGCGAGACGCTTGATGAGCAAGAAGACCTTGTTGTGTCAGCGTAGCGCAACTGCCGCTCGCTCAGTGTCTGCGCGTGACATGAGTTGAGCCAAAATGTCAGTCACTTCAAACACCGCGCGATTTTCGATGCGCGACACGGTGTCCTGATAGGCGGGTAAGTTCTCTAGCAAGGCCAATACGCCTTTGCGGATTGCCCTTAAGGAGGGGATCACTAAGCCGACTCCTTGCTCGCGCACCCAATTCGTGTTGTAACGCTCTTGAGGCATCGTCCAGGCATTGCCAAAGGTGATGACAGGCAGGCCCATGTGCACGGCTTCACTTAAACTGCTCGGGCCTGGTTTGCCGATAAAAAAATCACCTAGCTGCATGTAATGACTAATTTTTTGCGTAAAGCCAATCACCACATGCCGAGCACTCGGTTTGAGTGCAGAGATTTTTTTGTTCAGTGTTGCATTCATCCCGCAAATAAAAATGAGTTGAATGTCAGGTAGCGCTTTCGCAATACGCAGCATATCGGTCGAGCCATGGCCGCCGAACATGACAATACCCGTTGGTTTTTCTGGATCTAGTCCGAGCTCAAGGCACTCTGTTTCGTGATCGATCGCTTCTTGCTCATAAAAGCCTGGCCGTAGGATCATTCCAGATGTCAAAGAGATTTGTTCGTCTGTGTAACCGGCTGTACGTGCCTGTTCAGCTGCACGCGCTGTGCCACACACAAGGTGCTGTGCCTGATTGGGTTCTATCCAAAAATGTGGAGGATAATCCGCCATATCTGTGAGTACTGTCACAAAGGGCACAGTGGGTAAGGCGTTTGTGACGCTTTCGTAGAGGGCCTTATTAAAATTAGGCACAAGCGACACCACGTGATCGGGTTTAGTGTCAAGCCAGTGCTGTTCAAGCTTGCGAACCATCGCCTTGTGACCCATTTTAATCATCGCTTGAAACAGCTTGAGCTCAGTCGAGAGCCCAAGTGTGAGGCCATGGCGCAATCTGAAGTTGTATAAATCTTCTGGCGCACAGCGCATGACTTTATTAAAGTTTGCCTTCGGGTCCAGCACTTCAAACAGATTTACTAGACGCACATTCCAAGGGCGCCTCTCAAATTCAATGGCTTGTTGCAGAGCCAGTGCTGTCGCACGATGACCACCGCCTGCATTGAAGTAGATGAAGTCAATAGTTTTGTTCATTGAAAGGTATCTTCATCCTTTCTTATTACAAGGTCATGACAGCCGTCACCCAAAGAGTTTGCACCTTACTCTGCCTTCAAAAGTGTTAGTACTGCGTGTTAAGGCTTGTGACGCTTCAACTCAAGCTGCAAGAGTTCTTGGTAGGTGTCAGCCTCTTCGACAAACTTGGCAAAACTGTAATGGGTATCTCCGTATTCGTTTTGAGCATTACCTGCTTCTTTAGGAGCATTCGCGTCAAGGGCGATTTGTTGTTGGCGCCAGTCGAGAAATATCTTCAAGACAAAGTTATTCCAGTTGTCTTCAGTCGCATCGCGGGTATTTCCTGAGCAATAAGCTACCCAGCGTTTTTGTACGTTCATCAGTGACCCCTAGCTCTAGGCTGTGAAGCTGATGCTGCGACGCAGCATCTAAGATTCACGCCGTAGATTACTAAGTGAATATGCGTTTTTTATGACACGGCTGCTTTTTGCTAAGTGATCCCGCGCCGAATGTTTGTTCTTGAAGACGACGCCTCGCAACCAGAATCAGGATTTGTGCCAAAACTGATGTGTTGTTATCGTGAGTTCATATGTTTGTCATGGTGCTGCTTCAGAATAGACATCAAATCCGCTGGCTTTATTGCTGCATTGTTTTGTGTTCGACATTATTAAGGGTTCTAACTATGAAAGCTCTGATGAATAAGATATTGCGTGTTGGGTTGTTCAGCCTTGCGTTCTCTTCCACTGTTGCGATGGCGCAGTCTGCGATCTGTTACAACTGTCCGCCCGAGTGGGCAGACTGGGGTTCGCAACTCAAGGCAATCAAGTCTAAAACTGGTATCACCGTACCCCCTGACAATAAAAACTCTGGTCAGTCACTGGCGCAACTTGTTGCTGAAAAGAATAGTCCAGTTGCAGACGTCACATATCTTGGGGTGACCTTTGGTATTCAGGCGGCTGCTGATGGGGTCGTCACGCCCTTTAAGCCTGCGGCCTGGAATGACATACCAGATGCCTTAAAAGACCCCGCAGGTAATTGGTTTACGATTCATTCGGGCACCTTAGGATTTATGGTCAACGTTGACGCCCTGAAAGGCAAGCCTATTCCTAAGTCATGGGCTGACTTACTTAAGCCTGAGTACAAAGGTTTGATTGGTTATTTAGACCCAGCCTCAGCCTTTGTTGGCTATGTGGGGGCAGTGGCGATCAATCAAGCGCGGGGCGGCTCGCTTGATAACTTTGGCCCAGCGATTGAGTATTTCAAAGCATTGAAAAAAAATGAACCGATTGTGCCTAAGCAAACGTCTTATGCACGCGTGTTATCGGGCGAGATTGCGATCTTGCTTGATTACGATTTCAATGCCTATCGCGCAAAGTACAAAGACAAAGCGAATGTGGCTTTTGTGATTCCTGCAGAGGGCACACTAGTGGTGCCTTATGTGATGAGTCTTGTTAATAAAGGCCCGAATGCCGAGAACGGTAAAAAGGTTCTTGATTTTGTTTTGTCAGATGAAGGACAGGCAATTTGGGCCAACGCTTATCTGCGTCCTGTGCGTGCGTCAGCGGTTCCTGCGGACGTGCAAGCGCGCTTTCTACCCGCTGTAGACTATGCACGCGCCAAGACAGTGGATTACGGCCAAATGGCTAAAGTGCAAAAGATGTTTTCTGAACGGTATTTGAAAGACGTGCAATAGCACACTGCTGCGACGACTATCCTCACGACGTGGTAACTATCTCAATGCAACGACTGGCTTGTTTGACGCCAGTCGTTGTTATTTTTTTTGCGTGTTGGTTATTGCCAATGGCGTGGCTGATCGCCTTGCCAGCTCAAAAAGGCTGGGAAACTTACTTTGCGATTTTTACTCATCCTCGCTATTGGCTGAGTCTGGTGAACACAGTCGGGCTATCTTTGCTAGTCACCGTCTTGACACTCGTGCTTGGTAGTTCAGTAGGGATTTTTTTGGCGCGCCAGAAGTTTGTGGGGCGCGGCATCTTACTTTCACTTTTAACCCTGCCCTTGTCATTTCCCGGAGTGATTATTGGCTTTTTTATGATTCTGTTAGGGGGACGTCAGGGGTTGATTGCGGATTTGTCTGAAGCCTTGGGGGCAGGGCGCTTGACGCTGGCCTATGGGTTCCTGGGTCTCTTTCTAGCGTATCTGTATTTTTCACTACCTCGTGCAATTGCAACCTATACGGCCGCCGCGGAGAAAATGGATCTGGCACTTGAAGAAGCTGCCAGAACCTTAGGGGCCACGCGTTATGCAATCGTGCGTGATGTCTGGTTACCAGAACTAGCACCGACAACACTCGCTTGCGCCGCAATCGTGTTTGCAACCTCAATGGGTGCCTTTGGCACGGCCTTTACACTCGCGACCAAGTTTGAAGTATTGCCGATCACTATTTATTCTGAGTTCACAAACTACGCAAACTTTGCGTTAGCAGCGTCGCTTTCGATTGCGCTGGGCTTGGTGACTTGGGTGGTGATGTATGTGGCAAGACGTTATTCAGATTCCGCGACGGTCTTAGGATAACCGATGGCACAGAAGACGCACTCGCCCCATCGGTTTCCCGTTACTTTAGCGCTGCTAACGGCTCTTGTGACGCTGTTTATGCTCACCCCAATGGTTTTATCCATCACGGCTGGTTTAGTGAACAATTATTCTCAAGGTTTAGCCAGCGGGCTAACGACTCGCTGGCTTGAACAAGTGTGGGAGGGCTATGGGGACACGGTGTTGTGGTCGTTGGCGATTGCAAGTGCGTGTGCGCTGATTACCACCGTCGTTGGCGTGCCATGCGCTTATGCCTTAGCCAGAACCCGCTCGCGCTGGGCGCGTGTATTTGAAGAGCTTTTAACTTTGCCTGTGGCGGTACCTGGGCTGGCGACAGGCTTGGCACTGATTTTGGTGTACGGTCAGTTTCGCAGTTTTCGGCAAAGCTTTTTATTTATTTTGGTCGGTCACGTTGTGTTCACCTTACCTTTTGTTGTGCGCACGGTATCGTCAGCTTTCGCAAATCGAGAACTTATCGCAATTGAAGAGGCGGCGCGCACGCTGGGCGCGGGTTTTTCGCGCCGCTTGTTAGGGGTGTTGATCCCCGCAGTGATGCCAGCCATCATCGCCAGTGCATTGATGGTGTTTACCTTATCCGTTGGTGAGTTCAACTTGACTTGGATGTTGCACACCCCCTTAACGCGTACTTTGCCGGTCGGCTTAGCAGACAGTTATGCCTCGATGCGTATCGAGGTGGGCTCTGCCTACACTCTCATTTTTTTTATTGTTGTACTGCCGCTCTTGTGGGGCTTACAAGCGATCGCCAACGAGGTTCAAAAGCGCTATGGAACTTGAACGCACTTCAGTACAAATTAGTCAGTGCGCCAAGACCTATCCCGATGGCACACAGGGATTGTTGTCGTCCTCGCTCGACGTCTTTCCGGGCGAGGTGCTGGCGTTGCTCGGGCCCTCTGGTTGCGGCAAAACGACGCTGTTAAGATTAGTCGCTGGCCTTGAGCGGGTCGATCAGGGGGGCGTGATACGGTTTGGTACACAAGAGGTGACGCATGTGCCCGTCGAGCGGCGTCAAATTGGGATGGTGTTTCAGCATTACGCGCTCTTTCCACAAATGACAGTCCAGGCCAATATTGGTTATGGGTTGAAGCTCAGGGGTGCCAGCGCACAGCAACTCAAGCTGACTGTGGGTGAATTGATTGACTTGGTTCAACTCAGGGGTCTAGAACATAAGCGACCATCAGAGCTGTCCGGTGGGCAGCGCCAACGTGTTGCGCTCGCACGTGCTGTGGCGGTGCGGCCAAAAGTGTTATTGCTTGATGAGCCGCTCACTGCCTTAGATGCCAAGCTAAAAGTGACGCTGCGCGATGAGTTAGCCGATTTGTTGCGCCGTCTTGGTGTGACAACGATTCATGTCACGCATGACCAGCAAGAGGCGTTGGCGATTGCTGATCGTTTAGCGGTGATGCGAAGCGGAAAAATCATTCAAGTGGGTCAGGGCGAAGAGCTCTACCGACATCCTAAGCACACGTTTGTGGCTGAGTTTCTGGGGCGAATCAATCGCTTGCAGCGTACACCCAAAGATATTGCAGATGACACCGTCACACTTGCTCAAACAGCGGTGCCTTGTCCTCGTGGCGCTTGGCCCGAACTATTTGTCAGGCCAGAGGATATTCAATTGAAACCGTTTGCCTCGAGTCAACCCGCAGGGCTGATTACTCACCGTAGTTTTTTAGGCGATCGTATTCATTACCGTTTAGAGGTGGCGGGTCAGGCGGTCTTAGCAGCCGAAGCACATCGCGACAGCCCTTATCTCGTTGGCGAACGCGTCTCATTCACCATTGCCATCGAACACTTTATGCCTTGCGAGAGCGACCAATGAGCACACTCTTTGTACAGTTGACTGATCTGCATATTCGAGAGCCAGGTCGTCTGGCCTATGGCCGCCTCGACACTGCACCCTATTTGCGTCGTGCTGTTCAGACCATTGAACAACTACGTCAAAAACCTCAAGCCGTAGTGTTGACCGGTGATCTGACTGATTTTGGTCGGCCCGCCGAGTACGCCCACTTGCGTGAGTGTCTGACCCCGTTAACCGTGCCGTATTACTTGTTACCAGGCAATCACGATGATGCGACACAAATGCGCGCAGCATTTCCTGAGCATACATACTTAGGTGACTCAGGTTATGTGCAATACACTGTGCAGTTGGGGCCTGTGCGCTTGATTACACTCGACACCACGGTTGCCCAACAAAGCCACGGGGCTCTTTGCGCTAAACGTTTGGCTTGGCTTGAAGATACGCTGAACGACTCGCGTCATATGCCGGTCGTCATTGCGATGCATCATCCGCCGTTCAAGACACTCATCGGTCACATGGATAAGATTGGGCTGCTGCAGGGCGCGAAAGAACTTGAAGCTCTTGTCGCAAAGTATTCAAACATTGAACGCGTCATTTGCGGTCATTTGCATCGCGCGATTGATGTACGGTTCGGTTCGACGATCGCTTCGACCTCGCCAGCGCCGGCTCATCAAGTTGCCTTAGATCTTGATCCCGAAGCCGCTTCGCAATGGATCCTTGAGCCGGGTGGTTTTAAAGTGCACGCTTGGGACGTTGAACGTGGTTTGGTCTCACATCAGATGCCTTGTGGCACCTTTGAGGGGCCTTACCCGTTTCATGACGGCGGCAAGCTGATTGATTGAGTGTACAGTTGCGTTCTTTAGTGCGAGTGACGGGGCAGGGGCGCAGGGCGCCTGGGTGGGCAGATTGTCTTGGTCCGCTTTGCGGACTACCCTCAAGTTGCTTGTCTGAACGGCGGCGACCCAAACTCGCTTCGCTCAAACAAGGGTCGCCTTCATCCGTCCAGCCTGCGCAACTTTCGGCAAGACAAGACAGCCCACCCAGGCGCCCTGCGCCCCTGCCCCGTCACTCGCGAGCACGACAATGCGTCTGGATGCCTTGCGCCTCTGTCTCGTAAGCTTCGAAGACCAGCAGACTCGCTTAGAACGACAGCGTCTGGCCCTCAGTCATCGGGAATACCTTGACCGAACTGCCCTTCATCGCCGCTTGAAACTCAGCCAACGTACCAGGTGTCAAAGGGTTTGAGTTGTAATGCATCGGGATCACCATCTTGGGCTTGATCCACGTATTCAACGCAAACGCAGCGTCTTCAGGATCCATCGTGAAGTTGCCACCGATTGGAATTAACACCAGATCAGGTTTGTAGTGCTCGCCGATGAATTTCATGTCACCAAACAAGCCTGTATCACCCATGTGCCAGATTTTGAAGCCGTTTTCGAGCTCGATGATGTAACCCATTGCTTCACCAGCTGGGTGCGATTCGTTTTTGCTCGTGAGCGGATTGTTCCAGACGATCAAAGAAGAATGCTCGGCCTTAACCGCGGTTACCTTGATGCCAGGCGCCGGTTTGACGTTACCCGACTTATTAAAACGATGCCCTAAGTCTGCAGGGATCATGCCAAGCGTAATCAATGGCGTCACCATATCAGCAGGGCCATACAGTTTGGTCTTGTTCAAAATCGCTAGCGCGGGTGCGTCGCCCAAATGATCAACGTGTGCGTGTGTCACCAGCAAGATATCAATTTTGCCTAGCGCCGCGAGATCAGCTTTGTAGTTAGCTGGCGCTTTAGGGCCTCCTTTGATCCAAGGGTCAACCACAAGCAGTTTGCCACCTGGGGTAATGATACGAAAGCCAGCTTGGCCCAGCCATTGCATTTCAACCTTAGTACCTGCTGCAGCAGTTGTGGCCGCAGGCGCAGCAGTTTGCGCCACAGCAAGCGAACCAACTAAGAGCGATGCAACTGTCAACGCGACGGCACAAGGTGTTTGTAAGAATTTGCTAATCTTCATGTCAGTCTCTCTTTATAAGTTGACGGCCAACGAGTTCACTACAATTACGGCGACACAGAAACGAACAGCCTGTCTTAGGCTCGGGTCGAAAGACTTTTACGCTTTTCAAGCCAGGCATTGAGTTCGCCTACCAAGCCACGTCTAAAGGCAAGTACACAAATCACAAAAATCAGACCGATCACAATGGTGACAGATTCGCCTAAACGTTGAAACCACTCAACGCCCGTGAGTTTAGCCACGGCAGAACCAAAATCACCGACTTTGTTTTCAAGCAGCACCACAATAAAAGCGCCAATAACAGGGCCGACTAAGGTGCCCATGCCACCGATCAGCGTCATTAAGATCACCAAGCCCGACATCTGCCAAGTCGCATCTGACAGGGTTGCCGACACAAAAATCAGCATCTTGGCCGAACCCGCTAAGCCCGCCAGTAGCGCTGATAATACAAAGGCTAAGAGTTTAAAGCGCTCGACATCGTAGCCAAGGGATATGGCGCGTGGTTCATTTTCGCGAATGGCTTTGAGTACCTGACCGAAGGGCGAATGTACCGTGCGCCAAATGATGAGATATCCCACGATAAAAATTACCATCACAACGTAGTACAAATTGAGATCGCTTTTAAGATCAATCAAGCCAAACAAGGTACCGCGCGGCACGCCTTGCAGACCATCTTCACCACCCGTGAATTTGGCTTGGAGAAAAAAGAAGTAGACCATTTGTGAGAGCGCCATCGTGATCATCGCAAAGTAGATGCCACTTCGGCGAATCGCCAACGCGCCCATGACAACGCCCATTACGCCAGCAATCGCCACACCGTACAGAATACCGAGTTCAGGCGAAAATCCCCAGGCTTTGATGGCATGCCCTGAGGCATACGCGGCACCACCTAAAAAGGCTGCGTGCCCAAACGACAGCAAGCCTGTATAGCCCAGCAGCAAATTGAAGGCACACGCAAATAGGGCGTAGCACATGATTTTCATGGCAAAGATCGGATAGATCCCGAGCACGGGAATCGCTGCCAGAAATACAACAAACAAAATATAACCAAGCGCTTGACGATTCATTTTTCTTTTCCAAACAGACCTGCTGGACGCAGCAACAACACGATCGCCATGATGATGAACACCACCGTGCTTGAGGCCTCAGGCCAAAATACTTTAGTCAAACCTTCGATCAAACCCAGGCCAAGGCCAGTCACAATCGCACCTAGAATGGAACCCATCCCACCGATCACAACCACAGCAAACACCACAACGATCAGGTTTGAGCCCATCAGCGGAGAAATCTGCAAAATCGGGGCAGCCAACACACCCGCGAACCCAGCAAGTGCCACGCCAAAGGCGTAGGTGAGTGTGATCATTAAGGGCACATTCACGCCAAAAGCTTCAACAAGCCTGGGGTTTTCAGTGCCGGCGCGCAAGAGGGCACCCAAGCGGGTTCGTTCAATCACAAACCAGGTTGCAAAACACACCACCAACGAGGCAACTACGACCCAGGCACGATAGTTCGGTAGCACCATGAAGCCTAGGTTAGTGGCGCCGCGCAAGGCTTCGGGTGTTGAGTAGGGTTGTCCAGAGACGCCATAGAAGCTGCGAAACAGACCTTCCATTAACAGAGTAATGCCAAAGGTGAGCAGCAGACCATACAAATGATCAAGCTTATAAAGATGCTTGAGTAAAACCTTTTCGATCACGATGCCAAACAGACCCACAATCACGGGCGCAAGTGCCAGCATGACCCAGTAGCTCAGGCCAAAATAAGACATGCCCATCCAGGCTAAAAAGGCGCCAAACATGTACAACGCGCCGTGCGCGAAGTTAATGACGTTCAGCAAGCCGAAAATCACCGCCAGACCAAGAGACAAAATGGCGTAAAAAGAACCGTTCACTAAGCCCAGCAAGAGCTGGCCCAGAAACGCTTGAAGAGGTATGCCGAAAATAGTGATCATTGTGAATCAGAACGCCAAGGGTGCAGAGTCAACAAAATAAACCTTCGTGGCGCCAGAGCGCCACGAAGGTTTGATTGTGCTTACTTCTTGATAAGTTTGCAGGTAGATTCAGCAAGCGTGGTGAAGACAGACTCACCAGGCAACACTGCGATTTGCTTGTAATAATCCCAAGGGCCTTTTGATTCAGAAGGTTTCTTGACTTCCATCAAAAACATATCGTGAATCATACGACCGTCTTCGCGCACGTAGCCATTTTTGGCAAACATGTCGTTGACCTTGTTGGACTTCATCCACTTCATCACGGTATCGCCGTCGTCGCTACCGGTCGCCTTCACTGCGTTCAAATAAAACGAAACGGCAGAGTAGTCGCCTGCCTGAATCATCGAAGGCTTACGCTTAACCTTCGCTTCGAACTTAGCCGACCAAGCACGAGTTTCGTCGTTTTGATCCCAGTACCAGCCGTCAGTGAACTGCATGCCTTGGGTGACATTCAAACCTAGCGAGTGAATATCGTTAATGAAAATCAGCAAGCCGGCAAGTTTCATGGTTTTGCCGATACCGAATTCATTTGCGGCTTTGATCGAATTGATCGTGTCGCCACCAGCGTTCGCTAAGCCTAAGATTTGAGCCTTTGAGCTTTGCGCTTGCAATAAAAACGATGAAAAGTCTGAAGAATTCAAGGGGGCGCGAACTTGGCCTTTGATTTCACCGCCAGCGGCTTTCACCACGTTTGCAGTGTCACGCTCAAGTGCATGGCCAAAAGCGTAATCAGCAGTTAAGAAATACCATGATTTGCCGCCGGCCTTCACGATCGCCGAACCCGTACCGCGCGCGAGCGCGACGGTGTCATACGCCCAATGAACGGTGTAGGGTGTGCATTGTGAGCCAGTCAGGTCTGAGGCTGCAGCACCAATCGCCATAAAGACTTTTTTCTTTTCGGCAGCGATACCGGCTAACGCCAAATTGACACCAGAGTTGGTACCACCAATCAGCATATCGATTTTTTGTTGATCGAACCATTCGCGCGCCTTGGCCGCAGCGACGTCGGCTTTGTTCTGATGGTCAGCAAACAGTAGTTCGATTTTTTTGCCATTGATTTGGCCGCCCGCATCAGCGATGGCCATACGCACCGCTTCGATGCCGCCAGGGCCATCGATATCAGAGTAGACGCTTGCCATGTCGGTCACAAAACCGATCCGAATCACATCATCAGAAATGTTGGCGAAAGCAGGTTGTGCAACGAGGCCAAAACCGGCCAACATCAGTGAGGCACTAAGAGTGCGAAGTTTCATTTAGTTCTCCGAAATATTGCGACACGCAACGATAAAAGATTAGACGCCTGACTGCAAAGACGCCATCATACAAGTCAAATAGCGACTAAACGCCTAGCAACTCTGTCAAAACAGCTTGCTTAGACTGCAACTCGACGGCGTCAAAATGCTCGACGATTTGACCATGTTCTACAACATAAAAACGGTCTGCCAAGGGGGCAGCAAAACGAAAATTCTGCTCGACCATCACAATGGTGTAGCCCTTGGCCTTCAGCATCTTGATCATGCGACCTAAAGCCTGCACAATCACTGGCGCAAGACCTTCAGAAATCTCGTCGAGTAACAAGAGATTGGCGCCGGTGCGCAAGATACGGGCTACAGCTAGCATCTGTTGTTCGCCACCCGATAAGCGTGTGCCGGGTGAGTTGCGGCGCTCAAGCAGATTGGGAAACATTTCGTAAATTTCGGCCAGCGACATCCCGCCGCCCAAGGCCCCAACCGGTGGGGGTAGTAGCAGATTTTCTTCACAAGATAAGCTCGCAAAGATACCGCGCTCTTCGGGGCAATAGCCCAAGCCAAGCTTGGCAATTTTGAACGTTGGCATGTCAATCGCTTCGACACCACCGATGCGTACCGAGCCGGTGCGTGCGCCCGTAAGCCCTAGAATCGCCCGCAACGTGGTGGTGCGTCCGGCACCATTGCGGCCTAACAAGGTGACGACTTCGCCTTTGTGTACGGTCAGATCGATGCCATGCAAAATGTGCGATTCGCCATACCAAGCGTTTAGACCTTTGATTTCAAGTGCAACGGCGCTCATGCGTGTGCTCCGGCGAGTTCGCCTTCGGTGGTGCCCATATAGGCTTCCATCACCAGGGGGTCTTTTGAAACGTGGGCGTAGTTGCCTTCGGCTAATACTGCGCCGCGCGCCAACACTGTGATGGTGTCTGCGATAGAAGATACAACATTCATGTTGTGCTCAACCATCAGGATGGTGCGACCAACACTGACGCGCTTGATCAACTGGGTAACCCGATCAACGTCTTCGTGGCCCATGCCCTGCGTGGGTTCGTCCAGCAACATCAACTCGGGCTCCATGGCCAAGGTTGTGGCGATTTCGAGCGCGCGCTTGCGCCCATAGGGCAGGCTAGCAGTGATTTCGTTTGTAAAACTTCCTAAGTCGACTTGTTCAAGCAGCGCTTGAGCACGCTCGTTCAGTTCGTTCAACCGGTTTTCACTTTTCCAGAAGTGAAATGACATGCCAGTTTGGCGTTGCAAACCAATGCGTACATTTTCAAGCACGGTTAAGTGCGGAAACACCGCTGAAATTTGAAACGAGCGAATGATGCCGCGGCGTGCAATCTGAGCGGGCCGGTCGCCCGTGATGTCGACACCATTAAACTGAATCTTGCCGTGTGTTGGTGGCAAAAATTTAGTTAACAAATGAAAACAGGTGGTCTTGCCAGCACCATTGGGGCCGATCAAGGCGTGAATCTGACCTCGCTGCACACTGAGCGATACGTCGTTGACCGCCACAAAGCCTTTGAACTCCTTGGTGAGATTGGTTGTCTCAAGGATGATGTCTTTCATGCGTATCTTTGCGAATAGAGAATTTTTGAATGCGAACGAGCATTATGACGCATGTGCAGCAAAAGCTGAATGGGGGTTTGTCATAGGTGGCGTTACTCTTAGTAATTACCCTTAAGTGTCAGCGTGGTCGCCCGCTAGTGTGCCTTTGGGTGACCAGTCTCGTTGAGAGTTGTGAGGCTTAGGTTTTAGTTTTGGGTCGGTATTCACACAAATCGGCAATTCCGCATTGCGGGCATTTGGGGGTGCGTGCTACGCAGATATAACGTCCGTGCAAGATCAACCAATGATGCACGTTGAGTTTGAACTCGTCGGGTACAAATTTTTCGAGGCCCTTTTCAACCGCAACGACATCCTTGCCCGGTGCGATTTTTGTTCGGTTTGACACCCTAAAAATATGAGTGTCGACAGCAATGGTGGGTTGGCCAAAGGCTGTATTCAACACCACGTTGGCTGTTTTACGACCAACCCCAGGCAAGGCCTCAAGGGCTTCACGAGTTTGCGGAACCTTCCCCTTGTGCTGGTCAAGCAAAATCTGACAAGTTGCCAGTGCGTTTTTTGCTTTGGTTTTATACAAACCGATCGTCTTGATATAGTCGGCGAGCTTGGCCTCACCCAAGTCAAGCAGGCCCTTAGGCGTACCGTGCTTAGGAAAAAATTTTCGAGTCGCCAGATTGACAGCTTTATCAGTTGTTTGAGCTGACAGCAGAACAGCAATCAGCAATTGAAAATCGCTTTTGTATTCGAGCTCGGTGGTGGGCTGCGGATTGGCTGCCCGCATGCGGCTAAAAATCTCGCGTCGCTTTTCTGGGTTCATAGTCTTGGACTGTACGTTATTCAGGAGCTGGCTGGAGTATGTGTCTCAGTGGGCTGAGAGGCTAATGCTGTTCAGTGGTTCAGTACTCAAGCTCGCTCAGTGATTATGGGTTAGCCCGAGCTGCTCGTCGTGCACGTGCGCGTGCCAGAGCTTGTGCAATGGCCTGCTGCTTATCTGAGTGGCCAGACGCGGTGGCTTCTGTTGTTGAAACCGCTGGCGACATACTCGCGTCAGCTTTTCCCAGCGCTGGCGACTGTCTGAGCGACTCAGGTCGTTGGGCGAGGCGTCGTGCTCGCGCCTCAAATTGTGCGCGGGCACGCGCCGCGTCTTGCGGGGTCCAAGTTCGTGTCGGTGTGACTGGCACCATTGAGATGCAATCCACAGGGCAGGGGGCCACACAGAGGTCACAGCCTGTGCATTGCTCAGGCAAAACAGTGTGCATCAGTTTTGAGGCACCAATAATGGCATCAACGGGGCAGGCCTGAATACAGAGGGTGCAACCGATGCAAAACTGTTCATCAATGACCGCAACCTGAAGTGCCTGATGCGTGCCGCAATCCGAGTCTAGTGCAACAACGGGTCGCTTGAGCAAGTGGGCCAAGGCGACGATACCCTCGTGACCGCCAGGAGGGCAACGGTTAATTGCAACCCCCTCTAAGGCAATGGCCTGAGCGTAAGGTTCGCAGCCTTGATAGCCGCATTTGGTGCATTGCGTTTGCGGCAACAGGGCATTGATGCGTTGAGAAAGCATAGTTATTCTGCAAGTGAAATCAGGCAGCCTGGTGGGTTGCCTGATAGATGTTCCTTCTCAGAAGGACCTCGTCTAGTATTTGCGAACGAACTCGGCGATTTGGGGGCAGATGGTCGTACGCCAGCGGCGTCCGGCAAAAATCCCGTAATGACCACATTCAGGCGCGGTGTAATGCTGTTTGCGCTTAGTCGGAATCCCTGAACACAAATCTTGAGCGGCGCGTGTTTGCCCCTCACCTGAAATGTCGTCAAGCTCACCTTCAATCGTAAATAAGGCTACGGTTTTAATATCACTTGGGGTGACCAGTTGGCCATCGATCTCCCAGGTGCCATTGGGTAAGGCGAACTCTTGAAACACGGTACGAATCGTATCCAGATAGAACTCTTCTGACATATCGAGTACAGCGTTGTATTCGTTGTAAAACCTGCGGTGTGCCTCGGCGTCTTCGTCGTCACCGCGAAGCAAGTCAAGGTAGAAATCATAGTGCGATTTCACGTGACGGTCAGGGTTCATCGACATAAAGCCAGCGTGCTGCAAAAAGCCGGGGTAGACGCGACGACCTGCGCCGGGATACTGCGCAGGCACGGTATGAATCAGCTTTTGTTCGAACCACTCAAACGGCTTGGTGGTTGCCAGACGATTGACTTGGGTCGGTGAGCAGCGCGGGTCGATCGGGCCTCCCATCATCGTCATGGTGCGGGGCAGACAGGGGTCTTTATTGGTCGCCATGAGTGAAACGGCAGCCAAGGCTGGCACTGTGGGCTGGCACACCGACATCAGGTGCACGTCGGGGCCTAAGTGACGTATAAATTGTTGCAGATACCGAACATAATCGTTCAGACTAAAGGCACCCTTCGACAGGGGTACCATGCGCGCATCGGTCCAGTCGGTGAGGTAGATTTCGTGGTTAGGCAGTAGGGCACGAACCGTATCACGCAACAGCGTCGCATGATGCCCAGACATTGGTGCAACGAGCAAGATGGTTGGATCGGCTTTACGTGCTTTAGCGGGCAGATCGCGCGTAAAGTGCAGCAAATTACAGAACGGAAGCGCCAAGGACACTTCTTGATCAACCGCAACTGACTTGCCGTCGATTTCGGTAGTCGGAATCCCCCAAGTGGGTTTTTCGTAAGATTTACCCAAGCGGTAAATGAGTTCGTAACTGGCGGCGACTTGTCTGGCTAGCGGAGTGTAGGCAAAAGGGCTTGCTGCATGCGTGAATAACTTGGCGCTGACTTCACTGAAGTGGGTGAGCGGTGCCACGAGGGCGCGCTGCATTTCATGCATTTGATAAAGCATTGAGCGAATCCAGTTGTGTGCTTGAGGCTCTGATTATCACCCAATCTGAGAGACACACCACCGATTTGAGGAGTTTTTTATTGCAATGCAGCAAAATGTCGTATTGGTGCGACGTGTCGGCTGGCTTTGCCGTTGTTACCAGTAGTTTTCGACTGCCAAATTGCCAGCCACGCCGCGTCTACCCGCTGCAAACCCACGTTCGCTGAGCAGGCTACGCATATCTGTGACCATCGCTGGATTGCCGCATAGCATCACTCTGGCTTGATTTGGGTCAAGCGACAGGCCCGCCCGTTGCTCAAGCTCGCCAGAGCTCAGCAGGGTGGTGAGCCGAGCGGGTGCGAGGCTCGTTGCACGCAACGAGGGTGATAACTGTTGTGTAAGGGGCTCTTGTGTGGTGATGGGTAAGTAGGTCAATTGCCCGGCGTGCTGTTGCATCAAAGATAAAACCTCGTCGCGGTAGGCGAGTTCGAAGGCATGACGTACGCCATGCACTAAAACAATACGCTTGAAGCGCTTAAACGTTGCGGGGTCGCGAAGCATGGATAAATAGGCCGAGAGCCCTGTACCCGTTGCAAGTAGCCATAAATCTTCACCATCGACAAACGAGTCTAGGGTCAGAAAGCCAAAGACGGTGTTGTTCACCCACAGCGCATCGCCTACGCGCAATCGTGCCAAAGGCGGGCTGAATTTACCGTCGGGCACGACCACAGAATAAAACTCTAGTTCGTTTTCGTTTGGGGCAGACACCATTGAATAGGCGCGCCATTCATTGGGTGTTTCGGGAGCGGCAGGGTCTAGGGCGAGCCCAAGCCTGGCAAACTGACCCGGTACAAACTTAAAGCCGGGTGGACGGGTGACAGTGAGTGAGAAAAGTTTTTCAGTTGCCCAAGCCGTTTTATGGGTAACGGTTTGCTTGGTGTAGCGAGGGGCGACGACCGGTGGTTGAGTCATTGCGGCGCGCGTGCAAGCGAGTAGGCGCGGGTCAATTACCGCTCAAGGTGCTTAAGTTTGTCGGGTACGTCAAGCCAATCATCGGCGTCAGGCAGGCCGCCTTTACTGCGACTAATGCTCGCAAAAAGTGGCGATAACTCGGCATTGAGCGCAATAAATTTCATTTGATCTTGAGGAACGTCTTCTTCAGCAAAAATGGCATTCGCAGGGCATTCAGGAATACAAACGGCGCAGTCGATGCATTCGTCGGGGTCGATCACTAAAAAATTAGGGCCTTCACGAAAACAATCGACCGGACAGACGTCAACACAGTCAGTAAATTTGCACATGATACAGTTTTCAGTCACTACGTGCGTCATATCGTTTACCAAGAAGCGTTTATGTAAAAAAGTATTTTACCTAAACCGTCTCTCTTGTGTCGGGATACCCGTTTTATCAACGCTGTCTGTGCTAAGGTTTTAGGTAAGTTAGAGCGTCATTTTATTTTATTAGGTTGGGACACGAATGGTTATCAAATCGCTGCTTGATACGGATCTGTATAAATTCACCATGATGCAGGTGGTTTTGCATCATTTTCCGGCTGCGCAGGTTGAATATCGCTATAAGTGCCGCACGCAAGGGGTCAATCTACGTCCTTATCTTGACGAAATTCGTCAAGAAATCCATGCGTTGTGCCAGTTGCGTTTTGAGCCAGCCGAACTCGACTATCTTAAAAGCCTGCGTTTTATCAAAAGTGATTTTATTGACTTTTTAGGTCTGTTTCACTTGCCCGAGAAATGCATCGAGGTGTCGGAGGGTGAGTTGCCTGGTGAGATCGCCATCTCAGTCAAAGGCTCCTGGCTTCACACGATCCTATTTGAAATCCCTGTGTTGGCGATTGTCAACGAGGTGTATTTTCGTAATGTATGCAAAGACCCCGACTGGGCTGAAGGTCGAAAGCGCCTGCAAACTAAGATGAAGTTGGTGCTTGACGCTACCGATCTGGCTGAATTTCGTGTTGCCGAATACGGCACGCGCAGGCGTTTTTCGCACGTCTGGCACGAAGAAGTCGTGACGACAATGAAGGCCCAGATGGGCGAACACTTTGCCGGAACCAGCAATGTTTGGTTTGCGATGAAACATGGCGTGTTGCCGCTTGGCACGATGGCGCACGAATACTTGCAGGCCTGCCAGGCGTTAGGGCCACGGTTGCGCGACTCGCAGGTGTTCGCCCTTGAGACTTGGGCGAAAGAGTACCGAGGCGATTTGGGGATTGCGCTGTCGGATGTGTATGGGCTCGAGGCTTTTTTACGCGATTTCGATATGTATTTTTGCAAATTATTTGATGGGGCACGTCACGACTCGGGTGACCCCTTTGATTGGGGTGAGCGCATGATTGCGCACTACGCCGCCAATCGTGTTGATGCACGCACTAAGACCCTGGTTTTTTCGGATGCGTTAACATTTCCACGCGCCATTGAGTTGACGCGTCGTTTTGCTGGGCGTTGCCGCACAGCCTTTGGCATTGGCACGAACCTGACCAACGATTTGGGCCACGAGCCGTTGCAAATTGTCATGAAAATGATTCGCTGTAACGGGCAACCTGTGGCGAAAGTCTCAGATGCACCCGAAAAAACGATGTGTGACGATAAAGCGTACTTGGCGTATTTGCGTCAGGTGTTTGAACTTCCTGCGGCCTAATTGATTCAAGGATTTTTATGAGTAACATTCACCGAGTAAACGTTGGTAAGCGCTTGTCTGACATGGCCGTGCATAACGGCGTCGCCTATTTGGCGGGTCAAGTCGCAGATGACACCACCCAAGACATCACCGGTCAAACTGGACAAATTTTGGCTGTGATCGATAAGTTGCTAGCCACAGCAGGGACCGATAAAACTCGTATCTTGATGGCACAGATTTTTGTGGCCAATATGAAAGAGTTTGACGGCATGAACAAAGCTTGGGATGCCTGGGTGGCCGAGGGCAATGCCCCACCGCGCGCGACCATCGAAGCCCGTTTGGCAAGTGCCGATTACAAAGTTGAAATTGTCGTCACTGCCGCGGTGTGAGGGTGAATCGCTGAATGGTTTACGTTGTCTAAGGTCTCTACAGCAGATCTTCATACATTGATCAGCGGCTTAGTGCCCGCTGATGAGTCTTTGTTGCAGCGTGCGCTCGATTGGGTAACGCCTTTACTGTCTGAACAAGTGACGGGCGGTGGCGAAACCTTATTGGCGCATGCTCTTGGCTCAGCCCAAATTTTGGCAGCCATGCAAGCCGATGCAGCTACGCGTGTCGCGGCCTTACTGATGTTTATCGCTGAGCCTACCGAGACTGCGGGGTTGAAGTCTCAAGGGTCGAATACGGTTGCCGATCTGTTTGGCCACGAGATTGCCCAGTTAGTGCGAGGTACCCATGCGTTGTCACGCTTAGGTTCGTTGGCCAGTGGTGCAAGTGCTGGTGCACTGGATTCGACCGATCAAAAAGAAATGTTACGCAAAATGCTATTGGCGATGGCTGCCGATTTGCGCATTGTGTTGATTCGTCTCGCTTCGCGCTTACAGACACTGCGCTGGCTTGCAGCAGAAAAACGCCCGTGTGATCCGATGCTCGCGCGCGAGACACTTGATTTGTACACGCCACTAGCCAATCGTTTGGGGATTTGGCAGATTAAGTGGGAGATGGAAGACCTAGCCTTTCGTTTCACTGATCCCCAGCGATACAAAGACATTGCAAAATTGCTCGAAGAGAAACGCATTGAGCGTGAGCAATTTATTGCACAGACGATTGAGCAATTGGCGCAGGGGCTCGCTGCACGAGGGATCGTCTCTGAGGTGTCAGGTCGGCCTAAGCACATTTACAGTATCCATAACAAAATGCGAGCTAAGCAGCTTGCTTTTAGCGAGTTGTATGACGTACGTGCCTTACGGATCATTGTTCAAGATGAGCGCGAGTGTTATGCCGCGCTTGGGTTTGTACACGAGCAATGGGAGCCGGTATCAGACGAGTTTGATGACTATATTTCGCGTCCCAAACCGAACGGCTATAAATCTTTGCACACGGTGGTTGCCGATGCGGCGGGTCGTCCTTTTGAGGTGCAGATTCGCACCCGGGCGATGCACGAGTTTGCTGAGTTTGGCATGGCTGCGCATTGGCGCTATAAAGAAGTGGGGGGGCGCACTGGACAGTCGGCGACGGGGCAGGCCCCTGCAGTGGCTGCATACGATCGGCAACTTGCCTGGATGCGGCAGCTCTTAGCCTGGAACACAGAGGCAGGTGCTCAGTCGGACGAACCACAACCCAGCAAGCCGCGTCGAGTCACACAAGATCGTATTTATGTGTTGTCGCCGCAGGCGCGTGTGATTGAGTTGCCGATTGGCGCGACGCCAGTAGATTTTGCTTATCACTTGCACTCAGACTTAGGGCATCGCTGCCGCGGCGCACGGGTAGACGGGCAAATGGTGCCCCTCAGTACGCAGCTTCAAACCGGTCAAACGGTCGATATCGTGACCACAAAATCTGGTGGGCCGTCGCGCGACTGGCTGAACCCCCAACTGGGCTTCTTGGCAAGCCCGCGCGCGCGCGCCAAAGTACGCGCTTGGTTTAACGCGATTGAATTGGCTCAGCGTACCACGCAGGGTCAGGCATTGGTCGAAAAAGAGCTGCAGCGGCTCGGTAGAACGGCGATCAATCTCGAGCAACTGGCCCAACAGCTTGGTTTTGCGCGAGCGGATGATCTTTACGTGGCGGCAGCAAAAGAAGAGTTTAGTTTGCGCCAAATCGATGCCGTGTTGCAACCTGTCGCGCCGGAGCCTGAGTTACGTGTTGAAGATTTGATGGCGCAGGCACTGCGTGCAGAAAGCAACAGTTCGTCTGGTAAAGGCAGCGTGCTGGTGGTTGGCGTGGGGTCGTTGCTCACACAGTTGGCGCGCTGTTGCCGCCCGGCACCGCCCGATGCGATCCAAGGGTTTGTCACGCGAGGGCGTGGGGTGTCGATCCATCGTTCAGCGTGTTCGACCTTTGCCGATTTAAGCAAGCATCAACCCGAACGCGTCATCGAAGTCGCTTGGTCTGAGGGCACGCCTGGGTCGGTCTATCCGGTCGAGGTCATCATTCAGGCGCAGGATCGCTCTGGTTTACTGAGAGACTTGTCCGAGGTATTCGCACGTTTACGTTTGAACGTGATTGCCGTCAATACTCAGACCAAGGCATCGATCGCCTACATGGCCTTTACCGTTGAAATTCGCGATGGTAACGATCTGCAATACGCACTCAGCGCGTTGGGTGAGGTGTCGGGTGTGTTTTTAGCGCGCCGTCGTTAGCCAAAAATGCGTTTGAGCGTGAGGTTTACTGCGTTTTTTTACGCCTCAGACTGCTAAACTAAGGACTTTGGCGCTAAATCTATCCCAGTGCCCCGTTGGGCATGTGTGGTGGCGCAAAACGCGTTGGGCATATGGTTGCCCGCGCAGCTTGGTTTGATCCGGAGATCTGATCTTGAAACCTTATGATTTTCCTGACGCAAAAGGTCATTTTGGCCCTTACGGTGGCGTGTTTGCGGCCGAAACCCTGATGCAGGCAATTGAAGAGTTGCGCTTGTCTTACGAAAAGTATCGTAATGACCCTGATTTTGTGGCTGAGTTTGAATACGAACTGAAGCACTTTGTTGGTCGTCCCACGCCGGTGTATCACGCGCGCCGTTGGTCAGAAGAACTGGGTGGTGCGCAAATCTGGTTTAAGCGCGAAGACCTCAACCACACTGGCGCCCATAAAATCAACAACAGCCTGGGTCAGGCTCTGTTGGCGCGCCGGATGGGAAAAAAACGCATCATCGCTGAAACCGGTGCCGGTCAACATGGTGTCGCTACCGCTACGGTGTGCGCTCGCTACGGGATGGAATGTGTGGTCTACATGGGCATCGAAGACGTCAAGCGTCAATCGCCCAACGTGTTTCGCATGAAGTTGCTTGGGGCAACGGTGGTGCCTGTGACCTCGGGTTCACGCACACTCAAAGACGCTTTGAATGAGGCGATGCGCGACTGGGTCACGAACGTTGACAACACGTTCTACATCATCGGTACGGTTGCGGGTCCTCATCCCTATCCTATGATGGTAAGAAATTTTCACTCAGTGATCGGTAAAGAATCGATTGAGCAAATGCCGTTGTATGCAGGTAAGCAGCCGGATTACGTGTTGGCTTGCGTCGGTGGCGGTTCAAACGCTATGGGCATTTTTCACCCCTACATTCCTTTCGAGCAGACGAAGTTGATTGGTGTCGAGGCCGCCGGCGAGGGTGTTGAGAGCGGCAAGCACTCTGCAACGCTGACTGCCGGCAAGGTTGGCGTGTTGCATGGCAATCGCACGTATGTGCTGCAAGATGAAAATGGTCAGGTTGCCGAAACCCATTCGGTGTCAGCAGGTCTTGACTACCCAGGTGTCGGCCCCGAGCACGCCTGGCTGAAGGATAGCGGTCGTGCGTCGTATGTTAGCGTCACCGACGACGAAGCACTCAAGTATTTTCATCATTGCTGTCGCATCGAGGGCATCATCCCTGCGCTCGAAACGTCCCACGCGCTGGCGTATGCGGCCAAGTTGGCGCCTACGTTGTCTAAAGACAAGGTGATCCTGATTAATTTGTCAGGTCGTGGCGACAAAGATATCAACACTGTGGCGCAGCGCGCTGGCATGGTGCTTTAAAGGTTTTTATATTCATGACTCAATACCCAGATCGCATCGCAGCTGCTTTTGCCCGTGCTACTGAGCAAAAGCGCGCAGCGCTTGTTCCTTACATTGCGGCCGGTAACCCGTTACCTGCCACGACGGTCCCGCTGATGCACGCTCTGGTCAAAGCGGGGGCTGATGTCATCGAACTTGGGATTCCGTTTTCAGACCCAATGGCTGATGGCCCAATTATTCAGCGTGCCGCCGAGCATGCCATCGCACAGGGTGTCGGGTTGAAACACGTGTTGGCGATGGTGGCTGAATTTAGGTCAACCGATCAGCAAACGCCTATCGTTTTGATGGGTTATGCCAATCCGATCGAAAGTATGGGTCAAAAACAATTCGCCGAGCAAGCGCAGCTTGCTGGTGTGGATGGTTTGTTAACGGTGGATTACCCCCCCGAAGAGATTGGTGAGTTTGTTCAGATGCTTGAGCAACACCGCATTGCTCCGATCTTTTTGTTGGCGCCCACGTCGACAGAAGAACGTATTCGCGCTGTGGGTCAGATCGCTCGTGGATATGTGTATTACGTTTCACTCAATGGCGTGACTGGTGCAGGCAATCTTGACACCACAGATGTCGCGACTCGCTTACAGCGCATTCGTCAGCATGTCTCATTGCCGGTTGGTGTCGGTTTTGGTATTAGTGACGCCCAAAGCGCACAAAAAATCAGTCTTGTGGCCGATGCAGTTGTGATCGGCAGCAAGTTGATCGATACCATGACTAAAGCCTGCGCAGGGCTGCCCCTTGAACAGCAGTCACAAGCTGCTATCGACGCCGGTGCGACGTGGTTGGCTGGGATTCGTCAAGCGATTGAGGTCGCCAGGTTGCCCTCGGGCGCAAGTGAGCACACTCGTGTTGCAGGCGCTCAGGCAACCGGAAACCAAGCATGAGTTGGCTAGGTAAATTATTACCCCCTCGTATTAACAAAACGGTTAATACGACCACTACACCAACCAAGCGAGTCCCTGAGGGGGTTTGGCTTAAGTGCCCTGCTTGCGAAGCTGTTCTGTATAACGAAGATCTGGCCGCTAATTTACACGTTTGTCCCAAGTGCGATCATCACATGCGTCTGGGTGCGCGCGCCCGCATTGAGTCGCTGCTCGATATCGAAGGTCGGGTCGAGATCGGGTCTAACACGCGCTCAATGGATCCGCTCAAATTCAAAGATTCACGCAAGTACCCTGAGCGTATCCAAGAGGCCGTGCGTCAAACCGGTGAAAGCGATGCGTTGATTGTGACCAGCGGCAGTATTCATAGCGTGGCTTGCGTGTTGGCCTGCTTTGAGTTTGAGTTCATGGGTGGCTCGATGGGGTCGGTGGTGGGTGAGCGCTTTGTGCAAGGGGTGCAGGCGGCAATTGCTCAAAAAGTCCCCTTTATTTGCGTCGCTGCTTCTGGTGGCGCGCGTATGCAAGAAAGTTTGTTTTCGTTGATGCAAATGGCTAAAACCAATGCCATGTTGACGCGCCTGTCAGATGCCAAGTTGCCCTTTATTAGTGTGCTCACTGATCCCACTATGGGTGGCGTATCGGCTAGCTTTGCGTTTATGGGCGATGTTGTGATTGGCGAACCCAAGGCCTTGATCGGTTTTGCTGGCCCGCGTGTGATCGAACAGACGGTGCGCGAAAAATTGCCAGAAGGTTTTCAGCGCTCAGAATTTTTACAGCAAAAAGGTGCGATTGATATGGTGTTAGATCGCCGCCAATTACGTACAGAGCTTGCCCGCTTGATGGCGATTTTGACCAACCAACCGGTAGATGCTGTCACGGCGTAGTGGTCATGAGGCTCTGCGGCAAACGCTAAAGGGGTTTATCGGTTGGTCAGTTCTTGAATGAAACGAACAGCCTCTCCACCGACCAAGCAACAATTCAGAACGATGCATAATGAAAACGGCGACCTAGGTCGCCGTTTTCGTTTGCTCTCCCGCAAGCAAGCCGCGGGGCAGGGCCAAGCTCGCGTTAAGCGCGCGTTTCGACTTGCACCAAAGGTTCGTTTGAAACCACAACCGCAGGCTTGCGCTCGCGACCGAGTTTGATACTGACGGTCGGTTGCTCGGCCATGGTTTGTGCGACACGAACCGGATCGCTTTCAATCCACTGCAGTCCAGCCGAACGTACGATGGCGTGCAGCGTTGCCAGATCTGCGACAGGTGCAGGGGCAGGTGCTACGTTGCTTGGAGCAGCAGCTTCGGCAGCAACCGGTGCAGGTGCTGCCATAGCGACTGCTGCAACTGGAGCCGAGTCAGGAACCGGTGCTGGTGCTTGTGTTGCAACGGCGACAGGTGCAGCAGCAACAGGAGCCACAGCAACAGGAGCAGGGGCAGCCGCAACAGGAGCAGCAGCGACTGGAGCGGGAGCAGCGTTTGCGACAGGCTCGGTCACTGAGGCTACGTTCACATAGGCAGCGGGTGCTGCAGGTGCGACGTAAGCGGCAGGTGCTGCTGGCGCTTGAGCCGCAGGCGTTGCAACGGGTGCCACAGCAGCCTGAACAGGCGCAACGTAAGCCTGCGATACCGGTGCCTGATAGGTTGGCGCGACGTGCGTTTGCAACGGCGCTGACGCTGGCGCTGCCATGGCTGCGGGCTGAGTCGTTACGCCAACGCCTGGCTGAGCCTGGGAGTCGGACTGTTGCACGCTTGTTGAACCATCTTCGTTCTCAAAGCCTGAACCTTCGTCTTGACCGCGCTTACCGCGACGGCTACGACGACGACGGCGCTTGCGTTCTGGATCGCCGCTGTTGTCGTCGTCAGAGCCTGGCTGACCCTCTGGGCCGTTTTGCAAGTGACGTTGATCATCGGCTTGCACAGAATTGCTTGCTTCGGTGCGTGGGCCTTGTGGCTGACGAGGTGCTTGCGCAGCCCCGCTTGCTTGAGCGCCCGCGGTAGCGTTGATTGCCTGCGTGCCCTCAGGGCCCTCTTGCCGGCCGTCACCTTCGTCGCGACGGTGGCGACCACGACCGCGAGGGTTGCGACCACCTTGGCGAGCGGCGTCATCACTCTGCTCTGCACCAGCGGTGCGACCCGTACCCTCATCGCGTGGTGGGCGGCGATTATCGGTGTCGGTTGATGCCTCTGCGCCTGGGCGGGCGTCATTGCGATGCTCGGGGCGACGACCGCGATGTTGACCGCCACGATTTCCGTTGCCGCGGTTACCCTGGCCATTACGTCCACGTTCGCCACGCGCTTCGCTAGGTTTGGGCGCTTCTTCGACTTTTTTCTCTTCTTTCGAGCCGCCCGAGAGCCAGCCCATCAAGCGCTTGAAGAAGCCAGGCGATGCTTCGGTTTCTGCAGCACCGGCTTTCTTGGCTGAGGCTGAAGAGACTGGAGCTGGTTGCGAGGGCGTGATGCCTTTGACCAAGGCTTCAGGTTTGGCTTTGACTTCTTGTTCTTTAGGCGCCCAGCTCATGTCTGTTGAGGGTGCATCGACCATATCGAAACTGGTCTTGATGTCTTCAAGTCGTGGGTCGTCGTGTCGCAACCGCTCAATATGGTGGTGCGGCGTTTCGAGGTGGCGATTGGGGATCAGAATCAGGTTGACCTTCAGGCGAGCTTCGATCTTGGTGATGTCTGAGCGTTTTTCGTTTAACAAGAAGGTGGCAACGTCAACCGGCACCTGAGCATGTACGGCGGCCGTGTTTTCTTTCATGGCCTCTTCTTGCAGCAGACGCAAGACCTGCAGGGCGCTTGATTCAGCGTCACGTATCACGCCGGTGCCGTTACAGCGAGGGCAGGTGATGTGTGAGCCTTCGTTTAAGGCAGGGCGCAGACGCTGGCGTGAAAGCTCCATCAAACCAAAGCGCGAAATTTTGCCCATTTGTACGCGTGCACGGTCAAAGTGCAACGCGTCGCGCAGGCGATTTTCAACTGAGCGTTGGTTTTTGGTGTCTTCCATGTCGATAAAATCGATCACGATCAGACCACCTAGATCTCGCAGACGCAATTGGCGCGCGACTTCGTCGGCGGCCTCTTGGTTGGTGCGCGTAGCGGTTTCTTCAATGTCGGCGCCACGTGTTGAGCGGGCCGAGTTGACGTCGACCGCAACCAACGCTTCGGTGTGATCGATGACGATCGAGCCGCCCGAGGGCAATTCGACGGTGCGCGAATACGCTGTTTCTATTTGGTGTTCGATTTGAAAACGTGAAAACAGGGGCACATCATCGCGATAGCGTTTGACGCGATCAACGTTGTCAGGCATCACCACACTCATAAAGGCGGTGGCTTGATCAGCGATATCGTCGGTATCAATCAATATCTCGCCGATATCTGGCGAGAAATAATCACGAATCGCACGAATCACTAAGCTTGATTCAAGATAGATCAGGATCGGTGCTGGGTTATCTTTGGCAGCGCCATCAATGGCGGTCCAAAGTTGCATAAGATAAGACATATCCCACTGCAGTTCTTCGGCGTTTCGGCCGATACCGGCGGTGCGGGCAATGATGCTCATGCCGGGTGGGATCGTTAATTGATCCATGGCTTCGCGTAGCTCTTGACGCTCTTCGCCCTCGACACGGCGCGACACACCGCCGCCGCGTGGGTTGTTGGGCATCAAGACCAAATAGCGGCCTGCCAGCGAAATAAAGGTGGTGAGGGCTGCGCCCTTGTTGCCACGCTCTTCTTTTTCGACCTGAACGATCAGTTCCTGGCCCTCGCGCAAGGCGTCTTGAATGCGCGCCGTGCGCACATCGACACCTTCTTTAAAGTAACTGCGAGCGATTTCTTTGAACGGCAAAAAGCCGTGACGTTCTTCGCCGTAACTAACAAAGCAGGCTTCGAGGCCGGGTTCAATGCGGGTAATGACACCCTTATAGATGTTGCCTTTACGTTGTTCACGGCCGGCGATTTCAATGTCAAGGTCGATGAGCTTTTGCCCGTCGACGATGGCAACCCTAAGTTCTTCAGGGTGTGTTGCATTAAATAACATGCGCTTCATGGGATGTTTCTCCATTTAAATGGCACGTCGGAAATCGACGCGCAGCCACGCGTTGCTGGCTGCGAAACACAGAAGTTGGCAAGAGTGTTCGCGCACCAACAACGGGCGCGCGAAGAAAAGGTCTTTAGACCGGCACGGCGCACCAGTAGGCGCGAGGTTCGTTCAGCAAAAAGGTCAGAGTCACAGTTGTGGTTGACTAAAAAAGGTGCTGAGAACATCAGGCGCGACGTAGAGTCAGGCGCCTGCTGCAGGGATACGACGGTTTCTTGCATGTGCTTCAGTATCGCGCGCGACACGAGGGGCACACATTTTTAAGCGCGGGCGTAACGTTAAAACGTCGCAACGGCGTGCTTGAAATGCATCCCGGTCTAGCCGGCGACCAGCAACCCACAAGCGATCAGAAAGCAAGCGGTACAATGAAGTCCGCGATCCAGACGGAGACGCGACAACTTAATGCATCTCGACGCCAGAGGGCTTTCTCAACCCCTTTAAGGCTTCGCGGATTATATGCCGCTTTTAGCCATGCGCAAAGAATTCTCAGTATCTGCACCGATTTCTGCCCCAAAACCCGCAGCAAGCCTAGGCCTTGCGGTTCGAATGGTTGAAGTCACCGATGAGCACGACGGCCAGCGCCTTGATAACTTTTTGATGCGCTTGTGCAAAGGTGTGCCTAAAAGTCATATCTATAAAGCAGTGCGCGCGGGCGAGGTGCGGATTAATAAGGGGCGGGTGGCTCCTGATACCCGTATCAATACCGGCGATATCGTGCGGGTGCCTCCCATGCGCCTGCCTACGCCCGAGCAAAAACGCCATGTGCCGGGGTTAGAGTTTCCGATCGTGTTCGAAGACGAAGGTCTATTGGTGATTGATAAGCCCGCCGGTACGGCTGTGCATGGCGGCAGTGGGGTCTCTTTTGGTGTGATTGAGGCGCTTCGTGCTGCGCGTCCAGACGCCCGTTTTTTAGAGTTGGCGCATCGGCTCGATCGTGACACCTCAGGTTTATTGCTGATTGCCAAAAAAAGAAACGTGTTGCTTGCCTTGCACGAAATGTTTCGGATGGGCGGGGGAAGTAAGCATTACTTAGCCCTAGTTGAAGGCGATTGGGTCAATGCACGTCAGCATATCCGGCTGCCACTCGCTAAATGGACCACCCAAACCGGCGAGCGTCGGGTCAAGGTGCAGACTGAAGGGCAGTTGGCTCACACCATTGTGTCTGGCTTGAAGCGGTTTCAGGGTTTTAGCCTGGTCGACGCTGAACTGCGCACCGGTCGTACTCACCAAATCAGGGTGCATTTAGCGTCGAGTGGATTTCCGATCGTCGGCGACGACAAGTACGGGCGCGACGAAAGCCAAGCACAGCTTAGTCAACTTGGCTTTTCACGCATGTTTTTACAC
>Ga0114972_10000471_pt1 | contig 30075 bp, 22 predicted proteins | sample M_140807_EF_Meta_FD_87354 | JGI IMG/M metagenome (GOLD analysis project Ga0114972, IMG submission 87354) | Freshwater microbial communities from Lake Montjoie, Canada to study carbon cycling - M_140807_EF_MetaG | ecosystem: Environmental > Aquatic > Freshwater > Lake | place: Lake Montjoie...
GAGCTGCCGGATCATGCCGTAGTTGTGCATGATCTCGCCCACGATCTTGCGGTTCGGGATCACCACCACGGAGCGGTCGGGGTGACTGAGCTTGGTGGTGAACAGCGTGATGGCCTCCACGCGGCCCTCCTCGCCGTGGATCTGCACGAACTCGCCCACACGGAACGGACGCGTGACGATGATGGTGAGCCCGGCGACCAGGTTGCCCAACACGCCCTGCAGCGCCAACGCGATGCCCGCGCCGGCCACGCCCAGACCGGCGATGAGCGGCAGCAGCTCCACACCCAGGTTCTGCAGCGCCATCAGCAGGAAGATGAGCAGCACGGCGATGCGCAGGATGCGCACCAGCAGGTCGCGCAGCGGCGAATCCAGTTCCAGACGCGCGATGGCTTTGGCGAAGGCACGGCCCAGTGCGCGGGCGATGAAGAAGCCGATGACGAGGATGAGGGTCGCGGAGAGCGCCCGCGGCCCGAACTCCATCAACAGGTCGATGCCGCGGTTCTGGAGGTGCTGAAGGGTTTCGAGGTGCTGGTTCATGGTGGTGGTGAGTGTGCCGCAAGGAACGTATTCATGCACGTCCGCACGCCCGGACACGGAAAGGCATGCGCGGCCAAAAGATGCGATGATCGGCCCACCGACGGATTCGAACGCCATGAACAGCACCCGCCTCAGCATGATTCCGTGGACCGCCTGCGCGCTTGTCCTGATCTTCCTCGCTGCTTGGCCGGTGTGGTCCGGCATGATCGTGCTGAACGATGACGTGAAGTTCCTGCGATCACCCTCGTGCGATGGAGCCCTGCCGGACGAACTGCGGTCCGCGTGGCTCAACGCCCCGAGCTTCCGGCCGATGGAGATCGCGATGGGTCGCCTCTGCAATGCGGAGACGCTCGCATGCCCATGGGTCATGCCCGTTCAAATGGCGGGTTTCATCACGCTGGCGATCGCGCTGACGCGGCTGGCTGCAATGGTGATGCCCGGAGAGCCGCTGCTCGCCCCTCTCGCGCTCTTGATCACCGCCCTTTCTCCCGCCACGACCTGCTCGATCTGGCAGATGGATGCCTGCTCCCAGACCTGGTCCGCGGCGCTCGGACTTTGGGCCTGCGTTCACGCATGGAATGGCTGCGATACCTCCGCGCATCGATGGCCCGTGCGCTCGACATGCTGGCTCCTTGCCACTTTCATGCCGCTTCTGCTCGTCAAGGAAACCGCGTTTGGATGGAGTTTCGGCATCGGCTCGTGCATCCTGTTGATCGCGGTGTCCCGATTCATGCGCGACCGGCCCGCCGCGATGCGCACCCTGCTTCTCACCGTCCCAGTGATCCTGCTGCCGCTCGCATTCCTCGCGACCCGCATTGCGCTCGGGGCGGTCGGGCGGAGCCTCGAAGGCGATGATGGATCGCGCTACCAGGTCGAGATCGGCCTCAACTCGCTGATCAACCTGCTTGTCTCGGCAGGGGCGGCCTTTACAACCGGTCCCTACTACCTGCTCGGCGACCAGCAGGCTCCAATGGCCCTCCGGGCGCTGCCGGCGATCGCCGCAGCCCTGCTCATCATCCCACTTGCGGCAAGCATCGAGTTCCTCGTGCTGCGAGGTCGTGCCGAGGATCGCCGGACGATGGCACGCGCAACGGTCCTCACGCTCGCGGCTTCCGGAAGCATCGTCGTGACATGCGTGCTCCAGTCCGTGTCGGAGCTCTACGGGCTCGGTCTGAACGCGGCCGCGGCGGTGCTGGTCGTGTCGGCCGTCCTGCGCCTCGGGTCACGCGTGACCGCAAGGCTGGCGGCCAACCTGATCCGCGCCTGTGTCGCGATCGCCATGGCGATCGGTCTGGTGGGGCTCGCGGGCCGTGCGCACCACTTCGCCGTGACCTGGCAGGCCACGGCGGACGCGAACAGGGTCATGCTCGACTCGATCGCCGCCACCGATCTTCAAAAGCCCGGGTGCGCCATCACACTGTGCTTCGATGCCTCGTGCCGACCCGCATCGACGTATGCGCAGTACCTGATCCCGCTTCAGCAGTCGATGGACATGATCCACACGATCCCGTGGGTCGAGCGGCGCTGGAAGGGTCTGCGACTGCTCATACGGATGGATCGCCCGTGCGACCCTGCGATGCCCGGTGCCGTGCCGATGCCGTGCGGACCGCTCGCGCGGCATGGCCACTGGTAGCGGCATCGCGCGCAACCTCGCTCTCAGCCGCCAGGAAGACCGGCCCTCACGAGACGGCCGATCTCGGCGAAATAGGCCGCCTTGAGCCGGGCGTGATGGAAACCTGCCCATCCGTCGAGTAAGCCAAGCCGGCGGATGTAGTCGTCGATGAAGTAGGCAGCAGGCAGCCACCACCTTCCCAGCATGCGGTACTTGGCCCGCTGCCGAGCGGAAAGTTCCGATCCGCCCGTCGAACGGAGCTGGGCCGCCCGCCTGGCCTCCCACTGCGCGTACGCCTGATGCCGCCGCTTCCAGTGCTCGAGTCCCCGGTCATCACGATGATCGATGCGGGCCTGGATCGCCCCGGTCGATCCCTCGAGCACCGGATGCTCGTGAACCTCCATGTCGAGCGCGGTCCAAGCGTCCTCCTCAATGCGCTCGTACTCGCCGGCACCCACCCGAAACAGGGCGAGCTTTCGGTTCGGTGTTCCATGACGCAGCCGACGACCCATGAACCAGTTGTCATAGGTCAGCCAGAATCCCGAGTGGCTCGTGGCTGGAAGGACACCTTGCAGCTCGTCACAGAACGCATCATCGACGAGCTCATCGGCATCGAGGAACAGCACCCATGGCGTCGTCGGTGCGTGATGCCGCAGGTACCAGTTCCGCTTCTTCGGAAATCGGCCGTTCCATTCGAACGAGACGACCTCGGCACCGGCACGGAGCGCGACTTCCCGCGTACCGTCGCTCGATGCCGAATCGACCACCACGACCTTGGCGAATCGCCACAGCCGCGCAAGGCATGACGGAAGCGATCGCTCCTCGTTGCGCACCGGAATCACCACCGTGACTGGGAGCCGATTCGCTTCCATGGTCGCGACCATCGTACTCCGATCGGATCAGCGCGACCGGCCGGCTCGCGCACCCAGCCTGGTCGCCAACCCTCTCGACAAGGTGCGGACATCCGCGTTCACGAGGCACGCGATGCCGAGCGCGGTTGCAAGCGCCGTCGACGCCACGATGCAAGTCGCGGCAAGCTGGACCCATCTTCCCGACCACTCGGTGCCCCGCAGGAAGATGTGCGCGATCACGAACACGGGCAGGTTCGCGAGCATCGGCTTGAAGAAGATCCAGATAACGCATGCCACCGACCGAGGCCTGATGCCCCGGATGCACAGCCACGTCATGGCGGGAACGGCGAGCACCCAGACCGCTCCACTGCCGATCGCGGCGCCCGTCGAACCGGCGATGCGGGCGCCGATCCAGCAAGCCGGAACCCCGATGGACAGCTGCGCGATCTGCCAGACCAGCAGCAGCCGGAAGGCCCCCCGGGACCGGAGAAACGCCATGGTCGGTCCGATGGCGAAGAGCACGGCCTGCGTGAGACTGATCACCTGGAACGCCGGCACCGCAGACTGGTAGCGGTCGGTGAACAGCGCCCGGAACAGCGGTTCGGCGACGACCACCTGTGTGAGCGCGATGGGCACGGTGAACAGACCGAGGACGCGCAGCACGCGGAGAAACCCCTCGGACTGTCGCGTCACGTCGGACTGGAGCCTTCCAAATATCGGTTGCAGGACTAGCCCGAGCTGGTACGCGATGACCGTGTTCGCCTGCGCCGCCAGCATGGCCGCGAAGGCGAAGAGACCCGTCTGCAGTTCGCCGCATACGTAGCCAAGCACCAGGACCTCGATGGTTGAGGCGACCTTGTGCAGATACTGCGCCGCCGCTGCAGGCAGGTAGTCGATGACGAGCCGGCGAGCGATCTCGCGATCCGGCCGCCCTGGCCCGATGGCCCCGGCACGGCGTCGAAACCACCATGCGCGCAACCCGCCCCCGAGAAGCCCTGGCACGACAAGGGCCGCGGACCCGGCACCAACGGCGGCCATCCCCAGCGATGCCAGCGACGAGGCGGCCTGGGAAACGCCCTCAACCTTGGCGATCGATCCATAGGCAAGCCTCAAGCGCAGTTGCGTGAGCGGTAGCATCTGCAAGGCCTCAAGCACTGGCCGTAGGGCGAGCACACCGATCAGGCCTCCAAGAACTCGTGGATCGAAACCCTGATACACCCACAGGAATATCGGGATGCTCGCCACGATCAGCGCGGCATTGAGCACTCCGGCCCGGATCGCGAGCGCTCGGGCCGTGACGCCCACTGCATCAAGGGCCGATGCGCGTGCAAGCACGACGTCGCCGAGCGCGAGGGGCAGGCAGAATGCCATGAACTGCACGATCGCCGAGGTCTGGGTCGCGACACCGAAATCCTCCGGTGCCAGCCAACGGGCGAGCAGCAGCATCGACGCCGCCGTCAGCATCTTGTTGACAAGCCACTGCAGCGAATTCAGGAACGAACCGCGAACAGCGGCGTGACCGAATGCGCCTTCCCGCGGCGCGGGACCGTCGGACCGGGCGGTGTTCTCGTCGGGGACCATGTCGCTCCATTGTGATACCACAGGTTCGATCCAGACCACGGGCTCCGCATCGGCGGTGGACGCACTACCCTTTAGCCCAAGCCGATGCGCGACTTCGTCCTCGTTACCCACACGCTCTGGCAGGAGGCACCGCGCATCCGTCACCAGTTGGCGAGACTGCTGGCCGGTGCAGGACATCGAGTCATCTTCATCGAGCGGGCCCGGCACCTGCTTGGGGCCGGCCAGCCCGATCCGATCGAGGTCGAGCCGGGTGTCATCGTGGTGCGCACGCGGCGCCTGATGCACCACCAGTTGCGGGTCGTGCCGCCGCTCGACTGGCTGAACGATCTGATCGCCGCCCGCAGTCTGCGGGCGGCGATCAGATCGGTCCACTGTCAGGCGGACGCCACGATCGTCAACTTCATGCATGACGGGGCGTTCCTTCGCCGCGTGTTTCCGAACAACCCCATACTGACCGTGATCCACGACGACTTCGAGGCCCAGGTGCGCCTGCGTGGATTCGGACATGTCACGCGGAACCTTCGAGCGACATGCAGGGCGAGTGATCGCGTCTTCGCGGTGTCCACGCCTCTGGTCCAGCGGCTCGCGGCATGGTGCAAGCCGGAGCTGCTGCTCCCCTGGGCCACACGGCCCTACCGGCAGCCACGACCCGGAACCTCGGATCGTCACATTCTGCTCTTCTGGGGACACGTCGACATCGGCCTCGACACGGATCGCATCCGCGGCATCTGCGACCATCTCGAACGGCATCACCCGCTTGTGCGCGTGCTGATCGTGGGGCCGACCCAGGTCGCGTCGAGGCGCGCGATGACGGTGCGCTGGCTCGAGGGGATACCCAATCTGCGGATCGAGAGCGCGCGTTCCCTCGACGAGCTGCCTCTCGACCATGTGCTGGCCGCCCTGATCCCCTACCGCCGCAAGGGCGATGTCGATGCCACGGAGTTGCCGAACAAGACCCTCCCGCTCCTATCATGCGGTCTCCCGATCCTCAAGACCGGGCTCCCGCACATGGTCAAGGCGCCCTTCGTGCTGCCTGTGGACACCGATGACCAGCTGGACGAGGCTCTCGAGGCCTGTCGCCGGAACTTCGGTGACTGGCAGCCCGACATCCGCCGGTTCGTCGAATCGCACGATGCGGCACACCGGCTCGATCTGCTGGGCGTGAAGCCCGCAATCTGATCGTCGAGGCTCAGCCGGCCGCGATCGCGGCCACCAGGGCATCGCAGACCCGGTCCTGGTCGGACTCGGTGAGATCCGCGCTGAAGGGCAGGCTCATGACCTGCCTGCCCAGCATGCTGGCCATCGGCGTGCACTCGGGGCAGCAGAAACGCGCATAGGCGGGCTGCTCATTCAGGGGAATTGGATAGTGAACTGCTGTCGGAACCCCGGACTGCTTCAGGCGCTCCTGCACCAAGTCGCGATCACGAACAAGCACGGTGAACTGGGCGAACACGCTGTCCCGATGCGCGTCGGGCCACGGCAGGAGCTGGCACCCGACTTCATTGGTTCGTTCAGGGCCATAGAAGGGGAACCGCTTGCCAAGCAGATCGTGATATCGCCGCCCGACCTGCTGCCGGCGCTCCAGTTCCCACTCGAACCGCTGCATCTTGGCGAGAACCACCGCACACTGGATGGTGTCCATGCGGCCACCCACGCCGACGCGGGTGTGCCAGTACCGCCTGCCCTGCCCGTGCACACGGATCTCACGCGATGCCTGCGCAAGGCGATCGTCGTCGGTGAACAGGGCTCCGCCGTCACCGTAGCAGCCGAGCGGCTTGCTCGGGAAGAAACTCGTCGCCCCGAAGGTGCTCAGGGCACAACTGCGTCGCCCTCGGTAGCGGGCCCCGAAGCTCTGCGCGGCATCCTCGATCACCGGCAGGCCGTATCCGCGCGCGGTCGCGTTGATCTCGTCCATGTCCGCCACCTGTCCGTACAGGCTGACGGGCATGATCGCCCGCGTGCGGTCCGTGATCTTCGACCGGATGGCATCGGTCCGGATGTTGCACGTTCTGGGGTCGACATCGACGAACACCGGCTTCGCTCCGACTAATGCGATCATCTCGGCCGTCGCGGCAAACGTGAACGGCGAGGTGATCACCTCATCGCCGGCACCGATGTCGAGGGCCATCAGCGCGATCAGCAGCGCCTCGGTGCCGCTCGCCACGGTGATGCAATGCCGACTGCCGGTGAACTGGGCGAGCCGCTTCTCGAGTTCGGCTACCTCAGGTCCGATGATGTACTGCCCATGCTCGAGCACGGCGTGGATGCGGGAGAGCACATCGGCCTTGATGGCCTGGTACTGGGTCTTCAGGTCGATGAATTGCATGCTCATGTGCCGCCAGCCTCGATGCGGCTGCCGGCGAGACGGTAGCGCTTCCCTGTGTGTGGACAGACGCAGGTGCCCTCGCCCTGCAGCGGAAGATCCAGCCGCTCGCCGTGCTCGCTCATCCAGCCAATCTGCCGCGCCGGCACGCCCGCCACAAGCGCGTGCGGGGGCACGTCGCGGTTCACGACGGCACCAGCCGCCACGAAGGCGTGCTCACCGATGGTCACCCCACAGACGATGGTGCAGTTTGCGCCGAGCGTGGCGCCACGCTTCACATACGTGTCGCGGTACTCCTCCTTCCGGACCACCGCGGAGCGTGGGTTGTACACGTTCGTGAAGACCATGCTCGGTCCGCAGAAAACGTCGTCCTCGAGGATGACATTGTCGTACACCGAGACATTGTTCTGGATCTTGACGTTGTTGCCGATGCGGACCCGGTTGCCGACGAACACGTTCTGGCCCAGGGAGCACCGCTCACCAATCTCGGCCTGTCCGCACACGTGCACCCAGTGCCAGATGCGGCTCCCGGCGCCGATCCTGGCGCCAGGATCGACGATCGCTGTCGGGTGAATGGTTGTCGCGGGCGCGCTCACTGCGCCACCTTGCGGCAGAAGGGATGGCTATCCGCCCGAAGTCCGGCGATTCCCGCGTGCCGGATGCCATGGACGATCTCGATTGCGGGCCGCGAGGCGCCAACGGGAAAACCCCTGCCCGCGAGGATCTCCTGATAGCTCACGGTGTGAAGATCCGTGAAGCCCTCGGAGAACTCTACGGACGAGCCACCGATGTCGATGGACCGGTACGTGCGCTGGCCCTTCGCCTTCTGCTCGTCGGGCAGGTGGTCGGCATTGATTGAGAGGAACCAGCGCACGCGCGCACGCTCCAGCTCAAGGATGCCGGAGCCCGCATCCGCCTGCCTGACGTGAACCACGGATGAACGCTGGGGACCGAAGATCCAAGCCAGCATGTCGAAGAAGTGCACCCCGATGTTGGTCGCGATGCCGCCCGACTTTGATTCGTCACCCTTCCAGCTCTGGTGGTACCAGCGGCCACGCGAGGTCATGTACACGATGTCGACCTCGGTCATGCCCTTGACATCGCGGTACTTGTCGCGAAGCGCGACGATCGCGGGATGCACGCGAAGCTGGAGGATCGTGCTGATCGTGCGGCCGGTCTCGCGGCTCAGCTCCTCGAGCGCGTCGATGTTCCATGGGTTGAGGACGATGGGCTTCTCGCAGATCGCGTTCGCCCCGCTGCGGAGCGCGAACCGCATGTGGGCGTCATGCAGGTAGTTCGGCGAGCAGATGCTCACGTACTCGACGCCCTCGCCCCGTCGACGCAGCTTATCGACATGCCGATCGAAGCGCTCGAATTCGGTGAAGAAGTGGGCATCCGGGAAGTAGCTGTCCATCACGCCCACGCTGTCATTCGGGTCGTAGGCGCTGACGAGCTGGTTGCCGGTTTCCCGGATCGCCTTCATGTGGCGCGGCGCGATATAGCCGCCGGCTCCAATCAGGGCGAATCGGTGCGGGTGCGAAGGGGCGCGTGGCGTGGATGATGACATACGTGGATCGCTTTCTGGTCCGGAGCATAGCCGCCGGGTTACGGCAAGCCATAGCCGCGCCGAGTCACTGGGGCGACAGCCCTGGAGCCTTGCCCCGCGCCGCCGACGTGCCCGAATAGGTCCATGGTGATGCCGCATCCTTGCGGAGGAGAAGTGCGCTTCCCGGAATGCGGAAGTGCACCGCACCCCGCCCACCCCAACTCGGGAAATACGACTGTTTCACGAGATCCCCGCTCACGGTCAATCCGGGCTCCGACGCAACGAGCATCCGCGATCCGTCCGTGACCCGCTGCACCGATTCTATGGGATACGCCCAACGCGGCAGCCCGGGCGGATCGACCAACAGAACCTCGTCGGCGAGCAAGAGGCCGGCCTCCACGGCAAGCGGGGTGATGAACGCATCCGAATCCTGCCCAGCCTCGATGCGGTCGACCCGCGTGATGTCCCCCGTGAAGAATGTCGCGCCCTCAATGGCCGCGTCGCCGACCTTGAGACTGTCGCCATCCACGAGGAACGCCCACACCAGCGACGATCCCGTTTCACGCACATGCCCGAACGATCCGCGGAAGCCGATGTGCCCGTCCACCGTCGCGGCGCTGCCCGGTCCGTCTCCCGACATCACGAAGTCCGTCCGCCCATCGAGCGTGATCTTGACCGCGACCACGCCCTCACCCTGCACGGTCGCGAGTTCAACGCCGCGAACCCTGCGGTTAGCGTCCCGGACGACCTCATGCACCACCACGAAGATGCTCTCGGGGCCCTCGCGGCGAACGACCAGAAAGGGTGCCTGACCCAGCCGTCGCATCGCGGGCGCCTGCCCGCTGATGACCAACGTGCCTGGGGACGCCGCGAACATGCTGACGAGCTTGGGGCCTGCCGCGTTACCGAAGACGGCGCCCCACGCGTCGTCCGATCGACCGGACGCCAGGCTGCCGATCATCCCATGCAGCGTTCCCGGCGTCGCTTCCTGACGGACCGTCGTCCGCAGCGACTCCAGTTCCTGCAGGCATCCGTGCAGCATGAAATCGTGCGTGCGACCGCCGCGCACCCGGAAGATGTCGCACACGTAGGCGTCAACCTCGTCGATGCGCACGAGCGCCACGGTGCGCCGATACGCGGTGACGGGGGCCACCGAGTCGTAGGCTGCGGCGGCCTCGGCCTCGATGACCTGCACCTGATCGTAGATCCGGTTGAAGAGGCGCAGGGTTCCGAAATCATCGACGCCGCAGGAACTCCAGCGCCACGGCCAGTCCGGTACACCCGGGACGGCATCGTCAGGCGTGGGGGTTCGCACCCGACGCTTCAACGGCCCGACCGCGGACTGGTCGCGCTCATCAACCACGACCGTAGCGTGTCCGGGTGTCGAGGCCTGCCACTCGCGCGTCGATCCGGAGCCGTCGATCGGCCGATAGGCCGTCTCGCTGATAGCCTCATAACCGTCATCCCACAGCGTCAAGGAGAGCGAATCATGGTGCGCGTGCGTTCCGGATGCCCCGTAATGCAGCGAAACCTGGGTCTCGCCGAGGGTCCCGCTCGAGATCAGCGTGGCCTGGCCCATGCATCCCCACAGCCGCGAGCCTGGTGCCGAAGGTCGAGGCAGCCAGGCCCGGTCATCCCAGTTCGAGTCGTGCGAGGCGAGCATCCGGCCATCCGGCAACTGGTTGTCCCGGACCACGCCATCGGCCCGGGCGCAGGCACGCGCCACCCGTCGACTCAGGTCCACGCCATCCCATCGCTCGGCCCCGGCGGGTTTGAAATCCGGTGGGTCGCTGTAGTCGGACGGCAGATCATCGATGATCGCACGCAGGCCGCGCTGCAGATCGCTGTGGTAACTGGATGATGCCTCGTGCCACCATCCGTCAGGGAAAAAGCCGATTCGATAGAGCGTCTCGAGGTGTCCGACGCCCTCACGAAGTAGTGCCGCGTCGGGAAGAAGCCGGCCAAAGTCGAGGAACCCGCGGATCTGGAACGCATCCATGTTCGTGTAGTCGGGGCGCTTGGCATGCATGCGCTGGATCTCAACGCAGCGCATGAAGAAGGCACGCGCCCGATCGTTCAGGGATGCGTCCGAAATCTGGTCGCGCAGCAGCGTCCAGGCCTCGAGCAGCGGCGTTCCCATGATCAGATCCATGTAGATCCAGAGCCCCCACGGACCTGCCGCGAATTCACCCTGATAGGAGGATGGCTGGTCCGGCGGAAGAGGCCGCCTCGATTCGGGGGGACCGTAATAGGGTGTCCAGATGGGCCACTTGGGCACCGCATCAACGAACCGCGCGAGCAGCGCGACAGCGCGATCCCGGTCGGCGGGGTCGCTGGTCAGGCGGAAGCGCTGCGCGTAGTGCAGGCACGCATCGCGAAGATCGAGGTTGACGGTGTCGCGGCTGCCCTGCCCGGTGATGCGCGCGGCAAGTCCCTGTCCATCAAGTCCCTGCCAGGTCAGGAGCGCTACCGCCAGGGCTCGCAGCGCCTGGTCGCGAGCGCCGGGGTCGCGGAATCGCTCCCAAGCCACGATGCAGTTCGCAAGATCACGATCGAACGGTCGCGCAAAGAGCCGGTACTCATGCTTCTCCGACTCGTACTGCGCCCGCAGCTGTTCGTCGCTCGCACCGGCGATTCGCTGGACCGCCTGCGTGCAGCGCTGCCGTCTCGACGGCGTCATGCCATCGCCCTGCGCCGACGCTCGACCGGGCAGCAGGAGCGCCAGCAACAGAGCCACTGCACCCAGCCGAACCCGCGGGAACCCCGGCCGGAAGATGATCTGCGCGCGAGCAAGCATGAGGCGTATGCTAGCGGCAGCGCGATCGCACCCGGCATCCACGGGGTGGCGGTCTGCACCCGCCGATCCGCTCCCTCCCCCCGATCACGCCGTACCATGCTGGCCTCATGAACGGGCTGCCGACGACCGGCTCATCCGAAATGCGCATCCTGACATTCGATGTCGAGGATTGGTTCCATCTCCTCGACTACCACCCAACGAGGACTGCGCAGGAGTGGAGCCGCTACGAGAGCCGCATTCATCAGGGCATGGACCGCATCCTCGAAGTCCTTGCGGACACCGGCACCCGGGCCACCTTCTTCTGCCTAGGCTGGATCGCCGAGAAGTACCCCGAAATCATCCGGCAGATCGACTCGCTGGGCTTCGAGATCGGCAGCCATACCTTCATGCATCAGCTCGTCTACGAGCAGTCGCGCGCGGAATTCTCGGAGGACCTGCGTCGCAGCGTTGGCGTGCTGTCGGAGATCACCGGAAAGCCCGTGCGGTACTTCCGGGCCCCGGGATTCTCGATCCAGCGTGGAAGCGAGTGGGCATTCGAGGTGCTTGCGGAGCAGGGCTTCGAGATCGACTGCTCGGTGTTCCCGGCCCAGCGGTCGCACGGCGGCATCCCGAGCTTCGACCGGCCGGAGCCGACCATCGTGCGCTGGCGCGGGATCGACATCAAGGAACTGCCGATCAACTGCCGCAAGATGTTCCCGTTCCGCATGGTCTATTCCGGCGGCGGATACTTCCGGCTCACCCCCTACTGGTTCATCCGTCGCTGGACGCGCCATGCACGCTACGTGATGTCGTACCTGCATCCACGCGACTTCGACGTGGGCCAGCCGCCCATGCCGGGGCTCTCCATGGACCGCCGCTTCAAGTGCTACGTAGGTATCAAGACCGCGGAACGGAAGCTTCGAGACTGGTTGCGCGACTTCCAGTTCACCGATGTCTCCACAGGCATCCGATCGATCGACTGGCGACGCGTTCCGGTCGTCTTCCTGGACGACGATTCGGACGGGGACTGAGGCCCGCACACCCATGAAGATTCTCCTGCTGAATCAGGTGTTCTGGCCCGATGTCGCGGCCACAGCCCAGTATGGGTATGACCTGGCGAAGTACCTGTCCGGTCGCGCCAGGCACCAGGTGACGGTGGTTGCCTCGCGAAGCCTCTACGGCGGCATCGGTGCGAACCTCTCGCGCGAGGACTGGATTGACGGCATCCGCATCGTGCGCAGCGGCAAGAGCGTCTTCGGCAAACGGGGTCTCATTCCCCGTGCGCTCGACTTCGGTGTCTTCCACGTGGCCGCGCTCGTGCGGGCGCTGCTGCTTCCCCGCCAGAGTGTGATCGTCTGCTTCACTACACCCCCCTTCATTCTCCTGATCGGGATCATCCTGCGTCGCATCAAGCGCACGCGCGTGATCTGCTGGTCGATGGATCTGTACCCCGAAGTGCCGCTCGCAGCAGGGGTCGTGCGTCGGGGGTCGCTCATGCACCGCGCATTCGAGTCGATCGACCGCTTCTGCCTGCGCCGTGCGGACCGCGTGATCGTTCTAGGGCGCTGTATGCGCGAGCGGATGCTCGCCAAGGGCGTCAAGCCCGAGCGGATCGAGCTCGTCGACATGTGGGCCGATCCCGGCGAATTCAGCGGTCGGCAGGGGGTAGGGAACGCCTTCCGGTCCGCATGGGGCATCGGCGACCGCTTCACGATCCAGTACTCCGGAAACTTCGGCATCGGCCACGACGGTCGCACGATCTACGAGGCCATGCGGCTCCTGCGTGGCGAGGATCGTATCCGCTGGGTCTTCGCGGGCGGCGGCACGAAACGCGCCGAGATCGAGGAGTTCGTTCGACAGGAGCGGATCGACAACGTGGTGCTGAAATCCTACCAGCCCCGCGAGTCGCTCGGCGAACTCATCGCGCTCGGCGACGTGCACCTTGTCACGATCTCCCAGGGCTTCGAGGGACTGATGGTGCCAAGCAAGTTCTACGGTGCGCTCGCCGCCGGCCGACCAGTGATCTACATCGGACCCGCGTCGTCAGAGGTCGCGCGGGTGATCGCGGAGGAAGGCTGCGGCATCGTGATCGACCAGCAGCGGCCGCAGGACCTCTGTGCCGCGATCCGCAGGCTGATGGATGAGCCTGGCTATCGCGCCGAGATCTCGAGTCGCGCGCTGGCGGCGGCGCATCGACGGTTTACCCTGGATCGGTCATGCGACCGATGGAACACGATCATCCAGTCGGTTCGCGGCCATCCGGCCGATCAGGCTCGGGCGGTCGCCGGGCCGGGAGGTGAACGACCTTGAGTTCGGAACCGGTGCTGCATCTTTCCAACGACTTCCTGCATCAGGATGTCTACACGCAGTTGATTCGGCACCTGGACGCGCGCGGGCTTCACCAGTGGGTGTACGTCGCGGCCCGGGAACGTGGCGACCTCGACCGCCGCTGGCCGTCCACGGATCGACTTCGATTCGAGGTCGACTGGATCCTGCGTAAGCATCACAAGCTGCTCTACGCGCTGAAGATCCGCGCGATGCGCAGGTCCGTAACGCGGTTCTTCGACGTCGCGAGGGCCGGTCTCATCCACGGCCACTTCCTGTTCACCGACGGAACGCTTGCGCGACAGCTGCACGAGCGGCATGGGGTGCCGTTCGTCATCACGGTTCGGCCGACGACGGACATCAACGCCTTCATGCGACTCCGCCCTGATCTGCTGCCGTCGGCATACGCGACCCTGCGTGCCGCGTCGGCGGTGATTTTCCTGACGCCCGGCGCGCAGGAGCGGCTGGTCGCCAAGCTGCCGGCCGCCGTCGCCGATGCGGTGGTCGCGAAGTCGCACGTGATTCCAAGCGCGATCAGTCCGGAATGGCACGAACCTCCGCAAGGCATCGAGACGGACGTCTCGGGCACGATCCGGTTGATCTCGGTCAGCGACCTGTCTCCGAACAAGAACGTTCAAGGCATCTTCGCTGCCGTCGAACGATTGATCGCGCGAGGCCGCAAGGTGCACCTGACGCTCGTCGGGGGCTCCGCCGACCGCATTCCCCCGGGATCCCGGCCCTGGCTGACGCATCGCCCCCACACGGGAGATCGCCTGCTGCTGCGGTCGATCATTCGTCAGCACGACGTCTTCATCATGCCCTCCTTCAGCGAAACGTTCGGGCTGGCGTATGTAGAGGCGATGTCCCAGGGCGTTCCCGCCATCCACAGCCGAGGCGAGGCGATCTCGGGGCTCTTCACCGACGGCGTGGTGTGCGCCGCGGTGGATCCGCGGAATCCGGACTCGATGGCAGACGCGGTCGAGCGCCTGCATGCGGGTCGCCCGGACAACTGGCGTCGGTGCGTCGAGGAGACGATGTCCTACCGATGGCCCTCGGTGGCCGAACGTATCCACGCCGTCTACCGCACGGCCGGACTCCAGCAGACGGCCTAGGTTGCGGCACGCACGCCGAATCTTCCGAGCAGCGGGGCGATGAGGCGCTCGCACTCGGCGAAGGTCGCCGGGCAGATCTTCCGCATCATCAGCACGCAGGTCGGCAGCGCGACGATGGGCGACAGCACGAGAAGCACGATGTCCGCCGGCGTCGGGGCCAACCAGCTGCCGAGCAGCCACCGGAGCGCGAGGATCGGCGAGATGCCGATGATCGAGGCAAGCATCGGGCGAAGAATGATCGTTCCGATAGCGCTGCTGGCCAGTCCACTTCCGCGCACACACAGGGCGATGCCCGCGGGACTCGAGACGACGTGGTAGAGGCCATAGATGGCGATCACCGCGATGGCGCCTCCATCGGGCCACGCACGACCGATCCACATCATCGCCAGCACGACCACGGCGAACTGCATCGCCTGCCACGCCAGGAACGCGGGGAATCGCCCCTGCGCCTTGAGCAGCGCCATGGCGGGGTTAACCGCGAAGTAGAGCGCCTGTCCGGCGCTCATCACCGCGGCCATCGGCGCCGCCTCGGACCAGACCGGTGGAAGCAGGAGACGCAGGACTGGCCCGATCAGGGCGGCCTGCGCTAGGCAGGCGGGCATCGAGACCGCCGCGATCACGGCGCACGATCGTATGAACGCCTGCGACTGCCGGCACGGATCCTGGTGCATCTGCGCGAAGATCGGCTGCAGCACGATCCCGATGCCGGTCGCAACGACCGAGTTCACGACCGTCGAGAGCAGGAAGGCGTTCCGGAACAGGCCCACCGTCCTCTCGCCGAAGAGGTGGTCGAGCACCAGCGGTGTCGCCATGATCAGGCCATAGTGGGCATACTGGCCGAGCCCCGAGAGGAAGTAGTCACGCAACAATCCGCTCGAGTCGACTTCTGCGGCGGACTGCTGCTCCACCTCGTCGCGGCGTTCCGCAAGGTGGTACAGCCCCGCGCGCACCCCCGTGAACGCGATCGGTGGCAGCAGGATGCTCGCTGATCCGAAGCCGGTCGCTGCCATCGCGACCGTGAGTGCGGTGGAGGCGGCGTAGCAGACGGTGTCGATGCGGGCGATGCGGGAAAACGCGAGCCGGGACCGAAGCCTGGTCTGCGGCCCCAGCAGAAGCAGATCGACGATCGGTTGCACCGCGACGATCAGCCCGGCGTGCAGATACTCGCGAGGCGCGCCGCTTCCCGATTTGAGGATTCCCCAAGCCACCAACGACGCAACCATCGGGATCGAAACCAGCATGCACAGACGCCGTGCCGAAGGCAGCAGCGCCCTCGCGCGATCTGGCCGCGCGATCAGCACGTCCGATAGGGTGAACGCCGGCATCACCATGACAAGCGACTGCACGCTCAACGCGACACCGGCGATGCCCACCTGCTCGGGGGCAAGCAGATAGGTCACCGCGAGCATGCCCACCATCGAGAGCGCCTTGTTCACCACGACCTGCATCGCCGTCAGCAGGCCTCCGCGCGCAGCTGCCCTGCTGAGGGATACGGTCGGTGATCGTGACGCTCCCGCCTGCGACATGGGATCTCATTGTAGACTCGCGATCACTACGCATGTGCGGCATCTGCGGCATCATCAACAAGGACGGCACCGCGGTCCCGCCGGAATTGATCCGACGAATGAACGACCTCGTCGCGCATCGCGGTCCTGACGGGGCCGGAACGTTCCACGCGCCCGGTTTCGCCCTTGGACACAGGCGCCTCGCGATCCTCGATCTCAATCCGCGCGGGGCGCAGCCGATGGCATGGGGGCCACACCTGCAGATCGTCTTCAACGGCGAGATCTACAACTACCTCGAGATTCGCGCCGAACTGGAAGCCCTAGGGCGTCGCTTCCGGACCGAGACCGACACCGAGGTCATCCTCGCGGCCTACGAGGAGTGGGGCCCTGCCTGCCTGGACCGATTCAACGGCATGTGGGCGTTCGCCATTCACGACGCGCGAGACCAGTCGCTCTTTCTCGCCAGGGACCGTTTCGGCGTGAAGCCCCTGTATTTCACCGACCAACCCGACTGTTTCGCGTTTTCATCGGAGATCCGGCAGCTGCTTCCGCTGCTGCCCGCCGTGGAAGCCAATGCCGGGGTGCTGCTTGAGTGGATCGCCACGTCGTTCGAGAATCACCGCGAAGAAACGATGTTCGTCGGTGTGCGGAGCCTGCCGGCTGGCCATCACATGCGACTCCTCCTGCGATCCGTGCACCCGAAGCCGGAGCGCTGGTACCGGATACGCGAAGTCCCGGACGTTGAGCGGGCTTCCGATGTCGAGGTGGCCGATCGCGTCCGCGACCTTCTGCAGGATGCCGTGAGACTTCGGCTGCGTTCCGATGTGCGGGTCGGCACCTGCCTGAGCGGGGGTCTCGACAGCTCCGCGGTCAGCACCATCGCAGCCCGCCTGTACCGCGACGCCGGCGCGGGCCGATTCCTCGCGGTTCACGCCCAGGCCACCGAGGCCGATATCGACGAGAGCCGTTGGGCCCGACTCGTGGCTGATCGGGAGCAGATGGACCTCTCGATCGTCACCCCGACCACATCGGATTTCGCGGCGACGATCGACGAGGTCGTCTTCACGCAGGAGGAACCCTTCCTCACGCCATCCATGTTCATGGGATGGCATGTCTTCCGTGATGCGCGCGCCCGGAGCTGTCCCGTCATGCTGAACGGCCAGGGGGCCGACGAGGTGCTGCTCGGGTACGAGCGCTACTTCACCGCCGCGACCCTGCGTCAGCCGTGGTGGCGCAAGATCCGATCGGCCCTGCTTGAGGCGCGGCATTCACGCCTAAGCCTTTTGCAGGCGCTGCAGTACAAGGCCTACTTCGGCATGCCGGGCGTTCGACGATCGCGACTGAGGCGCCGTTCGTTTCTTCGGTCGCGGTTCCTTGCGGAGACGGATTTCGGCTGGGTGGACCGTGCGGCTAACGCCTACACCGAGATCGGCACGATGCAGCGCCAGGAGATCGTCTGCTGGCAGCTGCCCAAGCTGCTCCGCTACGAGGACCGGAACTCGATGCGCCATTCGATCGAGACCCGCCTGCCGTTCCTGGACTACCGCGTCGTTGAACTCGCCGTGTCGCTGCCGATCAGGCAGAAGATCCGGGACGGCTGGACCAAGTACTCGCTGCGCACCGCGATGAAGGGCCTGCTGCCCGACGAAGTGCTGTGGCGTACGGACAAGGTGGGCTTCGAGTCACCCACCCAGACATGGATGCGCGAGCATCTGCCGCGCATCCGCGAGGAGATCGGTGACTCTTCGATTCTACGGACGGTCTGCGATCACGACGCGCTGATGCGCAGGCTGCCTGAAATCGACGCGACGCGGCAGTGGCAGTTCTTCAATCTCGCCTGCTGGGAACGGATCTTTGGCGTGCGCTGGCGAAACGCCTAGGCGGAGGTCGCCTCGGCGTACGCTGGGTCATCCGCATGCGTGGTGTCCGCGTCGTGCGCGACGGGGCCCGATTCCTGATGTTCGTCGTCTGACGCGGCCCGGACCACGAATGCGGACGCCAGCAGACCGAACATAAGCATCGAGTCGATCGAGAACATGTTGCCCTCCTTCATGGAGACGATCACGTCGAACGTGAAGAAGGCGAACAGCGTCGCGGCGGTCGCGCGGCGCGGCCCGACCGCCGAGTTGTATCGCATCAACTGCACGCAGCTTCGCGTCGAGACCCAGAGGAACCCCATGAGCAAGAGCAGGCCCATCAGGCCTTGCTCGCAAAGGGCGTCCACCAAGATGTTGTGGGAGTACGGCTCCTTCTCGCCGGAGGTGATCACGCTGAAGGTGTTGAACCCGAGGCCGAACAGCCATGCCGACGGCGTCTTAAAGTAGGCCGCGATCAGCTCCAGGACGTTGGCCAAGCGCACCTCACCGCCGCGGGCGATGTGCTTGTATTCCCACCGATTGATCGTCGTCTCGGCGGAGACCAGCGACATGCCGAACTGCACGATGAAGAACGCCGCGACGAGACCGAGCACGCTCAGGATGAAGGTCTTCACGTCACGGATGGGACGCGCCACAGCGAAGAAGCCAAGCACGATCACGCCCGAGAAGATGATTTGGCCGCGGGAACCGGAGAACAGCGCGAGCAGGCAGCCGATGAAGAAGGCCGCGAAACGCAGGAACCGAAGAAGGAACGGCTGACCGTCCGTCCGCTGCAGCGCTGCCGCGATCGAAAGCATGCCCCCCAGACGGCCCACGCCAAGTGCGTTCGTCACGGGCTTGCCCGCGAGCATGTAGACAAGGCGTCCGCTATTCATGTTGAAGTCAGGATTCAGCATCATGGCGAGACCGACGAGGGACCCAATCACCATGAATGCGATGAGGAAGCCTCGAAATTCGTCCAGATCCCTCAGGAGCAGTGGCCCGCAGATCGCGAACAGCAGCATGCTCGGCGAGTACTCGATGACGATCCTCGAGCCATTCTCGTACGCCGGCGTCCACCAGAGCGAGGCGAGAATCAGGACATACAGCGCTACGAGCAGGTATCCGCCACTGGTCGTCAGGTTCTTCAGCAGGTCGGGGCGCCGGGAAATGCTGACGATCGAGGCCAGCAGCAGCACGATCGCCCAGATGATGTTGGCGAGCATGAAATTCGCCCGGAACGGCGCGGCGGTCGCGATCAGCGTCATCTCGAGGCAGTAGAACGTGCACAGGAACACGACGCCCCAGTGCGGACGCGCCAGCGGCACGATGCAGAGGACCGCGAGAAGGATCGCCGGGAGAACGAACATCGGCAGCTTGAGCCGCTAGGCGTGCTCCTCGCCGCCCGGCGCGCGCCAGACCGCCCGGACGCGCTCCACGGAGAACTCGCCCTTCGCGATGTAGCGCGCGAGCTGCACCCACTTGGAAGAGTGGTCGAACATCCACGCGGCATTGCTGTAGTCGGCGTGCTGGCGCGGAGGTGCCGAGATCAGTGCGCCGAGTTCATCAACCGTGAAACCCAGCTTCTTGGCGACGAACTCGAATTCCTCCCGGAGTTCGGCCTCGCTGGCGTAGAGCGGTTGTCGCAGGCGCTCGATCGCCTCTTCGCGGGTCATCTCGCCCGCCACGATCAGGCTGGAGAAGTGCGCACGACGCTTGTCGATGCCGAACTTGACCGGCAGGTAATACTCTTGGAAGAACCGGGTGAACCGGTTCTCGCCATGCTTGCGGGGGTATGGCCGCCAGCCAAGCCGATCGACCAGAGCCTGCACCGATGCCGTCTTGTTGTAGTCGAAGTAGTTCAGGATCGGCACGGTCATGATGCGCCGAATGAAGAGATGGTGGAAGAGCATCGACGGCCGCATCAGCGGGTAGGTCCTGAGCCGGACCTCGCCGAAACGGCGGTGTATGGCGCGCACATTGGCGCCGTCGCGCTTGTCGTAGATCCACGCGGGCGGAATGATGGACTCGGTCGTGACGTTCGTGCCCTGGATCAGGTAGCGGATACCCTGCTTGCCCGCAATGCGGAGCAGGATCGCGATGATGGCGTGATCGCTCACGCACTCAAGATCCATCACGGACGCCTTGAAGTAGCAGCGCTGCAGATCCCGGAACTCGTCCCACTCGATGACATGCGTGTGCAGGTCGATGCCGAGCGTTCGCACGATCTTCTCGATGTTGCTGACCGCGACATCGCTGTTCCAGCCGTTGTCGAGGTGCACGGCCAGAGGTCGGAGGCCGAGTTCTGCCATCTTGATCGCGACGTAACTGCTGTCGACGCCGCCACTGAGTCCGATGAGGCAGTCGTACGGTCGACCCCGGCCGGCGGCCTTCATGCGGGCAACGAGTCTCGACAACCGCTCCTCGCGCTCCGCGCCATGAAAGACCTCGTTGCGAAGGCGCCACTGCGCGCGGCGGGCGAAATTGCAGACCCCGTCGGCATCGAACGTGATGCCGGGTATCGAGTCATCCATGACGGTGAGCGCGCACATCCTCCGGCCATCCGGCAGGGGTGGAAACGGCTGGGTGACGGCGTAATCGATCATCGCGGGGAGATGGTAGCCGGGGACGGCACTCTCGCGCTATGGAACGATGCGAGTCAATCCTGGCGGCAGGTCGACGATCCTTGCCAGCCTGGAACCGTCGCGAAGCCGCATCTCAATCGGCACATCGCGGATCATGCGGTCGCTCTCGTTCCTCACGTCGATCCCCCCGTCGTTCGCGACGACATGCAGGACGCGCGTGTTTGGGCTCAGCGCATCCAGCCAGTAGCGCCCGATGCCATAAACCGTGTCGATGTGAAAGTCGCCCTGAAAGCCCCGGACCACAAGGTCCAGCAACCATTCGGTCACGCGGGCGCACGTGATCCCGTCGAACTGACGCATGTGCTGGTGAACGAGAACCACAACTGGTCGCGCGAGTCGATGTCCTCGGTGGATCCAGAACCGCAACATGGCGGCGTGCTGTACGTGCTGCGGATCCGAGGGGTAACGCGCGGTCAGTTCGACGATGCGGGTCGTCGATGGGTGGTGCGGCGGCGACTGCCGGAGCACGTTGTCCTGCGGACCGATATCCGAACCGGAAGCCACCTCGCACCCCGCGGCCTCCACCGCCGCCGGTGAGAACCGGTCGTTCCCGCGACCCGGCTTGGCCCATGATCGCGGCGTGAAGGCGAGCTCCCGCTCCGTCCAGCGTCGCGCCTCGAGGATGTTGTCGCGCTGGTCGCCGAGGGAGGTGACGTCGTCGCCCTGCCAAGCGTAGCGGCCCGTTCCGGGCTTCGCGCCAGCTCGCCAGCCATTGCCCGGATCGCCCGATGCGTCCGTGTCATAGTGGAGGTGTCCGTGATTCCCGATCTCAACCACGAACGGGCGTGTTGACTCGACGGGGTACGGCGCCTCGTGTCGCAGGTCGACATTCTCACGCATCCAACGGATGAAGGTCGGTATCGCGTCCGCACCCCGGTTCACGCCATAGTGATGCGCCCAGGCTTCGGCCGCCGGGGCGTCGAGCGAAAGCCGCGTCGATAGGTACATCGTCTGCGGCATCGCGAACCGGGATGTGAGGCCGAACGCGTCCTTGAGTCCATCGATCGACTGCATCGAGGCCTCGTCGTAAAGGTCGAAGTCGCCACGCAGCGCGAACGCGCTTCGTCGGCCCCCCGGATAACGCTCGATCCAGGCTTCCGCGATGTGCGCCGGCTCGATGCATCGACAACCGTCGCACCGCACAACTACGATCTCGGACCAGCGTCCCGCGGAAACCTCGATGCGAAGCACGTTTCCGCCATCGCACCGCACCGGAAGCACCACGAACGACTGCGAAGCCACCTCGCCACTTCGCAGCCTTGGGGTGCTGGCCTCGGCAATTCCCTGCACGCTCCATCCTGCGCCCGCGGTGATGCGGATAGTCGCGGGCCCCTGCAGCGGAACTCTCGAGTGATTCCCGACCATCACTCGGACCGCGAGCGGTTGGTTCGCCTGCACGATGCCCAGATCCAGGCACGGCATGCGTCGAACGAACGGCCCGTCGACGCGCACCGCGAGCGCGGGATGCAGGCACGGTGCGGGGAAGCGCCGGTCCGACGCACGGCCCCTGCGCAGACCGAGGGTCTCCTGGATGCCGATGACCGACTGCACCATGCGTCGCTCTCGGAGCAGATTCTCCACCACCAGGCCGAGATACGCGCAAGCAACGCCCAGTGCCCACATGCCCGAAGCGAGTCCGATCAGGGCACAGCCGGTGGTCGCCAGGATCGTCTCGAAACCGGCTCGACCGACTCGCGACCGCTTGTGCACGGTCTCGAGCACGACGTTGGCCAGATACATCACCCAACCGACCGGAAACGGCGCAAGCCACAGCGACCTGCTCGCGCCAAGCAGCAGCACGATCGCTCCACCAAGAAGTGCCAGAGGCGTGGAGGTCATGAGAGCTGGAACGGGTCCCACGCGGGAATGCGCGATGCTTCCCCGCGAGCGAGTGCCTCGAGAAGATCGGCGTATCGGCCTAGGATCTCCTCCTGGGAGAGTTGCGTGCTGATGAAGGCGTGGCCAGCCGAGCCGAGCGCCGGCAATTCATCCGGGCGGTCGGCGGCCTCGCGGATCAGGCGCGCCAGACCCTCATGATCGAAACTGCCGACCGCGCGACCGGCGCCGACCCGGTGGATCAGCGTTGGCTGGAGTCCATCCATCGCGCCGAGGATAGGCTTTTTCGCACCCATGTAGTCGATCAGCTTGCTCTCGAAGTAGATGTGGATCAGCGGACTCTGGAAAAGCGTCATGAGCGCGACATCCGCGCCGGCGAGGATGTGGGGTATCCGGCTCTTCGGAACCGCGTCATGGAAATGGATGTTGCGAAGACCGAGGCTGGTGGCAAGCTCGACCGCGGCAGACTTGGTCTGGCCAGCTCCGAACAGGTCGATCCGGATGTCGGGTCGTGATGTCAGGTGCTGGGCAGCACGGACCATCGTCTCGACCGCGGTGACCTCAGTGTGCGCTCCCGTGAAGATCGCGACGAACTTGCCTTCCCATCCGAACGCCTCGCGCATGGCGGACCGGCTCGCGCCGGCATTTCGGAATGCGGCCGGTCGAAAGCCGTTCGGAAAGAGGTCGATCTGCTCCGCACGGAGGCCCTTGCGCACCAGTTCCCGCTTGATGCCGGGCGTCAGGCTGATGACACGATCGGCGCCGAAGTACAATGTCCGCGCAAGCCATTCGAGCGGTGCGGCCTGGGCACGGCTGATCGCCCCCTTGGCCACAAGTGCGTCGGGCCAGAGGTCCCTGATCTCGAGCAGCATGGGCACCTTCCACCCGCGGGCGAGCCGCATGCCAGCGTAGCCCGCGAACAGCGGCTGGATCGACGAGAGAACCACGTCCGGTCGCTGAAGGCCTCGACCGTACCGCCATGCCGCCCAAGCGAATCGGATGTACGTGGCGAGACGGTTGCGGAGTCCGGCGCGCATGTTGCGCGGCGCGGGAAGCCGGTGCACCGTCACGGATCCGCCGCGCTCGCACTGCCAGGTCTCCGGTATCTCCGTCTGCTCGCTGTACGCGTTGAAATCGCAGGCGAGGACATCGACGTGGTGGCCCCGGTCAGCGAGCACCCGGACGAGCGCACGAGGCTGATCCGGTCCGGGCGACTGCGGTCCGGCGAAGAATTGGTGGACGTCGAGGATTCTCATGGTCGCCGATGACGTGGCTGGGGGTGTCCGCGGGGCGCGCGCGACTCACTCGGGTCTACCGCACGCCACGAGCGAAACGGTAGCGCCACCGCTTCGGCGACATGATAGTCAGCACCGTCTCGAGCAGGTAGCACACGATCGGTCCGGGGTCAACAAGCCGCTCCACGTAGTAGGTCATGTTCCTGCCGAGGAATCGGAAGAAGCTCGGCTTCGCGCTCCATCTTTCGGGCGAATGGAGGAACCACATGATGTCCCCCACGAGGAATCTCGCGAACCGGTCCGCGCGGTATTCACGGATCGGGTCGGCATGCCCGCTTCGCGCGAGCTGGAACATTGCCCATGGAAAGTCGGCGCCAGCGAAGATGTTGACGGCCAGCGACTCCGGAAACCGCGGATTGCACTCCATCAGCTTCGCGACGCCATCACGTGGATCCACGATGAGATCGAAGTCGGCGAACCCGTACCAGTCCATGGCGGCCGCGAGTCGGGTGATGTCCGCCTCAATCCGCTCATCGCGCATGGAGACGATGAGCGTGCTCGATCCTCCCTTCACGGGAAAGTAGCGGATCTTGCGGCACACGAACAGGGCGAGCAGTTGCGCGCCGCGACCGACGATGACGTCCGCCTTGATCTGGGAGCCGCCCTCAGGGATCCACTCCTGAAGGTGGCAAGGCCCGTACGCCGCGCTGATGCGCTCGTATTCAGACACCAGGTGTTCCGGACCCTCGACCAGCGTGATGCCGCGCGCACCATCACTGATGTTCGGCTTGATGACCAGCGGATAGAGCGCGCGATCGCGGATCGAGGTGAGCGGTTCCTCGTCGGGGAACCATGTTCCGGGACACGGCACCCCGGCGCGCATGGCGATCCGCATCATGCGACTCTTGTCGCGGGCCTCCTCGAACGCGGCGCGCTCCGGAAGGGCCATCGGCAGGCGTGATCCGACCCAGACGTCCCGATTGGAGAGCAGGGCGGCGATGTCGTAGTCGGAGACGGGAATCACGGCATCGAAACGCTCGCGAACATGCAAAGCCGCGAGTTCCCTGGCGAATCCCCTGGGGTCCGTGCGGGAGGACGGCAGCATGTGCCTTCTGCAGGCCATGCGCGACCAGAACGCGAGCGCCAGCCGGGTGTCGCATGCCACATGCACCTCGAGCCCGTGGGCGGCGAGCGCGCGGGTCGCAGCGAGCGACGACTTGGCGCGGGCATCCGTGAGCAGCACCTTGCCGTGAGCGTGTTCGGCCATCGGTCGGAACCCGCCGCCGGCGGGCAGCGGATCATACTGGGCGCGGATGCACGCTCGATCAGCCCGCATGCGCCGATCTTGCGAGCCGGTCCTTCAGCCGAAGCGCGGGGAGCTCGACCAGGTAGTATGAGGCGTGGGAGGCGACCAGTACGAGCAAGATCGTGAGCGAGACCCGCAATACCGGGTCGAGGTGCATGAGCCTGTGACGCGCGCCGCCGACGGCGAGCTGATGCCAGAGGTAGGTCGAGTAGGACAGCGCTCCAAGATGGAGCATCACGCGCCAATCGAGCCATCGAAGGCCGGCCTTCCGCGGATGGGAGAGCACCTGCAGGATGAGCACAGTGAAGAGCGCTGGCTCAACCATGAAGCCCATGCCGCGCAGGCCGAGCCAGTCCACGCGATCATCCTGCGAGAACTGCGCAAACAGCAGGGCGATCGTGACCAGTATCCACCACGCGGACGAGGCGAGGAACCTGCAAAGACCCCGCAGGTGACCGTCCCGGAGCGCAATGGCCGTCCAGGTGCCGATCAGAACCTGATCGGCCCGCGTATCGAACGCGTGGTAGACGTAGTCGTCGCTGTCCGGCATCCACATGCACTGTAGGCGGCGCAGCCAGATCAGCAAAATGGCCACACCCGTCCAGCGTAGCCGGGAAGCGCCCCGTCGCCGAAGCAACACGAAGGCGACGGGCCAGAGCAGGTAGTACTGCTCCTCGAGGCCGAGCGACCAGCAGTGGCTCACCGGGCTGCTGATCGCGCCATAGAAGGCCTGATACCAGTTCGACACGTAGAAGAATGAGGCCCACATCACCCCCCACGGGATCGCCCAGTGCGCGGCCGTCATCATGGCGATCGACACCAGCCAGTACGCGTAGAACGGTGGAAAGATGCGCAGAGATCTGCGGATGTAGAAGCCCTTGAGCGACACCGCGCCGAATCGATCCTCCTCCTTCAGCAGCAACCACGTGATCAGGAAGCCGCTGAGGACGAAGAAGAACTCGACCGCCTGCGACCCGAATCCGAACGGTGCACCAACGTGGTACGCCACAACGGACCATGCGGCGATCGCGCGCATCCCGTCAAGGCACGGGATCTTCGAGCCCCGAAGCGAGTCGCTCAGCGCGGCAGGCAACCCTGCGGACCACGGCTCGCTCGCGGCTGGCAGCGTGCTCATGCGCTGCCCCCCCACTTCACGCGTGCGGTGCCCCGTGCCGGCACGTCCACGAGCACCATCAGGCGCATGCCGGATCCGAAATCAACGTCGACCGGCAGTCCGCGCTGGGGATGTTGGCCGTCATTGCGCACCCACACGCCATCGGCATCCACCCCCGCATGGATCAACCGCGAGCGCGAACTCAGCACGTCCCGCCAGTAGCGCCCCAGCGACGTCACAGTGGCGGCAAGCACGTCGCCCTCCGTGTCCTCGGCGACATGGCGCAGCAGTTCCGATGTCAGGCAGAAGCACGTTGTGCCCTCGTACATCCGCAGGTGGTGGTGTGCGAGATACACGAGCGCACGCCCCCTGCGGCGAGCGACCCCGACCCAGAACTTGAGCATCGCAATCTGAGGCGCGTTCACCGGATCCCGCGGGGACATGCGGGTCAGTTCCGCCAGCCGCGCGCATCCAGCCGGGTGGTGCTCCGCTGGAAAGACGATCTGGCGCTCGAACTTGGTCGAGTCGGTATCATTTCCAACCTCGATGCCGGCTGCCTCAACGGCCCGCGAGGTGTATGCATCGAAGAAGTCGCTCGGGATCGCGAAACTCGTGGTCCGGACACCCAAATGCCTCTCAATCGATTCCGCGCACGCCCGCGCGTTGTCACGCTGCTCCTCAAACGAGTTGCCGGGGTCACCGCTCATCCATGCGTAGCGACCCGCGCCCGCACGGGCGCGGAAGGCCCAGCCGTTTCCCGGATCTGCGGCGGCATGCGTGCCGTAATGCAGATGCATGTGATTTCCGATCTCCGCGCTGAACGGCCGATCGGAGGCTGTCGGGAACTCCTGGTCGTTGGCCAGATCGACCTCTTCCCGAAGAAATCGAATGAAGCCCGGTATCTCCTCGGTGTGGCGATTCCATCCGAACTGCTCACAGAACGCCCGGTGGTCCGCCTGCTCGAGACTCAGTCGCGACGAGAGGAAGATCGTGGTCGGCATGCGGTAACGGGCGGCGAGGCCGAGCGCGAGACGCAGGCCGGCTTCCGACTGGAAGGTCGACGGGTCGTAGAGGTCGTGATCGCCGCGCCACGCGAAGGCCGCCCGGCAACCGTATCTCCACCGCCCGATAGCGGCGCGGGGCGCCGAGTCGCTTCTTGACGTGGAGACCCTGCGCATGACCAGAGTGCGCTTCCATACATGATCGCCGTGGCGCACCGTGACGCGCACCGATCCACCGGCCGAGCCCTGGCCCGCGGCCTCGATGGTGAATGGCGCCTCAAGGATTCGCCCGGGCTCCGGAGCCTCCGCAGGCATGTCCTGCTTCGTGACCCGAACACCATCGCCAATCGGCTCGATCTCGATGCTCATCGGCAGCTGGGGCCGAACGGGACCAGGGTTCAGGATCATAAGCGTGAAAGGCTGCGCGAGACCGGCTGGCCAGCAACCCAGATCGTAGGTGTCGCGACCCCTAGCAAGGATCGGACCACGGATCGAAACGATCAGATTCGGCACTGGCAACGGAACCCGGCCACGGCACGCGGCCAGTTGGGTCGCCCGCCGATCCGAGCACCATCGTCGCTCGACGTGCAGTGCAGCGACGAGTGCCAAACCAGCCATCAGTGACCAGATGAGGGCCGCCCACGTGCCACCCAGTGGAAGCAGCAGGAAGGTCACGCCGATCCAGATCAAGCCATCCAGCACGGGTCGCCCCAGACGCAGCCGCCGCTCGAGCACCTCGTAGAACAGGTTCGCGACCAGCATGCCCCATCCGAGCCGGAACGGCGCCAGAAAAAACGCCTTCGACATGAGGCAGTTCGCGGCGAGTCCGATCGCGAACAACCAGAGGATGATGAGTGTGGTAGGGTGCATGACGAGTTTCGGCAGGCGAGAAGAACCACCAGTCAGAACTTCCGACGGGCGAGGCTAGCGTGCGTGGTATCGGCGCGCGTTGCATGTCGCTCAAAGGCTATAATAGATCTCCCGATGCTCTCGAAGCAGGACACCGCCCCGCCGCCGATCGACGTCGTGGATCTTGAGACCGGAAACATCGGGTCCGTCCTGAAGATGCTTGTCCGAATCGGGCTCGCGCCGCGCGTCGCGCGGAAACCGTCCGAACTCTCCGGTCGGACCCCCTTGCTTCTGCCGGGTGTCGGGCACTTCTCGCGCGCCGCTACCGCCCTCGATGATTCGGGGCTGCGACAACGCATTGACGAACTGCATGCTGGCGGCATCCCGATCCTGGGGATCTGCCTTGGCGCCCAGTTGATGGCCCGAAGCAGCGAGGAGGGACCCGGCAACGGCCTCGGATGGCTGCCGACGACGATCCGTCGCTTTCCGGCATCCGGAACCGACGGCAAGCCGCTCCGCGTGCCTCACATGTCGTGGGAGACTTTTCGCCCCCCCGATGGCACGTTGCCGTTCGAAGTCCCAGCTGGTCGCATGTATTTCGCACACTCGTTCTACATCGATCCGGCGCCGCTCGGTCCGGACTCGATCTGCGAGGCGGAATTCGGCGGTGTCCGCTTCACGTCGGTGGCGCGAAGCGGAAACGCCTTGGGCGCCCAGTTTCACCCCGAAAAGAGCCACCGTTTCGGCATGGCGTTCCTGTCCGGCTGGGCCAGGTGGTCGATGCTGACGCTGGGATCCCGATGAGTAGCCCCTACTTCGAGCCCAACGATGCGTCGATGCCTCGCGTGATCGCGGCGCTCACGATGCAGGACGGCCGCCTCGTGCGAACCCGTCGTTTCCGAAAGCCCTCCTATGTCGGCGATCCGATCAATGCCGTCCGCATCTTCAACGAGAAGGGCGCCGACGAGATCGTACTTCTCGAGATCGGCGATGCGCCTTTCGATGACCGGGGCGTGGCCGCGATTCGCGAGATCGCCGGCGAGGCCTTCATGCCGATCTCCTACGGTGGCGGCATCCGTGACCTCACGCAGGTGCGGTCGGTGATCCGAAGCGGTTTCGAGAAGGTGATCCTGAACACGGCGTTGCATGAGACGCCAGCCTTGGCGTCGGAAGCCGCTCGGGAGTTTGGTGCGCAGGCGGTGGTGGCATCGATAGAGGTGGCATCCGGCCTGATCGGAGGCGCGCGGGTTCACACGAACTGCGGACAAAAGCGAACCGCGTGGAAGCCGGTCGACTGGGCCAAGCGGTGCGAGGAGATCGGCTGCGGAGAGATCGTGCTGACCTGCATCGATCAGGATGGGTCGATGGAGGGATACGACCTCGACCTCATCCGCCAAGTCGCGTCGGCCGTTACGGTGCCGGTGATCGCGCTCGGAGGCGCCGGGACGGTTTCGCACCTGCGGGAAGGGGTCTCCGCGGGCGCGTCGGCTGTCGCCGCGGGCAGCATGTTCGTCTATGTCGGAAAGCTGCGTGGCGTGCTGATCAGCTATCCGGAGGCCGGGGCCGTGCACGAGTAGGCATCGGCCAGATGGCGGAAGGCCTCCTACTGGTCATGCCGTACGGCCGTGGTGATCTGGTGTCCGGCATCCCGCAGCGTCTTCTCGCGCCGCGCCAGTTCCATGTCGCTCTCCACCATCATGCGGGCCAGTTCCTCCACGCCCACCTTCGGCTTCCAGCCCAACTGATTCGTGGCCTTGGACGGATCACCCTGCAGCTGCTCCACCTCGGCAGGGCGGAAGTACTTCGGGTCGATCTCGATGAAGTCCCTGTAGTCCAGGCCCACATGACCGAACGCGAGTTCGCAGAAGGCGCGCACCGAGATCATCTTGCCGGTGGCCACCACATAGTCGTCGGGCTTGGGCTGCTGAAGCATCAGCCACATCGCCTCAACGTAGTCGCCGGCGAAGCCCCAGTCGCGCTGCGCGTCCAGGTTGCCCATGTACAGCTTCTTCTGCATGCCCAGCTTGATGCGGCCCACCGCGCGGGTGATCTTGCGCGTGACGAA
>Ga0114972_10000473_pt1 | contig 30048 bp, 26 predicted proteins | sample M_140807_EF_Meta_FD_87354 | JGI IMG/M metagenome (GOLD analysis project Ga0114972, IMG submission 87354) | Freshwater microbial communities from Lake Montjoie, Canada to study carbon cycling - M_140807_EF_MetaG | ecosystem: Environmental > Aquatic > Freshwater > Lake | place: Lake Montjoie...
GCCCATCGCCCAGTTGGCTGAGGCAGGTCCTGGGGATCAGGCGCTGCTGGGCCATCTCCTTTTGGTGGCCGCCAAGGTGGCCCGTCAGGAGGGTCTTGACAGTTGGCGCACGGTGATCAACAGCGGCGCCGAGGCGGGCCAGACCGTTTTCCACCTGCATGTCCATGTCATCGGCGGACGCGCCCTCAGCTGGCCTCCGGGCTGATCCCTGGACACCTCGCGCGCGGGAGGTTGCCAGCAACGGGGCCTGGGCCCACAGTGCCGCCCCATGATCCGCGCCCCGGGAACGACTCTCTTCCATGCGGCCAGCGACAATGGGAGAAATCGCCGTTGTCCATGAATCCCGCCAAGGCCCTGGGCGAGCAGCTGGGCAAGTTGCAGCGGCTCGCCCAGCCCTACTTCCTTCCCCTGGAAGAAGGAAAGACAGGAGGGGGGGCTTTTCTGCTGTTGTTGGCGGCCTTGCTAGCGATCGTGGTCGGCTTGACCCTGGTGTTGCTGACCGGGGCCGTCGCCCTCAGTGGTGCCCTGATTCCCAAGCTGCAGGGTCGGTTCCTGCCGGGTGTTCCCCAGCAGGTGGCCGCCCTGTGGGCTAGCCCGATCGGTTGGGTGCTCATGGCCTTGATGGCGGCAGGGGTCTTCTGTTTCTGGCTCTATCGCGGCCAGTTGCGACAGGGGCGCTGGGTTCCCTGGGTGTTGCTAGGGGTGATTGCCCTTTTGATCCTTGTGATCAATGGAATCAACGTCGGTATCAGCTTCGTCGCCCGCAATGTCGATAACTCCCTGGTGGCATACGACCGGGATGGTTTCTGGAAAACTGTCGCCATCTATGCGTTCTGCCTGATGCTGGCCTTGCCCATCAGGGCGTTGCAGGCCTATCTGATTCCACGCCTTGGCCTGTTATGGCGAGAATGGTTAAGCAGCCGCCTTTTGGGACGTTACTTAAGTAATCGTGCCTATTACGAGCTCAATCCCAATGACGAAAGCTCTGAGGAGATTGACAATCCTGACCAGCGCATCTCCCAGGACACAGCAAGTTTCACAAGCACAAGCCTGAGTGTATCGGTGGAGATCCTCTCTGCCTTGCTTACGTTTTTCAGTTTCGTTTTGGTGCTTTGGAGTATTAACTCCAAGTTGGCCATGCTGCTGCTTGTCTATGCGGTGACCGGTACGGCTTTGATTGTGTTCGCAAGCAGGCGTCTGGTGGCACTGAATTATCAACAGCTCAAACTAGAGGCTGATTTCCGCTACGGACTGGTCCATATCCGCGATAATGCCGAGTCCATCGCTTTTTACCGTGGTGAAGCCCAGGAAGGCAAGGAAGCCCAGAGGCGCTTAGGGGGAGCGATCAGTAATTACAACCGGCTGATTGTCTGGGAGGCTCTGATCAGTGTAATTCAGCGCTCCTATGACTATTTCTCCCGTTTTCTGCCCTGGTTGGTAATCGCCCCAATCTATTTTGCTAAGCAAGTTGATTTTGGTGTTTTTGGCCAGGCCAGCATTGCCTTTTCCCAGGTTCTCTTCTCCGTCAGTTATATCGTCAACAATGTCGATCGACTGGCGGCTTTCTCTGCTTCCATCAGCCGCTTGGAAGGGTTCCAAAGCAAGATCGATTCCTTGGCTGGGGGGCACGCCCTCCTGGACCCAGCGCCTGCACCTGCTGGGGCGTTCGAGGTGCGTCAGTCGTCCAGCGATGCGATTGTGCTGCGCCATGTCGATTTGGTGCCTCCCCGCACGGGCCGTCACCTGATCCGTGATCTCAACTTGACGATTGGCCCCGGCGATCGCCTGCTGGTGGTGGGGCCTTCGGGTTGTGGCAAGACTTCATTTTTGCGCTTGGTCAGTGGACTCTGGTCTCCGGCGTCTGGCCAGGTCGCGCGGCCGCCGGTAGGTGACCTGATGTTCATCCCCCAGAAGCCCTACATGCTGCTGGGCAGCCTGCGGGAGCAGCTCTGTTACCCCCAGTCTCCTGATCATTTCAGCGATGACCAATTGCGCCATGTTCTCGAACAGGTGCGTCTACCCGATCTGGTTCGCCGTTATCCCGATCTCGACATCAAACTGGACTGGCCGCGGCTGCTTTCCCTGGGCGAGCAACAACGGCTAGGTTTTGCCCGGTTGCTGCTCAACTCGCCTCGTTTTGTCGTGCTGGATGAGGCCACAAGTGCCCTGGACGTGGCCACAGAACAGGCGCTGTATGGGATGCTCGTCGGTCTGGACATGGGTTTTGTCAGCGTCGGCCATCGCCCCACCCTGCGCGATTATCACGACATCGTGCTGGAGCTGGATGGCACCGGCGCCTGGCGTCTGATGCCATCCTCCAGCTATCAATTCGGTCGCTGAAGCCCCTGATGACTCCCCCCACCCCCTTAGAACCCGCCGATAACGTCAACGCCAAAAACGTCGACCCGCAGCCCAAGGCCGATGCTGGGCCGATGTCCCCGGCCACAAGTGCTACCACCGGTGATGTGCCGGAATTCGGCTGGAGCACCTACGCCGAAAGGGTGAATGGCCGTTTTGCCATGGTTGGCTTTTCAGCCGTGATACTGATCGAAACCCTCTGCCGCGACACGTTTCTGCATTGGGCTGGTCTGGTGCCTTGAGGCTCGGGGATGGGCTGCTCAGGGAAGATCAATCAGGTCGACTTGCCAGTGCCCATCCCGGCTGACTTCGACGGCCATTTCCCGACCATCGGCCCGCAACATCACCCGCCTGGGCACACCTTGGGGATTCATGGCGATCATTTGGGTGCTCATCAGGCGGCGCCGGTAGAGCAGCAATTCGGTTCTTCCCTCCAACTGCCTCACAACGGCCAACCGTTCGCCCTTCGCCTCCACCCCAACACTCAGCGGCTGGGCATCCGGTCGGTTGAGTCCCGGTAGGGGCACCGGCCGCTGATCGTCCAGATTCAGCAGCACCACCTGGTCACGGCCACCCCTGTTGGCGATCAAGGCCAGCCAGGGCCCCGCCAGGCCCGGGGCACGGCTGGGGCCCAGCTCCTCCAGGCGTCGATCTAGGGGGAAGACCGGTTGGGGCACGGTCCCCATGCAGCCAGTCAGGCTGGCCAGTGCCCCCAGCCCCCCAGCCAGTAAGCCCAGCCACAAGCCTTTGCGGTTCCCACTCGCCTTGATCATGGGAGCGTGGTGTTCGCCATGGTGCCGCTGGCCAGCCCCCTGGGAAGGTCGGGTTCGATCAGGTTGGCCAGGTCGAACACTTGCATCAGCCGGCGGCCCCGGCTGATGCCGGCAAGGGCCAAACGGCGTCCATCCGGGGCCAGGCTCAGTTGTTCCGGTTGGAGATCTCCGGGGAGCTGCAAAGGCAGCAGGCGACCGCTAGCCCGATCGAGAATCAGGACGCGACGGCGGCCACCCTCTTGGCCCACCAGGGCCACATAGCGACCGTTCCAGCTTAACGAGGGGGAATCATGGGGCTGGAATCGCCGCAGCGACGGCAGCGGCACCTCCTTCCCTGAGGGCTGGGCCTGCATCATCAGGGTCTGACGACCGTTGCGCTCGACCACACTGGCCAACCATTCACCCTGGCCGCTGAGGGCCGGCTGCTCTCGGTCCTGGCCACCCAAGGCAAAGACCGCAGGACTAGCCCTTCGTCGATGCAAGCCCAGATCGCCGCATCCCACCAAGACAAGGTTGATCGCCAGGAAAGCCAGGGCCCTTATCCAGACTCTCAATCGTCAAAGCGGGAACTGTTGTCCCTACTGCCGGGGGGGCGGGAAGGTCGGGGATCTCGTGGGGCGGTTGAAGGAGCGCCCGGCCCTTCGGGACGGTTGCGGGGGCTCTGGGGACCTGAAAGAGGTGAGTAGTCCGCGTCACTCACGTCGTTGGATGCCTTGAATTTGCCGCGCAGGGGTGTTCCTTCCGGGACGCCACTTGCGGAAAGGCCGCTGGAGCCTGGCGAGCTGGCAGGAGTGGCCCGGCGGTTGGAACGGACGGCTGGATCGGTGGTCGGCACAGGACGGCTACCGCGCCTGGTCTCCATCGGGCCGTTACGGTCGCGGCGGCGTTCACCGAATTCCTGGCTGCCGCTGCGGGAACTGGAGGCCGGACGATAACGGCTGGCGTCCCTGGGATCCGCCATGGCAGCCGGCCTGGGTTCCGGGTCGAAGTCGTCGGAGCGTCCGCCCAGGCGGCTGGCGGCCTGCTCAGGAATGGCGACCCTGCTGGAGCGGCGGGGCCGATAAAAGTCTTCCTCTTCTTCCCGGGAGGGAATGCGGCGGCGGATGGCTTCCTGGTCGTCGAAACGGTCAATGTCCCGTTCCCGATCCCAGTCCCGCCCGAACTCGCCACCCCCACGAGCGCGGAAGGGCTGGGGCTCGTCATCATCAAAAAAGGTAGAGCGGCGTGCCTGTTCGGTTGTGATCCCGCGCAACCTGACGCTTTCGTAGGCGAAGAAAACAGTGGTGCCCGCCAGAAGGAACTGACCGAACTGAAGAATCGGGTCGAGTCGCCAACCCTGGAAAAACAAAATACCGCCGCAAAGTAGGCCAACGGCGGCAAAAAAAACGTCGTAGTCTCTTGCGAGAGCCGGTTTGAAGTTCCTCATGAAATAGAGGAAAGCTCCACCCACCGCCAGCACGATGCCGACGATACTGGCCCAATTAAGGCTGGCGTTGACCAAGGTTGGATCTCTCGAGACTCCAGGTTGATGCCACTCTAGGCAACGTCAGGACGACTTTCCGTCGGTTTCAGCTCAGAGGCGCCGATCCACCCGGTCGTTCTGGCTGATGAAGAAGAGGGCGATGGAGATGGGAATGACGACGATCATGCCGCCCAAGACGAGGCTGCTGAGGAAATTGCTCAGGGAAGGGGTCATAGCAGTGGGGCCGCTGCGAACGGCCGTGATCCTAGGCAGTGGCCGGTGACTTCCTACGATCAGAATCTGTTTGCTTAGAGCTTTGTGACGGCCTCCCCCGCGGCGCTGCAATGGCTCCAACTCGGTCTCGGCGCCGGGCTCGGGCTCTTGACCCTGTTGTTTTTATTCCGCATCGTTCTCACCTGGTATCCCCAGCTCGACCTCGAGCGGGGAATCCTGCGCTGGATTCGGGTGCCGACGGAGCCATTGTTGGCCCCGACTCGCCGCTGGATTCAGCCGATCGGTGGCGTGGATGTGGCGCCCGTGATTTGGGTTGGCCTCACCAGCCTGCTCCGGGAGCTGCTGGTGGGCCAGCAGGGCCTGGTCACCCAGTTGGTGAGACAAGCCAGCGAGCGCCTTGCCTGAGGGGCCGGGGCGGCCCCTCAGGGGGAGAGCATTTCCTGTTCGACAAACTTGGTATGAATTTCACCACGCTGAAATTCAGGCCGATCGAGCAGGGCGAGGTGGAAATCAATAGTGGTCGGTATGCCGGTGATGGCACATTCCGATAGGGCCCGCCGCAGGCGCCGCAAGGCGGCATCCCGGTCAATCCCCCAGACAATTAATTTGCCGATCAATGAATCGTAGAAGGGTGGGATTTCATAACCTGTATACACATGACTATCGACCCTTACCCCAGGGCCACCAGGTGGCAACCATCCAGTGATACGACCAGGTGTGGGCCGAAAATTGTGACTTGGATCTTCGGCATTAATACGACATTCAATGGCATGCCCATGGATATGAATCTCTTCTTGGCGTATACTGATTGGCTCCCCGCCAGCAATCCGCAGCTGCTCGGCAATGAGATCAATGCCCGTCACCATCTCTGTGACGGGATGCTCCACTTGAATGCGGGTGTTCATTTCCATGAAATAAAAATGTCCACTGCGGTCGAGTAGAAACTCCACCGTGCCCGCCCCCTCATAGCCGATGCTGCGGGCTGCTGCCACCGCCGCATCTCCCATCCGCTGACGCAGATCGGCCGAAAGTCCCGGGCTGGGGGCCTCTTCCAGCAATTTCTGGTGGCGCCGCTGCACCGAGCAGTCCCGCTCACCGAGGTGGACCACGTTCCCATGGCGATCAGCCAAGATCTGCACTTCGACGTGGCGGGGCCGATCGATGAATTTTTCCATGTAAAGGCCTGGGTTCCCGAAGGCGGCCTCAGCCTCGCCTTGGGCGGCCCGAAACAGGGATTCAAGCTGGTCTGCCGTGGTAACCAGGCGCATACCCCTGCCACCGCCTCCGGCGGTGGCCTTGATCATCACCGGAAATCCCATCGCTTCGCCGAGTTGGGCCGCGGCTTCAGGGGTGTCCAGCAGGCCCTCACTGCCGGGGATGGTCGGTACACCTACTCGCTGCATCGTGTGCTTTGCGGTGGATTTGTCTCCCATGGCCCGGATCGATTCCGGGGAGGGACCGACAAAGGTGATGGAGTGGGCCTGGCAAATCTCAGCGAAATTGGCGTTTTCGGCAAGAAAACCGTATCCCGGGTGAATGGCATCGGCCCCCCGGGATGTGGCGGCCGCAAGGATGTTGGGGATGTTGAGATAGCTCCGACTGCTGGGGGCTTCCCCCACGCACACGGCTTCATCGGCCAGTTGGACATGGAGGGCGTTGCGATCCACGGTGCTGTGTACCGCCACCGTCGCAATGCCCATCTCACGGCAGGTGCGCAAGATCCTCAGGGCAATCTCGCCGCGGTTGGCGATCAGTAGTTTGCCGATGGGCATCCCTTTCGCTTCCGGCGTGGCAGGCCATGCGGGACTGTATCAGCGCTCACCCTGGCCGGGCTTGGGCTCAGTCGAGGCCAGTTGCTGGGGTCGGGTCCGGTGGACGGGTATATTTCGGCTGGCTTGCGGCCTTGCCCGAGCCCGGAGAGCTCGCTAACCAGATCCTCTGGTCTTCGAGCCATCAGTGCGGATGTGGTGGAATCGGTAGACACGCACGTTTGAGGGGCGTGTGGCTTCGGCCTTGCGAGTTCAAGTCTCGCCATCCGCATAATTTTCCGACTTGACCCTCCCACGGGGATAATTTTTTGTCTTACCAGGCAGAGGCCGCCATTGTTTTGGTGAGTAATGGGCCTGGTGAGCTGACCACCTGGGTTAGGCCTCTGGCAGAAAGGCTCCATGGGCAGTGGGAACTGCGCCCTTGCCACCCCCATGCCCGTTGCGCCCTGCATCTAGTGCTTGTTCCCTGTCCCAATGGAACGGGCCAGGAAGCTTGGGTCGCCAAGCGTTGGGAGCTGTTCGAGCGGGTGCTGCCTGCGGCCCGCTTCTGGTGGTTGCTGTTGCGGCCCGCTCGCCACGGTCCTTGGCCGCGGCAGGGGGTGGTGGTGTTTATGGGCGGTGACCAATTCTGGACTGTTCTACTGGCGGCGCGCCTCGGTTATCGCCATCTCACCTACGCCGAATGGGTGGCCCGCTGGCCCCGCTGGAATGATCGCCTTGCCCTGATGGGATCCGTGGCCTCCTCCCGCTTGGCCCCCCGCTGGCGCGGTCGAGCCCGGGTGGTTGGTGACTTGATGGCGGATCTCGCCGATGGCCAGAATGACGATTCCGCCTTGCCCGAGGGGGAATGGGTCGCGCTCTTGCCTGGCTCGAAGCGGGCCAAACTTCAGGTAGGGATGCCGTTTCTACTGGAGACAGCCGATTGCCTGGCCCGTTTGCGGCCAGGCTGTCGGTTTTTGTTGCCGGTGGCCCCAACCACCTCGGTGGCTGAGTTGATGGCCTTTTCCGGATCCGCCAATCCGATCGCTGCCCATTTTGGTGGCGGCGAACCCAGCCTGGAGCGTTGCGAAAACTCCATCGGTCGTGATGTCCTTCGCACAGCCGGGGGGCAGGCCATCGTTTTGGTGCAAGAGCATCCGGCCCATGCCCTCTTGAGTCAGTGCTCGCTGGCCCTGACCACGGTGGGGGCCAATACAGCGGAACTGGGGGCCCTGGGGTTGCCCATGTTGGTGCTTCTTCCCACCCAGCACCTGGAGGTCATGCAGGCTTGGGACGGCTGGATGGGGGTGGTGGCGCGCCTGCCGTTTTTGCGGCGGCTCGTGGGTGTGGCCATGACGGCCTGGCGTCTGAGCCATCGGGGTTTTCTCGCCTGGCCCAACATTTCAGCGGGTCGTTTCGTCGTTCCAGAGCATGTGGGCTCCATCACCCCTGCTGGCATCGCCGCTGAGGCGGCCCAGTGGCTGGGGCATCCGGAACAGCTGGCAGGCATGCGGGAGGACCTTCGTTCCCTAAGGGGTAGGCCTGGGGCAGTGAAGTCCTTGGCAGAAATGGTCATGGAGCTCGTGCCGCCAGGAACGATTCAACCGAGCCAGGCTCCATGGCCTGGCTCGTCCGAGGTCATGGAGTGTTCCGAGCAGGGAACTTATCCCAGAAAGAGCAAGCTGGAATGAACGATCCCTGGATTGAAGTCGATCCGCTTGGGGTTCGATTCAGCGCGCGGTGCAACTGAACGTCAGAGCATTGGGGCCTGCATGGCCCGTGGGGGAAGGAGCCAATCGAGGGCGGAACCCATCTGTTGCTGGGATTCCCCCGACGTAACGCGTACAATCGCGGTGGTTCTAGGGCCAACTCTAGGCAGATGGTCAACCCATGACAGCGCTCATCCGTCCCGAAGACAGAATCTTTGTAGCTGGTCATAGGGGAATGGCTGGTTCGGCTATTGTTCGCTGTCTGCAGAATCGGGGCTATGTTAATATTTTAACAGCTTCCCGCCAAGAAGTTGATCTAGTTGATGCCGTTGCTGTTTCGCAATGGTTTGAGGCTTATCACCCTGATGTTGTTGTACTTGCAGCGGCAAAAGTTGGGGGCATTCTGGCCAATAATACCTATCCAGCAGATTTTCTTCTTGAAAATTTAAAAATTCAAAATAATGTCATTGAATCCGCCTGGCGAAGTGGGGTGCGAAGGCTATTATTCTTGGGTAGTAGTTGTATTTATCCAAAGTTCGCTGATCAGCCTATTCGTGAAGAATCACTATTAACTGGCTCTTTGGAGCCCACTAATGAATGGTATGCCATAGCTAAAATTACGGGAATTCAGCTGTGCCATTCTCTACGCATCCAGCATGGCTTTGATGCCATCAGTTTAATGCCAACCAATCTTTATGGACCAGGAGATAATTATCATCCTACCAATAGTCATGTTTTGCCAGCATTGATTCGGCGATTTCAAGAAGCCCATATCTTGGCTTTGCCCACTGTGGAGTGCTGGGGAAGTGGAACGCCCCTTCGAGAATTTCTTCATGTGGACGATCTTGCTGATGCGGTTCTGTTCTGCCTTGAGCACTGGCAACCTGATCCCCATGACATTCAGTTGATGAATGTCGGCACGGGCACTGATGTGACGATCAAGCAATTGGCTGAAGCTGTGGCCACGGCGGTTGGTTTTGCTGGAACCATTGGCTGGGATTCCAGTAAGCCAGATGGGACTCCACGAAAGTTGCTTGACATTTCACGGTTGGCTTCCCTCGGCTGGAAAGCTTCAATCCCGTTGGAGGATGGTCTTAAGCAAACGGTGATGGATTATGTTGCTAGCCTCAATAGCGGTGAGGAATTACGTCTGTGAGAATCTTGGTGACTGGTGGAGCCGGTTACATCGGCAGTCACGCCGTGCGGGCCCTTACCCAAGCAGGCCATGAACCGGTAGTTTTAGATAATCTCGTTTACGGCCATCGTGAGATCGTTGAACAGGTCCTGAAGGTCCCCCTCGCTTCTGGCCAGCTCGGCGATCGCCCGATGCTTGACGCCTTATTGCGGGGGCAACACCCTTGCCTTCGAGGCACAAGCATGGAAGCCAAGCCCATTGAGGCGGTGATTCACTTTGCAGCCTATGCATATGTTGGTGAATCGGTGAGTGACCCAGCCAAATACTATCGAAATAATCTTGGTGATACGCTCACACTACTTGAAGTCATGCTTGCCCTTGCTAAAGAGCAAGAAAAATTACCCATACCTATTGTTTTTTCATCTACATGCGCAACCTATGGGCCACCTCAACAGATTCCCATGACAGAGGACCATGGGCAGAATCCCATAAATCCTTATGGCCAAAGTAAGTTGATGGTTGAAAAACTATTGATTGACTTCGCAAGTGCCTATCATCTACCTAGCGTTATTTTCCGCTACTTTAATGCTGCTGGTGCCGATCCATCGGCTGAAATTGGCGAAGATCATGACCCCGAAACTCACCTAATTCCAAGGCTTCTTGATGCCATGAGCGGCCGTGAGCCCTACCTTCAGATCTTTGGGGACGATTACCCCACACCCGATGGCACGTGTATTAGAGATTATATACATGTTTCTGATCTTGCCGATGCACATGTCCTTGGTCTAGAAAGGATCTGGCGCTTACAGGAAAAGGAAGAAGTGATTTCCAAGCCACTTATTTATAATCTCGGTAATGGTACGGGTTACTCTGTCCAGCAAGTGATTGAAACCGCCAAGAAAGTCACTGGTCGTGGATTGCTTGCCCATGTGGCCAAGAGAAGGGCCGGTGATCCGGCCCAACTTGTTGCAAGTTCAATTAAGGCGCATCAGGAGCTTGGCTGGCGTCCCCGCTATCCGGATCTTGAGACGATTCTGGCCCATGCATGGGCTTGGCACCAGAAACGTCACTGCTGAATGGATACTTTTTGGAGGTTTGAGGGCCCCAAGGGCGGGCCAATGGTTCGCCAATAAAGAGTCCTTGCCCAGGCATAGCCACGCTACGCCAGTAAGCTTCAATTAAAGTATCACCCCTCAAATAGTAAGTAAGTAATAGGCCAGGATGGGCAAACTTGGCGGCATAATTACAGGGTTCCACAACGGTGCCATAGCTACCGGTTGCGCCGGCATCAAGCCACCTCAAGGCACTCATTTGTCCACTGTCTGTCAGTTTCCCTCCAAACGATGTAAGGTGATCGGCAACAGCGCCGGGCAAAAAATGGTTTGTGTTGATCTTGCTTACCCACGTTAAGCCAGTGAAATAGGTCATGACATCCTTTGCATTGACGAGAGTGTCAGAGTGAATAATCTTAAGTTTGAACTTATTCCCAACACTTCGTATCGATTCTTGGTAGAGAGATGCCCTGCTGTTTCTGATGGGATCACTGGTGATCATTAAATAGCCTGTACCTTTGGGAGCAGCGCCATCCGAAGCTAACCCCCTTTGAATCAATTCCTTGCCCTGATCAATGTTGCTTGCAGCCAGCAACATCGTTGGACGAAGCTTTAATTGATCCCAGGGTCTGTCAATATCACCTCGAGCATAATATGGATTTAAACGGGTCGTTTGACATGATCGTTGGCAAAGTCCAGGTTCTATCCCGTAGGCAAAGGCACTGGTGATCGATTGGCAGCCAACGCGATAGGGTGTAGTCCATGCTAGTGCAAACGCTTGTATATGCCGGGGAGTTCGATTGTTAACATCTCTCAAAATCCAACGAAATTGAGATACAGGTATTTCGCTAACTCCAACGGGCAAGGATAAATGAATTACTTGGCTGGAAGGTATTAGTCTTTTTTTGACATATAAGGAGCCAATTTCGAGGCTAAAAGGATCATTATCATTGATGACTACGGCTAAATTTTTTGCGTCAATTCCACCAGTCGGCATTGATTCAGATATCATTGGCTTGCGATATAGACCTAAATCTGAGTTGATAAATAGTAAGCCTGTTAGTAAGAACCATACACTTTGCCTTAGGGCATATTTCAATGGTTTGGACACAAGCATTATAAAATCCCATTTCGCTGCAAAATCATATCCGTTTCACTCGCCGATATCAGCAGTTGTCAATGGATGATTCTAGTGGACCCCCAGCCCTTGGGCTTCACTGTTAAGCTTGTCAATGGTCGTCTGCTTGAAAGGCGAGTCAGACGCTGATAAACAATTTATGGTATAATCAGTAAAGTTTATGCTGGGGTTGACGTTGACTAAGTCAGGCTACAAAGTCTTTGCTGCTAAAGTTATATGAATATTTTGAAGCTTGGCTAACGCCCGATCTGAAAATTAAAACGCCTAATTTTTGCAAAGATTCATCTTCCAAGCCATGCCGAGCAATACGACCATAAACCGTCTGCGTCAAATTGGATATACCAAATATTCTGATCACCAGCTACTCAATTTATTTTTGAATCAAGGACATGAATCCTTAAAAGATATAAGTGGCGAGTATATTTTTATTTTAGAGGGTGATAATGAGCTCGCGCTGATTACATCTCCAGTAGGAGCGATGCATTATTATTATTTTTACGATGGTAATCGTTTTTACCACGGAGATAAGATTATTGATATTCTTAATCAAGCTTCCATACCTTGGCAATGGGATTGGTCTGCCTTGGGTGACTTATGTCAACTAGAAAATCTTACTAACAATCAAACATTGCATCCCGCAATAAAGAGAGTGCCACCCGGAGCTTTCCTTCATTATAAGAATGGCCAGCTTAGTTTGGATTCTAGATGCTATATAGATTCCATTCCCTCGTTGCGTCCAGATCCAAATGCGGCGATAGAAGCGATGAATCAAGAAGTGGCAACTTGGTCGGGAAAAAATTCTTATCTTTCCCTATCTGGTGGCTTTGATTCTAGGGTGATATTGGGATCAATGTTGAAACAAGGAATTCAACCCCATTTAATCACAATGGGTAATGATCAGTGTTCAGATGTCAGGACAGCCAAAGCCATTGCATCGACATACAGCTTGACCCACGATCTAATACAGATTGATCTAAATGATTTTTTTGAATATGCGCCCAAGATTTCATATTTAACTAATGGGACCAAAGCCGCATGCCACTGGCATACTTATCTCTACCCTTTAAAAGCCAGAATTCCAGCTGATAGTAGTTTTTTCGTTGGTACGTTAGGAGAATTCGCTCGCTCATATTATTTTGACAAGGGACAAATAGGTCAATTGGCTGAATTAAATCCCAGGGGATCACTTCATCAATTCTGGAATATGAAACTCATCCGACATCCTACATTCTTACCTAATGAACTAAAATCATTAAATAGTCCATTCGCCGAACAACTTACCCCGGCTGGTATTAATGTTCGAGCGAACAGGTTAACTCGCTATTGTAAGCGGCAATTTCTTTCAGGATTAACACGGTATTATTTTGAACAAAGGGTCCCTAATTTTTATGGAAATGGCATAAAAATGTACATGGATTCAAGTCAATGGCGCTCTCCATTCCATAGTCGTCGTTGGATTAATCAAATCTGGAATCTGCCTGCATCTTGGAAACTAGGTTCTAATTGGCATAGATACGCTATCGGAAAAAATATGCCTGGTTTATTGAAGTTTCCAGAAGAAAATGGTTTTGCTTCTGGTCGAATGCTTGCAAAAGCGCCACCTTTGTACTGGACTTCTGCAATGAGAAGAACACCTTATATTAGCTATGATTTAAGTTCTGAGTGGTATCGAGATCCCAGGCTTCAAGACTTTATTTACTCCAATAGACAATCGATAGAAGATCTAGTTGAACCATCATTAGTCGCATCAATTCTTGCAAGCCACAAAGCGGGTGATGACAGGACCCGCACGCTTGCATTTCTACTTACTATGATTTATTGGAAGCAGAATCTTCATCAAAATAACTTATAAAATAATAATGAAAATTAATTCAAGTAATTTATCAAGGGAGCCTCTTTATGGATGGCCTCTATCCCTAGCTACTCAAGAGCCATCCCTGCCAAATGACATGCTTAATGTTGACCAAAATCCTAGCCTAAAAATATCCATAGTGATACCAACTCTCAATCAAGGCAATACAATAGAGGATACAATTTGTTCCATTATCAATCAAGATTATCCCTGTTATGAAATTATTATTATGGATGGCGGTAGCGTTGATGCCACTCTTGACGTAATTGACCGTTATAGGCCCTATTTGGCTCATGTAACCTCAGCACCTGATAAGGGGCAATCACAAGCCATAAATCGGGGATTTGAGCGGGCTACTGGGGATATTTTTGCCTGGCTTAATTCAGATGATTATTATCTTCCAGGAGCACTGTCAAAAGTAGTTGAGACGTTCTCTGACCCAAGTATTGAGTTTCTTGTTGGGGCTGGAGATGTCATTTCAATTGATCATAAGTTTTTGCGTTTTATTCCTGAGCGTATTTTAAATCGAGAGGCCTTGATTGACTGGAAAAATGATCGCTGGATTATGCAACAATCCTGTTTTTGGAGATCATCCTTATGGCAACGGGTAGGTGGAGTCGACGAAAGCTTGGGACTCTTAATGGATTACGATCTATGGTTTAAATTTTCATCCATTTGCCAACCTGCTGCATTGAATCAGAAATTGGGTATCATGCGTTACCATCCAGAAGCCAAGACGGTTAAGCTTCGAAGTAAAACAAATCAAGAACTTGCTTATGTATATGCTAAACATGGTGTTTATGACGAACTCAGATCATTGGTCGCTTCTCTTGCTGAACAAAATTCAGATCTTGAAGCTCAACTCTGGACTATCAAATCGAGTCTTCTTTTTAGATTGATTAAGCGACTTTATCTTTCCCCTATCGGTCACCGATAGATGATGATGCATCATTCAAGCAAGTCTATTTTTGTTGGCATAACCAGTTGGAACAGCCAGCTATTTCTTCCCCATTGTCTGCGATCTCTTTTAGAGACTACCCGAGGGCAAGATATTTCCATTTGCGTTCTTGACAATAATTCTTCAGATGATTCAGTCAAAATCGCGCACTCATTCGGAGTCGAAGTAATTCAAATGGGGTGTACCCAGCCACAAGCACTTAGTTTTTTAATCAATCACTCGCGGGCCGACTATACTTTGCTAATTCATTCAGACGTGATACTTATCGACTCCCGCTGGCCATCACTATGCATGGAGAAGATTAAAGGCTCAGTGGCGCTGGTATCACCTGAGGATATCGGCTGTGGTCCGATGACTCGGCCGTTTGGGCTTAATATGCCTGAAAGTTCCTTTATGTTTTTTGACACTAAGCTGATCAAAAAATGTCGCCATTTAAAAATTCTTCCAACCCGCAATAGGCCATTTCCCCACCATGAATTCAATTTCGATGGAAATCATGTTACTCATAATATTCCGGCTACTTTGTCAAGACATGGATTTCGATGGTTTGCCATGAATGTCCTAACTTCTAATCTCGTTCCTGAACCCCTATTTCAGCCTTCCAAGCCACCTGCAGTTTGGTCAGATGAATTGGCTTACTTACGTTATGGTTTGGGAAACTTCTATAGCATTGATGGTGTCATTACCCATTATCATAATTGGTACGATCGGATAGCCACGCTATCCCAACCACCCCTAGGCACTATTGAGAGCAAAAAAGATTTCCCCGCTGAATTTATTCATGATTATACTTGCCGCTTTTTATCTGATTATCAGCAAAATAAACTTGACTTGCCCATGGAATTAAACATCCGCCGTCCACCCAAAGCCCTTTGAGTGATTAATATTTCTGCTTTAACGATCTTCTCGAGAACCATTTATTTAAACTAATGGCTATGTTCACCAAACTGGCTGCCCACTTCCTGCTCATTCCTGAATTACTTTATTCCCCCCCTAACCGTGCCATTATTGAAGCTCTATTGGCCAGTGGCTATGAGGTTCATATCTTTTCACCAAACTTGACAGTCTCGCCGACTGAATATGGTCCTCATGTTATTACCCATGATGTAAGCTATTCTTTTCGTTGGATTGCGAAGGCCCTACTCCAGCCTTTTTGGTGGAGTGTCCATTGCATCTCTGGAACCAGTGAAGAGCCTTTGGCCGTAGTCGGCCTATTGGCGTTTATACTGCGTAAAAATTCCTTTGTATTGGCTGACGAGATTAAGGCTGGTAGCTACAGGGGAAATAATTCTGAGCGATGGAAAACACTATGTCGCTGGGCCATGAAAAAAGCAAAGTTTAATATTGTTAATGATCAATCACGGATTTCACTGCTTCGTGAATATGTGCCCTTGCCATCACAGTCCAAAATCATTGTCTATCCGGGCTGCTTCCATCTGCCCCCAAAGCCGTCTGTCGATGATCGAAAAGTACTTCGTCAACAATGGAACATTCCGGATCAGGCACTTGTTGTGGCTTCATCGGGTGGATTCAATTTGACAGCAGGTGCTGATTGGCTGATTGAAGCAATACAAGATCGACCTGAACTTTACGCCGTGATTCAGCCGTTGGGGGTGGACCCACTGGCACTGTTTTTATTGGAGAATCTTCCTTCTAAAGAACGCGTTTATTTACAACGCGATCGACTCAGCTGGAACGAGGCTTGGCGCTCAGCTGTTGGCTTTGATATAGGCTTGGTCATTTATACGAATCAGGCGCCACAATTCCAAAAAATGGGAATTAGTTCGAATCGCCTGTGTATGTTTATTGCCATGGGAGTGCCGGTTATATGTAGTAAGCAGGATAGTTTTGCTTTTGTAGATCATTATGAGTGTGGCGTCATTGTTTCTGATTACTCTGAATTTCTAGATGCAATCTCATTTATTTCTTCCAACCTCATCCAGATGCGTGAGAATTGTAGGCGTTGCTTTGATGACTACATCATGCCTGCCGATCGATTCCCAACTCTTAGCGGAGTAATTGAATCGATTTAAAGCTTATGACTGAATGGAGCCATTGTTTTTGTCGCTTGCCATGACTAAGCCCAATTTGAATTTTTATCTGTATCGTATGGCTTTCGCCGTCGTTCATGGCGCCAAGCGATTGATACCTGCAGCACTGATATCCCATCGCCTGGACTTAGGTGGAAAATTTGTTATTGGCATCACAACTTATATCGAGCGATATGATTATTATTTTAAACCCCTTTATAAATCGCTCTCCATTCTTTTTCCGGAAGTGCCAATTGTTGTTGCTGTTAATGGTTTTCCGGATCAACAGAAGCAGAGAAAATATCTTGAGCGTCTCCAATCTGAATTGTGTGATGTTTGTCCTCCCCATCATACATTTGTACTGCATGATCGTCCACGTGGCTTGACAACCCTATGGAATGAAATGCTTCAGGTGGCTGAACACAGACCCCTCTGGATACTTAACGATGACCTAAGTGTTGATTCTTGGCTTAGGCGCTGGGCTGAAAAGTTTGATTGGAGTTGTGCTCGACTTACTCTTTTGAATGATACTTGGTCCCATTTTATTATCGCTCCTGAGGTCGTAGCAGAGGCTGGTATTTTTGAGATTTCTTTCCCCGGCATTGGGTTTGAAGACATGGATTATACGGCAAGATTGGGTCTTTTGGCGATCAATATTGCTAATGTCCCTTGTCCCTATCTGCATCACTCCAACCATCAACCTCAAGCCACTTCATTCGACGAAATTTCTGAGCGCACTTGGGGAAAATATACGAGTGCAAACGAGGATTGCTTTTATCGTCTATGGGTACGAAGTTCCGATGGTACAGGTGTTTATATTAAACAGATTCGTGACTTTGTGAAGCCTCTTCAGCCTCTTTCATTTGTCCCTTTGTCTTCTTTAAGACCACTCGAGATTCGAAAGTGTATGGCTTTTCCAGATCGGTAGGTATAATGAAGATTCTCTTTTTTGCCCCTTCGGCTTATCTCCTGGGTGGAGTTCAGGATTGGCTGGCTGATCTTGTGCCTGGAGTCAGGCTAGGGGGGCATGATGTCACTGTTGCGGTACCGGATGGGCTATTTCATCGTTTTGAACCCTATAGACAGACCTATCCTGATCTTGCTTGTCGTGGCCTGCGAAATCCGACGGGTAGTCAGGAAGGTCGAGTTCGGTCTATTATCCATCAAATTCTTTCTATCCAGCCTGATCTTATTGTTGGCGTTAATATAGCCGCTATTTATCCTGCTGTGGCCAGATTGCATCACCGCGGAAATTGGATTGGGAAGTTGATCGTTACTCTGCATGCCATTGAACCAGATTATTTCCAGGACCTACGGGAATTTCGCTCCATTGTTGACGCAGTAGTGGTGACGAATAGGCTTACGGCTGCTTTGGTTGCCCAGGAGTCACTGATACCCCCCGAGAGAATTTTATATGCTCCATACGGCGTGGCAATGCCAATATGCCAGCATCTTAGGCCTGTAAGTTGTGATGCTTTGCGACTTGCTTGGGTGGGGCGTCTAGAACAGGGGCAAAAGCGAGTAAATGATCTTGTCGCGATTCTTGGCAGTTTGGATCGCTTATCTTTTCCCTATTGTCTATCTCTGGCCGGCGATGGCCCTGAAGCAACAATAATTCAGGAGCGGCTTCAGCCATGGATTCATTCTGGAAGGGTGCGCTGGTTTGGTCGTCTAGATCGGTATCAATTACAACTTCAAGTCTATGATCAAAACGATGTTTTGTTGATTACTTCCAGCTGGGAAACGGGTCCGATTGTGGCGTGGGAAGCAATGGCTGCGGGTTTAGTGGTTGTGAGTAGTCGATACGTGGGCTCCAATGCTGAAGGGGCCCTTAAAGATGGGCAAACGGCTTTGTTATTTCCTGTCGGGGATAGCGAAGCGGCTGCTGCTGCTATTGCCAGACTTTGCGATCCCAACCTGCGATCTTTTTTGGTGAACTCGGCTTTTGAGATGGTCAGCCGCCGCTATTCCGATTCTGCTTCCTTGACGTCTTGGATTGAGGCTTTTGGCGTTTGCATGGACCTTCCCCCTCTTCCCATGAACGCCGCCGAATCGACTCGCTTGGCTATTACGAAACCCAGTGGCAGGTTTGACCGTTGGTTTGGTGTTGCAAGAGCTGAGCAGTTTCGACGTCTGCTTGGCCTCAGTTTTCGCCATCTTTCAGCGGGCAGTGAATGGCCCCATTCCATGCATGCAGCCGCCGACAATGGCCATCTGCTCGCCCAGGCCATGCGGCTTGAAACCCATGCGTGATCAACTTGGTGTCTGGTTGAAAGACCGCTGGCGCTACGAGAGGGCCCTGCGTAGTCCATATCCTGGGTATCTTTCTCTCGCGAATCGCCTGGAGTGCCTGGAAAAAGCGCCGGATGGCTCTGGTTTTTCCTGTCGTTGGACCTTTACTTCCAAGCTGCATGCCCCCGGGATCCAACCCCATCTTGGTCAGCGGCTGATCCGTCGTTGCCTTGAGAAGGCTCCGATCAGGTCTGTTGCCACCCGCTCAGTCTCCTTAACCCAACCCGATATCAGCGTTTTGATCGGCCATCGTGGCCGTGAGAGATTACCGCTGCTGTTGGCGACCTTGGAGAGCCTGGCGGCTCAGCAGGATGTCCATCTTGAGTGTCTTGTGGTCGAGCAAGCGACCGTATCGGAGATCGTCAACGATTTGCCGGATTGGGTCCGCCATGTGTTGGCCCCATTGGCTGATGATTCAGCTCCCTATAACAGATCCCAGACCTTCAATGTCGGTGCCAGCAAAGCCCGGGCTGGGACCTTGTTGTTGCATGATAATGACATGCTTGTTCCGGCTGGTTATTGCCGTCGCATTCTCGATCGCCGTGCAAGGGGTTATGAAGTGATTAACCCGAAGCGTTATATCTTTTATCTCACTGAGTATCACAGTAAGGCGTTGCAGAACGAGCTTGCTAGATATGATTCATACCCTCCAGATTATATTGTTCAGAACTTGGAAGCCGGTGGTAGCATGGCCATAAGTGCCAGGGCATTTGAGGACATTGGTGGAATGGATGAAGGTTTTGTGGGTTGGGGCGGAGAAGACAATGAATTCTGGGATCGTTGCCTTACTCTTCCCACCTGGATATGGGGCTATGAGCCAATTGTCCATCTTTGGCACCGAAGTCAACCACTAAAAGATGATCTGGATAATCCGAATATTTTACGATGTAGAGAAATTATGCAATGCTCTCCTTCGGATCGAATAGCGGCTCTCAAGCTATCTAGGGGGCTCACATCTTGAGTGCGGAAGTGGGTCTTGATCGACCGCTTGTGAGTACAGTGATACCCGTATACAACCGGGCCATTCTTTTGCTGGAGTCAATTAATAGTGTTATTAGCCAGACCTACAGACCCATAGAAATTATCCTTGTCGATGATGGTTCAACTGACGACACTCCTGGGGTTCTTGCTGATTTGGTTCATCGCTGGCCCGATCTGCTCAAGGTGGTCCGCCAGCCAAACGCCGGACCCGGAGCAGCCCGGCAACGGGGACTTGACTTGGCAACAGGGGATTTTGTCCAGTTTCTTGACAGTGATGATTTGCTACTGCCTGAAAAGTTTAGTTATCAGGTGGCCGCACTTCTCGCTAGTCCAAAGGCTCAAATTTGTTACGGTCGTAGTTATGAAGAGGATTATTCCAAGCGTCCGGTATGTCGAGAAGGGCCAATGCGCCAAACCGGTTGTGCCCACCAGCACCTTTTCCCGTTGTTGCTGGTAGAACGTTGGTGGACGACGAGCAGCCCCCTTTATCGGCGCAGCCTGCTGCAGCGCATTGGCCCTTGGCGGGCTTGGCTCAATGAAGAGGACTGGGAATATGACGCCCGTGCGGGTGCCACTGGAGCATGCCTTTGCTGGGTCGACGAAGCTGTTTCCGTTCGGCGTATCCATCTGGCTACCGAGCATCTCAGCACTGGGGGCACGGTCGAGCCCCGCAAACTGCTTCACCGTGCAGCCGCGCGTCAATCCATTTTTCTCTCGGCGATGGCTGCCGGCATGGACATACATAGACCAGAAATGGCCCATTTTGCCCGCTCTGCTTTTCTATTAAGTCGCCAATGTGGATTGGCGGGATTAGACAGCGCCTCCAGGGAACTTTTTGCTTTGGCCAGGCGGGCATCGACTCCTTCCCGTCGATTTGGACCCGATTTTTTACTCTATGGCATCCTTGGAAATGTCTTGGGCTGGTCTAATGCGGCGCGACTGGTTCTTTTCGGTTATAGACTGTTACTACGACGGCGGGGGAGCTGATGGTTGACTCCCCCCTGGTTTCTGTGGTTATGGGCGTTCGCAACGGCGGAGTTGACCTTGTGCATACCCTGGAATCCTTGACTACTCAGCAGGGTGTGCCCTTGGAGATTATCGTCGTAAATGACGGTTCCACCGATGGCACTGCTGAGCTGCTGACTGAATGGTCCACCCGCGATCCGAGGCTGATCGCTCTGCACCGGTCTGGGCGTGGTCTGACCGCTTCCTTGATCGAAGGTTGTCAGCTGGCCCGTGGAAGCTATCTGGCCCGTCAGGACGCTGGGGACCGCTCTCTTCCAGGTCGACTTGCTGCCCAGGTTGCTTGTCTTGAAGCTGATCCTGGAGCTTCATTGTGCTCTACTTTTGTGCGTCTACTGGTGCCGGAGGGTGCAACTCTCACGGTTAATACGCCCGACGAGGCCACCCTGGCTGATGGCTTAACTGGGCCGGCTCATCATGGTGCTGTGATGATGCGTCAAAGTGCTTATTTGAGGGCCGGGGGCTATCGCCTCGCTTTCCATTATGCCCAGGATATTGATCTTTGGACCAGGCTTGTCGAGTTAGGCCGCCATAGGATTGTGCCCCATATTCTTTATGATGCTACCGTCGCTCCTGGCTCCATCAGTGGTACGCGTCGTAAGGAGCAAGAACAGTTTCATTCCTATATTGTCGGTCTCACCAAGGCCCGTCGTCAGGGTTTACCGGAGTCATCGTGGTTAGTCAAGGCCGAGACGCTATCGGTTCGCTGCAGGACTATGCCGACCAAAGGACGGCGACGAGGGGCGGCGAATGGTGCTTACTTTATCGCCGCGTGCCTTGAACAGGGTCATCCCCAGCTGGCGGCTAAGTATTACAGGCAAGCCATCGACCTCAATCCCATGCATATAAAGGCCCGTTTTAAACTCTCCCGTCTACAATGAACCTTACTGTTGCTATTCCCAGCTATGGCCGCAATCAGGTTTTGGTCGAAACGATCGATGCCGTTCTGTGCCTTGATCCGCCCTCGATAGATCTGCTTTTAGTAGACCAGACCCCCAACCACGATCCTCCCACTGAAGCGGCTTTAAAGGCTTGGCAACAGCAGGGGAGGTTGCGGTGGTTGAGGCTGCTGCGGCCTTCGATTACCGTAGCCATGAATGTTGCTCTTGAGCAGGCGCTTGGAGAGAGGGTGCTGTTCCTCGATGACGATATTATCCCTGACTCTAATCTGCTAAAGGCCCACGTTCAGGCTGGTCAGCAAACTCCCAAGGCTTTATTGGCTGGACGCGTCATTCAGCCTTGGCATACGGATGGACCGGAACCGGAAGATAAGCAGCCGTTTACCTTCAATACACTTCTAGCCCGTCAGTGCCTTGATTTTATTGGATGTAATTTTTCCGTGCCTCGAAATCTTGCTTTGTCGTTGGGTGGATTTGATGATAACTTTGTACGCGTAGCTTATCGTTATGAGGCTGAATTTGCCTCCCGTTGGCGTCAAGCGGGTTACCCTGTTCGCTACGAACCCAATGCTTTAATTCGCCACCTCAAGGCGGAACGCGGTGGTACGCGCAGTTATGGCGAACATTTGGTCACGATCAAGCCAGATCATGCCGTCGGTCGTTACTACTATCGACTACGTACCCAGGCCCTCGCGTCTGCCTTAGCAGGCTCTCTAGCCGACCTGGGTCGTTCGGTGTGCACCCGTCACCATCTTGGCCATCCCTGGTGGGTGCCCCTAACTCTCTTGGCCGAGTTTCGCGGCCTGTTCTGGGCCTTGGGACTTCATTCCAGGGGGCCAGCCCTGCTGCCTACAGCGCGCACCCGTCTTTTGATTGGTAGCAGCCATCCGATTCAGTACCACTCTCCTCTGTTCCGGCAGCTTAGTGAGGATCCCGCCATCGATCCCGATGTCCTTTATCTCACCTTGCCTTCGGCCAAAACCCAAGGGTTGGGTTTTGGTCATGCCTTCTCCTGGGATGTTCCGCTGCTGGAGGGATATCGCTGGCATCAGGCCACCAGCGGTCGTGGCCTAGGCATCACCAGTGGCTATCGCGGCGTTTGGCTTCGCCATCCAGGTAAGGAACTGGGCTGGGGTCCTAGCGGTGCACGTCCTGAGGCACTGCTGTTGACGGGTTGGCATTTTTTCGGTCTAGTCCAGTTGTTCGTTGCAGCCAAAATTAGGCGTATCCCTGTGTTGCTAAGGATGGATTCCAATGATTTTCGCCCCCGATCATGGATCCTTAAATTAATTTATCGTGTTCTTTTTATGGGTGTCGATGTTGTGCTTGCCGTGGGTACGGCCAATGCACGCTGGTGCCGCCTTAATGGTATTGATTCTAAACGAATTGTTTCATCACCCCATTTTGTAGACAATGCCTATTTTTTTGAAAGGGCTGCCACACTGCGTTCCCAAAGACAGGAATTACGTCGTCGATGGCAGATTCCTGTCGACTCATTCTGTTTTCTTTTTGCGGGTAAGTTTCAGCCTAAAAAGCGTCCGCAAGACCTTCTAGAGGCGTTTGCATTAGTGCATGCCCAAATCAGTAGATCTGGACGCCCTTTACATCTTTTGATGGTCGGCACCGGTGAGATGGAGGCCAGCTGCCGCAGTCAAGTTGAGGCCCTCAAGTTGCCAATCTCTTTTGTGGGCTTTCTCAATCAATCTGAGATGCCTGCCGCTTATGCCGTTAGTGATTGCCTTGTTCTCCCATCTGACCATGGGGAGAGCTGGGGGCTTGTTGTGAATGAGGCGATGGCCTGTGGGCTTCCAGCCATCGTTAGTGATCTTGTCGGCTGTGCCGAGGATCTGGTCCACCAGGGAGTGACGGGAGACGTCGTCCCATGTGCAGATCCCGAGGCCCTTGCCCAAAGTCTGATCTTGATGGCGGCAAACCCTGAGCGAGCGGCTCGTATGGGGGAAAATGCCCGCGATTTAATACTTAGCGATTACACCATCGTTGCGGCTGCGGAAGGCATTCGCAAGGGACTTTCGCTGCTGGGAGCCAGACGATGACCCTTTCGTCCTCTTGCTCCCAGGGCTTGAAAGTCCTGCATGTCATTCCTTCCATTAGTCCCCGGAGAGGGGGACCGAGTCAGGCCGTGATTGAGATGGTGACCGCCCTGCGATTGAAAGGGGTCGATGCAACTATTCTGACAACCAATGACGATTGCGAGTCCTTGTTGAATGATTTGCCAATTGGAGATTGGACAACTTATTCAGGAGTGCCTGTTCTTGCCTTTCCGCGTTGGAGTCCACCCATGGGGGCATTGAGGGAATTTGCCTATAGTGCTGGTCTCAATCAGTGGCTCCCAAAAAACATAAGTAATTTTGACCTTCTTCATGTACATGCCTTGTTTTCGTTTCCTTCCACAGTGGCAATGCTTCATGCACGCCATTCTCGCGTCCCCTATTTGCTCAGGACGATTGGTCAACTCAGCCCTTGGAGTTTGGCCCGAAGCAAGGCGCGCAAACAGTTGATGCTTCGTTTGGTAGAGAGGGGTAATATTAATGCTGCAAGGTATTTGCATTTTACGACTACCCTCGAACGGGATGAATGTTTCACCGCTTTGGGTCAGTCTTACCCTTCTCTCCTGCTTCCCCTCGGCGTCCGCTTACCCTCCCTTCCGCTGGGGGGATGGCCGGCAAAAAAGGGCCTTCGTCTTTTATTTCTCTCGCGACTCCATCCCAAAAAACAACTGGATGTTTTATTGAGGGCCTTGGCCCTGTTTCAGCAAGCCTCCCCACTAAGCGACTGGCAGCTTGACATCGCCGGATCTGGTGAGCCTGCGTACTTAGCCAGCCTGCAGAAGTTGGCAGGACAGCTTAATCTAAATCACCGATGTCGTTGGTTGGGTCATGTTCAAGGCGATGCCAAGACTTCCTTATTGCAGCAGGCCGATTGGTTTTTGCTGCCATCAGCATCCGAAAATTTTGGCATTGCGGTCGTTGAAGCCTTGGCAGCAGGTACACCTGTGATCATTTCCCCCCAGGTGGCTGTGGCTGAATTGATCGAAGGCTCCGGAGCCGGCTTAGTCTGCCCAAGCGATCCCGCAGCCCTTTGCCAGGTTCTCCTCTGCCACGACCAAGGCCCCAGTTCAGCCATGAGGTTGGCGGCGAGGTCCCTGGCGGAAACGACATTTTCCTGGAACTCGGTCGCTGATCAACTTGTAACAACCTATCGCCACATTCTTCACCCTCCTTCGGTTCGATGACCACGCTGTTGCTGCTGTTTCTGTTCGCTGGGCTGATACTATCGCTCCTCAGTGATGACTGGAAGTCAGGACTGCTTTGGACGCTTGCCATAGGCTTTTGCCAGGATCCGATCCGCAAGTTGACGCCTGACCAGCCGAGCGTGATGGTGGGACTTGTTTTGGTTGGCTTTGTGATGTGCGCCTTTGCTGTTTATCAAATACGTCGTCAATTTGATCTTAAATATCTTTTTTGGAGCTCTCCCCAGCTTTTTGATTTAATTCCGTTTTTTGTGCTTTTACTCATTGCCCAATCGGCCAATTCATACTCAAGATTTGCAAGTTTACCCCTTGTCTTGATTGGGCTTGCTTTCTATGTCGCTCCTGCGATTGCCCTGTGGATGGGATTTCATGTTGGCCGAGACCTATTTTCATTGCGTCAAATCCTCCTTGTCTATTTCATTTTTAGTTGTTTTTTCGCTTTTACTGTATTGCTCGATTTTCAGGGGGTTGATATTCCAGCTTTTAAAGAGGTGGGTACGGGTATCCTGATTACTTTTGAGGGTGGTTCCAAGTCAGGTGCCTCTGGTTTGTGGCGAACCAGTGAAATCGCCTCTTGGCATTTAGCTGCCGCAGCATGTTTTGGTGTCATTTTAACATTCTCCGAGCGCAATACTGGCCTGCAGATTACCTATTTGTCGACGTCAGTAGTATTCTTCCTGCTTTCTATTACAACCGGTCGGCGTAAGTCCCAGGTTTTGATTATTGCTTTCTTGGGAATATATCTTTTCCTTTTTAGTCGTCAAGCCAGCTCAGCCTCCCGTGAGAGACTCATAATGTCGATTTTAGGTGCCGCTGGAATTTCCTATGGTTTTGTTTCCTTATTTCTGATTGATCTTCTCGGTTCTAATTTCGAAATTTTTGCTAACCGGGCTTCTACTTCAGGAGCCGATATTGGCACCCGTCTTCAAACTCAGGGTTTGGAGGCCTTTTTAAAAGGACTTGAAGTGGGCGGTGGTTTTGGATTGGGTGTTGGAGCAGGAACAAACCTGGGCAATTTCAATGTTGGTGCCAATCGTCTCGCTGTGCGTAGTCTTGGCTATGTCGCCGAGGGGGGAGGGGGACGACTTGTTGTAGAGCTTGGCCTACCTGGACTTTTCATGATTGGCTGGATACTTCTGGCCTCTTTGCAATTGTTTTTGCGTAACTTTAGACTGATGCGCTTTCTCTCTTCCGAAGAGATTGCCCTTTTAATTGGATGCCTCTCCTTTGGTTTGGCCAACATTGTCTTTTTCTTTTCGGCGGCGCAAGTGTATAGCGATCCATTTATTCTAATTATATTAGGGATTTCAATTGGTCCAATATTATCCATCCCTGTGCTCGTATACGCTCGCAAGCAGCAACAAAATTCAAATTCTGCGTTGGTCCGGGGTTTGTCGTGAGAGATCATTCGGTTTTGAAGAATGTTGTAATAGATCCATCCCTTTCTCTTACGGTTTTGTTGCTTACATACAATGAAGAAGCCAATATCGAGCGTACCTTGGCTGGTCTCCAGTGGGTTTCTAGTATCCTGGCCATCGATAGCGGCAGCACTGACCGTACTCTTGAGATGCTTGCTTCGTTGTCGACGGTGACCATTCGGAACCGCCCCTTTGATAGTTTTGCCAAACAGTGCAATTTCGGACTCGAGCTAATTAAGACGAAATGGGTTCTTAGCCTTGATGCTGATTATATTGTAACCCCTGCTCTTGCTGAGGAGATCTCTGTCTTTTTGAAGACGGCCAATCCCCAGTCTTTTACTGGTTTTGAAATACCCTTTATTTATTGCATTGCTGGTAAGCCATTGCGGGGTACTCTGTTGCCACCGCGGATTTGTCTCTACCGAACTGAAGGCGCCAGATATCACAACGATGGCCATGGGCATCGGGTTGATGTTTCCGGAAAGATTGGACGCTTTCGCCATGCCATTCTTCATGACGATCGCAAGCCGCTCGATCGTTGGCTGGCCTCACAACAACGTTATTTGGCGATTGAGACCCTAAAACTTAAGGCCACCCCCTGGAGCCAACTGTCCATGGCAGACCGTCTGCGCTTGAAAACACCGCTCGCGCCCCTGGCTGCCTTAGTGCTATGTCTAGTCATAAAAGGAGGCATCCTTGATGGCTGGCAAGGTTGGACCTATGCATTCCAGCGTTGCTACGCCGAGATCCTCCTCAAGCTGATGTTGTTGGAAACTCGGGCAAGACATCAAGTTCATGATCCCGATGCCACCGATCAGCTCTTGGGTTTACGCTCACCATGATTTCCGGATCGGGATGTCAATCCTGATCCGGTCCTGAGCTCCATCTCCCCCGTCCTTTGTTACTGATCGATGCCTTCGATCCTGATCACCGGCGGTGCCGGCTTCATCGGCGTCAACTCTGCCCTTCATTTCGCCGCAATCGGTTGGGACGTGGCCGTCCTCGATAATCTCTCCCGCCGAGGCACGGACCAGAATCTGCAATGGCTCCTTGGCCAGCATCCTGCCATCGCCTTTCATCGTGTCGACATTCGCGATTCCGAGGCCATTGCCACCGTGGTGAGAGAGAAGCAGCCCTCCATGCTTCTGCATCTTGCCGCCCAGGTTGCGGTGACCACTTCCTACACTGAACCGCGCGAAGATTTCGAAATCAATGCACTTGGCAGCTTCAATGTCATGGAGGCTATCCGTCTCCATGCGCCGGAGTGCTTTGTCGTGTATGCCTCGACCAACAAGGTTTACGGTGGCATGGAGTCCGTGCCCGTCGAGCTCGGTGACCATGGTTATTCTTTCCGCGATTTGCCCCTTGGGGTTCCGGAAACCCAGCCCCTTGATTTCCACTCACCCTACGGGTGTTCGAAGGGCGTGGCCGATCAATACACCATTGATTATGCTCGCATTTATGATCTGCGAACCTGTACCTTCCGCCAGTCATGTATTTATGGTCAACGCCAGTTTGGTATAGAGGATCAGGGCTGGGTGGCCTGGTTCAGTATTGCTTCCCTCCTAGGTCGTCCCATCACGTTGTACGGCGATGGCTGGCAGACCCGGGATGTCCTTAACGTCAGGGACCTGGCCCGTGCCTACCAAGCCGCATGGGACCATCAAGCTGAGATCAGTGGTCAGGCCTTCAACATCGGTGGCGGATCCTCCAACACCCTTTGCCTGCGAGATTTGCTCAGCTTCCTGGAAGAGGAGCTCGACATCAGCATCAATCCCCTGTCTGGCGCGTCCCGTCCCGGTGATCAACCGGTGTTCGTCTGCGACATCCGCAAGGCCCAGGAAAAGCTGCATTGGAGCCCCCAGATCGGAGTCAGTGACGGTGTTCGCGATCTGATTGGCTGGGTGCGTGACAACAGGGAGCTCTTTTCCTGGTTGAAATCGTGATGCCTATCACAGAGTCCCTCGCCGTCGAACCCAGCCCCAGAGATCACCCCATCTCCACCCCTGATCGGCCTAGGGCCCTGATCAGCACCATCGAGCCCATCGATGGCGGGGTTCCCACCATGACTCTGTGCATGGCTCGCATTGTGGCGGAACTGGGCATCGAACCCGTCTTCGCTTGGTATGAACCCTGGAGCCGTCACCCGGCCCTATCCGTCCCCCTTCACGAATTGCCTAGCGGTCGTCGGCCAGGCTTGGTGCGCCGTTCGGTCTACGAAGGGCATCAAGGCCATGGACTGGGGGCCTGGCTACCAGAGCTCGAATTCACCCACTATTTGCCAAGACGCCATTGGCGCTCGTTGATCGACGGCTGTCGTTTTCATCTGAGCGTTACGGGGAACCCCCTCTGCGCAGCCCCCTTCGCCCGGCTAGGACTGCCTTTCTTGGCTTGGGTGGCGACACCCTGGGAAGCCGATCGCAGCCAGCGGGTTCAGGGGTTTTCCCTACCGCGCCGCCTTCTGGATCGGGGCCTTAACGGTCCGGTGTTACGGCGCCTCGAACGCCAGATCTTGAGGGCCCCCGGGGGCCGCATCCTGGCCCTGAGTTCCTATACCTCTCGGGCCCTAGAAACCATTGCCGGCCGTTCGATGGAGGGAGTGCTGTTGATGCCCGTCGACCCCTCCGTCTTTTTCCCGGCCCCGGAGCGTCTCCAGCCCTGGAAAGTGGGTTTCGCGGGCCGCTATGCCGATCCCCGTAAGAACATCGATCTCCTTCTTGATGCTGTCCAGGTTTTGGTAGCTGCCGGGCGTCCCGTCCAATTGGATCTGGTGGGTGAGATGGATACCACCATCCTGCAGGAGCGTTTGCAACAACGGGGCTTGACCGAAGTCACCCGTTGTCTGCCCACGTTGAGTCGCCAGGCGTTGGCGCCGGTGCTTCAGGGGTTTGATGTCTTTGTCATTCCCTCCCATCAGGAGGGTCTCTGCATCGCCGCCCTTGAAGCCATGGCCTGTGGCGTGCCCGTGATCAGCACCCACTGCGGCGGCCCCGAAGATTATGTGCAGCCTGGAATGAATGGCGATCTGGTGGACCGGGATCCGTTGGCCATGGCGGCGGCGATCACGACGATGTGTTCCGATCGGGCCCATCGCCAGGCCTGTGGCGCAGCGGCCGCTGCCTGGGTCGAAACCAACGCCAGCGTCAATGCCGCGCGCCGGATTGTGTCTGAGCAGTTAGCCGCCATGGATCCCACTTTTTTCTCCCTCGCGGGGGCCGCTTGAATGTGCGGGATTGCCGGATTGTTAGGTCGTTCCCCCGCTGGATTCGCCGAACGGGTTCGCCCCCATCTTGACCATCGCGGTCCCGATGATGCCGGACTCTGGCGTGACGGATCCGCCTGTCTGGTCCAGACCCGGCTGGCCATTTTGGATTTGTCCGCGGCGGGCCACCAACCCATGGCCTCCGCTTGCGGCCGCTGGTGGTTGGTGTTCAACGGCGAGATTTACAACCATCAGGAGCTGCGCCAGCGACTTCTCCAGGCGGGGGAGCGTTTCCAGGGCAATGGGGACACTGAGGTCCTGCTGGCCTGGATGATCGGCTACGGAATCGAGGGTCTGCGTGATCTCCGGGGCATGTATGCCTTCTGCCTCTACGACACCCAGGAGCGCCGTGCCCTGCTGGCCCGGGATCCCCATGGCATCAAGCCCCTTTATTACTGGCATGGTCCTGGGGGCGAACTGGCTTTTGCCTCAGAACTGCGTGCCTTGCTGGCC
>Ga0114972_10000474_pt1 | contig 30038 bp, 19 predicted proteins | sample M_140807_EF_Meta_FD_87354 | JGI IMG/M metagenome (GOLD analysis project Ga0114972, IMG submission 87354) | Freshwater microbial communities from Lake Montjoie, Canada to study carbon cycling - M_140807_EF_MetaG | ecosystem: Environmental > Aquatic > Freshwater > Lake | place: Lake Montjoie...
CAGTTCGAAAATCGGCTTGCCTGCAGGCGGCACGGGTTTGATTTCGTTTGCTGGCGTGGCGGGTTTTGCCGGAGCCGCTTCACCTGTCGCCTTCGTTTTGGCTTGTTCCTCGGTCGAACCCGCGGCCTGAGCCGTTTGCTTTGGCCGGAAATACACCGCGTCACCGATTTCCACATGCCCCGAGATCAGATCCGCGGCCACAAACTGCCCGAGTTTTTCCCCGCTGGTCACCAAGGCGGCAGTGCTGCCGTCGCTGCCCGTGGAAAAAAGATTCACCCCTTCCTCCAGGGTCCATTTCCCGTAGGCCTCAAGCAGCACAAAGTCCTTGCCGCCGGGGCGCGACTGAATCCGCGCGACAAGTCGCGGTGCTTCCGTCTCCGGTTTGGTTTTCGGAGCCTCCTCCTTTTTTTCCGCGGCACATGAGCCAAGGACAAGCAAAATTGCGACATGGAACAGGCGGCGGAACACGGCAGGGAACAAAGCATATCGGCATCGAAATGCAAGAACGGACAAGCGACAGGAACGGTCGGCGACAAAGTGAAAAAAAATCCCGCTAAAGATTGACGCAACAGGGGAAATGTGTTTCAAACACCCGACCGGACTATCAGGAGCGATGGCTGAGTGGTCGAAAGTACTCCCTTGCTAAGGGAGCGTGGGGGTGACCTCACCGAGGGTTCGAATCCCTCTCGCTCCGCCATTTTTTTCTGGACGCTGGAACATGGTTGACAGCTATTTGACCAAGTCCGCACTCCACTCTCACATCACCCGAGATGAGGTGTCATTTGATAGAACGTTGGGGCAAGATCATTTTTGGGAACTTGGAACCGGCGGATGATAAAAAATAGCACGATGTCATTCTGCAGGATCAGATTTGCCGATTGACCAAATCCTTGGGAGAATCCAAGCTTGCCGCATGATTACAAGCCAAACGAAGACAGAACCAAGGCCCCCTTCCCTCAATCGCAGGAACTGGCTCAAGGCTGCCGGTGGACTGGTTGCGATGGCGTCATCCCTGCGGGCCGAAGATGTTGCAGGCGCGGATGCTGCGGTGGATTTGCCTTTGCAGTTGTCGATCAATGAAAATGCCTTTGGGCCCTCGCCTCGGGCGGTTGGGGCCATGGCGGATTCGCTGAAACGCAGCTTCCGCTATCCTCATGCGCAGAGTCAGCAATTGATAGGCGCGATCGCCGAGAAGGAAAATGTGCCGGGCGATCACATTCTCATGGGTGTGGGATCGGGTGAAATCCTGCTGGCCTATGGTCGGCATTTCGGGGCCCAAAAGGCGGAAATCATTGCCGCAGTGCCGGGCTACACCCAGATGATCGATGTCATGCAGAGCCTGGGCTCCCAGGTGGTCAAGGTTCCTCTCAACGACAAATGGGAGCACGATCTCGATGCGATGTCGGCCAAGGTCACGGCGGAAACCTCCTGCGTTTACATCTGCAATCCCAACAACCCCACCGGCACCTTGTGCGATGCGGAAAAGCTCAAGTCGTTTGCCATCGAGGTTTCCAAAAAAGCGCCGGTATTCATCGACGAGGCGTATCTCGAATGCAGCGATGATTTCGCCGCCAACACCATGGTGGGTTTGGTGAAGCAAGGCCACGACGTGATGGTGTCGCGCACCTTCTCAAAAATTCACGGACTTGCCGGAGTGCGGGTCGGCTACGCGGTGGCAAGCCCGCAACGGATCGCACAAGTCCGCGCGCAGATGAGCGGCAACCCGAACCTGATGGGCGCGGTGGCGGCGCTGGCCAGCTTGAAGGACAAGGAATATCTCGACAGCACCTGTGCGAAAATCAAAGCCGGGCGCAATGCGATTCATGCCGTCTTGCGTGATCTTGGCAAAAAACACACCGCATCGCAGGCGAACTTTGTGTTTTTCCAGACCGGCATGCCGATCGAAAAATTCCAAGAAGCGATGAACCGCGAGCAGGTCATCGTCGCCCGGCCTTTTCCGCCGATGCTCGACTGGTGTCGATTGACCATCGGCCAGCCGGCGGAAATGGCACACGTGCACCGGGCATTGCGCAAGATCCTTGGCTGAAAAAAACATTTTTACTCACCGTCGCCATCATTTATGATTCTGTTGTTTGGCATGTCAAAACGGATGGCAAGCGAAGAAACAGGCTGGAAGCCCGTTTGCCGAGACAGGCGGGGACGCCTATCTTCCCAAATTATGATGACGCTCAATATATAATCTCCCAACGATGTCACTCATTCCCCAAATCTACTGCGGCGGCATCGCGGAAACCAATGCCTACCTGCTTGCAACCCCGCTCGGCAGTCATGTGCTGATCGATGCTCCCGAGGGCGTGGCTGCATGGCTGCAAAAGCTCGGCATCGCACCGACTCATCTGCTTCTCACCCACCAGCATTTCGATCACGTCATGGATGCCGCGGCCGTGCGCGCGCTGGGAGCGGAGGTCCACGCCTTTGCCGATCACGACCCCGCACTCACTCTTGAAACCATCGCGCGCTCCTGGGGCATGCCCGATGTCAAAGCGTTTCAGGTCGATCACAAAATCGACCCGCATCTGCCGCTGGAGATCGACGGTCTGCATTTTTCGTTAGCCCATGTGCCTGGTCACTCGCCCGACTCGGTCACGTTTTATCTGGAGCAAGGCGAAGAGCTATTTTCCGGAGACACGTTGTTTCAGGAATCGATCGGTCGCACCGACATCCCCGGCCATGGCGACCATGCGCTGTTGATTGCCGGCATTCGCGGGAAACTGCTCACATTGCCCAAACACACCAAAGTTTACCCTGGTCACGGCGGGGCCACGGACATCGGCCACGAGATCCGCATGAATCCCTACCTGTGAGATTTTTTCCGCGCCAACTGCGGAAACCAATTTCCCGGATCGCTCCATCGACAAAAAAAGCCTCTGTTGTCACACAGAACGTCACACAAATAATCTTGGCAAATCAGCTTTTTTGCTTATTTTTTGGCAGGAAAGTATCCTTGAGCACAATGCCATAAAAATCATCCTCCGTTGCCCCCTCCACTACTTCTGCTGACAATTCGCCAGAGCTCCGCACCCTGACTTCATGAAAAATCGTCTGCTTCTCCCGTTCATCCTCCTGTCGGCGTTTTTTTCCGCTGCAGGACCGCTGTGTGCTCAACTGAAAAGCTCGGCGCTGTGGCAGGATGTCAGCGAAGCGCAGGCTGCGGCATCAACCGGCACGGCGCAACGTGGGGTCGCCCGACGTGAAATCATCCCCTTGAAATATCGCAGCCTGGCCCTGCAAAAAACAGCGATGCAGCAGTTGTTGAACCGCGCGCCGCGTGAATCGGCGGGGACTCTACCAAAAGACGGGGTGGAGATTTCCCTGCCCCTGCCCGATGGCGGCTTCGGGCGCTTTCGCATCATGGAATCGCCGGTCATGGAAGACGGCCTGGCCGCGAAGTATCCCGAGATCAAGACCTACGTGGCTCAAGGAATTGATGACCCGTCGGCCTCCGGACGCATCGACATGACGCCGCGCGGCTTGCGGGCGATGGTGCTTTCGGCCAAGGGCAGTTTTTTTGTCGATCCCTATTGGAGCAACAGCGACGAGGTGAGCATCGTCTACTACAAACGCGATCACCTGGATCGGGAGAAAATGAAAAACTTCGCCTGCGGAGTTTCGGGGAGGGTGGTATCGGCATTGGACACGGCTTCGCGGCCCGCCGCGGCCCGACCGACGGGCACGAACTTGCGTACCTATCGACTGGCGCTGGCGACGACCGGAGAATACTCCGTCGCGGTTGCGGGAGCTTCCCCCACCAAGGCAAATGTTCTCGCCGCGATGGTCACCAGCATCAACCGGGTGAATGTGGTCTATGAGCGCGAATTCGCCATCCGCATGACTCTGGTCGCCAACACCGACCTGCTGATTTACCTCAACGGCTCGACGGATCCTTATACCAATAACAACGGCTCGACAATGTTGGGGGAAAACCAGACGACCATCGACTCCATCATTCAGAATGCGAATTACGACATCGGCCACGTATTCAGCACCGGCGGCGGTGGCGTGGCCTATCTGGGATCGGTCTGCCAAGCGGGTTCCAAGGCAGGGGGCGTCACCGGCAGTCCGAATCCCGTCGGCGACTCGTTTGACATTGACTACGTCGCACACGAAATGGGGCACCAATTCGGTGGCGATCACACATTCAACGGCACCGCCGCAGCGGTTGGCAGCGGTACCCGCAATTCCGCCACCGCCTACGAACCGGGCAGTGGCAGCACGATCATGGCCTACGCGGGAATTTGCGCGCCGCAGGACTTGCAGGCCCACAGCGACGATTACTTCCATACGATCAGTTACGATCAGATCGATGCCTATACCAGCAGTGGCACGGGCAGTGCGGCATTCAGCGTCACCGCCACCGGAAACACGGCACCAGTGATCTCCGCACTGCCCAGCTCTTACAACATACCGCGACAAACCCCTTTCGCACTGACGGCACAAGCCACGGACGCGAATGGTGATTCGCTCACCTACTGCTGGGAGGAATTTGACCGGGGCGGGGTGCAGGATCCCCTGCTCCAGGTTGACAACGGGGCCTCGCCGATCTTCCGCTCCTACGACCCCCTGGCAAGTCCCACGCGCACCTTTCCCTCGCTGACCTACATTCTCAACAACGCCAACAATCCACCGGTCACCTATGGCAGTGGCTATGTCACTGGTGAGTTCCTTCCCAGTACTACCCGCACGATGACATTCCGGGTCTCGGTCCGCGACAACCGCGCCGGTGGCGGCGGACAGAATTATGCCTCCACCCAGGTGATCTCCAACTCCACGTCCGGGCCATTTTTGATTTCCAACTTCAACTCATCGTCAACGATTGCCGCGGGAACACCCCAGACCCTGACCTGGAGTGTGGCCAATACCACCGCGGCCCCGGTCAACTGTGCCAACGTGAAAATTTCCTACTCCACGGATGGCGGCAACACTTTTCCGGTGGTTCTCGCCGCCAGCGTCGCGAATACCGGAACGGCCAGCGTCACGATCCCCAATTCCCTGTCCAACGCCACCACCACCGGGCGTTTCAAGGTCGAAGCGGTCGGCAACATTTTTTTTGACATCAACAATGCCAATCTAACAATTACCGCGACGAATGTCGCACCGACGGTCACCGGCTTCACCCCGGCGAGTGGCGTGCAACTGACCTCCGTGGTGTTGACCGGCACGGATTTCAGCAATGCGTCTGCGGTGAATTTCAACGGCACCAGCGCGTCATTCACGATCAACTCCAACACCCAGATCACCGCGCTCGTTCCGGCTGCTGCCACCAGCGGCCCCATCGGAGTCACCAATGCCGCCGGCTCGGGAACCAGTGTCGGAAGCTTCACCGTCATCCCCGGTCCACCCGCGCCGACCGTGAGCGGGTTCAATCCGACCAACGGCCCGGTGGGTACGAGCGTGGTCATCACCGGTGCCAACTTCAGCAACGTGTCGGCGGTCGCATTCAACGGAGTCGGCGCGACACACACGGTCAACTCCCCCACCCAGATCACCGCCACAGTTCCAGCGGGAGCGACAACCGGTCCGATTGCAGTGACGACCTCCAGCGGCACCGCGGCGAGTGCGACAAATTTCACCGTTCTCAGTGGCAACGGCGCGCCGGTGATCACCAGTGCGTCCACGGCAAGCGGAACGATCAACTCCGCCATCACACCCTATCAAGTCGCTGCGAGCAATCTGCCAACGACATTCGGCGCGACGAATCTTCCCAGCGGATTGAGCATCAACAGCGCGGGTCTCATTTCCGGCACGCCATTGGTATCGGGCACGATTCTGAGCACGATCAGTGCGACCAATGCCTACGGAACCGGCAGTGCCGCCCTGACCTTTACCATCAGTTCGACCGGCGGCTCCGGGGGCTCGACAATACTGGCCGCCTGGGACTTCCAGACGACCGGCACGGGCGGAACCGCGGCTCTCGCGTCGCCCACGACACCCACCGTTTTCAGCGCCAATGTCGGCACCGGAACCATCTATCTGGATGGCACCAACGGCTCCAGTTCCTGGTTGCAGGCAACGGAACTGAACAGTTTCACTGGAACCGCTCTCAATGCCGGAGGCTCCACGGGTCTATCGACGGTTGTCACGGAACCCGCCTGTCTGGCTTTGGTAAACAGTACGGCAAACGGCAAAAGCATCGTGCTCAAATTCAACATGGCCAGCTACCAAAACCTCGTGGTCAGCTACGCCCACAGAAAATCCAACACCGGATTCAACTCTCAACTCTGGGAAACCAGCACAAACGGCACAACCTGGACCACCGCCCAAACGATCACCTCCGCCACAACTAGTTTTGCCGTGCAGACCTTGAACACCATCACCGCTCTCAACGGCGCCGCCAATGCCTATCTGCGTATTACCTTCACAGGATGTACTTCACTATCGGGCAACAACCGCCTCGACAATATCCAGCTCAATGCCACGGCCAATGCCCCCGGAGCGATTGTCACTCTCACCGGCAGCGGCACCGGGCTGGCGTCCACCTACAACAATGCCGGCACGCCGTCGGCCGCGTTGAGCGTTGCGGGGTCGAATCTCAGCGCCGACCTCGTCGTGACCGCACCCGCAGGATTTGAAATCGCCAAGACAGCCGATGGCAGCTACGCCAGCACCCAGACTTTCACGCAGGTTTCCGGAGCTGTGGCCAGCACGCCACTCTTCGTCCGCATCGCCGCCGGGCCCGGCTTGGGCAGCGTCGCGGGAATTCTCTCCGCCGCGAGTTCCTCGGCCCTCTATCAACTCAACGTCGATGGCACGGTCGGCAAGGCCACCCTGACTCCCGTATTCAGCGGTGCGACAGTGCCGAACTACGACGGCGCGCCGAAAGTCCTCAGCGCCAGCACCACGCCAAGCACCACGGTGACCCTTAGTTACTCCGGCACCGGGACGACGGTTTACGGACCAAGCAGCAGCGCTCCGAGCAATGCGGGAAACTACGATGTCAGCGCCACCATCAGCGACAGCAACTATCAAGGCAGTGCCAACACCACCTTGACGATTGGCAAAGCCAGCCAGACGATCACATTTGCAAGTCTGCCGAACAAAACCGTGGGCGATCCTGCATTCCTGCTCAGTGCCAGCGGTGGTGCCTCGGCGCAACCGGTCACTTTCAGCAGTTCCACACCGGCGGTTGCGGATGTTGTGGGCAACCAAGTCACGATTCGCACGGCTGGCACGACCACCATCACCGCCAATCAGGCAGGCAATGCCAATTATCTCGCTGCACCCCCCGTGCCGCAGTTGCTGACCATCAACTCCGCGGCACCGACCTTTGCCTCCACCTTCCCCGGTCGCGCGGCCAACGACACCGTGGGCGGCGTGGAAGCACTCGTCGCCTATGCGCTCGGCGGATCGCCGGCGGGAAACAATCTAACAATTCTGCCAACTTCCCGCTACAGCGGAGGAACCTTGCAAATCACCTTCCTCGCCCGCACCAACGACCCTGCGCTGACGGTCGCGGTTGAAGGCGGCCCCGACCTCCTCAACCTGACTTCGCCCGTTACCAAACAGAACGCCGTCAGTCAATCCGGAGTGCCCGTGGGATTCGAACGCCAGATCTGGACGCTCAACCTGCCCGGCAAGGGATTCATGCGGGTCAAGACCACGCTGAATCCTTGAATCACCCTCATCCTGAAAGATTCCCCACCTGCCGCCGTAGGGGAAGCCGTGCAACCACAGATCCTTTTTCCGCTTTGCTGCCTTGCTCCATTTTTGGCATTGACCGCGCAAGAGACCGCACCGCCCGATGCCCGCTACAAAACCGAAGTGCTGGCGACAGGAATGCCGCAGCCGATGGAGCTTGAAGTAGCCCCGGACGGGCGGATCTTTTTTGTCGAGATCGGCGGCAAAGTGCGGATCTGGAAACCGGATACGAAAGCCATCGCCGAGGCCGGCACGGTAGAGACAACAACCGACCAGGAGAACGGCCTGCTGGGATTCGCGCTCGACCCGAAGTTCTCGGACAATCATTGGATCTACCTGTATTACTCTCCGAAAACCATCGAGGGTCAACGGCTCAGCCGCTTTGAAATGAAAGGCGACATGCTGGACCTGCCCAGTGAGAAAATCCTCCTAAGTTTTGGAGAACAGCGGCGTGAATGCTGTCACCACGCCGGCAGTGTCGAGTTCGGTCCCGACGGCTGCCTTTTCGTTTCCACAGGTGACAACACCCATCCACACGGCGATTCGCAAAGTTTCGCGCCGCTCGATGAACGGCCCGACAAGAATCCATGGGATGCGCAGAAGTCCGCATCGAATCCCGGCGACCTGCGCGGCAAAATCCTGCGCATCCGGCCGATGGCCGACGGAACCTATCAAATCCCCCAAGGCAATTTGTTTCCGCCCGGCACCCCCGGCACCAAGCCGGAAATCTATTGCATGGGCTGCCGGAATCCGTGGCGCATGACGGTCGATCAAGCCACCGGCATCGTCTATTGGGGCGAAGTCGGACCGGATGCCCAGGGCGACGGTGACCGCGGACCGCGGGGATACGATGAAATCAATCAGGCTCGCAAAGCGGGAAATTTCGGCTGGCCGTATTTCATCGGTGACAACTTCGCCTATCACGATTTCGATTACGAAACCAAAAAAGTCGGCCCGGCTTTTGATCCCGCCCATCCGCGCAACGACAGTCCGAACAATACCGGTGCGAAAGACCTGCCGCCAGCGGTTCCGGCATTCATCTTCTATCCTTATGGGGACTCGAAGGAGTTTCCCGAGGTCGGCAAGGGCGGTCGCACGGCCTGCGCCGGGCCGGTTTTCCACTACCGCAAGGAGTTCAAGGCGACCAACGGATTTCCCGCCCACTTCGACAACTGCCTGTTGTGGTGGGACTGGGAAAGGCGTTTTGTGAAATGGGCCCGACTCGACAAGGATTCCAAGCTGATCGGCATCGAGCCGTTCACTGCGTCCGTGCCGATGAAACGAATGGTCGATGCGGTATTCGGTCCCGATGGTTGCCTCTACTGCATGGACTACGGCGAGACCTGGGGCGCCAATGCCGATTCGAAATTACTGCGGGTGTCGTTCAATGACGGCAACATGGCACCGGTCGCACAGGTCGATGTGCAGCCGCGCAGCGGTGCTGTGCCGCTGAAACTGACCGGCAGCAGCGCCGGCAGCAGCGACCCCGATGGTGATTCGAAATTGTTGAAATACGAATGGCGGGATGGTTCGAAAACTCTCTCCACCGAAGCGAATCCCCAGCTGGTGATCCCGGAGGCAGGCGATCACATCGTCGAACTGCACGTTACTGATGCCGATGGCGCGAAGTCGGTTACCTCAATCGCCGTTACGGCAGGCAACACCCAGCCCCAGGTGATTCTGGACAGCCCGCAGGAAGGGGATTTTTTCACACCCGGCAAAGGAATCCCGTGGCGTGCGACCATTCGCGATGTCGAGGAAGGAGATTCGTCCCAACAACCGGATCGTTTCGCCGCGGGTCTGGTGTTGAGCGCCCTGCTCGACCGCGGTGGCAGCGAGGCCCCGGGTCTGACGTTGATGAAATCCGCGGATTGTTTCAACTGTCATGCGGCGGATCACCGCATCGTCGGTCCGGGATTTCTGGAGGTGGCGGAAAAATACCGCAATGTCGCCGGAGCGTTGGAAGTCAGTGTCGACCGGGTGCAAAAAGGTTCCAGCGGTGTCTGGGGACCGTTGCCGATGTTGGCGCACGGCCACCACAGCCGCGATCAAATCAAAGAAATGGTCAGCTGGGTCTATTCGCTCAAAGCCGGTGCTGATTCACCGATCATTCAACGCGGCTTGAGCGGGGAAATCACCGCACCCGCCGATGCAGGCCAGGCCCGCGCCTTGAAACTGGAAGCCACATTCACCGATGCCGGAAAAGCACCGGCCAGTCCGCTCACCGGGCAGACAGTGGTCAAACTGCGCAACCGCCGCATCGAAGCCGAACTGCACGACGGAAATCAGGGCACCCAGGTGTTCGGAAGCGGCAATGCCAGCGGTGAAAAATGCGTTGGCGACATCAAACACGGCGACCATCTTCGCTTTGCGGGTTTGAACCTGACCAGCGTCGGAAAAGTAGTCGTCCGCATGGCTTCAGCAGGTTCGGGTTGCGTGATCGAACTTCATGCCGCCAAACCGGATGGCCCGCTGATAGCGAAGCTCGATGCCCCCGCCACTGGTGCGTGGGATGCCTGGAAGGAAATCTCCGCACCGCTGGACAAAAACGCCCCGCTGCGTGGCGATGTTTTCGTCGTCTTCGTCAATCCCGGCAAGAGCGGCCTGATGAATCTGGACTGGCTGCAATTCGATCCCTGAATCCGCGGAACACCGCAACAAGCGGCCCGCAAGAAAGTTTGGTATCGCGCTGGCTGGAGCGGTTACTTTGCCTGCCCGCCCCGCGCGTTAATCGGGAAACACAATCGCGCGGTTGCCGTCGATGATCGTGCGGTCATGCACGTGATAGCGGATGCCTTTGGCGAGAGCCGTGCGTTCGCAATCCCGTCCCAGCCGCGCCAGATCCAGAGGGCTGTGGAAATGTTGCACGCGCTCGACCTCCTGTTCGATGATCGGTCCGGCATCGAGATCGCTGGTGACATAATGGCAGGTGGCGCCGATCAATTTCACACCGCGCTCATGGGCCTGCCGGTAGGGATTGGCCCCGATAAATGCAGGCAGGAAACTGTGATGGATGTTGATCAGCCGGCCTCGATAGGCCTCGCAGAACCAGTCGGGGAGGATTTGCATGAATCGCGCCAGCACGGCGAGTTCGACCTGTTGTTGATCTAACAACTTCCTGATTTCCTGAAACCCTTGCTCGCGCATTTCTCCGTCCATCCCGATCAGATGAAACGGAATGTCGTAGCGTTCCGCGAGAGCCCGGCAGTTGTCCCGATTGCCGATGATCGAGGTGATTTCCACCGGCAGTTCGGCCATCTGGGCGCGCCAGAGAATTTCATTGAGGCAATGGTCGGTTTTGGTCACCAGCACAGCTGTGCGCATGCGGTACGGCAGGGCGCGAAAATGCCATGTCGCCTTCATGCTTCGACCGAGAGTGCCGAATCCCTCGATGAAATCGGCAAGCTCCACATTCAACGTGCGGGTGTCAATTTCAAGACGGGCGAAAAATTTCCCGCCGAGAGGATCGGAAAACTGCGCGAACTCGACCAGATTGCCCTGATGGCCCGCGACATAGCCCGCGATTTTCGCAACTATCCCCTGTTGATCCGGACAGTCCAACTTCAATATCAATCCTTGGGCCGCTTCGGGCACGGGCGTTTTGTCCAGCATGATCGGCACGGATACTTTATTCTCGTTCATAAAACGCAAGCATAAAGTTCAGCATCTTGGTGCTTGCCGTGTCGACAATGCAGGTTATGTTGCAATGCCATGTCAGACATCCATCGACGCACATTCATCAAACTGGGGACGGCCGCAGTTGCATTGCCGGGGATTCTATCCGCAGCGGAAAAGGCAGCGCCATTCACCTTGCCGGATCTAACCTACGCAGCCGATGCCCTTGAGCCGCACATCGACGCCCGCACGATGGGCATCCACCACGACAAACACCACGCGGCCTACATTGCAAAGCTCAACGAAGCTCTGCAAGCCCACGCGGATCTCGCCGGCACATCGCTCGAAGCCTTGCAGGGGAAAATTTCCGCCGTGTCGGACGAAACGCTCAAGGCGACCCTGCGCAATAACGGCGGCGGTCACTGGAACCACAGCTTTTTCTGGAACACGATGGCTCCGAGCCAAGAGGTTGGAAAGCCGGGCGACAAACTGCTTGTGGCGATCGATGCGGCATTCGGATCACTCGATGGGTTCAAAAAACTCTTCGCAGATGCCGCGACGAAACGTTTCGGTTCCGGTTGGGCCTGGTTGATTTCACAAAACGGCAAACTGAAAATCGTCTCCACGGCCAATCAGGACAACCCGCTGATGAACGGAATCGTTGCGGCCAACGAACTCGGCACCCCGCTGCTGGCGCTGGATGTCTGGGAGCACGCTTATTACCTTCATTACCAAAACCGCCGTGCCGATTACATCACGGCCTGGTGGAATGTGGTCAACTGGAACGCGGTGAACAAACGCTTTGCCGTATAAGCCGCGGCGCCGGATGCACGTTCCGCCGGGAATAAATGTTTGCACCGCACCCGTTTCCCGCTAGTCTCGCGCGGTAGCCTACATGCCCGTCATCTTCCAATCGCCGGAATGGTTCTTGCTGGTTCCCCTCCTGCTCGTCGCGGGCTGGTTTTGGAAAAACCTGAACTTGTTCACCCCGCTGCGGGTCCTGCTGATCTGCCTGTGCGCCCTGATCCTCGTCGGTCCGTCGATCCGCAAGCAACAGGACGCACTGGATTTGTATGTGCTGTTGGACCGGTCCGAATCCACCGAGGACCTCGTTGACAAAAACCTGACCGAGTGGCGGGGCATTTTGGAAAAAAACAAACCCACCCGGCACGACGAATTGCATTTGATGAATTACGCGGCGGAAATCGCCCCGCTCGGATCCGATGGTGCGGTGTTCACCGGTTCGCGCAAACTCACACGGACCAATCTCGCTTTGCAGCACATTGCCGCGGTCGCCCGGGAGGACAAGCCGGCGCGTGTGCTGATTTTCACGGACGGTTATTCCACCGAACCGCTCCACGAGGCCGCTGCCCAGCTCCAGGCGCGTGGCATTCCCATGGAATTCCGCTTTGTTAGAGAGAAAATAGACAACGACTTCCGCGTTGCGAAACTGATGTTCCCCGACCGCGTCCAGGCCGGGGAACCATTTCTGATTTCGATCATCGTCCGCGGCTCGCAGGACGGCGAGGTGCCGCTCACGCTGAAGCGCAACGACAATGTGCTCACCACCACGAAAATCACCATCAAGGACAATGTCGGCAAGATCGAATTCACCGACCGCATTCCCCGCTCGGGCTCATTTGAATACAAGGCGGAAATCCTCCCGGAAAACGACACTCACGCCGGCAACAACCAGCTGTCGCGCTGGATTGAAGTAACCGCCGGTCCCCGGGTGCTGCTGGCCACGCGCTACGAAGATGATCCCGCCGCGAAAATCCTGCGCTCCCTGGATTTCAACGTCGAGACCGTCACCGACCTTTCTCAACTCACGATTGGCAAACTCTCCGGCGCACGGGCTGTCATTCTCAACAATGTTCCAGCCCATGAAGTGCCCACCGCATTCCAGGACGCGCTGCATTTCTTTGTTCACGACCAGGGCGGCGGACTGCTGATGGCCGGTGGCGACCGCTCCTTCGGCTCGGGTGGTTATTTCCAATCGTCTGTCGATGAACTGCTGCCGGTCTCGATGGAACTGAAGTCCGAACACCGCAAACTCGCCGTCGCACTGGCCATCGTGATGGACCGCTCGGGTTCGATGTCGGTCAGCGTGGCACCGGGCAAAACCAAAATCGACCTCGCCAACCAGGGCGCGGTGAATGCCATCAACCTGCTGGGTGCGATGGACCAGGTGGCGGTGATCGCCGTGGACTCGGCGCCGGAGACTTTCGTGCCGATGACGCGGATCGAAAACAAGCAGGCGGCCCTAGCGGCCCGCGTGAGGAAAGTGCAGTCCTCCGGCGGCGGCATTTTTGTTTACGAAGGGCTCAAAGCGGGATGGGAGGCGTTGAAAAAAACCAACGTCGGCACGCGGCACCTGATTCTGTTCACCGATACCGCGGACACCGAAGAACCCGGCGACTACAAAAAGCTGATCAAGGAAATGACCGACCAGGGTGCCACCATCTCGGTCATCGGACTCGGCACGCCCGCCGACTCCGACGCCAAACTTTGCGAGGAAATCGCCAAGCTTGGCAAGGGCCGGATGTTCTTCAGCGACAAGCCGATGGACATCCCGAAGATCTTCGCACAGGAAACCGTGACCATCGCGCGCTCGGCGTTCATTGAGGAAAAAACCGCAACCAAGGCGACGGGCCGCTGGTCGGAGCTGTCGCCGCAACCGATGAAATGGCTGGAGCATGTGGACGGCTACAACCTTTCGTACGCCCGCGAGGACGCGACGATTGCACTCGCATCGGCCGATGAATACCTCGCCCCACTCGTCGCAACGGCACGCCGGGGTCTCGGCCGCAGCGCGGCGATCTCATTTCCGTTAGGTGGGAAAAAATCCGACGCCACACGCGACTGGCCGCAATGTGCCGATTTCCTGCAAACCACCACACGCTGGCTGATGGGTCTCGATCTGCCACCGGGCATCGGCCTCAAACACCGCACCGAGGGCACGCGGCTGACGCTCGACCTGCTCTATGATCCGGAAATGTGGTCGGACAAGTTCACCACCTCGCCTCCCCGGATCCGCCTGTTAGAGACCACCACCGACAAACCCGCGTACGACGCTCCGTGGAAACGAATCGCTCCGGGGAAATTCAGCATGACCCGCGACCTGGAGGAAGGCAGCGTGATCCGCGGAGCCGTGCAGGTCGGCAGCTTCGCCATTCCCTTTGGTCCGATCACACTCGGGTCATCGATCGAATGGGCCTTCGAACCCGAACGCATCGCGGAACTGCGCGCCGCTTCCCAACAAACCGGCGGTCGGGGAGAACTGGTGGATTTGCGCAGCGCCTGGTTGCGCCCGCCGCGGATCATGGAGGCCTCTTTGCGACTGCCACTCGGCATTGCCTTGCTGGCATTGTTGATCGTGGAAGCACTGTTGACCCGCACCGGATGGAAATTGCCAACATGGCAAGCCGTCGGCCATGTTCCAAGAACCAGGAAGATCAAGGTGAAAAAAGTCGTGGTCGATCCGCTCGCACCGGCACCGCTCGACATCGCACGGGAAGAAAAACCGGTTTTCAAAGAAGAAGTCCCCGATGAAACCAGCCGACGCTCGCGTTTTCAAAAGGCAAAAGACCGCAAATAGTCGTCATGCATGAGGCGATGCCGCATGCTTGAGGGAAGGAAAAACTCCCGTTTGAACCGCTGAAAAAAAGTAACGATGAGTTTGTCATTTCCATTTTCTTTGCTACGATTCGCCGCGTGAGCGACCCTCTCCATCCTGCCAACCGCCTTCTGTCCGCACTTGACCTGGGTCCTTCGTGGGCGCGCGATGCGGTGCCCCGGCCCACTGCGAACACGAAAACAAATGTTGAAGTGGATGAACCCGCTCTTGTTAGAGCGCCACGGCGCGATGACCGGAAGGGCGACGGCGGCAGGGATCGATCCTTTCCGCCGCGGCGCGACGATCGTGGTCCGCGCGATGACCGGCGTTCCCCTCGTCGCGACGACAGAAACAGAAATTACAGCAACGCCCCGGAACCTCAGGAGTTCATCACTCCGGCACCGGGGGTGAAGGTCAGCGTGGAACCCAATGCCGATGCCATCCATCTGATCGCCAAGGAAGTAATGCACGTCGCCCGCGTCTATTCGCTCTTCGACATCTCCCGAACGTTGATGAGCCAGCGGGAACGGTTTCACGGCATTTTCACCGTGGATGCAGCCATGCCGCCGCTGTATCATGGCCACCGCGACAACTCCTTGTGGCTCACCAAGGAAGAGGCCGTGAAGCATTTCTGGACCGCCGAATGGCGAGGCGATTTGTACGAGGAGGAAGAGATCGAGATCGACGGACCGGCGGGCAACTTCCAGGTCGTGGCGAAATGCGGACTGAGCGGCATCGTGTTTGGTCCGCCAAACTACCACGCCTATCAATCGACCATCCGCCAGGTCCACCGCGATAAATTTCCCAACATGCCCTTTGACCGCTATGCGGCGAAAATCGTCACCGAGCGCAGCGAGGAAGCGGTGCAGAAATGGCTGCACACCATGAAAACCAAACTGCGCTGGCATCCGGTCGGTTCGGAAGAATCAATCCAGCTCGACGAGCGCAGGGACGTGGAACAACATTTCCTGAGCAATCGGTTTCCGGAGATGTATGTCGCCACCCACCGGATTGAAATTCCGGCGAGCACACCGGTGAAACTGATCTCGCCCGGCCTGTTGTTGCATTTCAAGAACGCCGCCCGTCACGCCGGCAACCATCCCGCCGTGATCATTCCCACCGTCTGCACCCTGCTCGAAAAAGAGCACCTGCCGGTGTTCAAAAAACAGGGCAAACTCTTTGCAGGTCCCTCGCGACCCCATCCGATTCCCGACAACACGACTTTCTCCGACCGCATGGCGAAGATCGTGGAGTGCATGAGCGCCAATCCGGAGACAAAGCTGGCGAAACTGTGGAAGGCCGTGCTGCCGGAAGGGGAACAGGACCCCTCGCAGGAATGGTTGGCCGACCTTTTCTGGCTGCTCTCCCAGGGTCATCTGCTGCTGTTTGCCGACGACACCCTGATCATGCCCCTACGTCGCAAGCCGGAGACCGCGGTGACGGACAAGAAACAAAACCAGACTCCCGCGAAGAAAGCTGCGAAGGCACGCAAGAAAAAACCGCGCCGACGCCGCAGACCGGTTCTCAAAGTCATCGAAAAACGTGTGAGCGAGATGACTCCGCTGCAACGCAAGAGAACGCGGGGGTTCGAGCGCACCATCGCTCATCGGCTGCGCTTGAAAGCAGCACACCGGCAATCGCGCGATCTGGAAACCGCTGAATCATCCGCGGAGGATGGCGAATAGAATTTTTTGCAGATCAAAAAAATCAATCATCATGAGCGTTACATCATTTTCCGAGGTTGCTGTCGACACCAAGGCCAACGTTTATTTCGAAGGCAGGGTGGTCTCCCATTCGATCCATTTTGCCGATGGCTCCAAAAAAACCCTGGGACTGATTTACCCCGGTGAATACCACTTCGGCACTGCTGCGGCGGAGCGGATGGAAATCATCGCAGGATCTTGTTCGGTGACGCTCGACGGCAGCGATGAAAGCAGCAGCTATGAAGCCGACGCATCATTCGATGTCCGCGCGAACAGCGGTTTCACCATTCGCGTCTCGGAAGGCATCTGCGAGTATATCTGCTCGTTCCTGAGTTGAGAAATCACTCCAACCCGGCCATCGCATCGCGGATCGCGGCTTGAATCCGTGGATCAGCGTAACAGGGACCCGAACCCGGGCCGCCGTAAGTGTGCGTTTCAACAAGCCTGATGTCGCCCGCCGAGATGATGAAGGACGGATGACCGCTGTCGCCTCCGGATAAATTGCGACGGTTCATGGGATCGATGTCCTGACGATAGGAGAAGCTCATTTGCCCGCCGTTCAGCGCGGCAACTTGGTGCACCGAGACTGTCTTTGTCTGGTCGGTCACCAGCACCGTGCGACCGGGCGACAACTCGCCCGCTGCGGCAAAGCGATAAATCTTGATTCCGCCGGGAACGGCAAGATTCAATTTGCCAACCGCGATGTCGGCCAAGGGAGCGAGTGATTTCACTGCGACGATGTAGCGTTCAACGGGATTGCCGTCGCGATCATGAAACATCACCGGCACATCGCTGGGTCTAACATAATGTGCCGCCATCACCACGTAGCGGGGTGCGATCACAGTCGCCGCCCGGGTGTCGTTCCAGGAAACCCCGGTCATGTCGAGCGGATGCGTCCAGTTGCTTTTCCATTTTGCCAATCCCTTTGCCTCGTAGTAATCAAAGAGCCCGCCGCGCTCCGGCCTGGCGGGCAGAAGACCGAGTTCGCCCTTTTGCAATTTCGCAGGATCCAGTGCGTTGTCGACACAGCCGCTTGCCATCAAAGCGACAGCGACAAGCAGCAAGCGCGATTGTTTCATCCTGCATTCCAGTGTTGCCCATGCAATCATGACATTTGAATGAACCCCTGATCAAACCGGCAGTTCGAATCCCTTGCGATACTCTCCCTTGAGAAACTTGTTCGCCGCAGCGGCCTGTTCGCCGGTGAATTGTTCCGCGACCGGATCAAATGACAGCATCGCTCCCATCGACAGCGGGGTTTTGGTTAGATCAACCTGATTGGCATCGAGATGAACCATCATACGTCCGGCAGCCTCGCCCAACATTTCATTTTTATTCGACGCCTGCCACTCGGCGAGCGGTTCCTTTTTCCCGAGTGCCAGAGATATGGCACCGAGGTGGGCGAGGGCGGCGGAAAAATGCCCGCTCTCGGCGGCCCGCATCGGCGCGATTTTTCCCGCATGGATCGAGTCGATCCAATTCTGATGATGCATCACGGAGCCCTTGAACGACTTGATGACCTTGCCGTCGTTGTCGAAAATGGAGCACTGCGGGCCGTGGCCACCGGCGAGATATCCCCCGTCGTATTCGATGATGTTGCCGATGTCCTGGCCTTTGTATTTGTCCATGCCGCCCTTGTAGTCCATTTTCTCCTTCGGCAGGCCGCGCACTTCGAAAAGGATCGGCGCCTTGTCCTTGTGCTCGAGCCACAACAGCTGGGTGTTGGCGGTGTCGCCGTCGTCCTGATAACCAACCCGTCCGCCGAGGGAGACGATGTGTTCCGGAAGATGCGGGTCGCCCAGCGCCCAACGACAGACGTCGAGCTGATGAGGCCCCTGATTGCCGAGGTCGCCATTGCCATACGGGCTCTGCCAGTGCCAGTCGTAGTGGAATTTCTGCCGCATCACCGGTTTGATTTCGCGCGGCCCGCTCCAGAGGTCGTAGTGGATCGTGGCGGGCACTTGAAATGCCGATGCCGCCTTGCCGATCGAGTTCCGCGGTTTGTAGCAAAATCCGCGGGCGAGTTTGAGTTTGCCCAGTTTGCCCTCATTGAGCCAGGCGAAGGCTTCCTCCCATGATGTTTCCGAACGACGCTGGAATCCATGTTGAATGATCACCTTGTACTTCTCCGCACCCGCTGCGAGTTGCCGGCCTTCCCAGACATTGTGCGAAACCGGTTTTTCCACATACACATGCTTGCCGTTCGCAGCCGCCGTGAGTGAAATCAACACGTGGGTGTGATTGGGGGTCGCGATGCTCACGGCATCGATGTCCTTCGCCTCGCAGCACTTTCGATAGTCGGTGTAGGCCGCAACTTTGATCCCTTGTTTCGCGAGGCTTTCGACACCCTTTGCCAGCACCGTTTCATCGCAGTCACACAGCGCCACGATCCGGCAGCCTTTGGTCTTGAGCAAATCGTTGATGTGGTTGTTGCCGCGGCTGTTGAATCCGATCACCGCCACGCGGATCTCGGCGTTGACTCCCGCCGCGCGGGCCAGTGGTGAGAGCAGCGACCAGGTGCCGGCGAAGGCCGATGTTTGCAGGAGTTGACGACGTTTCATGGGATTGTTGGGAAAATGGGAACGGGAAAAAATGCAATGACTGCTGCGGAAAAATACGTCCTTATTTGCTGAATCCTTTCCACCACGAGTCGATTCGTTTTTCATCGGGCTCCCCGCGGTGCAAGACCAGTCGATAGCGGAACACCAGGGACTCACCGTTCTTGAGAACATGGTCGCCAAGGGTTTTGTCCTTCTTCGCCTCGAAATCGTGAATGCCGAAAGGATTGGCGGCGAGCAGACCGTAGTCGCGGGCATGCCACCAGGTTTCGTGGCGCAGGTTCTGCGGATGATCCATCATCGCGATCACCGCAGGTTTGCCTTGATCATCGGGACCGTGAAACGCGACCCATGACGATTTTTTCCCCCAGCACTGCCCGTCTTTTCGACCGTGGCTGTCGAACATCCCGCCTTTGGCCAGTGGTCCTTTCAGACGCAAACTGCGATCCATGCGGAAGGCGAAAAAACCCTCCTTGGTGTCGCCAAAAAGCACGTCGCCGCTGACAGCCTTCAGGGTGGATGTGACATCGATGATGCGCGTCTCGGCATCGAGATCCTCGATCGCATACGTTCGCTTTTCCTCCAGCAGGGTTTTCTTTTCGGCCACCCAGTCCAACAAGACCGTGAAGGCAGCATGGTTTTTCGCGGCCGTGGCATTTTCGGTGGACCGATGAATGATGCGCGCGTCCTTGCCGCCGGTCCATGCCCAGAAATCGTAGCCGTTCACCGAGCCATGCGAAAGCCAGCAACCGCGATGATGCGGGTGGTCGCGCTCCTCCTCCGGCACGTCGTTCTCCACCGGCCAGTGACGGCTCAAATTCGTTCCCTGCGGCGCGGAAAGCGGATAAAGATACGGAACTTTGGAGTCCGTGCGGAACTCGGTCACCAAGGCATCGCCCGACATGATCTTCACCGATTGATCTGTCGACGAAATCGAAAAGTCACCGAAAGCGGATGTCGTGCCCAGAAGAATCGCAGGCAACGTCCGCATGAAAAAATGAGACGCGATCAATGCGGATCTTTTTTGAAGTGTTCTCCCAGTGAATCGCGACCGAAGTCATTTTTCTGATCGCGCCAGACCGTGTGAATGTGGTTGGCATTGTTTTGGGAATTCGCGGCTTCGATCAAAACAGTCGGCATCTGGATGCGGTAATAGTACGCCTTGCCCGGTTCAAGGCTGCCGGCCCAGGCGAAACGAATCGCCGACTTCTCGAGCGCGTTGACTTTTTTCAAATCCGCTTCCGCGATCGCGGGACGAAGACGGTTCGCGTATTCCGCAACCAACTCCATCAGCACCTTTTGCTCGGCCTCGGTGAACTGGTCCGCAGCGATGCCCTGTGGTTCGAGTTGCTCGGCCACGCGCTTCTCCGCGGTGAGGATGTCGCCGGGCGCCTGTTCGGTGTAAATGACCTTCTTGCCCTTGCTGTTGAGCGAAACCGCGAGGGCGCGTGCCAGGTCCTCTTCGACGGCGAGCGGTTGCGTGCCCTTCATCCGGCCCTCCATGACCTTTCCGGGATTCGCGCCCATGAACGTCGGCGCGGCGACAATCGTTTTGCCATCGACCAGCGTGATGTTCACCGCGAGGTGATGACCTTCAAAACGCCAGGCCCAGGTGTCCTTGTCCGACGGCTTGCCGAAGATCGAGGTGAAATAGGCCTTGTGGTTTCTTTTCACCGGGTCCTTCTCCATTTCGCCGAGCAATTGCTCCAGTTGCATGATCGTCGTGGCCTTGGTCACACCGCGGTCGCTGAGGCCCGATGCCAGAAGTTTTTTCGCCAGTTCCACCTGGGCATCATTGAGCGCTTCGATCGGCACACCCTTGCGCGGCTGCGGGGTGAACTTCCAGTTTTCCCGCTCGGCATCGGCAAAATCGAAGACCGCCTTGGCGCTCTGTTCCGGCGTGAGACTGGCGAGAAAGGCATTGGCGGCCACCGCCATGTCCGCCGCCGCTTTTGCCTGGCTGGGGGTTTCCTCCGCCGAAGCAAACATCAGGGCAACCAGCGAGCAACATAGAATCGATTTTTTCATGGTAGCGGAGGATACGTGAAATCCCGTCGCTTATTTCTTCCCTTCCAAAAAATCGACAATATCGCGCGAGATTTCATCCATCGACCCGGCGGCGGAAATGACCCGGGCAAACGGTTCATTCGCCAGACCGAGGAAAATTTCCCGGCAGCGCTGCAGGGAATCTCGTTTTTCAAAATGATTCGCCTGGTCGCCGCGATGACCGACGCGCTGCAGGGCGGTCTCCACATCGAGGTCAAGTATGACCAGGAAGTCGGGCCGCGGCGCGAACTCCTCGTTGCGCTTGCGGATCTCCTGCGGGTCAAAACCGCGCGCACCCTGATAGGCCATGGTGGAGAAATAATAGCGGTCGAGGATCACCACCTTGCCCTCCGCCAGCGCCGGACGAATCAAATGCTCGACGTGCTCACGCCGATCCCGCAAAAAGTATTCCAGCTCATCCGCCGGATCCAGGCGACCCAGCGTCGCGGAGTCGCGCAGTTTTTTCCCCCAAGGACCGTCGGTCGGCTCGCGACTGGTGACCACCTCCCGGCCCAGCGACGAAAAATAGCTCGCCAACTTGCGGACCTGGCTGGATTTCCCGGTGCCGTCGATCCCCTCCAACACGATAAACAAACCACGACTGTCGGCATCAATCACCATGAAAAAAATCGGAATGAAAAAAGCGTGCCCGGCAGGATTCGAACCTGCGACAACCCGCTTAGAAGGCGGGAGCTCTATCCAGCTGAGCTACGGGCACGTGCGGATTCAGACTGCGGTCGGCGGCGACGGAATTCAAGCGTGGAATGCAAAATGTTGGTTCGTACGCATCCGATGAACCCGCAGAATTTCATTTTTTCTCCCCTTCCCCTTTGCCCGATTGCTGCTACAATCTCTATCGATGGGCGAGGTGAATTCGGCAAAAAAAATCTGGGAAGGTCACGCGCTCGCGGTGTCGCGCAAGGTGAACTTTGCCTGGTGGATGCAGGAATTCTCCGGCCCGCTGTTGTTTTGCAGCCTTCTCGGCACCTGCATTCTGCTGCTGCTGCGCCGCGAACACCCCACCCTGCCCGTCTGGCAATTTGCCATCGGCGCCGCCGCCCTCGTGAGCATGGTCGGGCTGGCCGCCTGGTTCCATGCCAGTCGTCGGTTTGAGAACCCCGCGCAGTCGCTCGTGCGCATGGAAGCGGCGATGTCGCTGCGCAGCGGGCTATCCGCCGCCAGCGCCAAGGTCGCGCCCTGGCCGGAACCACCCGCCCGCGTGCATGCGGGATTGCGCTGGAACTGGCCCCGACTGCTGATCGCACCGCTCGCCGCACTGCTGATGCTGATCGCCGGATTGTTCATTCCCATGAGCCGGATCACCGCCCCTTTCGCCAAACCGGACGAACCGCAGGCATGGTCGCGCACCGAAGCCGAACTGGAGAAACTGGAACAGGAAAAGGTGATCGACGAACCCTACATCGAGGAAGTTCGCAAAAAAATCGAAGACCTGCGCGCGCAGGATCCCAATGAGTGGTTCAGCCATGCCTCGATGGAGGCGACCGACAACATGCGCAAGGAGCACAAGGCCGAAGCGCAGCGGCTCGAGCGCGACATGAGTCTGGCGGCCAAGGCATTGGGCAACTTGCAGAAAAATCCGGACATGGGCGAAAAGGAAAAAGCCCGTCTGGCGAACGAATTCGAACAGGCGCTCGACGGCATGAAAAACGGTGCGATGAAGCCCAATCCGGCCTTGTTGGAACAACTCAAGGGGCTGGACCCCGGAAAACTCGGCCAGTTGACACCGGAGCAAATGCAGCAGCTCAAGGAGAACCTGCAAAAGCAGGCCGACAAACTCGGCAACCCGCAGCAAGGGGAAGGTCAGGGAGGCGAGGGCGACGACTGGACGGACGAACTGCTCGCCGATGGCAGTCATCCGGGCGACAAAAAAGGACACGGACAAGGGAAAGGCGAGGGCGGGGGCGAAGGAGAGGGCGAAGACGGCGAAGGCGAAGGACCGGGCAAAGGCGGTGTGAACCGCGGACCGGGGCACGATCCGAATTTGCTCGGCAAGACATCGCAGGAACTTGAAACCGGAAAAATGGAATCGCTCAAAACCGACGACCTGTCGCGCGCCCTGCCCGGCGACTTGTTGGAACTTCAGGACGGCGAACACGAGGTTGACAAAAGCGCCAGCGGCATCAGCAGCGGCGGCGCGGTCAGCGGCACCGGCAAGGGCGGCGAGCGGGTCTGGAAAGAATCGCTCGATCCCAACGAACAAAAAGCCTTGAAGAAATATTTCAAATAAAACGCATCGCACATGTCACACGCCACCGAAACCGAAGTCGCCGAAGCCGCAAAGCACATTCGCTCCCTGAACACCGCCCTCAACCAGGTCCTGTTCGGACAGGAGGAGCTGGTGGATCTCGTCATCACCGGCGTTCTCGCCCGCGGCCACATCCTGCTCGAAGGACTTCCCGGTCTGGGCAAAACCGAACTGGTCAAGGGACTTTCCCGCTCGCTGCGGCTCGACACCAAACGGGTGCAGTTCACGCCCGACCTCCTTCCCGGCGACATCACCGGCAACCCGGTGTTGCAGGAAGTCAACGGACGCCGCGAGTTCGTTTTTCAACCGGGACCCTTGTTCACCAACGTGCTGCTCGCCGATGAAATCAATCGCGCGTCCCCGAAAACCCAGTCGGCGTTGCTCGAGGCGATGCAGGAACGACGCGTGACCGTGCTCGGTCAAACCCACCCGCTGCCGCTGCCGTTTTTCGTGCTCGCCACGCAGAACCCGATCGAACTCGAAGGCACCTACCCGCTGCCGGAGGCACAGTTGGACCGCTTTCTTTTCAAACTCGAAGTGACCCGCAACAACGTCGCCACGCTGGAACGCATCGTCACCCACCGCGAACTCGGCACCGACCCGCAGGTCGAGGCGATCATGTCGGCGGAAACATTGGGAAGCGTGCTCGACCTCGTGCGGCGGATCTATCTGCCCGACCCGGTGGCTAATTACATCGCGCGCCTCGTTGACGCCACCCATCCGGGCCAATCCGCCGCCGCCCGCGGCATCCGCTACGGTGCCTCGCCCCGCGCCGCGCTGTCGCTGGCCTCCGCCGCCAAGGCCCGCGCCTTGATCAATGAACGTCCGCATGCCTCGTTCGAGGACGTTCGCTACGTGGCCAAAGCCGTGCTGCGCCACCGCATCGTGCTGGAATACAACGCCCGCATCGAAGGTCTGACCACGAACGATCTGGTGCGTGCAATTCTTGACGAAGTTCCCTATCAGGCGGGAGCCACGCCGCGCACGCTGATCGGCAGTTGACCGGCCACCCCGGCTTACCCGCCTGTGTTTTCACCCCTTTCCCACCACACAATCCGGTTCAAGCGCTACAGCGGCAGGCTGTTGGTGCTCACTTCGATCGTGCTGCACGCGTTCACGGTATATTTTTTCACGCGCCAGCCCGACCGCTTCGCCGCGTTCACCGTTTTGCCCTTGTGGTTCTGGGGGTTGCTGGGTCTAACGATCGCGGGCACGGCATTGATCCTGCTGCGCAGCCCGTTTTCGATGATCGTCTGCACGATCTGGATCGTCACGGTGCTGTTTGGTGCGGACGAAGCGAAAGTCGTCGCCAACATCGGCAAAAAACCCGCTACCAAAACTCCGCTGGCATCAGTGGACGGCAGGCCGGTGATCCGGGTGCTGACACTCAATTGCGAGAATTTGAACAAGGGCAGTCCGATCGAGGATATTCTTGCCTGGAACCCGGACATCATTCTGGTGCAGGAAATTTATCCTTATTTCGTCAAAACCATCTGCGACCGTGCCTTTGCGGGAACCGGACACTACAGGGTTCACAAGTCCAGCGGCATCATCAGCCGCTGGCCGATCAGTCGCGACGGTCGCATCGACCAGTTCCGCGATCACCAGGTCACGGTGTCGCTGCCCGACGGATCGAACCTCGAAGTGGTCAACGTGCATCTGGCATCGGCCGCCACCGACATGAGAATCTGGCGACCCGAGTGCTGGGAAACCCATCGATACAACCGCGTTGCGCGACGATTCGAACTCGGCTCGATCTTGCAAACCGTTGAAACAACAGCGAACCCCGTGCAGCATGCGGTGATCATTGGCGGCGACTTCAATGCCCCGGCGCAGGACACCACCTATCGACTGATGCACAGGGATTTCCAGGACGCCTTCCTCACCGCCGGCACGGGATGGGGCGATACATTTCCGAGCAAAGTTCCGCTGATGCGCCTGGACCACGTCTATTCGTCCCGCCATCTCCGCGCCGTAAAAACAGCGGTGGAAACAGTCGCGCATTCCGATCACCGCATACTGGTCGTCGATCTGGTGAGAATCCTGGACTGAACAAACCCGGCCAAGGAGCCCCATACTTGGACGAAAAAAGCCGGGCAGCCGATAGACCCAAACGACTGTCCAATATATGACAATACTGAAGACTCGTTGCTTTGGGCTACACAAGGTTGGACAGTCAGATCTAACCACTGAGGACACTGAAGCCCACTGATTTCAGTGATTGATTCCTGCTTTCAGTGGTTCTCTTGGTCCCATGATCTGAAAGCCCCGAGTTGTCGTGCATGCCACAGACTATTGCATATGTTAGAAACTCCCTCGTATGAACAAGGGAACTTTCTCCGCGCATTCCGGAGGAGGCAGCACGCAAATTCCCCGCACTCGACTTTTGCCACAAAACTCTCTAGTTTGGCGCGGATGTTTCTTCGCACAAGGACGCTCATTTTTGCGATTTCCGCTTTTGCCGCGACCGTGCCGGCGGCGGAAAAACTCGGCTACAACCGTGATGTTCGTCCGATCCTCGCCGACAAGTGTTTTGCTTGTCATGGCTTTGATGCGAAACATCGCGAGGCGGAATTGCGGCTCGATTTGGCGGCAGGGGCAGGCGCGAAAACCGAAAGTGGCGGCGTGGCGCTCAAACCAGGAAACGCCGCGGAGAGCGAAGCATGGCAACGCATCATGTCCACGGATGCGGATGAGGTGATGCCGCCACCGAAGTCGCACAAAACTCTGACCGCCCGTGAGAAAGAAATGATCCACCGCTGGATCGAAGAGGGTGCCGTATACGAAGACCACTGGTCGTTCAAGCCGGCGATCCGCCCCGCCGTGCCCGCTGGAGGGAGCGCGAATCCGATCGATGCATTCATCATCGAACGTCTGCAGAGTGCGGGCCTGACACCCGCGCCGCCGACTGACAAAGCGACGCTGCTGAGGCGGGTGACCCTCGACTTGACCGGTCTGCCGCCGACGATAGAAGAACTCGATGCTTTTCTAACGGATCAAGCAGCGGATGCCTATGAACGGGTGGTGGACCGACTGCTCACGTCGCCGCGTCACGGCGAACGCATGGCGGCGCAGTGGCTCGATCTCGCGCGTTTTGGCGACACCAATGGTTACCTGCACGACATCCGCCGCACGGGCTGGCCCTGGCGTGACTGGGTGATCAAAGCATTCATCGAAGACCTGCCATTCGACCAATTTGTCATCGAGCAACTGGCGGGCGATTTGTTGCCCAACGCCACGCCCGAGCAGATCTTGGCCACCGGGTTTTCGCGCAATCATCCGATCACCGCTGAGGGCGGCACGATTGCGGCGGAGTATCTCAATGAGTATGCGGCGAATCGCGCGGAAACGGTGGGCACCGCGTTTCTCGGGCTCACCATGAATTGCTGCCGCTGCCACGATCACAAGTTTGATCCGCTCAAACAGGAGGATTTTTATGGCATGCTGGCGTTCTTTAATTCGACGACCGAAAAACACGAAGAGAACAAGAATGATGCGGCCTATGCGCCCTTCATCGAGATTGCCTCGCCGCTTGCGCCGCTGGGTCCGAAAGCGCAGGTGATGGTGATGCAGGAAGCCGCGGCACCGGTTCCCACCTTCGTTCTCACCCGCGGCCAGTATGACCAGCCCAATGCGGACAGGCCCGCGCCACGCAAGCCGCCGGCGGTGTTGGGTGAACTGCCGCCGGGCGCGCCTGTCAATCGTCTCGGCTTGAGTCAATGGATCGTCGCACCGCAGAACCCGTTGTTTGCGCGGGTTACGGTGAACCGCCTGTGGCAGCAGTTTTTCGGTACCGGCATTGTGAAGTCGGTCGATGACTTCGGCTTGCAGGGCGAATTTCCCAGTCATCCCGAGTTGCTCGACTGGTTGGCCGTTGAGTTTCGCGAGGGCGGCGGCAAGCCGTGGAGTCTGCGCCACGTCATGCGCTTGATTGTCACCAGCGCGACCTACCGGCAGTCATCGCAGTTGCGTCCGGAGATCGCCGCCAAGGATCCAAACAACCGCTTGCTGGCTTGCTTTCCGCGCCAGCGCTTGAGTGCCGAGCAGATTCGCGATCAAGCGTTGTTTGTTGCCGGGCTGATGTCGCTGGATCTCGGTGGAGCACCCGTGTTTCCCTACCAGCCGCCGGGATTGTGGGAGGAGCGTTCGAACGAAGGCAGCAATACCAAGTCGTACACCCTGAGCACCGGAACGGCGCTCTATCGGCGGAGTTTGTACACGTTCTGGAAACGCACCTCGCCGCCACCATTCATGACGATCTTCGATGCTCCGGATCGCATGGCTTGCAGCGTGCGGCGTAGCCCGACGAATACCCCGCTGCAGGCGCTGGCCACCCTCAATGACGAGCAGTTGTTGGAATGCGCGAAAATGTTCGCCGCGCGCACGCTTCAGAAAGCCGCCACGACTCCGGAGCGTTTGACCTGGATGTTTCGCAGTGCGACCGGGCGAACACCTTCGGCGGACGACCTCCGCACTCTCGGCGAGGGACTGGAATCATTGCTGCCGCGCTACCAGGCAGCGCCGGATGATGCCGTTGCACTGTTGAAACAAGGTGCCATGCCACCGCCAGCAGAGCTGAATGCACCGGAACTCGCCGCGTGGATGTTGATCGCCAGCACGGTGCTCAACCTCGATGAAACACTGGTTCGGGACTAACAGAAAATATCTTCATGCAAGAACTCCACGATCATTTTTTCAACATCAACCGCCGCCAGATCCTCAAAGGTGTGGCAGGCAGCGGACTGGGTTTTCTGGGAAGCACCGCGCTTTCGCAACTCATGGGCAACGACCTCGGCGTGCGGAATGTCGGCAGCTCGGGATTCCCGAACTTTCCGGCCAAAGCAAAACGGGTGATCTATCTCTATCAGGAAGGCGCGCCGTCGCAGCTCGATACCTTCGATTACAAACCGGGCTTGAAAGCACGCTACAACGAGGAATTGCCCGCTTCCATTCGCGGCAACCAGCGGCTCACCGGCATGACCTCGGGACAAACTCGGCTGCCGATTGCTCCATCGATCTACTCGTTCGAAAAACACGCCAATCACCAGGACGGTGTCTGGATTTCCGAATTGCTGCGGCACACCGGCGGCATGGCGAAGGAGATTTGCGTGGTGAAATCAATGGTCACCGAGCAGATCAATCATGGCCCGGGTGTGACCTTCATGCAGACCGGCAATCAGATTCCCGGTCGCCCGTCAATCGGCGCATGGCTCTCGTACGGGCTGGGCAGCGCCAACGACGACCTGCCGACTTTCGTGGTGATGATCAGCCAGGGTCGCGGTCAAATGCAGGCGTTGTTCTCGCACCTGTGGGGTGCCGGATTTCTGCCCGGAGAACATCAGGGCGTTCAGTTCCGCGCTGCGGCCGATCCGGTGCTCTATCTCAACGATCCGAAAGGCATGCGCCGCGACGACCGCCGCAAGGTGCTCGATATGATCGGAGAAATGAATCGACGCGAGGCGACAACCAGCGGCGATGGCGAAGTGCTGGCGCGCATCGCCCAGTATGAAATGGCCTATCGCATGCAAACAAGTGTGCCGGAACTCACCGATTTCCGCAACGAGAACGCGGACACTTTGGCGATGTATGGCCCTGATGTGCACAAGCCCGGCACCTACGCGTACAATTGCCTGATGGCGCGCCGCATGGCCGAGCGCGGCGTGCGCTTCATTCAACTCTATCACCGCGGCTGGGATCATCATGGCAGCATTGTCAAAGACCTGCCACTGCAGTGCCAGGATGTCGATCAGCCGCAGGCCGCGTTATTGAAAGACCTCAAACAGCGCGGACTGTTGGAAGATACGCTGGTCGTGTGGGGCGGTGAGTTCGGTCGTACTGTCTATTGCCAGGGCAACCTCACGCCCACCCAGTATGGTCGCGATCATCACCCGCGCTGCTTCTCGATGTGGTTGGCAGGCGGTGGGATCCAGGGTGGCATCACCCATGGCGAAACCGACGATTTTTCCTACAATGTGCAGCGCGATCCTGTCACCGCGCACGATCTCCACGCCACGATGCTTCACTGTCTCGGCATCGATCATGCCAAACTCACCTACAAATCACAGGGGCTGGACATGAAACTCACCGGCGTTGAACCATCGCGGGTGTTGAACGAGTTACTTGCGTGAAATTACGTGTGCTGTTTGTGATGCATAGTCTATGCTCGGTTTAGAATAATTGGGGTCACTTACAATTCAATAATTTATGGTAATTTCCTCCATAGTCTTTATGGCTTTCGTATGCTGAGATAACTAAACCGAAAAGTGAAGCTATATCAATACCGCAACAATCGAGTTCCATTAAGATCGACAATTGATTTTCACCAACCGACTCTACAACAACATATACTGTAAACCCATCAATTATTGCGGTTCCTCGAATTTCGCATTGTGAACCAAAAGGGTCGTGGGGCTCACAAGTTATATTCGATCCTGGAAAGTAAGTGTTTAAAACTTTGGCTCATCCGCAGAATCTGTGGGTGGATTGAGGCTCGGGGAGGTCGCCTAGTTGGTGGTAGAGGGCTATGCTCAAATGCTCGAAATTCCTGTATCCAAAGGCTTTTCGGATCGCGTTGCCGA